>Ga0196960_10000045_pt1 | contig 45218 bp, 52 predicted proteins | sample S3v_5metaG_FD_183187 | JGI IMG/M metagenome (GOLD analysis project Ga0196960, IMG submission 183187) | Soil microbial communities from Anza Borrego desert, Southern California, United States - S3+v_5 | ecosystem: Environmental > Terrestrial > Soil > Desert | place: USA: California | collected...
AGCGGCTCGTCGAGCGGGAACGCGGCGCGGCGCACGGCCGTGGTGGTCGCGTGACGGAGGAGCACGAGGCGGCGCACCGTCGGGCTACGCGGTCGCGGCGGCGCGTCCGGGCGCGCCCCGCAGCGACGCGATCCCGTAGCCGACGCCGAGCGCCGTCCACAGCACCGCCTGGGTGCCGAGCGAGCTCAGCCGGAACTCCCACAGCAGCGACGCGGGGAAGCCCTCCGGCACCTCGTCGACCCCCGGCAGCACGAGCATCAGGAAGGCCACGAGCGCGACGAACGTCCCGCCGCCGAGCAGCGGCGCGCGCCACGCGGGCGCGTCCGCGGCGACGCTCCACGCCACCCGCGCGGCGGCGAGCAGCGCGGCCAGCGAGCCGCCGAGAAGCGCGAGGTACGCCCAGGTCCGGTCGCCGATCGTGTCCGGGCTGCCCACCGCCGGCGGGTTCGCTGGGTACTTGACGAACGGGATCAGGACGAAGACGACGAAGAGGGCGGCGGCGAGGCGCGTGGAGAGCTGCCAGTCGTCGCGCTCGGCGCCGCGGCCGCGCAGGAGCGCGAACGCCATCGCGAAGACGGTGCCGATGCAGAGGCCGTACAGGAGCGTGCCGAGGAAGAGGCCGCCGCGCTGCTCGTCGCGGCTCACCGCCCAGTCGGAGACGTGGGCGGGGACGACGTGCACGAGCGACGCCTGGGCGCTCGCGGCTTCCTCGATGTCGATCGCGTCCTGGACGAGGGGCTCCCCGAAGACGAACGCGAAGCATCCGGCCAGCAGGCCGGCGAGCGCGCCGATGAGGAGACCCCTGCGGATCAGGGGCCAGACCATGTCTGCGTGAGGTTCTCGGGCTAGGCCGAGAAGATCAGTGGCAGGGGACGCCGAGCAGGTGCCGGGCGTCGTGCACGAGCTCGTGCAGGAAGGTGCCGGTCTGCGAGATCGCGCCCTGGTCGAACTGGACCAGGTAGATCGTCAGCAGGGCGATGGCCGCCGCGAAGAGCGCGGGGCGCAGGTCGCGAAGCGGGATGGGGTTGGGCGAAGCGGGCTGCATGTGAATCTCCTCGGGAACTCGCGTCCGTCGACGGGGATGTTCACGGCGAACGAGTTCCTGACTTCCAGAACCGTCTGCTTCGAGGGCCTGGTCACAGTGGCGCGACCGTGCCGGTGTCTCACCGGCTTCCTCGCTCGTCGTGCTGACGGTCGAGGACCTTACTGCGCGATCCGGCGGCTCGCAATCGTCGCGCTCAGGAACGTCCCGATCTCCGTCGTGAGCCCGGCAGGCCAGCCGTGGCCGCCGGCGTGGAGCTCGGTGAAGGCGACGAGCGCGTTCTCCCTGCATCTGGTCGCGTTCCACCGCGTGACGCCGGAGGACTCGACGCCGCGCCACCCCGTGCAGCGGTGTCTCGTGCGCCAACGGCGGACGGTCTGGAGCGGCGACGGCCAGCCGCGGATGCCGCGCGCGAGCGGGAGCGTCGCGTCGTCGCGGGCGTGGACGTGGAGGACGGAGACCGCGCGCTCGGCTTTGGCGGCGCCGCACCGCCGGAGCGTCTCGGTCGTCCCGACGACGGCGATCGCGCGGACGAGCGGCTCGCGCTCGCACGCCAGCGCGTAGGCGAGGAAGCCGCCGTTGGAGAAGCCCGTCGCGACGATCCGCGCGCGGTCGATCCGGTGCCGGTCCCCGACCCGCGCGACGACCCGCCGCACGAACGCGAGCTCCTCCCGCGGCGTCGGCCACGGCCGCCGGTCGATGGCGAACCCGTCGACCTGGAACCGCCCACCCCGCGCGTCCGGGTACACCGCGATCCACCCCCGCGCCCGTGCCTCCGCGTCGAACCCGGTCTGCGCCGCGATCGTTGCGCCGCTCTCCCGGTCCCCGCCGACGTGCAGCACCACCACGACCGGCCGCCGCACGTCGGCACCCCCGCCCTCCGGCACGACCACCCGGTACGTCCGCTCCCCCACGCTCCCGCGCACCGCCGCCCCCTCGGCCGGCCCGGCGATCGCGCAGAGGAAGAAGAAGAGCAGCAGCCACCTCATACCGCGCAAGAACGCCCGCGCGGCAGCGGAGTTGCGGCGCTCCTCAGAGCAGCAGCTTGCGGCGGAGCGGCGTGCCGTCGACGACGGCGTCGAGCATGTCGCCCATCGCGTCGCCGAAGACGTTGCCGCGGTCGCGGGCCTCGTAGTAGAAGGCGTCGTCGGCGAACCGCTCGCGCAGCTCGGCCTTGCCGAGATCCGACACGGTGAGCCACCACCCCATCTCGTCCAGCGCGCACTGTGCGAACGGCGCCGCGGCGGGGCGCAGCTCGACCGTCCGCCGCACGCACTCCAGCGGCGTCAGCTCGACCATCTCGACTCCGTGCTCGCGCGGGATGAACCCCTTGTCCGCCCGCACCGCCTCGTAGCCGGCGACGAGGTAGGCGAGCGACGCGAAGCACGTCCACAGGCGGTTGAAGCGCAGCTTGATGAGCGGGATCCGGCGCAGCTGGCGGTCCTCGGGCCGGTACGCCTCGTAGTTGAGGCAGAGCGTCTTCCAGTACCGCACGAGGTCGTTGATGAGGAAGAACGGGACGAAGCCGTCGGGCGAGCGCTGGTCGCGCCAGTACTCGTCGATCACCCCGCGCACGGAGGCCGCGTACGCGTCGTGGCCGACGAGCGGGACGCTCTCGAGCAGCAGGAGCATCCGGGCGGTGAAGACGTTCGACGCGTCGTCGTCGCGGGTGCCGAGGAGGTCCCGCAGGTCGCCGAGCGCGTGGACGGCGAGGAACTTCCCGTCGCCGCTGAACGCCGGGAAGCCCGCGGCCTCGCTCACGTCCATCAGCTGCGACAGGAGCTTGATCCGGGCGAGGTTGCCCACGCGGGCGGGGTCGTCCGGGTCGGCGGTCGTGTCGACGAGGAAGACGTCGAGGTCCGAGTGCGTGCCGACCTCCCCGCGCCCGAGCGAGCCGGTCGCGTAGATCGTCAGGCCCGGGTGGCGCTCGACCTCCAGCCGCGGGAGCTCGGCCGCGAGCCGTGCGAGCGCGCGGTCCGTCGCGGCGCGGCGGGCGGTGAAGACGTCCGGGACGTTCATGCGTGCTCCATCAGGTTGGCGAAGAGGTCCGCCTGCTCGATTGCGTCGGCGAGCGCGTGGTGGGTGTGGGGACGCTTCGACAGCAGCGCGCGCGGCAGCCGCGACTTGACCGTGCGGGCGATCGGGAGACCGACGCGCAGCGCCGCGAGCGTCTTGATGTCGAGCGCGCGCGAGTGGCCGAACGGGTCGCCTTCTTCGCCGCCGAACGCGACGAAGTACCAGTGCAGGAACGACCAGTCGAAGCTCAGCGGGTACGCCACGAGCACCGGCTTCGCGCCGTCCTCCGCGGCCACCGAGCGCACGAACGCCGCCGCGTCGCGCATCGCGTCCTGCGGCCGCGCGCCGGCGCCCGCCGCGAGCGCGTCGCGGTCCAGCCCGCTCACCGCCAGCGCCTCCGGGTCGCACCCGGCGTCGGGCAGCGGCGCGAGCTCCCGGTAGAACGTCCGCGCCTCCGGATCGGCGCGTTCGAACGTCTCGCCGTCCCCCCGCCCGGCCACGCACAGGCCGAACGAGAGCATGCTGAACCGGCCCGGGATCGGGCCGTCGGTCTCCACGTCGGCGGAGAGGTAGACGTCGTGCGGAGGCGGCATCGCGCGTGAGAGGGTGACAAAGGACGCGATCCATGCACGTGCATCGTTTCGCGCTACCGTCGTATCCGTGCCCGACGAGAAGAAGATCCTCATGATCGTGAGCGCGGCCGACGCGCTCCAGATGGCCGACGGCTCGACCCACCCGACCGGCTTCTGGGCCGAGGAGGTCGCCGTCCCCCACCAGCTCTTCACCGAGGCCGGCTACACGGTCGACGTCGCCACGCCGGGCGGCAAGCAGCCGACGGTCGACGCCGTCTCGCTCGACGCGGACAACGTCGGCGGTGCCGAGGAGGCCGAGCGCATCAAGGCCGCCCTCAACCAGGTCGACCTCAGCGCCCCGCTGACCCTCGCCGACGTCGACGCGAGCGACTACGCCGCGATCTTCCTCCCCGGCGGCCACGGCCCGATGGCTGACCTCACGACCGACGCCGACCTCGGCCGCCTCCTCGTCGCCGCCGACGACCGCGGCCAGATCGTCGCGCCGCTCTGCCACGGCCCGGCGGGCCTGCTCTCCGCCACCCGCGAGGACGGCTCGTTCGCCTTCGCCGGCCGCAAGCTGACCGTCTTCACCGACGAGGAGGAGCTGGGCGGCGGCACCGGCGAGAACACCCCCTGGTTCGTCGAGGCCCGCCTGCGCGAACTCGGCGCCGACGTCGAGGCCGGCCCCGCCTGGTCGAGCACCGTCGTCGTCGACCGCAACCTCGTCTCCGGCCAGAACCCGCAGTCCTCCGCCGAGGCCGCCAAGACCGTCCTCGCGCGCGTTCAGGAGCGCGCCGCCGCCTGAGACCTGCCGCGCCGGCGATCGCTCAGCGGCCGCAGAGCTCCCGCATGCGCTCCTCCCCGACGGGACGCGCGTCGTGGACCTCGACGAACCGGCCGCCGCCGCAGTCGAGGGTGAGCTGACCTTGCGGCTCGTACGGACGAACGGGAAGCGAGCGGGGTCCCGACGCGGCGTCGACCACCAGCATCCCCGCCCGTTCGATCGTCGCGGTGGCGACGCCTGCACGGACCGCCAGCGGCCGGGACGTACCGGCCCGGTCGCGCAGCTCAGGCGGCCGCGCACCGAGCGGTTGGACGACGAACACCGAGCTCCGGCCGCTGTCCGGGGTGGGTGCGACGCGCTCCGCGACCAGCCCTTCGCGCTGCACCGTCTCGACCTTGCCGCAGGTCGAACCAAATCCCGCGGGCGGATCGGGCACCACGACGCAGATGGAGCTTCGATCATCCGACAGCAGCACGTAGCCGGTCCCCCGGTCGGTCTCGAACGTCCGAGCGCGGGAGAGATCCATGTCGCGAGCGACGCGGGACGGCAGATCGCCCGCCCGGGTGGAGATGTCCACGGCAGGCCGATCAAGCACCGCGAGCTCCGCCGCCTCCGCGACGTTCTGCCGGTCGACAGGCAGTGAGAGCACGCCGATGGCGACCGCGAGGGCGACACCGGCGAGCGCACCCCCGGTCGCCAACAGGCGCCGGCGACGCGTCCCGTGAGGCACAGCGGCCATATGGCCCGTCGCGGCCGCGCGCGTCAGCTCATCTTCGAGTGCGTTGAGGTACGAGTCCACGTCTGCCCTCTCATCCGGCGAGCCGTCGCCGAAGCGCCGACAGCCCGCGACTCACGTGCTTGCGCGCCCCGACCTCGCTCGTGTTGAGCGCCCGAGCGACGTCCCGGTAGGGCTCCTCGTCCACCACGCGAGCCAGTACGGCTCGCTGCTGCGCGTGGGGCAGGGCTCCGATCGCGTCGCTGAGGCGCTGGTCGTCCACCTCTTGGTCGAGCTGCCGCCGGAGCGCCTCGAACCCGCCGGCGTCGGTGTCCGACAGGGTCGGCAGCTGCATGCCGAGCCGCTCAGCGAGCCGGCGGGTGCGCGCAGACCGCCGCCAATCCTCAGCCAGCTTGTGCCGCAGGATCCCCGTCAGCCATGCCGCCGCCGAACCCCGGCCGGGGTCGAAGTCGGCTCGGTGGGTGAGCGCGGTCATGAAGGTCTCAGCGAGAACGTCCGCGGCCGTGGCCGGATCGACGCCCTGCCGAGCAAGTGCTCGCAGAACCCACCGCGCGTGCCGCCGGTAGAACGCCGCGAAGAGCTCGCCACGGGCGTCGTCGCCGTGCAGCAGCGCTTCGTCTGAGAGGCGGTCGGGATGCATCGTCAACGTCTTCGTCGCGTGACGGACCGAGCGTGACAAACGTTCGCCACGCTCGGTCCGTATCGCGCCCGAGCGGTCGCTCAGGGGAGGGACTGGCGGCTCGCGTCGCCTTCCCACCTCAGCGTCGAGTCCCCGGCCGCCGGCGTCGTCACGATGACCCCGTCGCGCGCGGAGACCGGCCGGGACTCCCCGTCGGCGTTCCGCAGCGTTGCGCGGTTCGTGTCGGCCGGCGGCGAGGCGACGAGCACGCCACTCTCGGTGTCGGCCTCGCCCGTCACGCGTCGGGCGGGTCGGAGCACCGGGACCAGCCCGTCGTCGCGCGCATCGTCCGCGTCACGGCACGTGACCCCGAAGCCCGTCGCGCCGTCCGCGACGTTCAGGCACAGCTGACCTTCGACACGAAAGGTGCGCACGATGGAACCGGCGGCGCGCCTGAACGCCGTCTTGGACGCGACGCTCCGAGCGGAGACCGGACCGCCTCGCGGGCAATCCAGACCGGCCGTGTTGCCGTTGGTGCGCCCGAAGACGAACTGGCTGAAGTTCTCGTGGCTGTGGGCCATCGGCGCGAGAGTGCCGCCGCCGTAGGTGTGGCAGGCGTAGTTGGACGCGCAGAAGTACTGCCCGTAGAACACCCCGTTGGTGGCGCGCGCGCCGGCGCAGGCAGCGAACGTCGACGAACCGGCGACCGCGACGTTCGCGTTCAGCGACTCGTACGACCCCTGGCACGTGCCGTACGGCCCCTGGAGCGTTCCACAGTAGGTCGCTGCGTCAGCGCCGGGAACGGCAGCGAACGCGAGCACCGTCATCACGACGCCGATCGCGGCAAGACATCGAAACATCGAACCCTCCCTCAATGACGTCCGAAACCGCACGGTCGGACACGTGGATGGAAGAAGGGAGGCTCGCATAAGCCTCCAACATGTGCAAATACATCTTCTGAAATCCCTGGCCTCGTTAGCAAAGCTTCGATTGCTCATCGCCGACGTCCGATGGCGGAACCGGACCAGGAACGACGAAGGCCCCGCCTGGGCGGGGCCTTCAAAGGTGGACGGCGCGGAACTACCCCGCAACCGTCGAGCCAGGGTCGAGGCCTTGCGCGTGGCGCTTCACGAAGGCGCCGCCGCGAGGCGCGGTCGACGTGCGGCGGAAGGAGGATAGGCCCCTTACCCAGATGTCGTTCTGGCAGTCTCGCCGGACAGATGGATGCGCTCGGTGACTTCCGCTCGTCCGTTCATGTCAAGGTCCCGCGGCCCGAGTCGAGCTCAACACGATCTGCCCGACTGCGCGGGCGCTACGTCCTGCCGCGCGCTGGTTATGCAGGTGGACACGCAGAGCGCGGCGCGACATGCGCGGTGATTCCGGCGTCGCAATAGTGGAACGTACGTCCGGCTTGCACGGCTCGCACCCAAGCAATGCGCTGTCGACGGGCGCGGGCGGCGAACAGCCGCGCGCGCTGACGTATCCGTTCGTCCCTGGCCGAAGTACCCGCTTCCTGCGCCCGGCGGAGGTTCACCGCAAACTGGCCTGAGATGACGCGCTTGAGCTGGGTGATGTCGCCGCTGTAGCCCTCCTCGAGACGCGCCTTCCAGAGGCTGTTGAACCGCCGCTGCTCTTTCTTGATTCGGGTCGTGAGAATTCTCGAGCTTCGTTTCGCCGCCGTGAGCCGGCCCGGCTGCCGCACGGCTTCCGGATCTGGCGAGCCCGGCTTGCCCGGTTCCGCGCCGCCGCGCTTCGCGGACGCCGAGCCGGTCGGCTCTTTCTTCGGCACCTGAGATCGATGATCCGCCTCGCCCGCATAGGTCGCAGACCCCTCGGGGACGCAGGTCGTCTTGTCATCAGAAGGTCGCAGCCGGTACGTGATGTCTTCACGGATCGCCACGTCCCGCCTCTCGCTCTCACTCAACGTGAACGTCAGGCGATGGGTGGCGAGGTACCGGTCTTTCTCGACAACTTCATACGGGGGAATGGTCCTACCGCAGTTCGTACGATCGCTCCAGTTGCCGGCCCAAACGGTCGGCGAGCGCTGGTGAATCACGAATGCCCGCGCGACGCCCGCACGCGCGACGGAGTACGAGCAGTCAACCGCAGTACAACCGTCGCGTCGTGTGAGCGTCCAGGTCTCCGCCGGCATAGGGCTGTCATCGGACACATCGACTAGACGAAGCGCGGCGCGCTCCGAAATACGCCACTCACCCGATAGGTCCGGAGGCTCTTCGGCTTCCGCCACTGCAGTTAGCGAAACCGCCGCCAGAACCGCAGCGCTCATTAGAGCAACCGCGTCCGTCCAGGCATTGCCGCTGTCGCTGGACCCGCTCGCCGATGGGAAATTCATCGCGGCCACCCCTTCCACTCCCCCCAACCCCAGGAGCGTCCGGACGCGCCACGTGTTGCGCGACGCAATCTCTGTCAAGAGGCCAGAGGCGGCGGCACCGACATACATGAGGAGAACGGCGTCGGGGTCGCCAGCTCCGCCACCGCGCTTCACCAGTTCCGCGACGCAGAAGGTGACCCCACCCAGCACGGTCGCAGTCGCCACCCTCGCCCCGATCGTCGGTTCCACCTTCTGATCGTCGGCACGCGGTCTGAGCACGACGTCCGCAACCCAAAGCACCAGCGTCACCACCGATACAGCACATGAGGCAACGAACAGCGCGTCGTCCAGCCCGAAGAGCCCGCGCGCAAGCTGCGCCGCCGCAATCGTGCTGCCCAACAGACTTAGAAGCGGGAGGTTGCGCGCGAACGTCCCCCGCCTTGGTCCCGCGCCACTCGCAGAATCGGATGACGCCGGAACCCTAGTTGCCGTCAAGTGGGACCGCCAGTGTCTGGCTTGGCTGCCTCCATCGTCCCGTACTTCTCGAAGAACGCAATGACGACCCCCGCAGCCGTCCCGGCGACGACGACTCCAGCTCCTATGCACACAGCGAAGAGCGAGAACTCGCTCGGCTCCGACGGCATCTCGTCCTTCTTCACGAACTGCGCCAGCTCGTGAAGGCTCAGCCCGATAACGGCGAACACGAGCACGAGCACGGCAGGAACTGCCACGGCCGAGAAGAGCCGCCAGCGCTCGGTCGCATACCCCGGCGTGCGCATCGCAACAGCAACGATCGGAAGCGTCGTGACCCCGACAAGCGTGATGATTTGTTTCCAGAATTCAGCGACGATGTGCTCGTCCTTGAGTGACCACGCGAGCAGCGCGCCAGCACCGCCCCCGAGAAGGGCAAGCATCGCTAGGTAGCGAGTGGCAAAGGCGCGTCCCTGAGGTCCGGACTGCGTCGTACCTGTGGATGCGGCGCTCACGCGTCGACCTCAATCACCACTGGGCAGTGGTCGGACGCTTTCGGCCGGTCGCGGCCGATGCCGTCGAATCGCGGACCGGTGTAGCGCTCGGCGCGGAGCGGCTGGCCTTTGCGCATGATCTCGACCTTCTCCACCTTCGCGGCGAGCGACGTCGACGGCAACACGTAGTCGAGCTGGTGGTAGCCCGCCGGTATGGCGCCGCTCCCCTTGAAGAAGTGCGTCCAGCGCTCGCCCTCGGGCAACCGGTCGACGACGTTCTCGAGTTGGTCCCACTCGACCAGGTCCCCGATCGAGGGCTTGCCCTGGCTGTCGGACTCCATGTAGTCGTTGAGGTCGCCGAGGACGACCCAGGGGTACTCGCCAGCATCCTTGCCGAAGCGGTCGGTGACGATCTTCCGAACCGCCTTCGCCTGCTCCCTGCGCCGCGGCGCGGTGTTGCGCCGACCGTTGTCGCTATCGCTCTTGTCGAGCATCGATTTCAGGTGGTTCACGAAGATCGTGATGACCTCCCCGTCCGGCGTCTCGACGTCGACCTCGAGGCAGTCGCGGCTGAACAGCTCCTCCCCCGCGGCATTGCGCAGGTGCATGTACGAACGCAGGTGGACGATCGGGAGGCGGCTGATGACCGCCACGTCGATAAGGCGCGGATCGTTGCCGTCGACCGCCATGAGGTGCGGGTACGCCTCCGCGCCGCCGAGGTACTCAGAGCGGAAGCGCTTCAGCGTCCCGAGCCCTTCCACCTCCTGAAGGGCGACGACGTCGGCGTCCAGCTCCTTGATCGCCTTCGCAGTGAGCTCCTTGTCGACGCTCGTGAACTCCTTGAACGCGGTGGAGTTCACGTCCCAACCGTCTCGAACCGCCGCCGTGGGATCCACGTTTTCACGGAACTGAAAGCGCGCGAACAGGTTCTCGACGTTGAAGGTTGCGATACGGACGGACACAGGCTGCTCCTTGCCGGGTGCCTTCAGCCAGCGCGAGCCTAAGAGCGCCCACCCACCGATTGCAACCAACAACCTCATCCGGTTCACAGCGCGAGACGTTCAGCGGTAAGAGTCGTCATGACCTGCCGGCGGCGCACGCGCACCGCGATGGGCGGACGGCGGGGCTAGTCGAAGTCGGCCAGCGAGTCAAGCCACACAGCTGGACACTCAGTACGGCGGTCGTTCAGCGTCTGCGGATATGGAGAAGCCCGAACCTAGCGCCGACACGTCGAAGTCGATGACGCTCCGCCTCTCCGACGAGCAGGCGGAGGATCTTGACCTCATTGCCCGCGTCGAGGCAGTGCCCGTGACCACGGTGATCCGCGACGCTCTTACGCGCGCGATTGCGACTTGCCGTTCCGACCCGGACTTTCAGACGCGGCTGCACCAGAAGGCTGCGGCGGACCTCGAAATTCTCAGTCCGCTCGAGCCGGAACGCGATGGTGACGAAGGCGATCCGACCACGAGCGCACCGGAGCAGACGACGGGCCAAAGTTGATATGCACGATTTTACTCGGGCGGCTCGTCTGGCGTTGAGTCGGCATCCCCTTCGATCAGCTCGGCGAGGAGCTCCCCAGCCTGGAACTGGAGCGGCGCGAGTTCCTCGGCGGACGCAGCGGGCTTCTCGAGTGCCGGGAACTCAGCTTTCCCGCGCAAGACGCTCGGCACCGCGGAGAGAAAGGCCCAAGCTCCCTCCTCGACGCCGCCCAATTACGGTCCGGTCTTAGCTGAGCTGCTCCGCAGAGTCCTCTTGGCTGTGCCGAAAGCTTCGCGGTGCGCCGAGCCGAGACTCTTCTGACAGTCGCCCCCGGCGGGCGACAAACCGGCCCGATTCGCCACTTGACGGTCTATAGACACATGAGTAGCGTCGCAACAGTTCGAGCGAGCACGCTTGCCATTCCCGAGAGTTCGGAAGGAATACGCTCTTGCCCCATATCCCGCCCAGGCCGTGGCTCTTCCGACGGTTCGGCTTCCTCCTGGTAGTGGCCGCCGCCTTCTTCGGCCTTACGGTTCCCGCCGCACGAGCCGCGTCGTCGGCTTTCACGTTCTCGTCGCCCCGCCTGATCGACCACCAGGCGCCCTTCGGCGACCCCGACGACCTGACCGCGATCTCTTGCCCAGCGAGTTCGCTCTGCGTCGCGACGAGCGAGATGGGGACCGTGGTGCACTCCACGAACCCAACTGGCGGGAGCGCAAGCTGGCGTGCCACCCAAGTCGCACGGCACGGCACCAGGATGACGGACATCAGCTGCCCGAGCGTGACTCTCTGCGTCGCCGGCGATTGGAATGGTGGCCTTTGGACGAGCACCAATCCAACAGGTGGTGCCGACGCCTGGACGTTTTCTCAGCCGCAGCCGGGCTCCGCTTGGTCGATCGGGTCGCTCTCCTGCCCGTCTCCGACGTTCTGTGCGGCGACCGCCGGGGGAAAGGTGTTTACCTCGACGAATCCGGGCGCCGGTACAGCAGCCTGGCAGGCGACGGACCTCGGCCAGATAGGGCTGGGCGGGATCAGCTGCGCGAGCTCGTCGCTCTGTGTCGTATCCGCGGCTGACTACAGCACCCCTCCGAGCGCCTCATACGCCGTCTATACCTCCACCACTCCAACTAGCGGTGCCGGCGCATGGACGAGAACCAACCTCACTGCGTCCGTCTCGGATCTCACCTGCCCGACGACAACGCTGTGCGTTGGTACGGCTACCGACTACACGTCCGGGTCACCGAAGTCGGCCGTCATCACCTCATCAAATCCAACTGGAGGCACTGGCGCCTGGACCACCGGTGACGTCGTCGAAGGACGCATTTCCTGCCCAAGCGCGTTGCTGTGCGTCGCTAGCGGAGTCCTGGGCTTGATGACCTCAACTGACCCGGCGGCGGCGGGAAGCTGGTCGACAACTTCGGTGCCCGCGAGCCTCGGCGATATCTCGTGTCCCAGTACATCGCTATGTGTGGCAATCAATAGACCCGGCGGTGTTGTGTATGCCACCAACCCCACGGGCGGTACCAGCGCGTGGTCGGGCTCGACCATCTACTCGGAGGGCATCACTCGCATCTGGGGTGCGTCGTGTACGAGTGCGTCACTGTGCGTTGCCACTGACATAGCCGGCAACGTCCTGACATCTGCCAACCCGACAGCGCCAGACTCATTGTGGGCAATCACCAACCTCGAACCGACGGAGACCATGCGGGCGGTGTCGTGTCCGACCTCTACGTTCTGCGCGGCCGCTAGCGCATTCAGCATCCATACGACGTCGAATCCAGTAGGTGGCGCTGGTGCCTGGCACGAGACGACCGGACTCGGTACGCCGATCAACTTTACGGACATCAGCTGCCCGTCGCCCAGCCTCTGTCTGGTCACGAACGGCCAGGGCGATCTCTACACCTCGAGCAACCCGACCGGCGGAACCGGGAGTTGGACCAAGACCACGATCGCTGCGGGCGTGCGCCTGGAAGAGGTCGTCTGCGCCTCGCCGGCGCTCTGCGTGATCAGCGACGAGAACGGCCAGATACGAACCTCGACTAACCCCGCTGCCGGCGCTGGAGCCTGGAGCTCTGCCGTCTCACTCGGTTCCAGTCAGTACAACGGTGTGACGTCGTGCCCAACGACGACTCTGTGCGTCGGCTCGGCTGACGGTGCCGTTGTCACCTCGACCAACCCCACCGGCGGGACATCTGCATGGGCGAAGACGACCGTGGCGGATCTCACGTCGGTCTTCGGCGTTACATGCCCGACGGCTTCCACTTGCGTGGCCTACGGGTGGAACGATGACTTTGAGGTCGCATTCGCGACCAGCACCAACCCCACGGGCGGAGCTACGGCCTGGAAGACGACCGTCGCTCCACCGGGGTTCTCGGACAGCAGTCTCTTTACCCTTGAGACTCTCGTGTGCCCGTCGCCCACCGCCTGTCTGGCATTCGACTCGCTCGGGCGGGTGTCGCTCGGGACCCTCGCCCCGTTCGATGACGGCGGAAATGGCCCTGGCGATAGCCCCGGAGACGGCGATGGCCCCGGAAACGGGCCCGGCGACGAACCGGGCGGAAGCGGCAACAACCAGCAGCCTCAGCCCGGCCCGAATCCTGTAATTCGGACGCCGCAGCCACCGGCGACGCCCAACCCGCCGTCAACGCCCGAGTCGGCGCCCGCCACGGTCGGGATCGCGAAGGCCGGAAAGCCCAAGTCGATCTCGGGCACGGTTCGCCTACCGCTGAGCTGCGCGGGAGCGCCGGGATCGTCGTGCACGATCCGCGTCGACCTCCGGGTCACGGTTCTGATGCGGGGCAAGAAGCTCGTCGGGGTGGCGTCCGCGGCGAGGCCCAAGACAAAGCGCAAGGTCCTGACGATCGGCACCAAGACGGTGACGGTCGCCGGTGGCAAGAGCGCCACGATCACGGTCGGACTCACACCAGCCGGTAAGAGCCTTCTCAAGAAGCATCGAACGTTGAAGATCGAGGTTCAGGCCTCGTCCGCCGGCAAGCGCCTCGCGCGTTCGTCGCTCGCCCTCCGCCGGTAGCGAGCAGACGCAGAGTCGGCGAGTCGTCCTGGCAAGGGCCGGACGGACGGATGTCCAGCCCTTGCCAGGAGCCACATATAACGGCGGCGTTCGATACACGGCTGAGTAACGGACGAAAGCGCAGCGCCGAAACGAGTGAGTGTCGGCAGATGGCGCGCGCAATCGTTCGATACTCGTTCAGCGGAACGTCCGAAGCAACCACCCCCCACGCGGAACGCCGTTCGGAAGATCTTCCAACATGCGGGCTACGAGCAAGTCGGAACAGCCTCCTGGGAGCGCTCCGGCGAGCCATCTGCCTCACTCGTGGGCGACATCACCGCAGCGCTCGTGAAGGCTTTGCCCAATGGATGCAATCTCGATCACTTCTCGATCTACCTCGATGACTCGGGCGCCGCGCCGCCGGCGTAGCTGACCGCTTCGATCGCTGGAGGGCCACGTGTGCCGGGAAGGCGTCCTTAGCCTTACGACTGCTTGGCCTCGGGTGGGATCCCGCCCCCACCGCTCCAAAGGCTGTCGGACGGCGGCGAGCTCTGGTTCCACCCGGAACGATCTACGACCCCCATCTCGGCGCGGACCGTCGAGCGGCGGGTTCGGCATGCCCACGCTGCAGCCCGCGGGCGATAGGCGGCCCCGACCACATACGTTGCCGGGGCCGCCTCCGCTCTACCACCCGCGCGGACGGGCGGAGTAGGTGTTCAGGACGCGGTTGAACGCTCCGAGGAGCACCAAGCATGCGCTCGCCATCGCGAGAATCCAGCGCAGATCTGCCATATCGTTCACCTCCTTCGCTGGTTGTGAACTTCGGCACGATGAAGCACCGAGCGGACGGACCTTCCGCGCGTCGAACCCCTAGTCAGCCGGCGGGTGCGCGCCCATGACAGCAACAGGGGCTTCGGCGCGCTCGCTCTCGCCGAGCTCGCGTAGAGCCACCCTGACGGCGCCAGCCGCCGACTCGAGGTCTCCGCGCTGGCTGCGCTTGAGCGGTGTGGCGTAAGCCTCGTTGTACCGGATCGCGTTGAGCGCGAGATATGCATCCGAGACGGCTTCCCACGCCGACTGCTTCATGGCGCCTGCGGCTTGCGAGTGGTAGCCCTTCCACGCCGGGAAGTTCAGGAGCTCGTCCTTCGTCGGCCGGGTGGGCGCGTCGGCCTCGAGCCACAGCCCTATCCCCCACAGAGCCGCCTCGAGCTCGCGGACTATCAGACGCTTTGCGGTCCGGCGCTCTCGGCGCTTGACGCGCCACTCGTTGGACAGCGCAACGGCGACACTGAGTGCCGCGCCAAGCACGATGCCGACGAATGTTGCAGTGGTCGCGCTCACCGACTCAGCCTACGGAGCAAGACCGGCGGGCCTTCTAATGAGCTGCACCTCGGCAGGCACAGCGGTAGGGATGATGCCCTGCATACGACCCGATTATGCTCGCGCCGACGGAGCGTGGCACTCATCGGAAGCTCGCAATTTGCAGGGAACGCACAGGTTGCAACCGCGTCCGGGTTCGCCGTTATCGTGGCGACTCCTTCCTGACGCAAGGCTGACCTCGTGACCCTTATCCATAGCGACGCAACCGAGACCGGCGACGGCTCCACATCCTTGGATGCAGAGCCCGCCATTCAAATACGCACGGACGGGCGCGGCATCCAGCTAGGTGGCGTCGAGGAAGAAGCGCTGCCCACCAAGGCTCCGATCCTGAAGGCGCTTCTCGGCGACGCGCGCGACATTCCGCTCGAGGACAACTCCGTCGACCTCGTAACGACATCGCCCCCATATTGGAAGAAGCGCGACTACGGCGTCGCCGACCAGATCGGGCAAGAGGCGACACCGGCGGAGTACACCGCTTCGATGATCGACTGCCTACGCGAGTGGCGCAGGGTTCTGCGCCCGACAGGATCGGTCTTTCTGAACATCGGCGACACCTTCCACAAGCGCAGCCTGGCCGGAGTTCCCGCCCGCGTCGAGGCGGCCGCGGCCGATGACGGCTGGATCATTCGCAACCGGATCATCTGGGCGAAGGACGGCGGCATGCCCGAGCCAGCCCGAAACCGGCTCGCGAATCGGCACGAGTACATCATCCATCTGGTCGCGAAGCCGAACTACTACTACGACCTCTTTGGCTACTCGCAGGCCGTCGGCAACGGGGCGAACCCCGGTGACGTATGGCGCATCAACCCCGAGCGCAACATGGGACGCCACCTCGCGCCGTTCCCGACGGAGATTGTGCGGCGGGCGATCCTGCTTGCGTGCCCGTCGAGCGTTTGCGAGGAGTGCGGAAAGCCGCGCCAGCGCATCGTCGAACGGACGACCGAACTCGACATGTCTCGGCCGCAAGCGCGACGGGCGGTCGCGATTGCCGAAGAGCGGGGCCTGACTCCGGAGCACATTGCTGCGATCCAGGCGACCGGCGTATCCGACGCCGGTAAGGCGCTGCAGTTCCAAGATGGAACGGGGCGCAACGCGCTCGAGGTTCGGCGCCTGGCCGCCGAAGCCAAGGAAGCACTCGGGGGCTACTTCCGGGAGTTCACGTTCCCGAAGCGTCAGACGACCGGCTGGACTCGCTGCGAATGTGGCGGAGCGGAGATCCCGGGCGTCGTCCTGGATCCGTTCATGGGCACGGGCACCACACTTCGGAAGGCACTCGAGATGGGACGCTCAGGCATCGGCATCGATCTCGATCCGAGTGTTGCTGACTTATAGACTGTCGCCGCATGGCGGCGGTTTCTGAGCAAGACCCACCCGTATACGTGCTCACCGTTGACGCGGTGCGGTGGGCGCTCGGGGATCTGCGCGAGCGCAAGATCCACACGTTCTTTCTCGCGTACCTGTTCCTGCGCAAGTGGTCGATCGAGCAGGAGACGACGACCGACATCGCGCCGCATTGGGACGAGCTCGCCGAGTTCATCGCCGTCCCTGGCGGACCTCCGGACCGCCCGTACTACCGGCCGCTCTGGCAGGGCAAAGCAAACGATCCGGCTCGCTACTGGATGAACCGGAACATTGCTGGCAGCTATGCGACGAGTTCGTTGCGGGCCGGGCAGCCGCCGATGCAGGTCATCGGCAAGGCCGGCAGCCACTTTGTCCTCCGCGAGAATCACGCAGCGCTTGCCGTTCGCCATCTGCTCTTTGGGAAGCCGGTGCCGATCCTGGCGGTCGCGACTTACCTGTACCGCGACTTCGGGATTCAGACCGAGGACGGCGGAACCCCCGAGCCCAGCGATCTCTTTGCGCTTTTCATGATGGAGTTCCACTACGACGGTCCTGGCGACGCGGATCTCTCGCCGGTGTTCTCGGGCGCGGGCGATAGCCAGCCGGCGGACGCGTGGTTCGAGCCGCTGACGCCAGACACCGCAGGGGTCGGGTAGTGCCTCCGAGAAGAACCGCGGTGCCCATGCGCCGGCTGGACGCGAACATGCTCGGCGTCGGAGCGACGCCAGCCGTGCGCTCGCACTCCTCCAATCGGCCGGACGACCCGCCGCTGCCGGACGACCATCCCCTGCTCCTCACCGTCCGTGGGCTGCTCGACCGGTTCGGTGGCTTCATCTTCACTGGACCGCCCGGGACGAGCAAGTCGTATTACGCCGCGAAGATCGCCGACAGACTCACCGATGGTGATAAGTCCCGCATCCGCTTCACGCAGTTCCATCAGTCGTACCAGTACGAGGACTTCATGGAGGGGTTCGTCCCGAGGAAGGACGGCTCCGGCTTCACGCTTCAGGCCAAGCTCTTCCTTGAGATGTGCCGTGAGGCCGGCGAGAACAAGAACCGCAACAAGCTCTTCGTCCTGGTCATCGATGAGCTCAGTCGCGGAGACTCCGGTCGGATCTTCGGCGAGGCGCTCACGTACGTCGAACGGTCAAAGCGCGGGCTCCCGGTGACGCTCGCCTCGGGCGACAGCATGATTATTCCGGACAATGTGGTGATCCTCGCGACAATGAATCCGCTCGACCGCGGCGTCGACGAGGTGGACGCCGCCTTCGAGCGTCGGTTCGCGAAGATCCCGATGGATCCCGACCGCGATCTCCTGCGCGAGCAGCTCGAGCGCAACGGACTGCCCGAGACCCTGCGGGGAAGGGTGGTGGGCTTCTTCGACATGATCAACGGCCGCGCCAAGGCGAACCCGCAAGCAGCCGTAGGGCACACGTACTTCTTCGACGTCACGGATGAGGCGTCGCTACAGCTCGTGTGGGACTACCAGCTCCGCTTCCTCATTGACAAGGCGATGCGCCTGAACGCCGATGACCGCGCCGAGGTTGAAGCTGGCTGGAACCGCATGTTCGAGGGCCTTCCGGACGACGACGCTACGTCCTAATCGTGACCGACGACGCCGCGCCGCGGGCCTCACCGCGCATCGTCCCGTGCAAGGAGTACGAGCCGGTCGAAATTCCCCTTGAGGAGGTCCTGACCAGCTCGGGACGACTCGACCTCAATCCCGAGATCCAGAGCCGCGACTACTTCTCGGTGAGCCTCAAGGCCGGCGTGCTCACGTTGCGTGCTGGCGGCGTGATTGGCTACATCCCGCTCAACGAGCGTGTCGTTGTGCGCGTCATTCCGCGCGTACCGATCAAGGACCTCAGCCGCATCGTCCACCTATCGGGCGAGCCACCCACCGTGCTCTCGAGCGTACGCAAGTACGCCACGAGCGAGGTCTGGAGCGACTCGCTGCTGGACCTGTACGCCACCGCCCTAGTCGACAGCGTCGAGGGCATCCTCCACCAGGGCCTGCTCCGCGATTACGTGCGGCGGGAAGCAGTGTCGAGCTTTCCGCACGGTCGCGTGCAGATGCACCGCACCGTACAGACGCTCATCGCGCGTGGCATCCATCACCAGGCGCATGTCTCCTGGTTCGAACGGACCGTCGACACCGCTCCGAACCGAGCGCTCAAGCTCGCACTGTGGGTCATGGCGCAGCGCTACATCAACCTCGGGACGAAGACGCGGGACCAGCGCAAGCTGCATCGGCGCATTGGCGCCCTGTTCGGGGCGCTCGATGGCGTCGAGCTCGATCCCGGTCGTCGGTTCCTTGAGGATGGTCGGATCACCGGGGCGCGGCCCCTAGCGCCGTCACGCAGCTACTACGTCGACGCTATGGCGATCGCGCAGGCGGTCATCGAACAGCAGTCGATCGTGATCGAGGACCCAGACGGGCCTGTTCGGCTGCCTTCTCTCGTGCTGAACATGGAGAAGGTGTTCGAAGCGTTCCTACGGAATGTCCTGGCAACATATGCGCTCGATGAGGGGTGGGATCATGTCGTGCTCGACGGGAACGGGGCCGAGGCGAAGGTGGGGCTCTACACCGGTCTGGCAGACCCAGCCGCCACTCCCGACATCGTGATCAAAGCCCCTGACGGGAGCGTGCCGGTCATCCTTGAGATCAAGAACGTTCCCGTGACGAACTTCTCCGGACGAGACGCAACGAACCAGGCCGTGACCTACGCCGTCCGCTACGGAGCAAAGCGGACGGTGCTCGTACATCCGCGCAAGTCGAAGCACCAGGACGCCGGAATGCGTCACGTCGGCGACATTGCCGACGTCTCCGTTTACCAGTACCGCTTCGATCTCGGGGCAGAGGATCTCAACGCCGAGATCGATGCGTTTGGGAGCGAGGTGCGGCGGCTCTGGCAACTCAACGGTTGAGCGCGTCGTTCCGCCGACCGATGACGATCTCGAAGTAATTCCATCGAGCGGTCCTGCACCGACCGCAGCACATGCTGCCGGCCGCCACGTGACGCCTCACCGTTGACCTGGGCTGAATATCCGGCTCACGTACTCGGCCTGAGCATTCTCCAGGCTAGAGGCTGCCCCTGCAACCTCTAGCCAAGTCGTCGTCTCAAACTCCAAGACGGGGAAATCCCAACCGCAGAACAGGGGCTCTGCTTGATCGAGAGGTTCTAGCCCCTCGTATGCGTGACCGTAGGCGTACTCAGCCCACCCGTGACACTCCGCTGTGCCCTTCCAGTCACTCCAGTAAAAAACGTGTGCAGTCACCCCCTTTCGGCCATGATGAATGAGTCCGAAGCCCGTCCGCGCGTATACGAACTCGGTACTTAGGTTTTGCTCGATCGCGTTGCTGACTGCCTGTCGGATGACTGCCAACGCACGGTCACTCGGCACGTCCCGCACCGCGTCAGACGGCGCGATCGCGTACGCCTTGATCACCCAGTCGTCAACCTCAACGAGGCCCAGGAACCAGGTGGGGCGCGCCGCAAAGTACGTTCTGAGATCGCTCATTGGACGCCCTACTCGTGCATGTCGCCGAGGATCGGCCGTACGATTACCTCTTCAACGACGGCCTGCTCACTGAGGGACAGACAAGCGTCGATCACCTTGGCGATGTCGTCGGGTTCTAGGAGCCTGTTCTCTGGAAGATCTTCGCCTGCCCAGAGGTCGGTGAGCGTGCTGCCCGGCACAACGTGCGTAACGCCGATGCCTACTTTCCTGAGCTCATGACGCAGGTTGACTACGAGCCCGCGGATTCCCCACTTCGCAATCCCGTACGCTGGCCCATACTCGTAAGCCTCGAACCCCGCTGTTGACCCCACGAGGAAGATTCGGGGACAATCGCCCAGCTGAAGGACGCCTGCGAACTCACGCGCCATGGCGTAGTCGAACGTGAGGTTTGCTTCAAGAGTTCGCCGGAACGACTCCTCAGGGCCGTCTACCAGCGAGGCCTCGATGAAAATCCCGGCATTGAGAATCAGCACATCCGGGTGGAACTCGCGAGACTCCGCGACTCGGCGCACGAGCTGAGCGGCACCGGGTTTCGAAATATCTACCGCGGCCGTCTCGACGCGTCTAACGCCGGCGCTGACGAGCTCCTGCTGGCAGTGCTGAAGACGCTCTTCGTCCTGCGCGACAATCAACATCTCGGTCGCTCGGGGCGCCAAACGACGCGCGACCGCGTTGCCGATCCCTCTTGTTGCCCCCGTGATGATGATCTTCATAGCTTCATTTTGCAATATCTATTGGTCATTGTCGAGCGCGGCGATCCGTCGCCGCAGGAAAGGCGAGAAGTGATCCTGCACTGCGCGCAGCCCAGGAAGCGCCCAGTCGCGACCGGTGACAGTCCCGCGACACCGCTCTGCTCCGCAGGAACAAGCAGATCCGAGTTCATATCCCTCGTCTGAAGTCCAGAACGCATAGTCAGCCGTCAACTCGGCGCCGGCCGCAACATCGGAGATCGTCACGAGGGTCAGGGCGTCGGACATGCCCACGTTGGGGTCGCAACTGTGATTCATGTAGTCATCTGCTGTGCGACCCTGCCCCAGCTTGGCCGCCAGAAGAACGCCCTCCGCAACAGCCACCGCGGTGTGCGGCTCGAGATCGATGCGAGCGTCGTCGTCACTTAGACCGACAACCAATCGGCCGCCCCACCGGACAACCGGTTCTCCAGCGATGAGTCCGTCACCGGTGAACAGTCCCTGCCCGTTGATCTCAGACTCCCCTAGGTGTAGTGCCGGATGAATCCATGGCTCTAGATCGCGATCGGTTCCGCTCATATCTCTCCTATTGAAGTGGTACTAGGTCGGGTGCGCTTGCCGTAACTCGGTCAGCAACGTCTTTGAGATACCGCTTGTACTTATCCGTCAGTTCGGGCCGGTGGTGCCAACTTGCTAGGTAGACCTCGATGTAGATCGACTCGACGAGCTGGTGCACCCACAAGATCGGCAGACTTGTCATGCGCGCGCCGGTCTCGTCAAGAGGCACCACCACTAGATCTGCTCGGCTCCTTGTTGTGAGCTCATAGTCATCGACCGCCATGTCGGGCTGGTAATAGGGGATGCCGACGCGGTAAGCGTTCAGCCCGTAACTTTGGGCGTAGTTGCGAAAAAGACGAAAGCGGGCCATCCGCCGAGCACTGCTATCGCGGTGGGTCAGTTCGTAGACGGCCCAATCACAAAGACCCCGTCGCGTCAGCGGCGCGAGCAACCGTGAGAGCTTTCGTAACATACACATGATCACCCGGCCATTGGCCAGGTCACCACCCCGCTCGGCGCCGACGTAAGCAATGAAGCACGTCTTCGCTGCCGGAAGGTAGATCGCGTTGATGAAGCCGATCACCTGTCCTTCTCGGTACGCGAGCAGGACGAAGTGGAGCGGCGTACGCACATTTCGCCACGCAGCCCACCGCACGACTAGCGCGTTACGCGGACTCCGAGAGGAGTTGTTGACGTACTTGAGAATGCACTCTGGCTCGATCTGGTCCTCGTCATGGATGAGATCGCAGTAGATGCGAACAAAGTCACGGGAACGCGGCGACCCTTTCCGCAAAAGCGAGACGCGCACGCGCCGCTGGTAGCGACCGTACGCGACGTAGCAGAGAAATCCGCCTACGAAGGCCGTGGCGATGCCAACCGCGATCGTGCCGTAGGTGGAGATCGCGAGGATTGCCGTCACTGGTTTCAACGACCTTGGCGGGACCGAGCTGTGGCGGCCCGAGGCCGTGCGTAAGAGCTCGACGGGTCAGACACTACACGATGTCTCTACGAGGTCCACCCGTAAGTTCGGCTCGCTCGTTCAGCAGTTCGATAGCCCGAGCCCACCGCGGTCTGATGCGCGGATCCAGACCTCGCTCACATAGCCGAACGTCCCGTCGCCGAGCCGCACGCCGTAATACCGCGTCGACTCGAAGCGCTCGGGATTGTGGTCGTCGGCGGGGCTCGTGTCGTGCCGGTTCGGCTCTTGAACCCACCGAACCCTCAGACGGTCGCCAACTCACCCAGCATTTCGCGGGGATCGTGGAGGGCGCCGCTTGAGCCTGTATAGCGAAGATGGCGAACGCCGACGAGATCACCGCAGTCGCGAGCGCGATCCAGCGGATGGCAATCCATTGCATTGAGTCCTAAAGAGCGGCGGGCGGGACAAGAAACAATCGCGGTTTCAGCCGCCAGCGACAAGGCGGTAGACCAAGAGACCGGTTATTGGTGGTTTCTCGATCCGGTAGGGCGGCCCCTGTGCGCTCGTCCCCAGCGCAGCACAGCCCCGACATGGCGTCGCAAGCGCGAGCCGTGCCGAGGCCGTGATTGGCGAGCTGCGCAGTGAGCGCCCGCGAGGTGAAGCCGCCCTACTTCAGCGCGTGCGTCACCGCGGCGCCGTCTGACTTCTCGAGCTCGATCGCCGCCGCGGCGTCCGGCTTGCCCTCGTGCCCGAGGTCGAGCTTGTAGACGTTCGAGCGAACGGTTGCCGTCTTCGCGACGGCGCCGTTGGCGCTCCTGGCCTTGACGGTCGTGACGCCGTCCGGCACGACGCCGTAGCGCGTCATCTTGCCGCCGGGCAGGGTCCGGGCGAGCACCGTGCCGTCGGGCAGCGTCCGAACGGTCTCAGCGACCGGGCCGCCGTCGGCCGGCGGCGCGATCGTCAGGAGGCCGAACTTGCCACTCCGGACGGAGCTCGCCGAGCCGCAGGAGGTCTCGCCGCTCTCGAGCGAGATGCAGGCGCCTCCCTCCTTGGTGGTGGTGATGTACAGCGTCGGCCGATCACCGCTCGCGGTGATCTTGCGGACGTTGGCGACCTCGGCGCCGAACTCGCTCGCCGCCTGACCGGTGAGCGCCTGCCGCACGAGCGCGGGCACTTCGGCCGATGCGGCGGCGGGCGCGTTGTCGAGCGCGCGCACGGCGACCGACTCCTTGCCGGAGACGCCCTGGGCGATGCCAGCGGTGCCGGCGGCGCCGGCCACGACCAGGCCGACGACGGTGAGCTTGGTGGAACGCTTCATCTTCTTTCCCAGTTCTCCTAGAAGTCCACCCGCGCGCGGCCTCGAACGCCCGCACCGTAGGCGGGACGTGCGTAGCCGTACTTCCACGGGTCGCGGGCGTAGGGGTGCACCGCGAGGTTGTCGCTGCAGGCCACCGAGCCGTACTGGTTGTAACCGGCGTCGACCGCGACGACGCAGATCGTCTGGCCGTTGTCCGAGCGTCCCGAAACCTCGTACAGCGGGGACGCTCCGGCGCTGCGCTTGCTGTCGCCGGAGTTCATGACGCCGTCGAAGAAGTAGACGTAGTCGGCGAGCGCGACGGCCGGGCCAGCGACGGCACCAATCGCCAAGGCGCCGCACAGGGCGAGCCTCAGCTTCTTCATCCTGAACATCGGTGTCCTCTCATCATCCGTGGGAATCGGTTGAGCGCTCGAAAACGAGCACGGCTCATGAGCTGATCACCAGTCTAAGACGACTTACTTGCTCCGACACACTGAAAGCGCAAATTTAGCTGCGGACTGTCGGCCGGACGACATTCCGCTGTTGCGGTTCCGTCAACGCCTTGGCGCGCGCCGTCGCCACTGCTAGGCGCCCGGGGCGCCCTTCCCTCAGCTCATCGCTCGTCCCGGTAACCGGTCGAGCGGTCCCGCTCGTGCACCTCCGCGCGCGCGACGAGCTCAGATAGCGAGACGCCGAGCGCCGCCGCGATAGCGCTCAGCGTCTCGTAGGTCGCATTGCGGCGCCCCTGCTCGACGTGCCCGATGTAGGAGCGCTGGTTGTGACCGACGCGCTCGCCGAGCTCCCGCTGGTTCAGGCCGCGGGCAACACGCAGCTCCCGCACCGCCCGCCCGAGGGCGACGAGCGACGGCGACGTCTCCATGGGGAATCGCCTACGAGTTCATCGCGCGCTCGAGGCGAGCGATCCCGGCCCGGATCTCGGCGAGCTCGCGAAGCACGCGGGTCTCGAAGTCGCTCGGCTGGCGACCGGCGAGCGCGAAGAGCTCGCCTGCGTCGACCTCGAAGACCGCGGCGATCGCCTGGATGACCTCGTCGGCCGGCGGACCCTGGAGACCGTTCTCGAGACGGCTCCAGTTGCCCGCACTCATGTGGACGCGATCCGCCACCTCGCGCTGATTGAGCTTCGCTGCGCGGCGGAGCTGACGAATGCGTGAGCCGAACGCCGCAGCCCGGTTGGCCTGGCTGTCTCGTCGCTCGCTGGCCATCTAGGCGGTCTACGAGGCGCCGGGACATACACCTTGACCGGCTTACGCAAGCCAGTCTATGTTCCGGTCCTTCGTAATTGCGAGTGTTTCTCAGAAACCGCTGAGCGACACCCGCGCCTTGGCCTGCCCGAAAGGAATCGTCTACGTGCGCCTCCGCCTCCTCCTCATCTCGCTATCGCTCGCGGTCGCATCCGCCGCGCCGAGCGTCGCGCTCGGTGACGCGTTCGAGCCGAACGACCACATCGACCAGACGTGGGGACCGGTCGCCGGCGGCCAGACCTACGAGGGCGTGGTCGACACGAAGAACGACGCCGACTGGTTCCGCATCAACCTCGGCGGTCAGCAGCAGATCGCGCTCACGGTGACGTATCCGTATGACGACAGATGTTTCCCCGGACGTACGTGGTACCTGCTCGACGCGATGGGCGGACGGATTGCCCGCGGCGACACCTCGAGCGAGTTCCGCTACACCACCCCGCCGAGCGGGGGCGTCTACTACTTCGCGGTCAATCCAGGTCAGTCCGACCAGGACGATGCCGGGATCGGCTGCCGCTACGCATTCTCGGTGACGCCGGCGACCGCCGTGATCGCAGCCGACCCGTCGGCGCCGCCCCGGCAGGGCGCGATCGAGCCGAACGAAAGCGCCGCCCAAGCGTTCGGGCCGCTCTCAGCCGGGATGCTCTACACCGGTGCGATCGAGACGTCCAACGACAGCGACTGGCTGTCCTTCTATCTGCTCCCGGGTCGTCAGGTTCGGCTGGCGCTCACGAGCACCAACGGCTGTCTCGGCGATGCCATCGCCGCGCGCGTGTTCCGGCCCGGCGCAGCAGTGGGAGAGCCGCTGCGCTTCACGCAGGTCTGGGCTAACACGCGCGCCAACCTCGACTTCACGACCGAAGCTGCCGGGCGCTATGCGATTCAGATCACTGGAGACCTCGGGTGTACCTGGCAGGCGATGCTCACGCCGGCCGACGCGGTTGGGGTTCTGCCGCCGCCCCCACCGGCGCCGGTCGTAGTGCCGGCACCGGTCCCCGAGGCGAAGCCTCAGCGGCTGCGTGTCGAAAGCCGCCTCTCGATGCGACGCGTCCGCGGCCGGTACCGCGGGCGCCTCATGACCTCGGAGCTTGGCTGCCACGGCGGCCGCACGGTCGTCCTCCGGAGGGTCGGCTCAGGCAAGCGCAGCTTCTCGCGCACGCGCACGCGGACCGATGGCACCTTCGTGTTCCCGCGGCGTGCGCGCCTCCGGGGCCGCGTATATGCGATTGCGACCGAGCGCTCGACCGCCACCCTGCTCTGCCGGGTCGGCCGGAGCCGGGCGCGATGAGGCGGGCGCTGAAGAGTGCGGCGCTCGCGCTGATCACGACAGGCGCGATAGCCGGCTGCGGAGACGAGGCATCCGAGCTGTCGGCGAGTTCGAGCTGTCGTGACTACCTAGCCGCGAGCGCCGACGACCGGTCTGCCGCTCTCGCGCAGGCAGCGGAGAAGCGCGGCATCGGCGGGGCGAGCTCGCCGCTCGGCTCAGCGAACGTCGACTACATCTGCAGCCAGGATCCGGACGTTCGGCTCGGGGATGCGGTCGCGGGTAGCGGGACGCAGCAGTCGACGCCACCGAGCGAGCAAGCGGCGACGGAGGAGACCGAGGCGGCGCCCCCGATTCCGGAGCCGGTCGCGATCAGGACGGACGACGGCTACACCGGCGAGATCGCGTTCCTCGAGCTCGAGTACATGACCGAGGGCGTACCGCCGCCGCTCTTCCAGCCGGTCGCGACGTTCCGCCTGACCAACACCAGCGACCGCTCGGCGCAGGCGCTTCTTCTTCAGCTCGCCGCGGCGCCGCGGATCGAGATCCCGCGCGCTGCGTTCAAGGGCAACGCCTGCCCAGACGCGAACGGAGAGGTCGAGGGCGGGCTCGGCGGGTCGGACGAGGCGCACCTGCCGGGCGCCTGCTCGATCGAGACGATGGAGTACGGCGTCTCCGCCTCCACGATCGATGCCGGGGAGGCCATCGACATAGAGATGGCGGCGAAGTTCTTCACCACCGCGGAACCGGACATCGATGAGATCCGCATCTACGTGGCCGGCCGTCGCCTCGCGACGGAGTAGGTGGCGTCACGGGTCCAGCAACAGCGGTATAGCCGCCGTGCCTGTCTTAGCTACGGCGGCGGTTATGCCACATGGATTGGCACCCGCGCGCTCCGCCAGGAAACGTCATGGTGCACTAGTCACAAATAATAATGTCGATGTCGCCCACATGGCTACCCTATTACTACACTTATTCTGCCGTACGCGCCTCGACCAGTCAACTGCTACTGATACCGCTGACTCCACCGGATTGCATACCGCGTATGGGGCTCAGCAGCTTCGACGTGGTAGTACATAGGGGAACGACCTTCTCGCTCAACCTGTTCAGATCCGAGCATCGCCCGATTGTTGATTTGACGCAGTTCGTGAAGTCGCTCGTACCGGGGAACTGCGTCGACGGGTTCGGACACGCACAGGTCAATCGCGGTGGGATAGCGTGAGATGTTTATTCCGAGCGAGTGGTCGGGATCCGTGGGGTCGAACGAGTACCGCTCATAGATGCGAAGGTCGACTGGTTGTCCGACCGGCAACGGGTTCATCAGCCCGATCACGAGTTGCAGCGGTCCGTCGCTGGCAGCGGTGGCCGGTCGAACTCCTACTTTTACATGTCCGGGACTCAGCACCTCGGCTGCGACCATCTCGGTGCTCCGGCAGTGAAGACCGGTCGTCACGAGATCGACATCCGGCCGATACGCCTCGACCGTGAACGCAATGGTGACGTCATACTCGTACGCATCTGACAGTCGGGCCTGTGCCACGCTGTACCTGGTGTTGATATAGCCGCGTCCCTTGGCGGCATCCGAAGTCTCTTGCAGCGGGCCATCTTCGAAGTACGCGATCAAGCGTCTTACCAGAAACTCTTGAAGTCCGCTCTTGCTACGCACCGTCGAAGGCGCCTGGTTCCTAGGTAGCCCAGCCGTCTGGCCAGCATCTTCCTGACGTCGCCCGAGCGAGAGACCAGCCGCCCCTTCGGAAACGCCGAAGAGCGTGAGCGCCGCATCCTCATACGCCGGAGCAAGCTGAGCCATTCCTCGCCGCAGGCGGCGGCGAAGCCCGCCCGATGACGGTGGATCGCCGAACGTTCGCACCGCGAGAGAGGTCAGCCGCGGCGCGCGCGCCGCATCGATGCTCCAGAAGCCCTCACGCACGATGTCGACAAGCTCGTCGTAAACCTCGGACACTGGAAGGTCTTTAGCAGAACTCCAGCAAAGACCCAGCAGATTGCCGGCGGCACGGCGCGGACCCTTAGAGCCATGCCCGAACAGCACATCAACGTCGAGCAGTTGCGCTGCGGCCGTTGCCAGCGCGTGATGCCGACCTCCAGCAGTTGCCTCCTGTGTCGCCTCTTCAGGCTTGCGTCCGACGCGAACGCAGAGGAGCTCTACGCATGAGCAATCTCCCCGCCAGAGTCGGCGAGCATCACAGTCGTCTCGCTCGCCTGGATCGCCGGATCGAGCAAGAACTCGGCGAAATCCAGCGCCGCGCGCTCATCGCTCGCGGCATCGACCGCGCCCGAGCCGACCTCGCCCGGGCGCGCGTCGGTGACATCGAGGCGGTCACGGCCCGCAGCCTGATGGCCGCAACCGAGATCGCAATCGCCGAAGGTGCGTGCGCCCACCTCACGCCGCACGCCGCAGCGCGCATCAACCAGATCGCGAGTGTCGGCACCGCTGCGATTGCGCAGAACCTCCTCGACTTCGGTCAGGGGCGCTAGAGATGACGACCTCCCAAGTCCTCATGCTCACCGCAGCGTCGCTCGGGATGGTCCTGAGCGTGCTGGGGCTCTACGTCCTCGACGCCGCAAGCGAGCGGCGCCGCCGCAAGCACGTCGAGACGAAGCTCGCGGAGAAGACCGACGAGCTTGCCGCGTACGAGCGGCGGGACAACGCCCTCCAGAATGTCTCCGAGATCCGCCACGCGACCGTCCAGGAGATGGTGCGGACGGCAGTCGACGAGGAGCTGCGGCGCCTCGGGCGAGGTGTTCGCTAGATGAGCCCCGAGGAGAAGAAGGTCCGCCACCTCCTCACCATCGCCAAGCGGCTCCGCGACGAGCGGGACCGTGCCGTTGGGCGGCTGGTGACCGCCCGGCTCGAGGCAAAACGGCTGCGCGCCGAGGTCGCAGGACTGCGAACGCAGCTCGCGGCCGCGGACGAGCTGCTCGGGGCGGCGATGGGAGCCGCGGCCGAGACGTCCGGCGGGAACCGCTCGTGATCGAGCGGTGGCTCCGCCTCCTGTGGGGCACCATCGCCGGCCTGGTCGTGCTGCTTGCGATCGGGCCGGCGGTGATCGCCCTCATTAGCACCGTCCTCATCTGGGCGGTCGCGTGCGGTGTGGTCGCCGTAGCGCTGCGGTTCGCCGTTCTTCGCGGCTCCTTCTGGCGCTAGTCGCTCCGAGCGAACTGTGCGGTCTCACAGTGCCGATCGCGCTTATGCCTACCGATATTCGGCCGACCGCACGCAGTAACCACCTGCGCGTTTCATCATTATTTCATCACTGACCAACACACTAGTAATGGCTTCATAGAGCCAAGAAGCAGAGGAGGTGCGTGTAAGTGAGTGAAAGCAAGATCAAAGTGACTGCCGAGCGGCGCGAACCCATGGATACAGAGACGTACTCCATGGTGATCTGGCTGCAGTCGAAGCGACGGCTGCGCGAACGCCGTGAGCGCGAGGAGATCGCGAAACGTCGCCGGACGCAGCGTCAGGAGAAGCGCGGTGAACGGTGAGCTCGTCCCAGCAGCGCTTGCGGCCTCAGGTGGCGCCGCGCTCTTCGGCGGCATCTGGGCATACGAGCGGCGCCGTGAGGCGGCGATGCGTGCGTCTCGTCAGCCCTCAGGCCTGCGCTTTCCGATGGCGCTCTCGCCCGAGGCTGCGGGAGCGGCGCTCGGGAGCCTCGTCGGGGTTCCGCCCCACGCCGAGCTCTTGGCCGAGATCGTCGGTACCGCTGGCGGCGTCCGTCACGCGCTGCACGTGCCGGCCGCTGAGCTCGCCGCGGTCGAGAGCCTTGTCTCCGGCCCGGTTCCCGCTGTGCGCTTCCTCGAGGCGAACGCCGGAACAGCGGCGCCCGCACCCACGCTCTGCTTTCGGTTCTCACTGCCGACGCCCGTCATCTTTCGCCGGAGCGAAAGCACCGGAGCTGCACGCTCCGTGATCGCGGCGCTGACCGGCCTGCGCAAGGGCGAGGAGATCCGCCTCACCTGGGCACTCCGCTCGGCTGCGCCGAAGCCGTGGCCGATTCGCGAAGAGGCGGATGCCGCGCTCGTGCGGGCCTGGACGCGTGAGACGGCGCTTCCTGGATTCCGCATTGATGGACTGCTCTCCCTGACGGCGAGCTCACCAGGGCGTGCCGCGCACCTCGCGGAGCGGGTCGCCTCGGTCGTGCGCAGCCGCCAGAGCGCCGGAGCTCGGCTTTACGTTCGACGCATTCGGAACGTAAGCGTGTTTGAGAACACTCCCCGTACTACGCCTCGTTCGGGCTGGCTCCCAGCCGAGGCGGTTCTTCCGCTGCTCGGCTGGCCGCTCGGTGATGACGTGATCCCGGGGGTTGAGCGCGGCAGCCGTGAGCTCCAAGTGCCCCGCGGCGTGGCCCGAAAGGGACGACGGGTACTCGTCGGCCGCGACGCTTACGGGGAGCGCGACATCGCCCTCTCCCCCACGGCTGCCCGCCATCACATGGCGGTCGTTGGCGCCAGTGGCTCAGGCAAGAGCACCCTCATCGGGCGCAGCATTCTCGATGACATCGCGGGCGGCGCTGGCGGATGGGTGATCGACCCGAAGGCCGACCTCATCGACGACGTCCTCGACCGCGTCGCCCCGAAGGACCGCGACCGAATCGTGGTACTCGACCCGGCGGACGCGCGCCCGGTCCCCGCGATCGACGTGCTTGGCGCAGGTGACCCGGACCTCCGGACCGATGTGCTCGTCGGCGCGCTGGCGAACATCTACCGCGACAGCTTCGGGATCCGGTCGCGAACGTACCTCCGCCTTGGCCTCCGCACGCTGGCCGACGTGCCGGGCGCCACGCTCGCCGACCTCCCACCGCTCTTCTTCGATGCCGCCTTCCGTATGCGCGCCGTTGGACGCCTCAGCGATCCGGTGCTGCGGGCGCAATGGCAGGGCTTTGAGGCGCTGAGCGCGGCGGCGCAAGCCGAGCAGGTCGTCTCCCCTATCACCAAGATCAACGAACTCATCAGCCGTCCGGCGGTGCGATCGGTGCTGGCGGCTCCGCGTCCGACCCTCGACCTGAGCGCCATGATGGCCAGGCGGCAATGGCTCTTCGTGAGCCTGTCCCCCGGCCGCCTTGGCGAGCCCGCCTCCCAGCTTCTCGGCGCGGTCCTCCTCTACTCGATTTGGAGCGCCATTGAAGGGCGCAGCGCGCTGGCTCCCGAGCGACGTCGGCCGGCCTTCCTCTACGTCGACGAGCTCGCCACCCTCGCAAGTCTTCCGTTCTCGCTTGAGCTCCTACTCGAGCGCGCACGAGGTCTCGGTGTCGGCGTGACGGTGGCGCTCCAGAGCCTCGCCCGTCTGCCCGAAGGCGTCCGCGCGGCGCTGCTGACGAACGCCGCGAGTCTGCTCACCTTCCGCGCAGGCGCAACCGAGGCGGCGCGGCTGGCGCGCGAGCTCCCTGGCCTGATCCCAGCCGATCTTCAGGGCCTGCGCAAGTTCGAGGTGGCCGCACGCATTGGCACCGGCGCAGGCAGCGAGGTCGCAATCGTCACCGGCAAGAGCCAGCCGTGGCCGAAGCGCACCAATCTCGCCAGCCCGATCCGCGAGCGCTCGAGCGAGCGCTACGGCGTCCGAGCGGACGCTGCGCCGCTTCCCTCAACGGACGAGCCCGAGCCCACCATTGGGCGGACCAGGAGGCAGTCATGAGGGGCCCGGTCGGTCGTCCGGTCGCGTCACGGCTTACGGCTGAAGATCTTCGCGCTGATGCGGTTTTTCGCGCCGTAAGCCCGCCGAATGATCCCGCCGCATCATCCCGGCTCGCCCGGATCACACCCACCGCTCTCGATGGGATCGAGCAAGCACTCCTCGACCGTGAGCGACGCGTCCTCGAGTTTGTCGCGGAGCACCGCCTCGCAACCGGCGGGCAACTCGCCCGGCGCTTCTGGAGCGACGAGGGCGAGCTGACCACGGGCCGCCGTCGCCGCGCCCGCCGGGTCCTCGAGCAGCTCACGGCCTTGCGCGTCCTCGATCGACTGCCGAGGCGCGTGGGCGGCGTTCGGGCGGGAAGCGACTCGTTCGTCTACGCCATTGGCGCGGCGGGTGTTCGGCTGCTTGCGCGGTGGGGCCGGCCAGCGGCTCGGCCCGATGCGCCTGGTGATCGGTTCGTTCGCCACACGTTGGTCGTCACCGAGTTCGCGGTCCGACTTCACGAGGCACATGACCGCGGCGACCTAGAGCTCATCGAGCTACAGAACGAGCCAGCCAGCTGGCGTCCGTTCGTCGCGGCTGGCGGCGCACGGCTGATCCTCAAGCCGGACCTGTTCATCCGCCTCGGCGCGGGCGACAGCGAGGACCACTGGTTCCTCGAAGCCGATCTGGCAACTGAGGCGCGGCGGACGCTCATCGCGAAGGGCCGGCGCTACTTCGACCACTTCCGTAGCGGCCAGCTTCAGCATGAGTCCGGGGCATACCCCCGCGTGCTGTGGGCGGTGCCGGACGCGCACCGTGCGGCGCTCATGCAGGACGCCTTCGACCGCCTGCCGAGCGAGACCAAGAAGCTGTTCACGATCTGCCGCTTCACCGAAGCCGTCGACCTACTGGCAGCAGAGGCGCGGCTGTGAGCGCGGTGCGGTTCGGCAAGCTCGACGTCGGCTCCTCGGTCGAGTGGTACACGCCTCCCGAGATCTTCGAGGCGCTCGGATTGAGCTTCAACATCGACGCCTGCGCGCCCCCTGGCGGCGTGCCGTGGGTACCGGCCAAGCGCTCATTCTCCCGGGCCGACGATGGGCTCGCACAGGAGTGGCGCGGCCGCGTCTGGGTGAATCCTCCGTACGGCCGCGGCATCGAGAAGTGGATGCAGAAGCTGAGCGCCCACGGCGACGGCATCGCGCTCGTCCACAGCCGGACCGACACGCGCTGGTGGCAGGCGGCGCTCACCGAGGCAACCGCGATCTGCTTCATCCGCAGCCGCGTGCGGTTCGTCAACGGCCGCACCGGCGAGCAGATCGGCCCAGGCTCGCCCATGCCGAACGTCCTGATCGCCTACGGGCTTGCGTGCGGCATGGCGGTCGCGAACTCGGGCCTTGGCTCCACCCTGATCGTGCCCCGCCCGCTTGATGCGGTCGAGGCGCCGAGGAGACGGAAGGCGGCGTGATCGGTGCACCTCCCAGATGGCTGCTCGGCCCGCAGAAGACATCGCTCTTGTGCCGGCCGACCCAACCATCTGACCAGGAGGTCACAGAGATGACGAAGGCCGAGGAGGTCTTCACGAAGGTCGAGCAGCTCGTCGCGGGCGGCAAGACGAAGCCGCAGGCGTTCCAGGAGCTCGCCGAGTTCTACGGACAGAGCTACGACACGATTCGCGGTTTCTTCTACACCCGGAAGAAGCAGCTCGAGGGCGGCAGCCGCCCGCGCCGGCGCGAGACCCGGCCGGAGGATGCGTTCGAGAGCGTTCGGACGACGCTGGAGCGCTCCATCGTGGACATCGACCGCGAGGTCGAAGTTGCCCGCGAGCGCGCGGACGAGGCCACCGCCGAGTACGAGTACCTCCGCGACCACGCCGACGAGCGCAAGGCAGAGATCCAGGCGCGGCTCGACGCCTGGCGGGCGCTCGACGCCGAGAAGAACCCGGAGAAGAAGCCGGAGAGCTCCGGGGACCCCGACACCGACGGCGAGACCTCGTCCGAGGCGTCGACCAGCGAGACGACGGCAAAGGCATCCCGCACGCCGGCGAAGAAGCCGGCGGCCAAGGGAGGTGCGGAGTCGTGACCGATCAGGCCAGCCCCACGCTCGCCCGTGAGGTCGTCGACCTCATCGAAGGGTTGAAAGCCGAGGGCAAGACCACCGCCGAGGCATACGCGGCCGCGGCAGCCCACTTCGGGCGCACCAACGCCGAGATCCACGCCGCCCGCTGGATGCGCAACCGGGACACGGCGGAGGCGTTCCCGAAGCCCCCCGGGCCGGAGACCGACATCGCGCTGCTTCGCGGCGCAGCACACGCGCTGGCCGAACTCGCGCTCGAACAGCTGGAGCGAGCGAGCGAGGCCGCCTGGCGGCACGCTGAGGAGGCCCAGGTCGCGGCCGAGCAGATGGCCGCGTACACCGACGCGAAGAAGGTCGAAGTCATGCGGCAGCTCGAGGAGATGGAGTAGCCAAATGCGGACCGATCTGGAGCACGCTTTAGATCGGTCCGCGACCACTTGCCAAGCGCCGCGCTTAATCAGAAGATCGTTAACGGCGTGTGTGAGTGCCCGCATGTGTGCGGCCAGCCCACACGTTGACACGCAGCCGCACGCGCCGGTTGGCTCGGGCGTCATGACTGACCCCGACCGCCCCGAAGACCCGGACGACGAAGAAGACGGCTTGCCGCGCCTGTGGACGCTGGCAGAGCGCGTTGCTCAGGGCCTGACTGAGGTGCCCATGGACTGCGAGGCATTGCTTCGCGACGCCCGCGAGCTCGCGACAGGGCTCGAGGGCTACTGCGAAGCGCAGAACAGCACTCATAACGAAAGGAGGAACCAGTCATGAACGAGAGCACAGAAACCATTCACGGAGGTCGCGGCGGAGCGCCGAACGGAGCGCGAAAGCGCGCGGTCGTGTATCTCCGGCAAACGTCTGCGCAGACGCACGACGACCACTGGGCCGTCGCTCAGCGGGAGGCGTGTGCCCAACACGCCGAGCGCATCGGAGCCGAGATCATCGAGGAGTATGTCGACGGCATCGACTCGCGAGACGCACGGCGGCGCTTGGTCTACGAGCTCCCGACGCGAAAGCCTGACTACGTCATTGTCTACAGCGTCGACCGGCTGAGCAGGGAACGCGCCGAAGGTGTCCGATTCGTCCACCGGATCGGTCGCGCGGGGGCGGTCCTCGAGTCGGTGACCGACGACGACGCGGCCGCAGGCCGACCGGCTCGGTCTCGACGTCTCCAGCCCTCACCCGGCGGCGCAGCGATCTACGTTCGCGTCTCGAGCACCGGCCAGCTCGGGCGAGACGGCGACGAAGACGGCTACTCCATCCCCGCCCAAGTCCAGGCGTGTGAGCGAAAGGCCGCTGACCTGGCGGCTCCCGTCGCGAAGGTCTACATCGAACGCGCCGAGAGTGCGCGCAGCGCTGCTCGCCCGGTCCTCCAGCAGATGCTTGAAGAGATCAAGTCTCTCGGCGTCAGCTACGTCATCGTCCACAAGGTCGATCGCTTCGCGCGCAACCGACTCGATGACGCGGTGCTGTACGAGCAACTCGTCCGCATGGACGTGACGCTGGTCTCGGCTACCGAGAACATCGACGCGACCCCGACGGGCCGCTTGATGCACGGGATGCTCGCCACCTACGCCGAGTACTACTCGAACAACCTGGCCACCGAGATCCGCAAAGGCATGGATCAGAAACATCGGCTCGGAGGCACGCCCTTCAAGCCCCCAATCGGCTACATGGCTCACCGGGAGCTGACCGCCGGCCAGGACGTTCGGTCGGTTGCTCTCGATCCGCTTCGAGCGCCGCTTGTTCAGCGCGCCTTCGAGCTGTACTGCACTGGAGATTGGCCGCTCCGACGCCTTACGGCGTACCTCGCCGAGGCGGGCCTCACCAGCCGCCCGACACGAACGCGACCGGCTGCCCCGCTGCGTATGACGAGCGTGCAGAAGGTCCTCACGAACCCCTACTACTACGGGATCGTCGTGTACAAGGGGCGTCGCGTTCAAGGACGCCACGAACCCCTGATCAGCGTCGAAACGTTCGAGCAGGTCCAGGCGATCATGACCGCCAAGCGCAAGGCGAGCGATCGGCCCTCGGTTCACCACCACTACCTGAAAGGGACGGTGTTCTGCGCCGACTGCGGTGGGCGACTCCTCTACGGGCGCCACACCGGCAATGGCGGCCTATACGAGTACTTCTCGTGCATCAATCGGCGGTCGCGCAGCGGCGGCGGCTTCTGCGACAGCCGCCACTACCTCGTGGACGAAATCGACCGAAAGCTCGTCGAGCACTACCGCACGGTGCGCCTGAATGAGGAGGTTCGCGAGCGCGTCCGAAACGACATCCGCGAGGACGCGCAGCAACGGACCGCGCTGGTCAAGGAAGACCTGGAACGCACCGAGCAAGCCCTCACGAAACTCGAAGCGGAGCAAGAGCATCTGCTGGACCTCCTGTTCAAGAGGCTCGTCTCGGAGAACGTGCTCGCACGTAAACAGCGGCAGATCGAAGAGGAGCAGGCTCGGCTGCAACGTGAACGTGGACGCGCGCAGGAGCACCTCGGGGCGCTAGAGGAAGAAGTGGAGGAGGTGCTCGGACGCACCATCACGCCGTACGAGGTCTACAAAGACGCCACGGCATCCGAGCGACGGTTGCTGAATCAGACCTTCTTCAAGCGCGTCCTGGTCGGTGAGGACTGCGACATTCTCGGGACTTCCCTGACGCCTGAATACGCCGCACTGGCGCAATGGACCCACGGCTACGGCCAACCGGCCAGGGGCGCCAGCAGAAGCCCTGAGAAGGCCGCTGACGCGGCTTCAGGCCGGAAAGAACAAACCCCGGTCCTTCTTGAGAACCAGGGTTTGCCCTTTGACTTCATGGTGGAGACGGTGGGAATTGAACCCACGTCCGCAGTCCCGTTAAGGATGGCTTCTACGAGCGTAGCCAGTGCTCTGACTCTCGCCCCTCCCTCGCTTCACTGGCAAGGTCCGGAGGGGCCAGCTCCCTGAGATGTCCCCCGGTCGGCGGAAGCGGACCTTCCGGGGTGATCCCGCATTCTGATACCGCAGATCCCGACGGCGGGCAGGCCGGGCGCGGCACCTCAACTCACGTAGCTAGGTGCTACGCAGCGAGGGCGTACTCGTGAGAGTCCGCACATATGGTTTTCCGGCGGATTTACGAGGCCTGCCGGAACCTCGACTCGCAACCAACCCCACGAACAACCACGTCGAAGCCTGTCGTCCCCAGGGATGTGAACTACACGTTCCAGTCTAGCTGCCGCGCACCGCTCCGCGCGACGGCGGGGCCGGCGAGTTCGAACCGCGTGGCGCTAGTGGCGCTCGGACATCGCGCGGTCGAGGTCGCGCTTCATCTCGCGCTCCTTGATGCCTTGGCGCTTGTCGAAGCGGTCCTTGCCGCGGGCCATGGCGATCTCGGCCTTGGCGCGGCCGTCCTTGAAGTAGATGCGGGTGGGGACGATCGTGAGCCCCTTCTCCTTCATCTCCGCGACGATCTTGTCGATCTCGCGGCGGTTGAGGAGGAGCTTGCGGTCGCGCTCGGGCGGGTGGTTCTCGCGGGCCGCCGGCTTGTACGGCGGGATGTGGAGGTTGAGGAGCCACAGCTCGCCGTCGCGGATCGTCGCGTACGAGTCCTTCATCTGCGCGCCGCCCTCGCGGAGCGCCTTGACCTCGGTCCCGCGCAGCACCATGCCCGCCTCGAACCGGTCGAGCAGGTCGAAGCGGAACGCCGCCTGGCGGTTCGATGCGACGTCGCCGGGAGCGACCTTCTTCTTGCCCTTCTTGGCCATGGCTGTCGAGAGAGCCTAGTCGCCGGGTCAGCGCAGGTCGTCGAGAGCGTCGTCGCGCTCGAGCACCACGGTCACGCGGTGGCGGCGGGCGATCTTGCGCAGCTCCTCCCAGCCCGAGCCGGAGTCGATCGCCGCGGCGACGTCGATCGCGTTCAGTGCGGGGTTCGGGCCGGTCACGACGACGTCCGTGGCCCGCCCGCCGCGGGTGAGGTCGGGCTGCGCGCGTTTGACCGCGGCCTCCGTCGACGGCACCGCGACGAGGTCGACGGATCGCAGGCGCGAGGCGCGGATCAGGCGGCGCAGCGCCCGGACCTCCCGCCGCACCACGGCCTCGCCCCCGCGTGCGACGCCGATCTTGACCCGGCCGCGGTCGCAGCCGTCGGACCACACCCCGGAACGACGCTCGCCGAGCCGCGCGATCGCCCGGTCGATCAGCCGCGCCTGCCGCTCCGTGAGGTTCGCGCTCAGCCAGTCCGCCCGGCTCGCCGCCGAGCGCTTGCAGCGGCCGTCCACCCAGTCCGCGACGTTCACCGGTTCGAGCCGGAGCTCGGCGCGCAGCGGCTCGGACCAGCCCGGCGCCCCGCGCACGAGCTCGCGTTCGCCGTCGGCGAGCGGCCGGCCGCCGTCGTCACGGCCGCACCCCGCGACCAGCGCCGCCGCGACGAGGAGCGCGCACCCGCCGCGGGTACGGTTCGAACCCATGAGCGCGCCAACGTACACCGTCGCCGACCTCGCCCGCCAGGAGGAGACGCTCGTCTTCGAGCGCTTCGGCGAAGACGACGCGTGGCGGCTCGGGAGCGCGATGCGCGAGGTCGCGGCGGAACGGGGGCTGCCGGTCGCGATCGACATCCGCCGCAACGGCCACCAGCTCTTCCACGCGGCGCTCCCCGGCAGCGCGCCGGACAACGACGCGTGGGTGGAGCGGAAGGTGCGGGTCGTGACGCGGTTCGGCAAGTCGTCCTTGCGCGTCGGCGAGGAGGCGCGGGCGAAGGGGACGACGTTCGAGGAGCAGATGCGCCTGCCGCCGGACCTCTACGCCGCGCACGGCGGGGCGTTCCCGCTCACCCTCGCCGGGACCGGCGTGGTCGGCGTCGTCACCGTGAGCGGCCTGCCGCAGCGCGAGGACCACGCGTTCGTGGTCGAGCAGCTGGAGCGGTTCCTCGGCGAGCGGGGCTAGAGCTCGGCCGGGTAGAGGTCCACGCGCCCGCGCGGCGCGTCGATCTTCCCCACCGTCACCCGCACGGGATCGCCGAGGCGGATCTCCTTCCCCGACTCGCTCCCCGCGAGCTTGACGCCGAGCTCGTCGAGCTGCCACCAGTCGCCGCGCAGCCGCCGCACCGGCAGCATCCCGACGAAGCCGTCGCCGAACTCGACGAACGCGCCGGACGGGATCACCGACACGATCTCGCCGGCGAACTCGCGATCGCGCCCGCCGCCCGACTCGAACACCATCCGCTCGAGCAGGAACGCGCGCGCCACGTCGTCGGCGTCGCGCTCGATCAGCGCCGCGTCGCGCTCGCGCGCCGACGTCCACTCCCCCGCCTCCAGCAGCCGCGTGCGGTCGAACGGCTCCTCGCCCCCGCCCACCGCGGACAGCAGCCCGCGGTGGCAGACGACGTCCGGGTACCGGCGGATCGGCGACGTGAAGTGGCAGTACCGCTCGGAGCCCAGCCCGGCGTGGCCGAGGTTCTTGGGCGAGTACCACGCCTGCTTGAGCGTCCGGAGCACGAGCGTCGACAGCCCGCGGCGCCCCACGCCGTCGCGGCGCGCGACCTCCGCCTCCACCGCCCGCGACAGCTCGCCCGCGGCCTCGGCGGCGGCGGACGGCGCGATCGTGTCGGACATCGCCGGCGCCGGGACGCCGAGCGCCTCCAGCTGGCGCGCGAGGTGGACGACCGCCTCGGGCTTCGGCCGCTCGTGGACGCGGAAGAGCCCCGGGACGTCCCGGTCCTCCAGCAGCCCCGCGACCTGCTCGTTGGCCGCGATCATCAGGTGCTCGATCAGCCGGTGCGACTCGGTCTGCACCACCGGCGCGACCCGCTCGACGTTCCCGCGCCGGTCGAAGCGGAACTCCGGCTCGGCGCTGTCGATCGCGATCGCCTCCGGCCCGCGCGCCGACCCCAGCGCGGCGGCGGCGGCCCGGGCCGCGGCCAGGAGCTCCTCCGCCGCCGGCACCGCAACCGTCTCGACCCCCGCGAAGATCCGGTCCACCTGGTCGTAGTCGAGCCGCAGATCCGACCGGATCGACGACCGGTAGAAGGCGGACTTCACGACCTTCGAGCCCCGGATCTCCATCTCGACCGTCACCGCGAGCCGGTCGGCGTGCGGCACCAGCGAGCACGCGCCGTTGGACAGCGCCTCGGGGATCATCGGCTCCACCCGGCCGGGCACGTAGACGGAGGTCGAGCGCCGGTACGCCTCCCGGTCCACCAGCGACCCCGCCGGCACGAACGCCGTCACGTCCGCGATGTGGACCCACACGCGCCACGCCCCCTCACCCAGCACCGAAGCCGAGATCGCGTCGTCGAAGTCCTTCGCCGTCGCCGGGTCGATCGTGAACGTCGGCAGGTCCCGCAGGTCCCGCCGCCCCGTCCCGGAGCGCCCACCGCCCTCCGACGCCGCCCGCGCCTCGCGCTCCACCGCCGGGTCGAACCGCCGCCGCAGCCCGCGGTGGAACATCAGCGCCTCGAGCACGTCGGACGCGTTGTCCGCCGACCCGATCATGTGCACGAGCTTCGCGCCCGACTTCCCGCCCCGCCCGCTCACGCGGACCAGCGCGACCGCGCCCTCGCGCAGCCGCTTGTCCTTCTCCATCGACACCCGCGGCCCCGGCTCGAAGAACGGCTCGCCCGCCCAGAACGAGCCGCGCCGCGTAAGCCGCACGACGAGCGGCGCGCCGACGTTGCGCGCCGCCGAAGGCCCCCGCCGCTGGCGCCCGTGGTCGCGCGGGCTCACGGCGTGGTGGCGAGCGCCTTCACGGCCGCGTCGACGCCCTCGTCCACCCGCGGCGTCGACGCCTTGTCCTGCGCCTTGACGTCCGGCGTCAGGCCCGAGCCGGTCTTCGTCCCCTTGCCGCCCAGGTTCCGCCCCGAGGGGAGGAAGTACTGGCCGACGGTGATGTCCAGCGCGCCGCCGTTCTGCAGCTCGACCACCTCCTGGAAGACGCCCTTGCCGAACGTCCGCGTGCCGACGATCCGCGCGCGCTTGGTGTCCTGCAGCGCGCCGGCGACGATCTCGGAGGCCGAAGCCGTCCCGCGGTCCACGAGCACGACGAGCGGCGTGTCGGGCGCGACGGGCTTGCCGGTCGCGCGGTAGACGCGCTCGGGCACCGCGCGGCCCTTCGTCGTGACGATCTTGCCGTCGCGGATGAACGCCGACGCGATCAGCCGCGCCTCGTCCACCAGCCCGCCGCCGTTGCGGCGCAGGTCGAAGACGATGCCCGCGACCTTCTCCTTCTCAACGGCCTTGCGGACTGCCGCGGCGACCTCGCCGTGCGCGCCCGAGCTGAACGTCGAGAGGCGGATGACCGCGTACTTCTTGCCGCCGCGCCGCTCGATCTCCGAGGCGACGACGGGGACCGAGACCTGCGCGCGGGTCAGCTCTACGTCCCGCTTCTTCCCGCCGCGCTCGTACGTGAGACGCACCTTGGTGCCCGACTCGCCCTTGATCCGCGCCGAACCGAACTCCGCCGTCTTGCCGGCGAGCGAGACGCCGTCGGCCGCGGTGAGCACGTCGCCCGTCCGCAGGCCGCCGGACTTGGCGGGCGACTTGTCGTACACGTGCGTGATCTGCAGGCCGCGCTTGACCGCCTGCACGTTCATGCCGACGCCGCTGAACCGCGCGTCGCTCTGCTCGCGGTACTCGCGGTACTCCTTGGGGTCGAAGTACGCGGAGAAGCGGTCGTCCAGGCCGGTCACCATGCCGCGGATCGCCTCGTTCGACAGCTCGTCGCCTGGGATCTTGCGGTAGTAGTCGTCCTTGATCTTCGCGACGGCGTCGTCGACGACCTGCTGGTCGTCGCTGCGGACCACGTCGCGGAGCGGCTCGGGGAGGAACGTGCTGTGTCCGCCGAGCCACATGCCCAGCAGCAGGGCGCCGAGCAGGCCCACGAGGGCGGCGAGGGGGGCTCTCATATGCAGTCCGCCACGATAGGCGTCGCGGCTCAAGCGTGGGTCAAGCGGCGTGCGCCTGCGCGCCCAGCTGCGCCCGCCACGCCGCCTGGAGCCGCTCGACCGCCTCGCGCAGCACCGGCAGGTCGGCCGCGCACGTGATGCGCACGTGGTCGAGGAGCATCTCCTGCGGCGCCGCCGCCGCGCCGGTCGTCAGGCCGACGCCGAAGCTGAGCGCGGTCGCCGCGAACCGGTCGCCGTGGCCGGCGGGGAGGCGACACCAGATCGAGTAGCCGCCCTTCGGCACCGTCTGCTCCCACTCGGGGATCGCCTCGTGCAGCAGCCCCGACACGACCTCGTAGTGGTCGCGGGCGCGGGTGCGGGCGCGCTCGATCACCTCGTCGATGCGGGGCAGCGCGGCGACGACCGCGGCCTGGTCGAGCAGCCCGCTCCCCAGGTCGCGCGCGGTCTTCAGCCGGCCGAGCCGCAGGACGAGCGAGCGGTCGGCGCGCAGGAAGCCGGTGCGCAGGCCGCCCCACAGCGCCTTGCTGAACGAGCCGATCGTGACGACGTGCTCGATCTCCGTCATCGACGCGATGTGCGGCGGCTTCACGCCGTCGAAGACGAGGTCCGACAGCGTGAGGTCCTCGACCACGAGCACGTCGTGGCGGCGGCAGACCGCGAGCACCTCGCGCCGGCGCTGCTCGTGCATGATCGAGCCGGTCGGGTTGTGGCAGGTGGGGACGAGGAAGACGAGCGCCGGCGGCTGGACCGCGATGAGCCGCTCGAGGTCCTCCGGCCGGGGGCCGACCGCGTCGCGGCGGATGCCGAGGACGACCGCGCCCGCGCGGCTGAAGACCTCGATGGCGCCCGGGTAGGTCGGCGACTCGACGAGGACGCGGTCGCCCGGGCGGACGAGCGCGGTGGCGAGGAGCGAGATCGCGCCCTGGGCGCCGCTCGTGATCAGGAGCTCGTCGGCGGTGGTCGGCAGGCCTTGGGCGGTGAGCCTGGTCGCGAGGCCGTCGCGGAGCGCGGGGAGGCCCATCGGCGCGTAGCCGTGGTGGGGCGCGCCGCCGCGGAGGGCGTCGGCGGCGCTGGCGGCCAGCTCGGCGGTGAGCGGGGACGGCGGCGGCGCGCCGATCGTCAGGTCGATCGGGATGCCCGGGCCGCTCGCGGCCACCCGGTCCAGCTCGGGCGAGCGGTGGTGAGAGCCGGGGAGCCGGCGGGTCTGCTCGGCGATGGTCGTCCCGCTGCCGCGCCGCCGCTGGACCACGCCGCGGTCGGCGAGCGCCGCGTAGGCGGAGACGACGGTGCCGCGGGCGACGTCGAGCGCCTCGGCCAGCGTGCGCTCGGCCGGCAGCCGGGCGCCCGCGTCGAGCGCGGCGGCGTCCGCGGCCTCTTGGATCGCGTCGGCGAGCCGCAGGTAGAGCGGGCCTTTCCGGTACGTCCATGGGCCGATCGCCTCGATCAGCCGTTCCACCGTGAGGAATTGGCTCACGAAATGGCTCTTGCTCGCGATTGGCCCATGCCATGACTATGCCAATAGTCCACGACGAGCGCAAGGAGCGCTGACCCACATGAGCACGACGACGATCCGCACCGCCTCCCCCAACGACGCCCCGGCCCTCGTCCGCCTCGCGGCGCTCGACAGCGCCGCCGTCCCCGCGGGCGACGTCCTGCTCGGCGAGGTGGACGGCCGCCTCTGGGCCGCCGCGTCGCTCGACGGCGCCGGCGTCATCGCCGACCCCTTCCACCCCTCCGCCGAGGTGGCCGAGCTCCTCGTCGAGCGCGTCCGCCAGCTCCGCGGCCAGCGTGGCGGCCGCGCCGACGTCCATCTCGCCCGCCGCCTCACCGCCCGCCTGACGTAGCGGACCCGGAACGACGAACGGCGCCACCCGAGGGGCGGCGCCGTTCGTGCTGGCCGCGTGGCCCGCGCGTCAGACGCGCAGGAAGCGGCGGAGCGAGAGCCCCGAGCCGGCGGCGGCGACGCCGACGGACGCGGCGAGGAGCATGGCTGCCAAGAGCCGGAAGTCGATCGTGTCCGGCGCGGCGATGAGGGCGAAGTCCTGCGCGAGCGGGTCAACCAGCGCGACCTTCGCGACGAGCAGGAGGAGCAGCGCGAGCACGCCGCCCATGAAGCCGAGGATCACGCCCTCGATCACGAACGGCCAGCGGATGAACCAGTTCGTGGCGCCGACGAGCCGCATCACCTCGACCTCGCGCCGGCGGGAGAAGAGCGAGAGGCGGATCGTGTTCGCGACCAGCAGCACTGACGCGATGATCAGCAGCACCGACAGCACCGCCGCGGTCATCTTCACGACGCGCGTGGCGGAGAGGATCTTGTTCGTGTCCTCGCGCCGGTTCTTGACCTCGTCGATCGCCGGATCCGACGCGCCGACGAGCGACGCGCGCAGCTCCTCGACGTGGTCGGGCTTGTCGGGCGTGACGCGGAACGTGTCCGGCAGCGGGTTGGAGCCGAGCAGCTCGTACGCCTCCGGGTTGCGCTTCTTCTCGGCGGCGTACGCCTCCTCCTTGGAGACGTACTCGACCTTGCCGACGTACGGCGTGTCCTCGGCGATCGTGCGGCGGACGCGCTCGACGTCGCTGTCCTTCGCCTTCGAGCCGAGGTAGACGTCGACGATGACCCGCTCGCGCACCTCGTTGGCGGCGCCGGTCGTCGCCTGGACGATCGGGATGAAGACGCCGAGGACGAGGACGGTGACGAGCACCGACGCGATCGCGGCGAAGCTCGGGACGGCGTTGCGGCTGACCGAGCGCAGCGCCTCGCGGAGGAAGAAGCCGACCTTCATCGCCAGAGCCCGCCGATCTCGTCGTCGTCCGGCAGGTCGATGTTGTGGCCGCGCATCAGCGCGCCGAACTCCTGCGTGGACTCCTCGCGGTAGCCGCCGGCGGCGACGTCGCGGATGACCTTGCCCTTCGACAGCTCGACGACGCGGCGGCGCATGCGGTCGACCAGGTGGTGGTCGTGCGTGCAGACGACGACGGTCGTGCCCGTGCGGTTGATCCGGTAGAGCAGCTGCATTATCCCGATCGACGTCTCGGGATCGAGGTTGCCGGTCGGCTCGTCGGCGAGCACGAGCGGCGGGTGGTTGACGAACGCGCGCGCGACCGACACGCGCTGCTGCTCGCCGCCCGACAGCTGATCCGGGTAGTTGTGGAGCTTGGTCGAGAGGCCGGTCATGCGGAGGATGTCCGGGACCTTCTCGCGGACCTCCTTGCGGCTGCCGCCGGTCACCTGCAGCGCGTACGCGACGTTGTCGTGCACGGTGCGGGACGGGAGGAGCTTGAAGTCCTGGAAGACCGCGCCGATGTTGCGGCGGTAGTACGGCACCTTCTTGGCGGTGATGTCGCTCAGGTCGCGGCCGGCGACGCGGATCGAGCCGGACGTCGGGTCGACCTCCTTGAGGAGGAGCTTCATCAGCGTGGACTTGCCGGAACCGCTGTGGCCGACCAGGAAGACGAACTCGCCGCGCCGGATGTTCAGCGAGACGCCGTCGAGGGCGATGTCGCCGCCCTCGTACTTCTTGACGACGTTGCGGAGCTCGATGACCGGCGGCGCGAGGGCGCCGGGCGTGTGCGTGCGTGGGCGATCAGCCGTGAGGGCCATACCCGCAGAAGCGTAGGAGGCGGGGCCGGAAAGGGCTCAGATGCACGGGAATTTGCACCGGACCTCCACACGACGCCAGGCCGCGATCTCCTCCTCGCTCGACCTCCCACGAGGGTGTCACCGGTTGAATGGGTGGCCGCGGCCTGCGCATCATGCCCGAGTGAGGGACGGACCCTTCTGGGCGGCCGCGGTCGCGTGCTGCGCGGTGCTCGGCGCGGCGGGGCCGGCGGGCGCGCAGGACGCCGCGACCGTGGCG
>Ga0196960_10000046_pt1 | contig 45118 bp, 46 predicted proteins | sample S3v_5metaG_FD_183187 | JGI IMG/M metagenome (GOLD analysis project Ga0196960, IMG submission 183187) | Soil microbial communities from Anza Borrego desert, Southern California, United States - S3+v_5 | ecosystem: Environmental > Terrestrial > Soil > Desert | place: USA: California | collected...
GGCAGGTGATCGGCGGACCGCCACGCCTCGAAGAGAACGCCCGTGACCCAGCCGCCGGTCTCGTTGACGGCGTGCTGCGGGTCGACGCCGGAGACACCACGCTCCGTCAGTGCTTCGGCGGCCTCCGACGCGGTGAACGCGAGCGCCGACTCGCCGAGGTAGCCGAGGTCCAGGACGGTCGGATCGAGCCACTCCGCGGTGAGGAACTGGCGGCTGAGCAACACCATCCGCAGGCCGGCCCCCGCATGGCGGATGAAGGACCCGAGCACGTCCCACGCCTCGGTGTTGTCCTTGAGGCGCTCCAACTGGTCGAGCACGATGACCAGAGGTTCCTCGCCCACCGACGAGGACAGCAGACCGGCGGCTTCCGCATGGGGGACGTTACCGGACATCGCGTTCACGGCGATGCCCGTCATCCCGGGCAGCGCGTGCGCCACCGCGGCGTCCAGGTAGGTCACGAGCCGGCCGGGCGCTACGTCGGTGTCGTCGACCGACAGCCATGCCACCGGCTGGTGAAGGTGCCCGACCGAGGCCGCGGCGGCGGTCGTCTTGCCGGAGCCCGCTGTCCCGACCACGAGGACGAGCCGATGGCGGGCGATCAACTCGCCCAGGCGTTGCTCGACCCGCGGGCGGGCGACGACCTCCGGTGGGATCGCCGGGACGACCAGCTTCGTGCGGATGTACGAATGAACCGAAGGGACAGACAACGGCGGCTCTCCCTGGTGCTGACGAATGAGGCCGTCGGATCCTAGCCGGGCAGCGCCGGCGGCGGAGCTGCCCGGGACGGCTCGAATTTTCAGGAACGTGCAGGCGAGACGAGCTTCACGCGGATGGGGAGTGTGGTGAACCCGGCGAGAATGAGCCCCGGCGTCTCCTCGGTGGCGCCGCCGAGGCTGATCTCGGTCGTGGCGGCGAGAAGCTCCTCCAGGACGACCCGCAGCTCCAGCCTGGCCAGCGGGGCACCCAGGCACTTGTGCATGCCGGACCCGAAGGACAGGTGCCGGTTCGGGCTCCGGTCGATGATGCAGCTCTCCGGGTGCTCGAAGGCCTCCGGGTCACGGTTGGCCGCGGCGTAGTTGAGGGCGACCAGCTCACCCGCCCGGATGGTCCGGCCGTGCAGTTCGACGTCCTCGGTGGCGCGTCGTCCGAGTTCCGGCAGGGGAGTCTCCAGGCGCAGGAACTCCTCGACGGCCGTGGGGATGAGCTCGGGCTGCCGCCGCAGTCTCATCTGGACGTCCGGGTTGGTCGCCAGCCGGTAGATGGCGCCCCCCAGGGCATCGGCGCTGGTCGCGTGCCCCGCGGCGATCATCTGCGTGCCGATCCCGATGACGTCCTCGTCGGGCAAGGGTGCTCCGTCGAGCTCCATGGCCATCGCGCCGCTGATCAGGTCCAGATCGGGGTCCAGCGGCTGCTTCCGGCGCTCCGCCACGAGCTGCCCGATGTAGGAGGCGAACACCCCGAAGATGACGGGAGCCACCTTCTCCGGATCCCACCCCATCTTCTCGAACGAGGCGATCTGGGCCAGCAGCTCGTCGGATGCCGCATCCGGAAGGTTCATGAGCGCCGCGAGGGTGCGGGCCGGCAGTACCTGACAGAGCGCAGGGACCACGTCCCCACCACCGGCCCGGAGGATCGGCGCCAGGTGCTCGCGGGCGTAGGAGCGGATGAGAGGTTCGAGCCCGTCCATCCGCTCCTTGGTGAAGTAGCGGTTCAGCATGCGGCGGAAGACGGTGTGCTCGGGCGGGTTCAGCGTGATCGGTATCTGCCGGCCGCCCTCCGGGATGGGCAGGATGAAGAACTCCCCGGACTCGAACGTCCCGGGCTTCCGTGCCGCCTCTGCCACGTCGGCGAAGCGCGTCAGCGTCCAGTGGCCCGAGAGGTCGTCGGCCCAGGCGACCGGGCACCCCTGCCGCAGCCGGTCGTACTCGGCGAGCCGCTGGGGCGACCGGCTGCCGCCTCCGCGAGCGTTGCCGCCCCGGTCCTGCTCCGGCTCCCAGTCGGCCACGCGCTTTGTGTTCGGTACGGAGTCTTGGGTCATGCACGCACGCTGACACGGGCAGTCCGGGCACTCTGTGACTGGGGTCACGGAAATGCGGACCGCCGCTCTTCACTCTGAGACCCCTGGAAATGTTGAGAGGTACCCCATGACCTACGTGATCACCTCGGCGTGTGTCGAGACCAAGGACGGCGCCTGCGCCGCAGTCTGCCCGGTGGACTGCATCCATCCCGCGGACGGCGAGTCCGGCTACGGCGAAGCCACCCAGCTCTACATCAACCCCGACGAGTGCATCGAGTGCGACGCGTGCGTGGGAGCCTGCCCCGTCGGCGCGCCCTTCGCGGAGGAGAACCTCCCTCCCGAACTCGCGCACTTCAAACAGATCAATGCCGACTGGTTCACCGCGGGCTGATGGTCTCCGAGGACTTTGGTCACAGCGCCACCGCCTCTCGATCCGGCATCGTCATCGTATACATCCCCTTGCGTCGTCCAGGAAGTGAGTGCCGCCGTCATGGCTGAGAAGACTGTGCAGGAGCGCAACAAGGAAGTCGTCCGGGAGTTCGTCAACACACTGTTGAACGACCGTAACCCGGAGAAGGCCTCCGAACTGATGGGAAACCGCTACGTCCAGCACGTCCACGGGGTACCCGACGGGCGTGAGGCGTTCCTGAAGGACATCCACGACCACTTCCTCGACGCGTTCCCGAACGCGCGCCTGGAGGTCAAGCGCCTGATCGCCGAGGACGACCTGGTGGTCTGCCAGGCGCACATCGTGCTGAACGCCGCGGACCCGAACGACCGAGGCCTGGCCTCGTTCGACATGTTCCGCCTGGAGGACGGTGGGATCGTCGAGCACTGGGTCGCCGCGCAGCCGATCCCGGACACCGACCCGGTGAACTCGAACACTCCTTTCTGAAATCAGCCCGATGCACCGACGGTCCGGTGCTTCGCCGAAAGGCGAAGCGCCGGACCGTTTCATGTTTTCCGAATTCCGGCCGGAACGAGGAACAAAGTGCGAAGGCGCGAGACTCAAGTCACTGATGGGCCCCATTTCCTGAGGGAATCTCGTCTCATGACTTCGACCACACAGCCCGATCTCCGCACGACGGGTTCGGACACCGGAATCCCGACGCACGAAGAACTCATCGAGCGTGCCCGAGCTCTTCGTCCCTTCCTCATAGAGCGCCAGGAGGAGACGGAGCTGAACACCTTCCCCACCGAGGAGGTGCAGCAGGCCTTCATCGACAACGGGTTCTACAAGGTCCTCACGCCGAAGCGGTACGGCGGATACCAGATGAACGCGTGGTCCTTCCTCCGGCTCGCGATCGAGCTGGCCCGCGCCAACCCTTCGGCCGCGTGGTGCTACACGCTCGGGCACAGCCACGCCTACTCCGCCGCGGCCTTCTTCTCACCGGAGGCACAGGAGGAGCTGTTCAGTGCCCCGGACGGCTACTTCGTCGCGGCCTCCTTCGCCTTCCCCCGCGGCGAGGCCCGCCGGGTGGACGGCGGATACGTCATCAACGGCGTGTACCCGTACGGCTCCGGATCGCCTTACTCGAACCACTACATGGGCGTGGTGCCGGCTCCCGCCGGATCGCCCCACGGTCCCGAGGGGAGCCACCTCTCCTTCGTGGCGAAGCGCGAGGACTTCACCGTCGGCGACGACTGGGGCAACATCCTCGGCATGCGCGGCAGTGGCTCGGGCACGGTGACGATCAAGGACGCGTTCGTCCCCGACCACTGGATCCTCCCCAACAGCTACACCGCGCTCGGCGCGGTGGACGGCAGCACCCCGGGGTCGCTCTACCACGGCGACTCGACCTACGCGATGCCGCAGCTGGCCTTCGCCTCCACCTACCCCCCGGCGCTCGTGATCGGCATGGGGTTCGGGGCGCTGGACGCGTACGAGGAGGTCATCAAGAAGAAGGCACCGGAGCGCATCCCCGGCATCACCGACCCGGCGATCCTCAACGCCAAGGTGAAGGCCGAAGTCTCCGAATACCAGCGTGCGTTCGGGCTGGCCTCCATGGAGATCGAGGCCGGCGAGGCGCTCATGAAGAGCGTCTGCGACGAGCTGGCGGAGATGGGCGCCGAGGGCTCGGTCGACCCGGAGCGGAACCTCAAGCTGACGTGCCGGACCGGGTACTCGGGCCGCCTGGTGTGGAACGCCGTCAACGAGCACCTGTGGCGCACCGGCGGCAGTTCGCAGGCGCTCAACAGCGCCCGGATGCAGCGCTACTTCCGTGACATCGCGACCTGGTACACCGCGCCCGGCAACGGACACCGTGACAGCGTCGCGCAGATGTACGGGCAGACGCGCCTCTTCGGACCGCCGGCGCCGCCCGAGGCGTAGGAGTAACGGAGAGCCCGGTCGACGGACGGGGGCGGCGCCGATTCGGCGCCGCCCCCGTCCTCGTCCACCGCGAGTGACCGCCGGCGGCGCCCACCGCGGACGGTGGTCACGCCGCTGCGTGACTCAGGTCACTGGAGGGTGTCGGATCGATGCCTATCTTCCAGACATGACCGACTTCGACAGCCACAGCGGCAGCCCCTCCGTCTCCGACTGGTTCCCCGAGGAGGACCGGGGCGGAGGCGCACGCGGGAGCGGCAGCCGCTCCGCGCAACGTCTCGCGGAGTACCAGCGCCTGCGCGAGCGGTGCCCGGTCGCCTGGACCGGGGACAACGGCGGCTACTGGACACTGACCCGCTACGACGACGTCCGGGACGCGGCCCGCCGGCCGGCCGAGTTCGCCTCCGGAGCACCGTTCATCGCGATGCCGGACTTCGGCAGCCAGATCCCCATATCGCTCAACCCACCCGAGCACGCCACGTACCGCCGGCTGCTGAACCGCTACTTCTCGGCACCGGCCATGGCGCGCCTGGAACCGACGATCCGGGGATTCGTCGTCGAGCATCTCGAACCCCTGCTGGAGGTGGGCGAGGGTGACGCGATCAGCGCCTTCTGCCAGCCCGTTCCGGCGCGGGCCCTCTCCGCCCTGCTGCACCTGCCCGACTCCGCCCACACCGAACTGGTCGAGGAGATAGCCGGCTTCGAGCGGATGGGCTGGGACCCGAACAAGGTCGGCGCCGTGATCGCCCAGGTCTTCGGCGGCCACATCGCACGCGTCGTCACGGAGCGGCGGGCCCGGCCGCTGGACCCGGAGAACGACTTGCTCAGCGGTGTCATGGCCGCGGAGGTCGACGGCCGGCCACTGAGCGACGACACGGTGACCCAGATAGGCGTCCAGCTGATCGCGGCCGGGCACGCCACCACCGCCGACTCCCTCGGCGCGGCGCTGTACCGGCTGGCCACCAACCCCGACATCCAGATGACCCTGCGCCGGTTCCCGGAGCGGATCCCGAGCGCCGTCGAGGAGTTCCTCCGCATCGAGACGCCACTGCCGGAACTCGCCCGGACGGCCACCGACGACGTCGCACTGCACGGCCGCACGATCCGGGCCGGCGATCGCGTGGCGCTCAACTACGGTGCCGCCAACCGTGACCCGGAGGCGTTCGAACACCCGAGCGCCTGCGTCATCGACCGCTCGCCGAACGACCATCTGGCGTTCGGCAGCGGCGTGCACAAGTGCCTCGGAGCGCCGTTGGCCCGCCTGGAGCTGCGGGTGGCGCTGGAGGAGATCCTGGCCCGGACAGCGGAGATCGATCTCGCGGGACCGGGCACGGTGACGACCGGCGTCATGCTCAGCGGATTCACCAGCCTGCCGCTCCGGTTCAGGACGCGCTGAACCGCTGACGGGCTCCCCGGCTCCACGGACAGGAAGGTGTCCCGGACCTCAGGTCCGGGACACCTTCCTGTCTGTGGAGCCGGGCGGAGACTCAGACGGAGACGGCCGACTGCTCGTTGCTCGGGTGCACGCCGTACTGGTTCGTCTCCATGATCTGTGCGATCCCCAGGCCGGCCGGCGTCGCGGTCATGTCGACGCGCGTCTCCAGCAGCCAGGCCTTGTAACCGGGGTGCACGTCCTCCTCCGGGCCCTGGTGCAGAACGCCCTTGGGAACCCAGGTGACGGTGCCGGGGGTGTCGACCCCACCCCACGGCGTCGGCCCGGCGGCATAGCAGATGATCTCGTCGTAGTCGACGTTGTGGTGGACGGGCGGACGGTCGCTGCGCCGGCTGTTGATGCCGAAGAGCAGGTCCCGGCCGGAGACGGAACCGAACAGCCGGGCAGGCTGCAGACCACCGTCGTCGACCGCGAGTCCGTGAACGTGCTCGATGTTGATGCGGACGACCGGCGGCGCTCCCTTCACGTCGAGGCAGGGCAACGGGTCGTAGTCGAAGAAGTAGGACGTCAGCTCGTCGCCGTGCCGGAAGACCACCTCGTACTCCCCGTCGACGGGGCCACCGGGACGGCCGTGCGGCGTCGCGACGTCGAGATGCAGGTCCGGGTTGAAGGTTCCCGGTGCGTTCTGCGGATCGACGGTGATCTCACTGGACGTCGTCACGACGATCTCGTCGATCGGCGCGGTCACCGAGTTCCAGCGGTAGGCGATGCCGCGGGGGATGCGCACGAAGTCACCCGCCCTGACCTGCAGCACGCCGGCCATCGTGTCGAGCTCCCCGCCACCGTCGATGACGAAGTGCAGCTCGTCCGCCGCCACGTTCTTGACGGCGTGCGCCGGCGGGCCGGACAGACGGTTCACCTCGATGGCGAGCCCGTCGCCCTTCAGGATGGGGACGGGCAGCGCGTGCGCGCCCGCGAACGCCTCGTCGGCGAGCTCCCAGGTCTGGAAACGGCGGGGGAGATAGCTCCCCTCCGCCCTCGTGAAGTCCGGCAGATACTGGGCACGGACGATCGTGGTGAACGGTCCGCCGAATCCGCTGCGCGAGTAGAGCTCGACGTTGACCTCCGGTTCCGCAGACACGGTCATACCTCCATGGTGGGCGATACTGCTTTCAGGACGTTAGGAACCCGGGCGGCCCGGCGCTGTGACCGAGGTCCGCCGGTCCCCGCTCCCCGGCCGGGGGCGGACGACGGCCGGTCTCAGGCCGCGGGTCCGGTGGCGGCAGCCGCGAACAGGTCCTCGCGGCGCACGAACTTCACGCGCGGACGACCCTGCTCCTGGCCGGCCGCGGCCTCCGCACTGTCTATCACCTGCCAGCCGCGCCAGTCGACGACGGACCGTGCTCGGGACCGCAGCATCGCCGCACTGGCTTCCGGCGAGTACTCGACGTGCGGGCCGAGCCGTCCGCTGTCACGGTCGGCGCGGATCGCGGCGGCGGTGTCGACGGCGCACTTCTTGTTGGTGCCGATGACGCCGGACGGCCCTCGCTTGATCCAGCCGACCACGTACTCACCGCGCTGGACCTCCCCGTCCTCCACCAGGCGCCCGTCGACGTTCGGGAGCCGGCTGGAGCGTTCGTCGAAGGGCAGACCGCTGACGGGCCGGCCGCGGTAACCGATCGCCCGGATCACCAGCCCGCAGTCGACGGCCTGCTCCTCGCCGGTCGCCACGGCGCGCAGCGAGCCGTCGGGTCCGCGCTCGATGCGGTTGCGGCCGATGCGCAGGCCGGTCACGGTTCCGTCGGGGCCGTCGCCCATGACCTCCAGCGGCGACGACAGGAACCGGAAAGTGATGCGCCGGCGCGACGACCGGGTCTCCCGCGCGGCGAGTTCGTGCAGCAGATCCATGTTCAGACGGGTCGTCGGGTCCGCGGACGCCAGGGAAGCCGCGCTGTGCTCGTCGAGATCGAGGTCGCGCGGATCGACGTGGACGTCGACCTCTGACAGCTTCGCGAGCTCGCGCAGCTCCGGGCTGGTGAAGGCCGCCTGGACCGGTCCGCGACGTCCGAGGACGACGATCTCCTCCAGGCGGGACCGGTCGAGCGCGGCCAGGGCGTGGTCGGCCATGTCGGTGCGGCGCAGGGTTTCGACATCGAGGGCGAGGATCCGTGCGACGTCCATGGCGACGTTGCCGTTGCCGATGACGACGGCGCGCCGGGCCGAGAGGCCGTAGGTGCTCTCCGCGGCGTCCGGATGGCCGTTGTACCAGGCGACGAGACCGGTCGCGCTCACGGATCCGGGCCGGTCCTCACCGGGCACGGCCAGACGGCTCGACTCCGGCATGCCGGTGGCGTAGACCGTTGCGTCGTAGTGCGCGGTGAGGTCCTTGCGCGAGATGTTCTCCCCGAGGGTGAGGCCGCCGAAGAAACGGAACCCGTCACGTGCCGCCACCTTGTCGAAGACCCGCGTCACGACCTTGATGTTCGGATGGTCGGGCGCCACTCCGGCGCGCACGAGACCGAACGGGGTGGGGAGTGTGTCGACCATGTCCACGGTGAAGCCCGCGTCGAGGAGCTGGGCCGCCGTGTAGAAGCCCGAGGGCCCCGCCCCGACCACGACCGCGGCCGGCTGCCTCACCATGTGAAGTCCGATGAACTGAGCATGCGGCGGACTGTAGGTGACGCCTGGGCGACATCGACGTGACTTGGGTCCGGCCGCGGTCCGGGGCAAATTCCGTCCGCCTGTGCCAACGGCGTTCAGGACGTAGGTCACAGACCGGGTGCCGACGTCTGCCTAGCGTCCGAAGTCATGAGTCAGCTCGATGCCAATCCGCCGTACTTCCACCCCGCGTATCTGATCACCAAGAAGCGAGCCCCACGCGAACCACTCGTACAGCTTCCCCGTGGATGGTTCCACGACCTCGCCGGACCGACGTTCGGACACCTCGCCGTCAAGCCGACCGACAACGACCTGACCATCCAGCACGACGGCCCGCCGCAGGGGCAGCGGATCGTGCTCAGCGGCCGGGTTCTCGACAGTGACGGGCGCGGCGTTCCGAACACGCTCGTGGAGATCTGGCAGGCCAATTCCGCGGGCCGGTACGTCGACCGGGCGGACCCCGGCTTCATGCCGCTCGACCCGAACTTCACCGGAGCCGGCCGGTGCATGACCGACCACCAGGGCAACTACCGGTTCACCACGATCCGGCCGGCGGCGTACGCCGGGCCCAAGGGCACCATGTTCCGCCCGGCGCACATCCACTTCTCGCTGTTCGGGCGCACCCTCAGCGAGAGGCTCATCACCCAGTGCTACTTCGACGGTGACCCGCTGATCGAGCACGACCCGATCATCGAGGCCGTCCCGGACCCCAAGGGGCGGCGGCGTCTCGTCGCCCGCTTCGACGGTGAGTCAACGCCCCTGACCTCCGGCGGGGAAACCTCCGCCCTCTCCTACAACTGGGACATCGTGCTGCGCGGCCGCAGCGCGACGCCGACGCTCTAGGTGATGCGCATGTCTACCCAACAGTCTCCCTCGCAGACCATCGGCCCCATGTACGGCTACGCGCTGTACGCGAAGGGCATGAACCGTTCGACGGAGCCCGGCGAGCCGGGCGCCGTACTGATCCGCGGCGCGGTCCTGGACGGGGAGGGGGAGCCCGTCGCCCACCCGGACGCACTGGTCGAGGTGTGGTACGGCGACCAGTTCACGAGAGCCCGGACCGACGCCTTCGGCGTCTGGCACGTCCGGGTCCGCAAACCCGAGGCCGGGCTCGAACTGCCCGACGGCACGGGCCTGGCGCCCTACCTCCATGCGACGGTGTGGGCGCGTGGCCTCATGAAGCAGGCGGAGACCCGGATCTACTTCCCGGACGAAGCCGCGGCGAACGCGGTCGATCCGGTGCTCGCGCGCGTCCCCGAAAGCCGTCGTCACACACTCGTCGCCGTGCCGGAGGACGACGGTGGTCTCCGATTCGACATCCGCCTCCAAGGCGGCGACGAAACGGTGTTCTTCGACTTCTGAGCCCGACCGCGGCGATGTTCCGTCGACGACCGTGCCGGACCGAGGTCACTGCCCCACTGCGAGCGGCCCGGAAGGCTCGCACGCATTCCCCCCGCTCTCGCCCTTTTCGCCAGGAGGCACCATGTCCGTGACCGTCACCCTCTTTCCACACACCGAAAGCGAGGGTGTCTGACATGACCGGTACCACGAACTATCCGCTCGCAGCCGGGCGTTACCAGGGCCGAAGTGTCATGGTGACGGGAGGTGCCAACGGCTTGGGTTACGCCTCGGCGGCCCGGATGGCCGCCGAAGGCGCGACGGTGGGCATCATCGACCTGAAGCAGGACGCCGTCGACGACGCCGTCCGGCGACTGCGGGACCAGGGTGGCAACGCCTTCGGCTTCGCCGCCGACGTCACCGACGAAGAAGCGGTCAAAGCCTCGCTCTCCGGCTTCCGGACCGAGGCCGGCTCCCTCGACGTCCTGGTCACCATGGCGGGGATCTTCCCGTGGGTCGAGTTCTCGGAGATGACCCAGGAACTGTGGCGCCAGGTCGTGGACATCAACCTCGGCGGCACCTTCGTGTGCGCGCACGCGGCGATGGCGTACATGAAGGACCAGGAGTACGGCCGGATCGTCACCGTCTCCTCGGGCACGACCATGATCGGCACACCCGGCCAGGCCGCGTACATCGCCAGCAAGAGCGGCATCATCGGCCTCACCCGTGCCCTGGCCCGCGAAGGCGGACCGCACGGCGTCACCGCCAACTGCGTCCTGCCCGGTCTCATGGCCACCGACCACGTGCTCTCCATGCGGGACGACGTCGACGACTTCTTCGCCGAGGTCACCGTCGGCCAGTGCGTCCCGCGGAGGGGCGAGCCGTAGGACGTCGCGGACGCGGTCGCCTACCTCGGCAGTGAGGGCTCCTCGTTCGTCACCGGCCAGCAGCTGTACGTCGGCGGTGGCGACCGGTTCGTGTAACCCGTTCGCAGGATCGAGGATCCGAGGAAGGGCCGGACACCGCGTCCGGCCTTTCCTGGGTTTCGGAGGCGGGCACGTGGAGCGCCGGGGAGATGTGGGCTGCGTTCCCCATTCCCCATCGGTGCAACGCCATTGACGGCTCATCACCGGACGGGGCGTCAGGCACGCCCGGACGCCGGAGCCCGATCCGTTTCAGGTAAGCCTCAGGTGGACCCCTCATAATGAGCGCGCACGGCCGGTCGTCGTGGACCGGCCCAAGCGAGGGAGCCGGTACGGATGACCCAGGACGGTGCGCGACACAAGAGGAACACGTCACGTCGGCAGGTGCTCGTCGCCGGAGGGGCGGCCGTCGCCGTGGCCGGCGCGGGCGGTGTGCTGGCCACGACGGCCCTCGCCGGTGAGTCACCGGCTGAGGTGAAGGGGGCGAAGGCCGCAGCCGGAGAAGCGTGTTACCGGCTGAGCGCGGAAACCATCGAGGGCCCCTACTACATCGACGCGGACAAGGTCCGCGCGGACATCACCGAGGACAAGCAGGGCGTACCCCTGACCCTGGTCATCAAGGTGATCGACGCCGAGACGTGCAAGCCGGTACGGAACGCGGCGGTCGACATCTGGCACTGCGACGCGCTCGGCATCTACTCCGGGTACGAGAGCATCGGTTCCTCCCTGCCTCCCGGCCTGCCCACCGAGCCGCCCGCGGACGGCTCCGGGGGAGGCGAGATACACATCGAGCCCACCGACGACGAGCGCTACCTGCGCGGCACCCTGCGTACCGACCACCAGGGAGTGGTCCGCTTCACCAGCATCTTCCCCGGCTGGTACGAGGGCCGGGCCGCGCACATCCACACCCATGTGCACGTGAACGGTACCTGGACCAGCAGTGGTTACGAGGGCGGCCGGACCTGCCACACCGGCCAGTTGTACTTCGAGGAGGAGGCCGTCCAGGCCGTCGCCGCGACGGAGCCGTACGCGGGCAGCACCGTCGAGCGCGTCACCCTCCCCGAGGACATCCTCTACGACGACAGCGGTGCCACGGGCGGCCTGTTGACCCTCCACTACGACAAGAAGCGGATCACGAGGGGCGTCAAGGCCTCGATCACGGTGGGCGTGGACCCGGAAACGTCGACCGCGACGGCGCAGTGATCGCGGCCGGCGACCCGGCCGCACTCCCGGCGTAGGACGCGTCGCACGGCGCGGGCACAGGAACCGGCCGCTCGGGTACCGCACGGACCTCCTGTGCCCGCTCCCGCACACCAGGCCACGTGCCGGCCGGAGAGGGGCCCTGGCACGGGGGCTGACGGCGATGTCCGCCGGGCCGGAACCCACGCCTTGCCGGGTGGTGGGGAACTGCTCGTCCGCGGTTCCCCGGTCCGGGTCGGCGCCGAGCGGTCTCAGACGACCGTGTAGCCGCCGTCCACGACCAGGTTCTCCCCGGTGATGAACGACGCGTCGTCGGAGACCAGGGACAGCGCGGCGCGCGCGATGTCCTCGGGTGTGCCGGGCCGCTTGATGATCTGGTGGTCGAGGAATCCCTCGACGGCGCCCGGCATGTCCTTGATGTTCTCGGTGGCCGGCGTGAGGACCAGTCCGGGACTGACGGCGTTCACACGGATCCCGACGGGCCCGCCTTCGTTGGCGAGTTCGCGCGTCATCCCGATCACGCCGTGCTTCGTGGTGGCATGGGCGAACCCACCGGGGCCGGACCGGATCGAGTTGATGCCCTGCATGGAAGCGGTGTTCAGGATCGCCCCACCGCCGGCGGCGACCATGTGCGGCCACACCGCCTGGGTGACGTGGAAGACGGTGTCGAGTTCGTTGCGGAGCGCCGTGTGCCAGGTCGTCACCGGCATCTCCGCGATCGAGCCGAACTCCGCTTTCGCCGCGTTGTTGTAGAGGACGTCGATGCGTCCGTGCTCCGCGACGGCTTCCGCGATCCACGCGTCGACGGCGGCCCGGTCGGAGAAGTCGAGCGGGTGCGTCGACGTCATCGTCCCGCCGGCGTCACGGACGAGCCTGACCGTTTCCTCGGCGCCGTCGGTCTTGACGTCACCACCGACGACGACCGCCCCCTCCGCGGCGAAGAGGAGCGCCGCGGCGCGCCCCTGCCCGCCGCCCGTACCGGTGATCACAGCAACTTTTCCCTGCAGGCGTTGCATCATGGAGCCACCTTGGCACCCGGGCCAGGCATCGGGCTGTGACCCAGGTCCCGCCGTGCCGCGTCCGTGTCGGGCCCCCTCGGGGCCACCCGGTCAGCGGGCTCGGTACAGCCTGGCCGCGCCTGCCCCGGACGCGCGCACCGGCAGTCCGGCGCCGGTGGTGAAGACGCGCGCAGGGCCGGACGGAGGTCCGTCCGGCCCTGCTGGTGGTGAGTCATGAGAGGTCTACTGCGCGGCTGGGTCCGTCACGCGCACGTAGGCCCAGCCGTCCCGGGAGGTGTGCTCGAAGGATGCCGCGAAACCCTGGTCGGCCGACATGCGCTCGACGTAACCCGCGGTCACCGCAGCCCGCTCGTCCTCGGGGCGCAACGCCGTCGTACTGCCGTCGGCGAGCATCTGGACGGGGAAGAAACCGGCCTCCGCCACCGGCTGCTCACCCTTGCGGAGAGTGAGCGCGACGACCATCGACCGGCGCGCCTCCTCGGCGAAGGGCCACAGCTCGAACTCCTCGGCCGGCGGGCGCATCGAGGACAGTTCGCCGTAGCGCGTCATCGAGTTCGCACGCATCTGCGGGGTCACGGAGGGTCCGACGAAGTGGTGGATGAGTGCGCCCGTGCCGTAGAAGATCGGCCGGCCCCCGTGCCACTCCACCGGGCGCAGCGCGTGGTGGTGCGTGCAGAGCACGGCGTCGGCCCCGTGGTCGATGGCGTCGCGTGCGAGCCGGGGCTCGTAGTCCATCAGCTGCTCGAGCACATGCGAGTAGCCCCAGTGCATCGACACGACGACGACGTCGGCCTGTTCCCGCGCGGCGGCGATCGCGTCACGCACCCGCTGCTGGTCCTCGGGCACCGCCGCAGTGGTGATCAGCGGGGGGATTCCCGGCTCCCAGAAGTTCTCGTCGGGGTCGAGGTAGGACGTGGTGACGCGCAGCGGTGCGAGCCCCGGACGGTTGGGCCGGGCCTCGTAGCCCTTCGGGAAGACCGTGCTGAAGCCGAGGATCGCGACGCGTACACCGTTGTGCTCGGTCACGTAGGGCCGTACGGCCTCCGCGAGATCGGCGCCGGCGCCCAGGACGTCGATCCCGAGGCCTTCGAGGGTCGTGCGTGTGTCGTCCAGCCCGACGTAACCGCCGTCGAGGGCGTGGTTGTTCGACGAGGTCATCACGGTGAACCCGGCGGACGCGAGCGGCGCCGCCCGGTCGACGGTGGTGCCCATGAAGTGCTTGTGCGACGGCGACTTGGCGGGCCGGTCCGAGTACACACCCTCACAGTTGCCCAGGACGATGTCCCCCGGCTCGAGGACCGGCACCACCGGCGCGAACGCCGCCTCGCCGTGCTCGACGTCGGTGAAGACGTCGCCGGCTGCTCTCATGTCAACAATTCCCAAGGTCACGAAGGCAGTGAATCCCGTGGTGCCGGGGAAGGTCAGTGACTTCGGTCCTGCTCAGGAGTCGGCTCAGCGGTCAGGCTGGGGCCATGACCCGTATCCCCCTGATTCCTTCCGACGATCCCGACGCCGTACGGTACGGAGTGTTCAGCTCCTTCGCGGCCGAACAACGAGAGCCGATCGACTTGTACCGGGCGCTCGCGAACGTTCCCGAGCTGCTGCTCGCCTACCGGTCCCTGCCGCAGCACCTGCGGCACGCCGCCGTCTCCCCCCGCCGCTTGCGCGAGCTCGCCGTCCTGAGGGTGGCGCAGCTCGTCGGCTCGGCGTACGAGTGGAGTCACCATCGCCCCATGGCGATGAAGGCAGGTGTGTCGGAGGCACAGATCGACGCGCTGGCGTCGTGGCGGAGCTCCGACCGGTTCGACGCCGACGAGCGCCCCGTGCTGGCCGCGGTCGATGCCATCCACGACCTCAGACTCTCCGACGCGGAGTTCACGGCCCTGGAGGAACGCCTCGGCCGCCACGGCGCCGTCGAGATCGTCGTGGCGGTCGCTCAGTACGAGGCCACCGCCAGGATCATCCAGGCGCTGGGCGTCGACGTCGAACCGTCGTACGCGCCCTACCTCACCGGCTTCGAGCCGTTCACAGAGTGAGTTCCGCGAGGCGGTCGAGCTCGGCGAGGTCACTGGTGACCGGCAGGAAGGCCAGCTCGTCCGCCCCGGCGGAGCGGAACGCCTCCGCGACGCCGGTGGTCATCCGCTCGTCCAGGGGCGAGCCGGCGACGAGGTGCTCGGCAGCCGGTCCGAGGAACCCGAAGTACCGGCGGAGGAATTCCTCCGCGGCGTCTCGGCGGTCCGCACGGAGACTGAAGTAGCGCTGGGCACGGAGACTCGGCCGCCCTTCGCGTCCGTGCCGTACCCATGCCTCGCGGACGCCCTCGGCGCCCGCCGCGAAGCTGTCCGGAGAACCGACGGCGAACGTCCACCCGGCGGCGTAGCGGGCGACGCGCTCCCAGGTGTTCTGTCCGGCCCCGCCGATCAGGACCGGTATCTCCACCGGTGGTCGCGGGCCGACGACGGCGTACTCGCCGGCCCCGCTCCAGATCGCTGCCATCTCCTCCAGCATGGTCTCCAGACGGCGATGCCGCCCCCGGTACTCGGCGCCCGCGAGACGGTAGTCCGTCTCACGGTCGCCCACCCCGACGCCGAGTTCCAGCCGACCTCCGAGCAGCACCTGCAGAGAGGCGAGCTGCTTGGCCAGGGGGCCGGGGGAGCCGCGGTTGGGGAGCAGGGCCACGCTGGTGCGCAGACGGATGCGTTCGGTCACCGCGCCGGCGACGGCCAGGACACCGAGGGGTTCCAGCTGGTTCCAGGCGAACCGGTCGGTGGCCACGAGGCCGGCGAATCCCAGCTGCTCGGCGTGCCGGGCCCAGGCGATGATGTCGTCCCGTCCGGTGCCCGGCACGTGCGAAGGCAGACCTACCGCGATGTCCACGCCGGTTCAGCTCGGTGCGTGGGTCTTGTGGTCCGCGATGACGGGCCCGAGGTTGCCCACGTTGCGCTGGCGGACGATGCGGCCGTCGCCGTTCACCTCACTGATGGTGACGGCGTTGTGGGAATGGACGTTGCCGGAGTGGAGCATGGTGTACGTCACGACCGCTTCGCAGATGACGGTCGTGGTGTCCCCGGTCCGGACCTCGTAGCTGCTGACCACCCGGTGCTCGAGTTCCTTGGCGACCGGAACCACCATCTTCTTCACGTGCGCGGCGACGGCCTCACGGCCCACGATCGGCTCGTGCTCCCCGAAGCGCACGGCCGCGTTCTCGTCGAAGAGGTCGAAGGCGGCGTCCAGATCGACCGCGTCGATCCGCGCGTAGTAGGCCCGGACGGTCTCAAGAGGTGTCGGCATGGGTGAACTCCCGTCGTGCGGTCTTCAGGACCGGGCGAACACTAGGGACGCCCGCCGCCCGGAGAAGTGACGAAAGTCCGCCAGGCGGCGGCGGACGCAGGTCACGGCGGGCATCGGGGCCTCCACCGCAGTCTGAATGTGTGACAACTACCTCTCGCACCAATCAGCTGTCCTCCTCGGCCGGGCCGAGCTCTGAGGACTTCCGGCACGTCATCGGGCACTTCCTCAGCGGTGTGACCGTGGTGACCACGACGCTGGACGGCACGGACTTCGGGACCACCGCGAGTGCGGTGACGTCGCTGTGCCTCGAACCGCCGATGGTGGTGCTGTGTCTCAACCGCACCTCTTCCACGTCCCAGGCCGTGTCGATGGCAGGACGCTTCGCACTCAACATGCTCGACGAAGACGGAGGGCCGCTCGCGACCAGGTTCGCGACCAAGGGTTCCGACAAGTTCGACGGCGTCGGGACGACGCGGAGCAGCGCGGGGCTTCCGCTCCTCCCGTCGTCACTCGCGTGGCTGGAGGCGGAAGTCACCGAGGCCGTGACGATGGGGACCCATACCGTCTTCATGGGCCGGGTGCTCAGTGCGGAGGCACGGCCCGGTCGGCCGCTGGCCTACTTCCGGGGCCGTTTCGGCCGGCTCGCCCCCTGATCTCCCACGGGCTCGCCGTCGAGCTGCCGGGATATCCGCCCACGAGGTGCTCGGCGCGGCGACGGCCTGGTGCCGGAGCCGTGACCTGAGTCGCAGTCGACGGCCGGGGAGCCGGGCATGCTGCCACCATGACACGCTTCAGCCTGACCCAGGACGGTCTCGACCTGTCCAACCCCGACGCGACCACACGCGAAGAGATCGCCGCGTTCCATGCCGAGTACGAGCGTACGAAGAAGGGACGCCTCGACTCGTTCGAGTTCTGGATCGAGTTCCGCCCCGATGTGCTCAAGAGGCACAAGGCGAGGTCCCGTCACTTCTTCGGGGAGGAAGCCGCCCGGTTCCAGGTTCCGATCCAGATGCTGGCCATCCACCAGTACGCGGTCGAGGGGTTCCAGGCCGGCATCGGTTACGAGATCCGCCTCGCCAGGTCGAACGGAGCCCAGCGGAGCGACATCCTGGACGCTCTGTCCGTGGCGAACATCCACTCGGGCCATCAGGGCATGTATGCCGCGTACGCCGAGGCTCCCACCCTCCGCGCATACGTCGACCCGCCGCTCACCGAGCGTTTCCCTCCGGGCTGGGACTTCGATCCCCACGCCTTCGACGCAGGGATGGATCACAGCTCCTTGGAGGCGACGAAGGCCGACATCGACGCACTCATGGACTGGTACACCACCACCTTGGGCGAGATCCCCCGTTACGCACGGCTGCTCGCCCGGCACCGGCCCGGTCTCCTGAAGGCGTACCGGAACCGGTACGAGCACGCCATCAGGGACTCCCTGCCCAAGCAGATGCTGCCGTACCTGCTGCTGAACCACAGCACGGTGAAGGGCGACGAGGACGCCATCCGCGAGAACGTGCTGCTCGGCCGCGCACTCGGCATGACCACGGAACAGCTGCTCGATTCGATCGGGCTCGCGGTGCTCTTCGCCGGGATCGAAGTCCTCGGCCCTGTGGAGCGTAGTGCGGGAGACGTGCTCGGTCTCTAGGCAGAAGGCCGCTTCACTGCGGACCACGGCGGCCGGTGGGGCGCGTGACCAGGTCGGTGGTGCCTTCGAGCCGGCGGGCGCTGACGCCGGAGGCGCCCGTGTCCGTGCGTACCCTGCGCCCGGCATGAACGCTGTGCGCGGGACGGAACCACTCGGACGCTGCCGGACCCGGTCGGCGCCGATGATGTCACCGCGGAGGCGTTCGGGGCACGGGCCGGTCACCGCCGCGGCCGTGCGCTCGCCGGATCGGCCCTGGAGCACCCGTCGCGCGTGCGTCAGTTTCCGCCAACGTGTGGACCGATTCCGCCGGCGCCCCGGACCGGCCCCTCCATTCAGACACGTTGAGTGCTGCGGAGAGTGGACCGATCCGGTCGGAGGGCCTCTCGGCGACAAGGAACAGGCGTACGGGCGAGTGCTCGAGAAAAGAGGAGCGGCAATGAAGCAGCCCCAAGTGATCGTCGTCGGTGCGGGGCCCGTGGGGCTGGTGACGGCGCTCGGGCTGGCCCGTCGGGGAATCGCGGTCACGGTTCTCGAGCGCGAACTGGGGATCGTCCGCTCGCCGCGGGCGATGGTCTACCACAACGGAGTGCTCCCCGGCCTCGCCGACCTCGGCATCCTCGGCGATGTGGAGAAGGCGGGCTTCCGGGTGACCGACCTGGCGTTCTGGGATCACGCCAACCGCGACGCGATCCGCTTCGACCTCCGGGTCTTCGAGGGACACGAGCCCTACGCCTACAACATCCACCTCGGCCAGGACCGCCTGGCCGACGTGGCACTGGAGCACCTGCGCCGGCACTCGGACGCCGAGGTCGTCTTCGGCGCGCTGGTCACCGACGTCGACCAGCACGCCGACGGAGTGTCGGTGTCGGCCTTCGTGGACGGGCGCCTCACCACGTATCGCGCCGACTACGTCGTCGCGACGGAAGGCGCCTCCAGCTCCGTGCGGACGGCGGCCGGCCTGGGCTTCGAAGGGACGACATGGCCGGAGCGGTTCATCGCCACCAACATCCGCTACGACCTCCGGAGTCTCGGATACGCCGACTCGACGCTGGTCGTCGACCCTGTCATGGGCGGAGTCATCGCCCGTGTCGACGAGTCCGACCTCTGGCGCGTGACGTACCACGAGGACAGCGCACTGCCGATGGAGACGATGGCGTCCCGGATCGCCGCCTTCTTCGCCGAGCTCCTGCCGCCCGGTGCGGCGTACGAGCTCGTGCAGTTCTCCCCTTACACGATGCACCAGCGCTCGGCGAGCAGCTATCGGCTGGGCCGCGTTCTCCTGGCCGGTGACGCGGCGCATGTCACCAATCCGATCGGCGGGCTGGGACTCACCGGTGGTCTGTTCGATTCGTACGTCCTCTCCGAGGCGCTTGCCGCCGTACTCACGGGGACGGTGGACGACGCAATCCTCGACGAGTACTCCCGCCTGCGCCGCGACGCCTTCCTCGACTACGGATCGCCGCGGGCCACCATGTTCAAGACCCTCGTGTTCGACACCACCGACCGCGAAGAGCTCGACACGACCCTGGCTGCGCTGCGCTCAGCCGCTGCTGACCCGGAGAGCGCCCGCCAGGCACTGACGGTCAGCCAGCCGTACCGGACGCCGTCCCTTCTGGGAGGCTGACCTGCGTGGGCGCTCGCAGCCGGTGAGGCCGCGGGCCTCGGGCCCTGCCGGCGAGCTGCCCGAGCCGGTGTGTCCGTCCTGGTGAGGCGGGGCCGTGAACAGGGGTCCGGGGGCTTGCGGGGGCGTGGGCGCTGTGCGTACGGTTGGGCGCTAAGCGGTCGGCGATGCGTAAGCGCCCTGGCCGGAGCCGCTGAGCGCTGACGATCCCATGTGCAGGGCTCAGACCGTTTGCAAGGAGTCGATGACTTTGAGTGACGGCGACGGAGTGACGAGCGTGAACGCCACGTCAACCTGTACGCGCCGCGGTGCGAGCCGCAGGACGACCCATACCGGCAAGACTGCCGCGACCGATGACTGAGTCCCTCGCGGGACGCCCCGTATTCCCCTCGGCGCGGCAGTACACCCTGATGACGTTCTCGACGGCGGGCGTACCCGTGTCGAGGCGGATGGAACTCTGGGACCGCTACAACGCGCGCGCCATGGTCCACACCACGTGCCGCACCCTGGGCGAAGCACTCCAGGCGACCGAGCACAACGTCCGGACGCCTCGCCTGCGACTGGCGCACATCACAGCCGCCCCGCACATCGCTGAACGGACGGCGCGAGAGATCGAGCGCCATCCGACCGGCACCGTGCTGCTGACCGTGCCACTGGCCGGGGAGACGTGTGCCTACTACCGCGAAGGCGTGGTGACGCTCAGGCCCGGGCAGGCACTGCTGAGCGACACCGACACACCGTCCCTGCGGGCCTTCGCCCAAGGACTCGACCAGCTCGCTCTGACCGTGCCGAAAACGGTGTACCGCGAACTCGTCGGGCCGGACCTCCCGCGACCGTACAAGGTGTTCGACCTGGCCACCGGTGCCGGGCGGTCCGGACCAGGTGCGGCCCTCGCGAAACTGATGGACGACACCGTACGCGGCGGGCCGGTCGACACCGACGGGCTCGAGCAGCGTGTGCTCGCACTGCTGCGCACCATGGTCGGACGCCGGTCAGCGGACGACGCGGGCTCGCAGCTCGCAGCGGCGGAAGCGTACATCTGCCAGCACCTCGCCGATCCGACGCTGTCGGCCGCCAGGGTCGCCGGGGCGCTGGGGGTGAGCGAACGACAGGTGTCGCGCATCTTCAGCCGGCACGGGGGAGTAGCGCACTGGGTCACCGACCGGCGTCTGGATCTCGCGCTCCGGTTGCTGACCTCACCGGGGCGCCGGTCAGTGGGTCAGGTCGCCCAGGAGTGCGGGTTCGGCTCCCACTCCTACTTCGCGCGCGTCTTCAGAAGGCGATTCGGCAGTTCACCACGGGACGTGCTTCACGGGCGAGGCGCCGGCCCGGCGGCGGACGCGACGACGACGGACGACGGCGTGCCGGACCTGACCGACTGATCCGCCGGCTTCGACATCCGGGCCGCCGACGCCCTCGCGCCGCCGGCTCACGGCGTTCCACGCCGTCAGCAAGGGTGCGGGTCGTGCACGGGCAGCCGGTGGCCTCGCGGGGGAGAATGAGGGCCAGGTCTCAACCAGATGCAGCGCAGGACAGCGCTGTCCGGGTGCTGATCGTCGACGATGAGCCGGAGTTGGTGGAGCTGCTGGCCGTGGCCGTCGCCGAGGCGGTGTGGCAGCCCTTCCGTGCGGCGGACGGCTACGGCGCCCTCCGCATCGCGCGGGAGTGCGAGCCGCATGTCGTCTTCCTCGACCGGATGCTGCCCGACCTCGACGGACCGAGTGTCCTGCGCCGCCTGCGGAATCAGAGTGACAGCCGACACGGCCGGATCCTGGGGCATCATCCACCGGTTACACCCGGCGCGGCCACCTCGGGTCCACACCTGCGGACCCTGACCACCCGGTGCCGGCGGCCGAGGACCTGAAAGCGCTGGTCGACGCCCTCGGGCTCAGCCGCATCCACCTCGTCGGCGCCGCCGGAGGCGGCATCTACGCCGTCGACTTCGCACTGGCCTTCCCGGACCTGGTCCGCTCGCTGACCGTGGCGGCAAGCATCCTCGGCATCTCCGACGAGCCGTGGCGTGCGGCGCTGGCCCGCGTCGGCGTACCGCACTCGGCGGATCTCCCGCCGGAATTCCTCGAGCTCGGGCCGAGCTACCGCGCCGAGGATCCCGCGGGCGTCGAGGCATGGCGCCGGATCGCGCAGTCGGCGCGCCCCAAGGGCCTCCATCTACAGCCCACCGTCAGCAAGATCACCTGGGCCGCCCTGAGCGGACTGCGGGCCCCGGCTCTTGTGATGGGCGGCGGGGCCGACCTGCTGGTGCCGGCCCCGTTGATGGAGCTGGCGGCCTCCCGGCTGCCACGCGCCGAATACGTGAGTGTGCCGGACTCCGGCCACGCCATCCCCTGGGAACGGCCGGACCGGTTCAACGGTGCTCTTCTCGCGTTCCTCCGCACCGTCGAAGAGTCCGATGCGGTGATGTAGGCGGGCTTCTTGCGGCAGGGCGGCGGCCCTGCGTGGGAGACCGACCGGGAAGGGCCGGTCATCGATCGGCGTCGAGCCGTCGGTGCAGCAGGCGCGGAAGAAACCGAGCAGAGAACTACGGGGACCTGGCGGCGTCTGGAGCCGCGTCCTCGGTTCTGAGGAGATCGCCGGCTTGCCCCGTGTCGATGAGACACGCACTGGCGTCCATGCTGGATGGACGGCATGCTGAGCCGTTCGGATACGCGGAAGGGGACCGTGCCCGTTCGGCCTGGCTCCCGTGCCACGCCGGAGCAGGCGCGCGGCGCGCAGGACCACGGGAGCGTACGGGCATGAAGACACCGCATCGCGAGTCCGTCCTGTCCCGGGCCGCTCGAATCCTGGAGGCGTTCAGTCAGGACGATCCCGCCCTGACCGTCTCCGAGATCGCGCGTCGCTCCGGTCTGCACGTGGCGACCGCGTCACGGCTCGTGGGTGAACTGGTCGCGCACGGCTTCCTCAGCCGGGACGCCGACCGCAGGGTGCGGATCGGCGTCCGGCTGTGGGAACTGGTGACCCGGGCCTCGCCGACGCTGTCGCTGCGCGACGCCGCGATGCCGTTCATGGAGGGTGTGCACGATGTCGTGGGCCACCATGTCCAGTTGGGCGTCCTGGACGGTGACGACGTGCTGTTCCTCGAACGCCTCTCGGCCCCCGCGGCGGTCATCAACTACACCCGCGTCGCCGGACGGCTGCCCCCGCACGCCTCCTCCAGCGGCCTGGTCCTGCTCGCTCACGGCCCCACCGACCTGAAGGAACGGGTCCTGGCCGGCTTCCTGACCGCCTACACCCCGGCGACCCCGGCCACGCCCGCACGGCTGCGCGCCCTCCTGGCCGAGATCCGTCGGCGGGGGCACGCGTACTGCCCCGGATACGTCCACGCCGAAGCACTCGGCATCGCCGCACCGGTACGCGGCGCCGACGGCACCGTGGTGGCGGCGCTTTCGGTCATCATCCCCAACGACGCGAGCGCCCAGACGGTCGTCCCCGTCGTGTGTACGGCCGCCCGGGGGATCTCCCGCGCTCTCGGCATGCGTGACACGCCGGACATCTCCCCCGGAATGTGAGGGCGGCGTATCCCGCGTGGACACCCACACGAAGTTCGTCTCTCACTGAGTGAAAATACCGTCGCGGCGTGACGGCGGCCACGCGCATCCTTCCTGCAATCCACAGACGGAAGGCGACAACGTGGTCGTACAGAACGCTCTTCCAGCAACTCCCCGGCCCTCCGGTTCCACCGTGACGCTGGAGATCCGCGCCAAGGACACCGTCGCCGAGGGCGTCGTGTCCCTGACCCTCGCGCATCCGGCGGGAGCCCGGCTGCCGGACTGGACACCCGGTTCGCACATCGACCTGGTCCTGCCGGACGGAATGACACGCCAGTACTCCCTGTGCGGCGACCGCTGGGACGCGTACACCTACCGCATTGCCGTCCTGCGCGAGCCCGCGGGGCGCGGGGGATCGGCGTACGTGCACGAACGGCTGGAGCCGGGTGACCGGGTCGGGATCGGCGGTCCGCGCAACCACTTTCCCCTCGTCCCGGCCGGCCGGTACCTGTTCATCGCCGGGGGCATCGGCGTCACCCCCCTGCTGCCGATGATGCATCAGGCCGAACTGATGGGCGTTGACTGGCAGTTGTTGTACGGCGGTCGCACACGGGCTTCCATGGCGTTCCACGCGGAGCTGACGGGCTTCTACGGCGACCGCGTGCACGTCAGGCCCGAGGACGAGCACGGTCTGCTCGACCTGCACACGTGGTTGGAGCGGCCCGTCCCGGGCACCACGGTGTACTGCTGCGGACCGGGTCCGCTGCTCGCCGCTGTCGAGGACGCCTGCGCCGCCTGGCCGCCGCACAGCCTGCGGACTGAACGCTTCACCGCGGCGGCACGCACCGACCCCGTACGCAGTGCTCCGTTCGAGGTGGAGCTGCGCCGCAGCGGCAGGACGGTCGCCGTCACCCCGGACGTCTCGGTGCTCGACGCGATACGGCTGGCGGGCGCCGACGTGCTGTCCTCCTGCGAGCAGGGGACCTGCGGCACCTGTCTCACCCCGGTCCTGGGAGGCACGCCCGAGCACCGGGATTCGGTGCTGGCCGACCATGAACGCGAGGCCGACGACTGCATGCTTCCCTGCGTGTCCCGTTCTCGTTCGGATCGCCTGGTCCTGGACCTCTGAGCCGCTCCCTTTCCCCGCCGAGCCGCCAACGCTGGAGCCGTCATGCTCGAACCGACAACTGCCGCCGCTCTCCCGACGAGTGACGCCGACCCCTTCGCCCCCGAACACCTGCGCAATCCCGAACCGCTGCATCGCGCACTGCGCGAGGCCGGACCCGTCGTCCGCCTGTCCCGCTACCACGTCCATGCCCTGGCCCGTTACGAGGAGGTGCACGCCGCTCTGGGGGACTGGCAGACGTTCCAGTCCGGCGCCGGGGTCGGACTCGCCAATTTCCACCACGAGAAGCCATGGCGTCAGCCGAGTCTGCTGCTGGAGGCCGATCCACCGCACCACGACGCCCCGCGCCGCGTACTGCGTGAGATTCTCGCGCCATCCGCGCTGCGCCGTCTGCGTGAAACATGGCAGGCAGTCGCAGAAGACCTCGTCGACACCGTGCTGGCCGAGCAGGGAACGGAGTTCGACGCGTTCGACGCGCTGGCGTCGGCTTTCCCGCTGCGGGTCTTCCCCGATGCCGTAGGCATCGGCCCCGATGGCCGCGACAACCTTCTGCCCTACGGGAACATGGCCTTCAACGCCTTCGGGCCGCGCAACGACCTCGTCGCGGCCGACGCCGGCCGGGTTGCCGAACTGTCGGGCTGGGTGAACACCCGGTGCGCTCGCGAGGCCCTCGGTGAGGACGGTTTCGGAGCCCGTATCTGGGCCGCCGCCGACCGCGGCGAGCTCACCCACGAGCAGGCACCGCTGGTGGTGCGTTCCCTGCTGACCGCCGGCGTCGACACCACCGTCCATGGCCTGGCCGCCACCCTGTATGCCTTCGCCACCCACCCCGACCAGTGGCAACGGCTGCGCGAGCGGCCCGAGTCGGCCCGGGTGGTGTTCGACGAGGCAGTGCGCTGGCAGTCCCCCGTGCAGACCTTCTTCCGTACCGCCACCACCGACGTCACCATCGCCGGCGTCCGCATTTCCGAGGGCACCAAGATCCTTATGTTCCTCGGTGCAGCCAACCGGGACCCTGACCGCTGGACCGACCCGGACCGCTTCGACCTTGGGCGCGACCCCTCCGGACACGTCGGCTTCGGCATGGGCATCCACCAGTGCGTGGGCCAGCACGTCGCCCGCCTGGAGGCCGAGACTCTGATGACGGCCCTGGCCCGGCGCGTCGGCCACATCGAGCTCGCGGGCGAACCGCGCCGGCACCTCAACAACACGCTCCGCTCCTGGGCGTCCCTTCCCATACGGATCCGACGGGCCGCATGACTGGTCACCGATTCCGGATCCACCGCAGCGGCAGCGATTGAAAGGACCAGCGTCTCAGCACGTTCGGGGTGCCGTCGCCTGCGGCAAGGGGGAGCCGGTGCGTGCCGAAACGGTGGTGGAGGCAGGCATGCGGCGTCCGCCCCACCGAACTGCACTACCGAGAGGGCGGAATCAACGAGGACTTCCCGCTGTTCCCCGCCCATACGGCCGCCGGTGTCGTCGAACAGGTCGGCCCGGTGTGACGAATGTGGAGCCCGGCGATTTCGTCGTCCTCGACTGGCGTGCGGGGCCCGGCCGGTGCCGTGCGTGCCGGGGCGCGGAAACCTGCTGCCGTCACCATCCGGACGAGGTCCGGCAGTTCGGACACGACGATCGGTTTGTGCCTTGCGTCGGCCAGTCCCTCCCAGATCTCCGAGAGGGGGTGCGGGGCAGAGCTCCTTCACCTGCGTGGCTCTTCGGGGAGGAACGTCACCTGCGGGGCGCCCGTGCGCGGATGGGTGGCGACTTCCGCCGCCACTCCGTAGACCTCGGCCAGGAGCCGCGGGGTGAGGATATCGGCGGGCGGGCCGGAGGCGGTGACTTCGCCGGCGTGCAGGACGTAGAGGCGGTCGCAGTAGTAGGCGGCCAGATTGAGGTCGTGCAGGGCGAGCAGCACGGTCGCGGGCAGGCGGCGCAGGGTGCCGAGCACGGACAGCTGGTGCCGGATGTCGAGGTGGTTGGTGGGTTCGTCGAGAACGAGGAGGGTGGGCTGCTGGGCGAGGGCACGCGCGATGAGGACGCGCTGGCGCTCGCCGCCGGAGAGCCGGTCGAAGGGGCGGTCGGCCAGGTGGACGGCGTCGACCGCCAGGAGCGCGGCGTCGATGAGTTCGGCGTCCTCGGCGGTGTCACCGGAGAGAAGTCGTTTGTGCGGGGTGCGGCCCATGGCGACGACCTCGCGGACGGCGAGGTCGAAGTCGGCTGCCGAGTCCTGAACCACCGCCGCCACCGTGCGGGCCAGCTGCCGCACCGGCAGTGACCAGGCGTCGCCTCCGTCGACGAGGACCTGGCCGGTGTCGGGGCGCAGCACGCGGTAGACGGCGCGCAGGAGGCTGGACTTGCCGCTGCCGTTGGGGCCGACGAGCCCGATGGTCTCGCCCGGGCGGGCGGTCAGGGAGACGTCGCGCACCAGGTGGCGGGCTCCGGCGGTGAGCGTGACGCCGTCGACGCTCAGGTCGGTCGCGCTCATGCCGCTCCTCGGCCCGTGCCGCGCCGGGCGTCCCGGCGCATCAGCCACAGGAAGAACGGTCCGCCGCACAGGGCCGTGAGCACGCCGACGGGTATCTCCATCGGCGCGGCGACCGTCCGCGCGGCGATGTCGGCCCAGATGAGGAAGACCGCTCCGCCGAGCGCCGCCGTCGGCAGCACCCGGCGGTGGTCACCGCCGACGAACAGGCGCACGATGTGCGGCATCATCAGGCCGACGAAGCCGATCGGTCCGGTCGCCGCGACCAGTACGCCGGTGACGAGGGAGAGCAGGACGAACAGCCGGGCACGGAAGCGGCCCACGTCCAGCCCCATCGTGGTGGCCGCCTCCTCGCCCGCCAGCAGCAGGTTCAGGTTGCGTGCCTGCACCATGAGGACGCCGACACCGAGCAGGAGGGCCGTGCTCGGCAGCCACAGCGTGCCCCAGTCGACCCCGCCGAGGCCGCCCAGGGTCCAGGCGAGGACCGCGCGGGCCTCGTTGCCCCGGTCGGTGGTGAGCAGGAGCAGATCGAGTACCGCGGTGAGTACCGCCGCGATCGCCACCCCGGACAGCACGAGCCGTGACGAGCTGATGCGTCCGCCGGTGCGGGCGGTGGCGTACACGAGCAGGAGTGCGCCCAGGGCGCCCACGAAGGCGGCCACCGACAGGGAGACCGGTCCGAAGACGGTGACGCCGAACACGATCACGGAGACCGCGCCGAGGGACGCCCCGGAGGAGACTCCGAGCAGGTAGGGCTCGGCGAGCGGGTTCCGCACCAGGGCCTGCAGCGCGGTGCCGATCACCGCGAGGCCGGCTCCGGTGACGGCACCGAGCAGGACCCGGGGCGCCCGCACGTCGATCACGATGGTCTCCCGGGCCCGCGACCAGTCCGGTTCGTGCCAGTCGGCACCCAGCGCATGGGTCACGATGCCCCACACCTGGCCGGGTGGTACCTGGACGGAGCCGATGGCGAGGCCCGCCGTGGTGGAGACGACGAGCAGGATGGTGAGTACGAGCAGCGTGATGCCCCACCGTGTACGGCCCGGCTCTGGCTCGGTGGTCTTGCGCCGTTGGATCACCTGCGCGGTGGACGTGCCGGTGGCGGCCTGGGTCACTGGAAGTTCTCGGGGTGCAGTCCGCGGGCCAGGTCGTCGACCGCGTAGGCCGAGCGTATGCCGACCAGGGTGGCGGTCAGCGGCAGGACGACGAATCGCTTGTTCCTGATGGCGGGTACGCCGGCGAGCGCGGGCTGGGAGAGCAGGAACTTCTTCTTCTCCTCGATGCTTCCGGCGCCCGTGTAGTCGTAGATGGCGATGACCTCCGGCTTGCGCGCGACGACCTGCTCCCAGGAGACGTCGCCGAAGACGTCGTCGAGGTCGGCGAAGACGTTCTCGCCGCCGGCCAGCCGGATCAGTTCGGTACCGAGGCTCTTGCCTCCCGCGGTGAAGGCGGCCTTGTCACCGCTGTCGTACACGAAGACGGGCACCTCGGGCTCGGCTTCGACCTTGGCGGCGGCCTTGCCGACGCGGCTCTCCAGGCCGGCGACCAGCTTGTCGGCCCGGTCCGAGGCACCGAAGATCTTGCCGATGGTGCGGATCTCGTCGTAGGTGTCCTTCATCGTGACCTGCTTCTTGCCGCAGTACTCGCGGTTGAGGTAGGTGTCGATGCCGGCGTCGGCGAACGCCTTGCGGGAGCGGCCCTCGTTCTCGGCGAAGGCGCTGCCGTAACCGCCGTAGACGAGATCGGGTTCGGCGTCCAGAACCTTCTCGAACGACGGTTCCTTCTCCGCCAGTTCGGGGATCGCCTCGTAGTCCTTCTTGAGTTCGGGCAGGACGGCGGAGTCGGGGAAGGCCGTGCCGGCCATGCGGTCCTTCAGGCCGAGGGCGAGCATCAGTTCCGCCGGGTGCTGGTGGATGGTGACCACCCGCGACGGCGGCTTGTCGTACGTCGTCCTCACGCCGCAGTTGTCGATGGTGACGGGGAAGCCCGCGGGCACGGCCGCGGTGGCCTTCGCGTCCCCGCCGCCCTCGTCGGACGAACCGCAGCCGGTGGCCGGCAGCACTGACGAAAGAGCCATGGCAGCGGCCGTGGCACGAAGGAACCCGCGCGTGCGGGCAGGGGTGAACAACTGGGACACGTGAAGCCTCCTGGAGTCCGCGCTCCTCGGATCGGGCCCGCGACGGACCAGTGTCCTGACTCCCGGATCGACGTTCCCTCCGCCTTCCCGCGCGGTGCGCAGTGGCATGTCGGAGGGGCGCTCCCCGGTCACAGTGGCGGGACCGTGCCGGATTCGCACCGGCTTCCTGTCTCCCGTCGCGGCGATGACCAGGTGATCCTACGTTTCCCTGAGCCCATGGCAAAAGGGCGCGCGGACCCGGCCGCACGCCCCGCGCCTCCTCACGCTTCGCGGACAGCCCGGAGGACGAGCCGTTCGGCGTTCTCGTCGTAAGGGCGTCCGTCGAATCCGCCGAAGACCTGCACGCGGCCGAACCCGGCCTCCTCGGCCATCCGGCGCAGCTCCACGGCGCTGTACACGAACCACGTCAAGGTGGCCCGGGTCACCCGCTCGCCCCGGACCAGCACCCAGTCGCTGCGCAGCCGCGCCCACTCGTCCAGCACGGTGTCGGTCTGCACCATCACATCGTCGCCCCGCCGCACCACCTTGGGCGGGGTGACCCTGCGGGCCAGGAGTTCCTTCCCGGCGAGATCCAGGACGAGCGTGCCGCCGGGGACCAGGCAGGTGCGCATCGTGCCCAGTACGCGCGCGTTGTCGGCGGGGTCCTCGAAGTACCCGAAGGAGGTGAACATGTTGAGGACGACGTCGAAACCGCCCGGTGCCTCGTACTCGCGTGCGTCGGCCCGCACGTACGTCACCTCGGCGCCGGCCTCGGCCGACCGCTTGCGTGCCCGGTCCAGCATGGCCGGGCTCAGGTCCACTCCGGTCACGCGGTGACCGCGGCGGGCGAGCGGCACGGTGAACACCCCGGGTCCGCAGCACAGGTCCAGTACGCGAGACCTCTGCGGGAAGGCCAGCAGGGGAGAAGTGTCCAGCAGTTCCTCGGCCTGCTCGTAGCGCTGCTCGGAGAAGAGGAAGTCATGGAACTCGGTCCAGAAGTCATCGTCCTGGAACCCGCCCGTCCGTGTCATCACGCGTCAGTGCTCCTTCATGGTCGCCGTCGGGGACAGGGCGCCGCGCTGTGCGACGGCGCAGCGCGAGCAGCAGAGGGGGAAGCAGCAGGCACTGGGCGGCTGCCAGCATCCAGAACCAGCCGGTGTGTCCGGCCCGTTCGCCGAAGCCGTACAACTGCCCGCCCAGCACGCCGCTCGCACAGGCGCCCAGGCCCGCGGCCAGCCGCTGCCGGCCGAACACCACGGCGTCGGAGCGGCGGCTGCGGCGCAGCGCTTCCAAGTCGTTCTTCAGGAACAGCACGATGTCGCCCAGGGTGATCAGCGTCCCGCCCGCCAGCAGCGCCGCTCGGGTGCCGGCAGCCAGCACGGCCAGTCCCATCGCCAGGCCCGTGAAACCGACCGTGAGGGCGACGGCGTACGGCATGCGCCGGATCAGGCCGGAGGCGAGCGGCTGTACGACGATGACCAGCGTGAAACAGAGCAGCAGCACCACGCTGTAGAACGTGCTGGAGGCGCGCTCGACCGCGTACACCGCCAGGAAGTGCTGGAAGTGGAAGTAGAGGTAGAAGGCCAGCGCGTTGGCGGCGAACGGCAGGAGTGCCATGCCGCCCAGGAGGCCCGGGCGGGCCGTGTCCTCCGGCTCGGTGGGGTGTGTGCCGCCTGTTCCGGGAAGCCGCGCGTGTCCCGCCGTGACCGCGATGAACAGCATCGTGACGGCCGCGAACAGCCAGCCGGGCGACGACAGGACGAACGGCCCGGCGATCAGAGGGCCCATGGCCATCCCCGCGTTGAGTGCCGCGTTGCCCGCCGACAGGAACGCCGGGCGGCGTTCGTCGCCGACGCCGTGCACCAGGTACGCCTTGTTCGCGGGCAGGTAGAGCGCGGCGCCGCAGCACGTCAGGACCAGCGCGCCGATCGCCAGGGGTGGCCAGCGCAGGGCCAGCAGGAGCCCGGCGAAGCCTGCGGTGCGTACGACGAGTGCCCACAGCATCGTGCGCCGCAGCCCGATCCGGTCCGCGAGGGCTCCGCCGACGATGCCGCCGGAGAACTGCACGAGCGATGCCACGGCCAGGACGACGCCGACCGCGCCGAGCCCCATCCCGAGCCGTTCGTGCAGGAACACCGACATGAACGGCAGGACCATGAAACTGCCGAGCGGAATGAGGAAGGAGCTGAGCAGCAGGAAACGCAGCGGGCCGGCGAGCGGGAACAGCGCGGCCCGCAGTCCCGGTTCCCGGGTGGTGCGTTCACCCACCGGGCGCCTCCCGGCCGGCCGGGCCGGGGAACGGGTCGGTGAGCACACGCAGGGCGCCCGCAGCGGCCACCGCGCGGTGGGTGGCGAGCTCGGCGGTCTCCGCCTCGGCGTACACGATGCCCGCGTATCCGCGGCTGTCGCCCAGGTGCTCGACGGGGTCGCCGGCCTGCTTGACCGGGTACCAGGCGGGCGTTCCCGGCATGCCGGTGAGCCGGTCGAGCCCGGTGACGCCGGTGAACACGCCGGGTGCGGCCGGGTAGCCGAGAACGAAGGCGACGGCCGGGCCCCCGGGCAGGTCCGCGTCCATCAGCTGGGGACGGCGGCCGAGCGCGGCCTCGATCATCGCCTCGTACACGTTGACGCCGAGAGCCCGGCACATGCCCTCCCCGACCAGCGCGCCCCCGATACGGGGATTGACCTCCACCACTTCCGGGCCGTCGGCGGTAAGGACGAACTCGACGTGAGCGAACCGGTCGGTGTAGTCGATGGCTGCGAGCACCCGGTCGAGCCAACGCTCCAGCGATGTCCGCTGCGGGCCCGGGAAGGCGACGGGAAAGGCGGTGATCTCCTCCCGGAAACGCGGCTCCGGAGACATCAGCCGACTGGAGACCCCGAGCAACCGGGTGCGGCTGTCCCAGGTGAGCGTCTCGGCGCTGTACACCGGGCCGCTGAAATAGGGCTCGGCGAACAACCGCCCCTTCAGTTCCCGGCCGGACGCCTCGGCCAGTGCCTCATCGAGTTCGCCCTCGTCCCGGACCAGCCACACGTTCTGGCTTCCGGTGCCCGCCGTGTCCTTGAGCACGAGCGGCAGTCCCACCTCCTTGAGCAGCAGCCTGCGCGCCTCGCAGTCCTGGCCGACGCTCAGGAGGGCCCTCCCGCGCGTGAGGCCCGCCTCGTGCAGCCGGTTGCGTACGGCGGCCTTGTCCCGGGTCAGCCGCAGGACGGCCGGGTCGAGACCGGGCAGGCCGAGGCGGTCGGTGAGGTCGGCGCCGGCCAGGGTCCAGGTGTCGGTGGAACTGATCAGCCCGCGCAGCCCCGGGGCGCGCCGGAGCAGACCGGCGGCCCGCTCCACGTCGAAGGTGTCGGTCACGACGACGTCGAGGGCGCCGGCGGGCAGCCGGTCCAGTTCGTAGGCGTAGTAGGCGGGGTCCCGGGTCAGCAGCAGCAGACGCTCGCCGAGCAGGTCGGCGGCGCGGACCAGGTGACCGAGGCCGAAGGTGAGTGATTCCAGGCAGGCCACGGTCATGCCGCCCGCTCCTTCCGGTGGGCCGGGCAGGGAGTGCGCTGCCATGTCATCCTCGACCAGGGCATGGTCATCTCCTGCGGACCGCGGACCTCGACGGGCTTCAGCGCGGCCGGGTCCAGGGCCTCGGTGTGCCGGGCGAACACCCGCTCCACGTAACGGTGTCCGGTGTCGGCCCCTATCACCAGGTGCAGTCGGTCGGGGTGGCGGCGGGCCTCGTAGGTCGCCGCCAGATAGCCGGCACCGGTGGACAGTCCGGCGAACACCGCGTGCTCACGCAGCAGGGCGACAGCCCCGGACATGGCGTGGGTGAAGTCCAGCCAGTGCACGGTGTCGTAGAGGCGGTGGCGGACGTTGTCGAAGACGATCGACGAGCCGATGCCGGCGATGATCGCTTCGGGATCGTGATGGTCCTGGCTGCCGAAGGTGACGCTGCCGAAGGGCTGGACGCCGACCAGACGCACCGAGGGGTCCCTGGTGCGCAGGCGCTCCACGAGGCCGCCGGTGGATGCTCCGGAACCCACCCCGCCGACGACGGTCAGCGGTGCGGACGGGAACGCCGCCGCGATCCGGTCGGCGACCTCGTGGTAGCCGAGGTAGTGGACGTCGTCGTGGTACTGGCGCATCCAGTGGTGGCCGGGACGCTCGGCGAGGATCTCGCGCACCCGTCGCACCCGGAGTTCCTGGTCGAGTTTGAGGTTCCGCGACGGGCTGACCTGTTCCACCGTGGCGCCGAGTATCTCCAGCTGGACGAGGGTGGTGGCGTCGACGGTGGTGGACGCGACGATGTGGCACCGCATGCCGTACCGGTGGCAGGCCAGCGCGAGGGCGTAGGCGTAGATGCCGCTGGAGCTGTCGATCAGTGTCTGGCCGGGGCGGACCGTGCCCCGATCCAGCAGATGGCGGACGGCCGCCAGGGCCGAGTAGATCTTCATCGACTCGAACCGCAGCAGGACCAGCCCGTCGGTGAGCCGGACGAGGTCCGGGACTCTCAGGGCGTCGGCGATGTGGGGGTGGATCACCCGTAGCCTCCTTGGGCGAAGGTGCACTGGTGGCCGAGCGAGTGGAAGAACGCGGACAGTTCGGACTTGGTCTCGGGCCGTAGGCGCGAGGTGAAGAGGTAGCCGACCAGGCAGCCGGTGTGAGCGACGAAGACGCCGTCGGCGCCGAACCGCTCACGCTGGGCTTGCAGGCTGCCGAAGGTCTCCTTGGGCAGCACCTCTTGGGACAACGCGGCGCTGATCGTCGCGGCACGGGCGACGGCAGCCGGGTCGCCCGAATCGAAGCCCTTCACCAGATCGGTCAGGCACCGCTGGTACTCCTCGCCGCGGCGCCGGTAGTGGTCCAGCAGCTGGGGAGTGACGGCGGCGGTGTCCACCGCGCCGGGTTCCGTGACGAAGGCGGTGTGGAAGCCGATGTCCGTTCCCAGCCGCCGCACCACCCGGTGCCGGCCGCTGAGGTACAGGGCGAACTCGTCGAGGAAGACACTGTCAGCGCGCTCGATGTCCGCCAGGATGCCGAGGACCACGTCCATGTCGTACGGCAGGGAGAAGACGCGGAACAGGCAGCGCAGCGCCGCCACGATGTCCGCCGTGGAACTGGCCATACCCACGCCCACCGGCAGTTCGGAGTGGGTACGCCAGTCGCCCGGTGGCAAGGCGAGGCCGTAGTGGTCCAGGAAGAGCCCGGCCGCTGCCACCGACTTCTCCCCGAGCGGCGGCGCATGCGGCGGAGGACCGGCCGTCGCCCTCGGAGTGAAGTACACCCACGAGTGGCGGTCCACGGGAAAGGACACCACCGCGATCTCAGGCTCGGTGTCCGGTCGCGACGGGCCCTGGTACAGCTCGCCCAGAGTGCCGTGGCAGACACCCGACACGGTGCGGCCCGATGGATGGTGCCCCTGGCGGGCGGGCACGACGGACCTCGGCATGATCGGCCCCGGCCCGCCGGCCGGCGCGTCGCCCCAGGGACGGTGTACCCGAAGAGAACCGACTGGGTGACGCACGCATTCCTCCTCCGTCCCGGTCCTTGAACACCGACAGGGAAGGAGGCGCGGTCACACGCACGACGTACGACCGCTCATACCGCCGACCCAGTCCACGAGGTCACACGTGCACAGCCCGCGCGGGACGCGGACGCAGTGGCAGGTCTTCGGACTCGCGGGCACGTCCGCCGAAAAGGGCGGACACCTACCGGCCGTCCTACCCCCGGCCCTGACGCGGACCCAGTGGCATCGACGGCTTTCGTTCCCCCACACCGCTGCGGGACAGCCCCGGATTCGCACCGGGTTCCCTCTTGCGTCGCGCCACCGGGCGTCCGGGCGGACGGGAGGCGCGAACCGACTGCGTGCATCAGCGTAGGGGCGCCCGCATGTCTGCGACAGGAGGACTCCGGCGGTTGTCCTGAATGTGAGGGCGAGGCAGAACAAGGAGCGTCCCCGCACACTCCTCGCGGCGACTCTGGCCGGATACTGCCTGCGGGAACACCGCCTCCTCAGCCAGACTTGTTGCCCTACGCCCCATGCGCACCGTCTCTGCGGTGCTCCGTGCCCGGGAGGCCCTGATGCTGTCGGACGCCAGGTCGGACGAAGACGGGGCAGCGGTCCCGCCCGGACGGCAACGTCCTCCCGGTGACCGCGGCGCGCTGCGCGGCGACCTGCGCTCGGCCCTGCCGGACGCCACCGCGGCGGTGGTGGTCACGGCGCTCGTGTTCGCGTTCTTGTACGCGCGCATGGAGTCGGGTGCTTCGGACACCGTCGCGGTCATGCCGTTCATGGACGACCCCGGCACCTACTGGATGTACTTGCTCAGCCAGGCGTTCGGCTGGTCGGGTCTGCTGTGGGCCTGGGGCACGGTCATGCTCGGTCTGCTGCTGTCGGGGCCAGGACCCACCCGGCTGCCGGTCTCCCGGCAGGTACTGGAGCGCTGGCACCGCACCACAAGCCTGACGACCATGGCGCTGATGTTCGCGCACGCGCTGATGTTCGCGGCGGAACTCGTACGCTACGAGACGAAGGTGGCGTGGGCGGAACGGTTGTGGGTGGCCTTCGCGGACACCTTCGTGCCGGGCTGGTACGACTCCGGAACCGGAAAGATCGCCATTCCGCTCGGACAGGGCGCTCTGTACCTGGCGATTCCGCTGGGGCTTCTGTTCTACGTCCGGCACCGCATCGGAGCGAACGCCTGGCGACGGCTGCATCGGTTCGTGATCGTCGTCTACGTGCTGAGCGTGTGGCACACGCTGCTGTACGGAACCAACGTCTGGTACGGGGAGTGGCCGCGCACCGTCCTGTGGCTGCTGCAACTCCCGGTCGCGGTGCTGCTGCTGCTCCGTCTGATGAGACCGGCCCGGCGGGCCGGACGGCTGGGCTCCCCGGGCGGGGGCGCGGCCCGGTCGGGGTGGTGGGTGCGGGCGGCGGGGCGGGTCGCCGTCGCAGCGGCCGTCGTGGGGCTCGTCGCCGTGGCGGTTTCCGGCCGTGACGGCGGACGGGACCGCCCGGCCCAGCCGCCCGCGACGGCCCCGCACGCCCAGGAGACGGACTGACCGCCATCAGAGAATTCCCCCGGCGGCGAGGAGCAGCCGACTACTGCGAGAGCTGCCGACGGCCAACAGTGCGTGCCGCGCCCGGCGCCGGTACCGGCTCGGCGCGTCCGCCCCGCGGACGGCCCGGTTCTGCCCGCGGAACAACCGACCAGCCCTATGAACGACAGGAGCGTCACGACGTGTCGGCCTCACCCGCACCGGCCACAGAGTCTGAGGTTCCTTCCGGGAAGCAGCGGCCGATTCTGCTCGGCATCCTCCTTCGTGCGGCTCAGGCCGGGCGCCACGGCATCGGGCCTGGCCACCTGGGCCCTGCCATTCGTGCTCGGGTCCGCGGTGCTCGGCTGCACGCTTTCGGCCACCGAGTCCGGCCTGGTGCTCGCGGCCCGCACCGCGGGATTTCCCGCAGCGGTGCCCGTCGGGAGTACTGGCCGACCGGTACTCCCGACGGGACGTCGTGCTGTGGGCGGGGCTGGTCACAGGGGCCGCGAGTCCGCTGATCGCCGCCGGACGGGTCCGGCGTATCCCGCAGCGTGAGCCAGTCTGGGCGCGGGCACCTCCGGGCGCGCCACCGGGGCTTCGGTTCAGCACTCAGAGCCTTCGGGCATCCCCCTTCGTCACGGCCACCCCCGGTTCGCAGATCACTTGCCGGAGCCGGAGTACGGCAGCAGTGCCATCTCGCGAGCGTTCTTGATCGCTGCGGCCACCTGTCGCTGCTGCTGGGCGCTGATCCGGGTAACCCGGCGGCTGCGGATCTTGCCCCGGTCGGAGATGAACTTCCGCAGCAGATCGGTGTCCTTGTAGTCGATATAGGTGATCTTCGCCGCGTCGAGCGGGTTCGGGCGGTCCTTGGCGGGCTTACGGGGTTCCTGGCGTCGGGCCATGGGTCTTTCCTTATGGGTGGGTGTGCGGGCGCGCGAGGCGGTCAGTGGACCGGGTCGAGAAGTGCGTCGAAGGCGTGCGGCAGGTCCTTCCACGCCGTGCGGCCTGCTTCGTACTCGCCATCGGTCAGCAGGCAGGAATCGAGCAGGGCGGTCAGCCCGTCCCGGTCGAGGCCGGGGGAGATGAAGACAAGGTGCTGGCAGCAGTCGCCGTGCTCGGGGTGCCAGTCCAGCGCGGCGGCCGCCCGTCGGACCGGTGCAATCATGTCCCAGGCGGCATCCGGCAGGGACGCGAGCCAGGGGCCGTTGTTCTCGACGCAGAGCGCGCCGCCCGCCGCGTCCCAGGACAGGAGAGTGTCGGGGCGGTCGGCGAGCCAGAACCGGCCCCGGCTGCGAGCAGCCGCGCAGCTCAGGTCCTCCAAGGCGTCGTACAGGCGCTCGGGATGGAACGGCCGGTGCCTGCGCCACACGAGAGTGCTGACGCCGGCCTCCTCGGCTTCCTGGGGCAGCAGCGCGCAGGCCGGATGCTGGCCGGCGCCGGCCGCTTCCACGTCGAACCCCGCGAGGGCCAGCCTCGTCAGCGCCTGGGAGCCGGCCGCCGCCTGAGGAGCCGTCGGGTGCAGCTGGCCGATCAACGCCCGGTCCTCGTCGTCCGCCTGGTCGTCGTTGACGAGGGCGACCGCCGACGCGTACTCCAGCTGCCGCGCCCAGGTGTCACCGACGGTGCGCTGATCGGTGGCCGCGGCTGCCAGACCCACCTCGGCGAGATCGTCACCGTTGACGAGGTACGGCAGCACGAGGGCGGGATCGACGGCGGTGATCACACCGGTCACCTCGACAGCGCCCTCACCGTGAGCGGCGACGACCTCTGCCATCGCCCTGGGCTCGACGGAGTCCCACAGCTCGACGACGGCCATCCGGGTCACACCGTCGGCCGCCAGGCGCTCCAGCTCCGGCACCAGGTCCTCGCGCAGGGCGCAGCAGGCACAGTCGTTCACCAAGGGGGCCTCGCCGCTGGAGAGCACCCCGGAGGAGTCACGCACGGTCCGCAACACCGTGCCCTTCTCGGCCGTCGCGAGGTCGTGGTGCAGGGCGACGCTGTGAGGTATCTCCCTCAACAGTCCTTCCACCACCTCGCGGCGTGCGTCCGCGTGCAGGCCGCTGACGAGAACCACGGGCAACTTGTGGTCGCCTGCCATCACCGGCCCTCACTGCGGCCGTAGCGTCGCTCGAAGCGTTCGACGCGTCCTGCGGTGTCCAGGACGCGGGCGGTCCCGGTGTAGAAGGGATGGCTCGCCGAGGAGATCTCCACATCGACGACCGGGTAGCTGTTGCCGTCCTCCCATTCGACGGTCCGGTCGCTGGTCAGGGTGGAGCGGGTCAGGAAGGCGTAGTCGGCGGCCTTGTCGCGGAAGACGACGGGGCGGTAGGTGGGGTGGATTCCGGGCTTCATGGCGGTGTCCTCGTGGTCGGGGCCAGGGGTGTCGAGCGGGGGTGTCGCGGTGTCAGCGCTCTTCGCGGAAGTCGACATGACGACGGACGAGGGGATCGAACTTCCGCAGCACCAGCCGGTCGGGGTTGTTCCGCCGGTTCTTGCGGGTGACGTAGGTGTAACCCGTTCCCGCGGTGGAGCGGAGCTTGATGATCGGACGTACTTCGTTGCGAGCCATGCCGCTACTATATGGCAATGGTTTCCATGTTCAATATGGGACCCACGCGATGAGAGGCAGGTAACTTCATGTCCGCCCACTGCCAACTGACCGGTGCACAGCCGGGCTTCGGCAACAAGATCTCCCACTCGCACCGGCGTACGACGCGCCGGTTCGACCCGAACATCCAGCGCAAGCGCTACTGGCTGCCCGGTGAGGGACGCCATGTGCGCCTGGTGCTGAGCGCCCGGGCGATCAAAGTGATCGACACCATCGGCATCGAGGCGGCGGTCGCCCGGATCCGCGCGCGGGGAGTGAAGATCTGATGGCCAAGCAGAGCAAGATCGCCCGGAACGAGAAGCGCAAGGCGACCGTCGAGCGGTACGCCGCCCGGCGTGCGGAGTTGAAGGAAATCATCCGCAGGCCCGGCACTCCGGAGGCCGAGCGGCTCGCCGCTGTCGGGGAACTGCGCCGCCAGCCGCGCGACGCGAGTGCCACCCGGGTGCGCAACCGGGACAGCGTGGACGGCCGTCCGCGCGGTCACCTGCGGAAGTTCGGGCTGTCCCGGGTCCGGATGCGTGAACAGGCGCACGCCGGATTCCTTCCCGGGGTGACCAAGTCCTCCTGGTGACACCTCGCTCTCGACGTCGGGTGGTGGTGCGGCCGGCGGGCCGCGATGCCGCCCGTCGCCGTCCCCTGGACCCGAGGACTGCCGCGGCCGGTGGGGCGCCGTAGGGGTCGCGGATGCCTCGCAGGACAACACGGGGGGAGGCCGGTGCTGCTCGTCCGGGTCCTCTGCCGGCTCCGCCGATGACTCGTCAAACTAATTGGAAATGATTACCATCTCGGCTAGTGTGAGGTGGTGGATCGCCGCTGCGGCGACCGCCCCGCCGGCGGCGGATGCCGGAGATCCACCGTCGGCGGGGGTGGGCCACCTGGCCGGAAGGAGCGTCAGGCTGTCCATCGGGAGCCCCGGATCTTCTCCGTGGGCCGGTGCCGGGCTCCTCCTCCCCGGCGCCGACCCCCCTTTCGGGGCGGGCCCGTGCGTGAGCCGGCTCCGGAGTGCTGACGTGACCAGCGGCTGCACCTACCCGCACGTAAGGAGACGACGATGGACACCGTCTCGTCGGCTGCCGTCCCCGAGCGGCCCAGGCGTCGCCACGCAGCGGACCGGCGGCCTGAAGTGCTGGCCGCCCTCCGGGACGACGGAGGGTTCCTGAGTGCTCAGGGCCTCCACGCGACGATGAAGCAGCGGGGAATCCGAATCGGCCTCACCACGGTGTACCGGGCACTGTCCGCCGCAGACGCGGAGGGGCGGCTCGAAGCGGTCTACGCGCGCAGCGGGGCCAAGGCGTACCGGTATCTTCCGCCGGTCCACGAGCACCACTTGACGTGCCGTGTCTGCGGAGCCGGCGCTGCGTTCTTCTGCCAGGGGCTGGAGGACTGGGTCGCGCAGCTCGGGCCTCGTCACGGGTTCGAGGACGTGCGGCACGCTGTCGCCGCGACGGGCACCTGCCCCGGTTGTGCGTCGGACGGTGCGGGCTGAGAAGGGGCATGCCTGTCCGGATCGCACAGCCCTTCGAAGAGTCATCGGTCCGCCGTCGCTCCACCTCACTTGAAGGGAACCCACGTGTCCAAGGGGCTGCTCAGTGTTGTCACCGGCAACACCCCGGCCGTACGAGGAGAAGCCGTCGACAGGCTCTTGAGGCTGTCGACGGACGCAGTCGTCCTGGCGGTGTCGGTCCACGGACGGCACGAGGAGCGTCCCTCGGTCCAGCGCTTCCTTTCCGGACGTGATCCTCGTATCGAGTCGATCGCCCCCAAGGCTGCCACCGGAAGCCCGGCCGTGATCCTCCGGCAGGACCTGTTGTCGCTCCGCCGGACCGCAGGGAGCGGCCATGTGATTCTCGCTCTCCCGGAAAACCTCGACATTCTGCCCTTCCTCGTGGAGTTGTGGCGCACCCGAAGCGGTGCGACCTCCCTCGGGGACCACTACGCGGCGGCGCCGGTCCTGGTGGCCGTCGACCCGGTGCCGTTCATGGCCGACATCGGTTGCGTACACCAGGCTGTTCGCCTGTGGAACGGCTGGGGCCGCACGGCTCCGCTCACGCAGGCCGAGGCGGCTGCACGGCAGGTCGAGTCTGCCGACGTGCTCCATGTGCCCGCGGGAGAAGAAGCCGCCGACAACCGGTACGCATCGGGTGTGGCCTCCCTGGCCGAGCAGATCAACGGTGCCGCTCCGCTCCTTGACCCGTCCGCCGACGAGCGACGGATCGTGCATCCGCTGCCGGCCGACTTCGGCGAACAGTGGCTGGCGCGCTTGGATCCCGTGGTGATCCCCGGCTTCCGGAGGGGAACCGCCCACCTCACGCCCGCTGTTCGGTCCGTGCGGTGGCGCGCCCGCCGCCCCGTCCACCCGCAACGTCTGGCTGATGCCCTCACCACTGTCATGAGGGGAGTCGTGCGCAGCCGAGGTCACCTGTGGCTTTCCAGCCGTCCCGATGCCGTGGTCACCTGGCGTTCCGCCGGCGCGCACCTGGAACTGCGGGAGGCGGGCCGGTGGCTGGAGCCGGGAGACGCGCGCGCCTGGCAGGCCGTGACACCGCAGAGGCGCACCCTCGCCTCGTGGTTCTGGCACGACTGTTACGGGGAACGGCGCAACGAGATCGTCTTCACCGGAGTGGACCTCGATGAGCAGGCCATCCGACTGGCCCTCCACGAAGCTTTGCTGACCGGACATGAACTGGCGCAGGGCAGGGATACGTGGGCCGCGGTTCCCGACCCGCTGCTCGGGTGACGGCCCCCTGGTGGAGGGGAGCCCTGGAGGCACGCACAAAATGGGCCCCGACGACCGATGCCGTGGCCGGCGGGGCCCACTCGTACACGGTACGGACCGGACCGGACGATGCCGTGGCTGCGACCACCGTCCGGCCCGGAGATCAGAGGTGAGCTGCCCCGGGTTCCGGGCGCTCGTGCTCGCACGCGTCGTCGATCCCGTACGTGTCCCACTCGGGGAAGGAATCAGTCGCGGGCCGCGCCTCACCCTGGGACATCAGGCATGCGGACAGGGCTTCGTGGAGGAGCTCCGCGCGCAGATCCGTACCGATGAAGACGAGTTCCTGGCCCTGTGTGGTCCCGGCTCCACGTGCGCCGGACGGCTCGAAGCGTGCCACGGAGCCCGCCTGCGACCAGAGGCCGGTCACATTCGGTCGGCTGGAGAGCCAGAAGAAGCCCTTGGAGCGCAGAACCTGTCCGTACCGGCCGCTGTCGAGCCCGTCGGTGACGAACGTCCACAGGCGGTCGGGATGGAAGGGGAGGTCCGAGCGGAAGACCATGCTGGAGATGCCGTACTCCTCGGTCTCCGGCACGTGGTCCCCGTTCAATTCCCGCACCCACCCGGGAGCCTGCTGGGCCCGTTCCAGGTCGAAGAGGCCGGTTCCGAGTACCTCGGACAGTTCCACGCGCCCACGGCTGACGGGCACGATCCGGGCCGCAGGGTTGAGGCGGTTGAGCGCGGCGCTGAGCTGCTCCTGCCCGTGCTCGTCCACGAGGTCCAGCTTGTTGAGCACGATGACGTCGGCGAACTCGATCTGGTCCATGAGCAGGTCGCTGACCGTGCGCTCGTCGTCCTCGTACTGGTCGAGTCCGCGCTCGGCGAGCCCGTCGCCCCCGGTCAGTTCCGGTAGGAAGTTGACCGCGTCGACAACGGTGACCATCGTGTCGAGCCGGGCGAGGTCGCCCAGGGTCGCCCCGTCGTCGCGTGGGAAGGAGAAGGTGGCCGCCACCGGCATCGGTTCCGAGATGCCGCTGGACTCGATCAGGAGGTAGTCGTAGCGCCTTTCACGGGCGAGGCGGTCCACCTCCTCGAGCAAGTCGTCGCGCAGGGTGCAGCAGATGCATCCGTTGGTCATCTCGACCAGGCGTTCCTCGGTGCGTGAGAGCGCCGCCTCACCTCCGCGCACCAGTGCCGCATCGATGTTGATCTCGCTCATGTCGTTGACGATCACCGCGACCCGCAGGCCCTCGCGGTTGCCGAGGACGTGGTTGAGCAGTGTGGTCTTGCCGGCTCCCAGAAATCCGGAGAGCACAGTGACGGGCAGCAGGTCCTGCGCCATGAAGGATCAGCCCTCGGGGTGCAGGAGGCCGCGCTCGTACGCCTTCACCAGTCGCTGCGGCACCTGGTGGACGGAGCCGTCGACCGTGACCGGCACGAGCTGAGGCGTCGTCGCCTTCCACTGGGCGCGGCGGTGACGGGTGTTGCTGCGGGACATCTTCCGCTTGGGGACTGCCATGGGGACCACCATTTCTTGTCGGGCACCAAAGGCTATATGAAAACGATAGTCAATACCAGTTGGCCCGCATGGCGGGATGCCGTCTCTCCGTCCGGTACTCCGCACCTCGTTCATCTCACGCTCCGACCTCGCTGCTTCAGTTGTGCTGCGTACCTGCCGTGGCACGATCGCGAGTCGGTGGGACGCAGCGGCACCTGACCTTCCCGCACCTCGTGGCCTGCGTGGGGCGCCGTTCGGCCGTGGAGGCCGCCCTGCGGCACCGCTGGTGCGGGTGATGCCACTTCCGTCGGCCGGCTGACCGTGCCCACGAAGGAGGGGAGCGCGGCGCAACGGAGCGCCGACGCCCTGGAGGACGAATGGCCGCCGTCCGCTCCCTGGGCGCCATCCCAGTCGTCAGGAGCGGACGAGGCGTCCGTCCCGCATCTCGACCACCCGGTCTGCGAAGTGCCGTACGACCGCGCGGTCGTGGCAGACGAACAGGTAACCGAGGCCCAGCTCGTCCTGGAGGTCGGCGAGCAGGTTCAGCACGCCGGCCCGCACGGAGGCGTCGAGTGCCGACACGGGTTCGTCGAGGACGAGCAGCCGCGGATCGGAGGCGAGGGCGCGGGCGATTCCGGCCCGCTGGCACTGGCCGCCGGAGAGTTCGTGCGGTCGCCGGTCCCCGCACGACGGGTCGAGGCCGACCCGGTCGAGCAGCTCGGCCACGCGGGCGGGCCCGTCGGCCGGGTCCCATCTGCCGTGCACCTTCAGTGGCTCGGCCACCGCGTCGCGGATGCGGTGGCGGGGGCTGAGAGAGCCGTAGGGGTCCTGGAAGACCGGCTGCATACGTGGGCGGAGCGGACGCAGTTCGCGTTCCGTCAGGGGGGTCAGCTCCCGCCCTTCGAAGCGGACCTGCCCGGCGTCGGGCCGGCGCAGCTGGAGCACCGCGAGGGCCGTGGAGGACTTGCCGCACCCGGAGGGGCCGTTGAGGGCGAGGGTCTCACCGGCGTCCAGTGCGAACGAGACATGGTCCACCGCGGTGACCGGGCCGTAGTGGACGACGAGGTCGCGGACGTCCAGCAGGGGGTGGCTCATACGAACTTCCGTAGGGGGTCGGGCACGTCGGCGGCGTGATGGCAGGCGACCAAGCGGTCGACCACGGCCTGGAGGGCGGGTTCGCGGTCATGGCACGGGCCCGTCGCCAGCGGGCAGCGTGGTGCGAAGGCGCAGCCCGGCCCGACGGCGCCCGGCGCGGGCGGGGTACCGCGGAGCACCGGCAGCCGGCGGCGGCGGGGACCGTCCTGCGGGAGCGAGGCCAGCAGGCCAGCTGTGTACGGGGCGCGGGGACGGCTCAGAACCCTTTGGACCGGGCCGAGCTCGGCCGCCCGCCCCGCGTACATCACCAGTACGCGGTCCGCGTGGGCCCGTACGACGTCCAGGTCGTGGGTGACGAGGACCAGTGCGGCGCCGACCGCTTCCCGCTGCTCGGCCAGCACCCGCAGTACCTGCTCGCGGCGCTCCTCGTCCAGCGCGGTGGTCGGCTCGTCCGCGACGACGACATCGGGCTCGTTGACCGTTGCCATGGCGATCACCGCGCGCTGGCGCATGCCGCCCGAGTACTCATGGGGGTAGGCCCGTGCCCGGCGCGCGGCGTCCGGGATGCCCACCCGGTCCAGTGCCGCCACGGCCCGGGTGCGCGCCTCGCTGCGGGACAGGCGCCGTACCGAGCGTACGGCGGCGGCGAGCTGGTCACCGACAGGGTGGACGGGGGAGAGGGCGGACAGGGCGTCCTGGGGGACGAAGGTGATCCGGCGCCCGCGTTCGGCGGCGAGATCGGCGGAGTCCCGCAAGCGCACACTGCCGCCGACGGTCGCGCCGCGCGGCACCATGCCGAGCAGTGCCCGGGCGGTGAGGGACTTGCCCGCCCCCGACTCACCGACGAGGGCGAACACCTCGCGCGGGCGGACGTCGAAGGTCAGTCCGCGCACCGTCTCGACCTCGCCGAACGCGATCCGCAGATCACGCACCGACAGCAGTGCTTCAGACTGCATGGGCGGCCTCCTTCCGTGCAGTGCGGCCGGTCGTGCGCCGGCCTCCCCGGCCTTGCGCGTATGCCGCGCCCGAAACGGCCAGCCCCGCCAGCAGGGCCAGTGCGGCGGCCGGCGCGAGGGCCGCCCAAGGGGCGCGTTCCACGTAGGCGCGGGACTCGTCGAGGAGAAGACCCCACTCGGGGGCGGGCGGCTGGGCGCCGAGGCCGAGGAATCCCAGAGAGGCCAGGGCGAGAGCGATCCCCGGCAGCCGCAGAAGGGCGTGCCGGGCGACCGGGGCTGCGACGGACGGCAGGACGTGCCGGGTGAGAATCCACAGCGGCGGTGCGCCGATGGCGCGTTGGGCGGTCAGGAACGTCGACGCCCGTACCTCCTGCACCAGCGCCGCCGCATGCGCCGCCAGGGGCGGCCAGGAGATCAGCGCGACCGCCAGGGCCGCTCCGCCGGTGCCGGGACCGGCTGCCGCCGCGACCAGGATGCCGACGATCACCGGCGGCAGCGCGTTGGCGATGTCCGCCGCGCCCGCCGCGATGCCGGGCACGAAGCCGAGGGCCAGG
>Ga0196960_10000047_pt1 | contig 44972 bp, 37 predicted proteins | sample S3v_5metaG_FD_183187 | JGI IMG/M metagenome (GOLD analysis project Ga0196960, IMG submission 183187) | Soil microbial communities from Anza Borrego desert, Southern California, United States - S3+v_5 | ecosystem: Environmental > Terrestrial > Soil > Desert | place: USA: California | collected...
GCGGTCTCGGCCTCCGGCCTGCGCACGACGCGCCGCCGGTGTCCGCGCCGGGCGCCGGACGTGGTGCCGGGTGACGCGCCGGCCGCTCCCCCGGGGCGGACACCGGGCCCGCACCGGGCGCGCCCCGCCGGACGGGACCCGCGGGGCACGCGATGTGCGGCACGGTGCGTGGGCGGGCGTGGGGGCGGATCCATGGCTGCGTGCGCACGCAGATCCGTGCGCCGAAGTGTGGGCGGATCCACGGCTGCGTGCGCAGTCAGCGCTGTAAGCCGCAGCGTGGGCGGGTTGGTGGCGTCACCGGTCAGGGCCTGCCGGTCAGTGGCACGGCTGGACGTGGAAAACGTTCGGGAGGTCATGCCTCACGACGCTAGACACTTCCGGGAAAATCCGCCGAGCTGCCCCAATTACAGTGGATAACCCGCCAGTTGTGGATAACTGCCTCACTCTTCGGAGTGACGTTCAACGTGGTGCGACCACCGCTCCCAGCAGCCCCGGACCGGTGTGCGCGCCGATCACCGCGCCCACTTCGCTCACATGCAGATCGGCAAGTCCCGGAATCCGCCCCCGCAGCCGCTCCGCCAGCCGTTCGGCCCCGTCAGGAGCGGCCAAGTGGTGTACGGCGATGTCCACAGCACCCGTGCCCGCCCGCGCGGCAACGATCTCTTCGAGCCGCGCGATCGCTTTGGAGGCCGTCCGCACCTTCTCCAGCATCTCGATACGCCCGCCGTCGAGTTGCAGCAGCGGCTTGACGGCCAGGGCCGACCCCAGCAGTGCCTGGGCGGCGCCGATGCGCCCGCCCCGGCGCAGGTAGTCCAGCGTGTCGACGTAGAAGAACGCAGACGTGCCCGCCGCCCGCTTCTCCGCCGCTGCGACCGCCTCGTCCAGGCCGCCGCCCGCCTCGGCGGCCTCGGCGGCAGCGAGCGCACAGAATCCCAGGGCCATGGCGACCATGCCGGTGTCGACCACACGCACCGGCACCGGCGCGTCCTTCGCGGCGAGCACAGCAGCGTCGTACGTGCCGGAGAACTCCGCCGACAGATGAAGGGAGACGATGCCGGTAGCGCCCGTCTCGGCCACGGTGCGGTACGCGGCGGCGAAGACTTCCGGGCCGGGCCGCGATGTCGTCACGGAGCGGCGCTTCTGCAGGGCCAGCGCCAGCGACCGAGCCGAGATCTCCGTGCCTTCTTCCAGGGCTTGATCCCCCAGGACGACGGTCAGCGGCACCGCGGTGATGCCGTGCCGTTCCATCGTCTGGGGCGGCAAGTAGGCCGTTGAATCGGTGACGATCGCGACATGGCGGGACATGAGCCGGAGGTTACCTTCCGGGACGGGGGCACGGCAGCCCGGGACCTGCCTGTTGATCGTTCCCGGTCGGCCCGGGGCTCGCACCCGGAGCCCGCGCCCGACGCCCCCGGGACCTGCCGGAGGCGTTCAGGACGCGTTCGGACGCATCGAACGCCCCCGTGATCGCGGCCTGCCTCCCCGCCGCCGGGGCGCGTCAGTTCGTGGTCTCCGGCCTGGCGGACTTCTGCCACGGATAGTCCGTGCGCAGCCGCGGGTCCGGAGGGGTGAGCGACGGCGGCGTCTTCTCCTCGGCCGGTCCGCTCCACCTGTGCCCGGCCGTCTCCCCCTGTGCCGCCGGCTCCTCGGCCCCCTCGGCCGTCCAGTGCCGCAGGGCCCCGGCCTCCAGGTCGATCTGTGCGTTGAGCGCGGCCAGGTCGTCGTCGGCGAACTGCTCGGCCCGGTCACGCACCGCCCAGCGCAGCGATTCCGCCGAGTGCGTGATGCGCTCCGTGCGCTCCCTCAGGCTCGGCAGCAGCTTCGCCACCGTCGCCCGGTCCGGCTCGCGTTCCAGTCGCTTGAGGTCGTTGTCGAGCTCGTGTCCGTGGGCGCTCAGGCGCTGGAAGAGCCCCAGCGACTCCGAGAGGGAGGCGTCCTCCGCAGCGCCCGCGTCGAGCACGTCCTGGGTGGCCCTCATCGACGTACGCAGCTTGAGCCTCAGCTGCGCGAGCTCCCCCGGCACGCCCGGCTGACCGTAGCTCTTCGCCCTCAGCGTGGTGTCCTCCACGGAGCGGCGCGCCTGTGTGATCGTCCGGTCCACACCGCGCTTGGCCGCGCGCACCGTCTTCACGCCGGCGTACACCCCGAGCGCCATGAACGCCACGAACAGCAGCGTCAGGATCAGGATCACGGCTTCCATGAACGCCCCTCGGTTGTCGAATCGGCAGCCCGTGTGCGGTCGCCCCTTCTACCGTAAACGGAACGGGCAGGCCGAGGGTTCCACAGGAACCCGCAACCTGCCCGTAGGGGAAAGCCCTGGCACTTCCGCCGCGGACCGCCCGGCACTGTCACCCGGACGCCCGGACGCCTCGGCCGGCGTTAGGCGGGGACGATGTTGACCAGCTTCGGCGCCCGCACGATGACCTTGCGGATCCCGGCCCCGCCCAGCGCGGCGACGACGTTCTCATCGGCCAGGGCCAGGGCCTCCAGCTCCTCGTCCGAGATCGACGGGGAGATTTCCAGACGCGCCTTGACCTTGCCCTTGACCTGCACCACACAGGTCACGGTCTCGTCCACGACGTACGCCGGGTCGGCAAGCGGGAAGTCCTGGTGCACGACGGACCCGGTGTGGCCCAGCCGACGCCACAGCTCCTCCGCCACGTGCGGCGCCAGCGGTGCGATCAGCAGCACCAGCCGCTCGGCGACCGACCGCGCCAGCGGGCCGCCCGCCTTCGTCAGGTGGTTGTTCAGCTCGGTGACCTTGGCGATGGCGGTGTTGAACCGCATTCCTGCCATGTCCTGGCCGACACCGTCGATGGCCTTGTGCAATGCGCGCAGCGTGTCCTCGTCCGGCTCCGTGTCCACGACGGTGACCTCACCGGTCTCCTCGTCGACGATGTTGCGCCACAGCCGCTGCAGCAGCCGGAACTGGCCGACCACGGCACGGGTGTCCCAGGGACGCGAGACGTCCAGCGGCCCCATGGCCATCTCGTACAGCCGCAGGGTGTCCGCACCGTACTCGCCGCAGATCTCGTCGGGCGTCACGGCGTTCTTCAGGGACTTGCCCATCTTGCCCAGGACGCGGCTGACCTTCTCGCCGGCGTAGTAGTACGCCCCGTCACGTTCCTCGACCTCGGCGGCCGGAACCGCGATGCCGCGGCTGTCCCGGTAGACGAAGGCCTGGATCATGCCCTGGTTGTACAGCTTGTGGAACGGCTCCGCGGACGAGATGTGCCCCAGGTCGTGCAGCACCTTCGACCAGAAGCGGGCGTAAAGCAGGTGCAGCACCGCGTGCTCGGCACCACCGACGTACAGGTCGACACCGCCGGTCGGCTGTCCTTCGCGCGGTCCCATCCAGTACTGCTCGATCGCCGGGTCGACCAGCCTCTGGTCGTTGTCCGGATCCAGGTAGCGCAGCTCGTACCAGCAGGAACCCGCCCAGTTCGGCATGGTGTTGGTCTCGCGGCGGTAATTGCGCGGACCAGCGCCGTCGCCCAGGTCCAGGGTGACGTTGACCCAGTCGGCGTTCCGGGACAGCGGGGTCTCGGGCTGCGTGTCGGCGTCGTCCGGGTCGAAGGTGCGCGGCGAGTAGTCCTCGACCTCGGGCAGTTCCAGCGGCAGCATCGACTCGGGCAGCGGGTGGGCGATGCCTTCCTCGTCGTACACGATCGGGAAGGGCTCTCCCCAGTAGCGCTGGCGGCTGAACAGCCAGTCCCGCAGCCGGAAGTTGACAGTGCCCTCGCCCACGCCGTGCGCCTGCAGCCACGCGGTGATCTTCGCCTTGGCCTCGACGACGCCCAGGCCGTCCAGCGAGATCTCCTCGTTGGCGGAGTTGACCAGCTTCGCGTCGTACGAGCTGAAGGCGTCCTCCCAGGTGGAGGCATCCGTACCGCGGTCGTCCGACGGCTCGACGACACAGCGCATCGGCAGCTCGAAGGCGCGCGCGAAGGCGAAGTCGCGCGCGTCGTGCGCCGGTACGGCCATGATCGCACCGGTGCCGTAGCCCATCAGGACGTAGTCGGCGATGAAGACGGGCACCTTCTCGCCGCTGACCGGATTGGTCGCGTAGGCCCCGGTGAAGACACCGGTCTTGTCCTTGGCCTCCGCCTGCCGCTCCACATCGGACTTGGCCGCGGCCTGCTTGCGGTAGGCGGTGACGGCCTCGGCCGGGTTCGCGTGGCCGCCCGTCCACACCGGGTGGGTGCCCTCGGGCCAGGCTGCGGGGATGATCCGCTCGACCAGCTCGTGCTCGGGCGCCAGCACCATGTAGGTCGCGCCGAACAAGGTGTCCTGACGGGTGGTGAAGACGGTGATGTCTCCAGCTCCGTCGACGGGGAAGTCGACGCGAGCACCCTCGGAACGGCCGATCCAGTTGCGCTGCTGCAGCTTGATCGCCTCGGGCCAGTCCAGCCCGTCCAGGTCGTTCAGCAGCCGGTCCGCGTAGGCGGTGATGCGCATGTTCCACTGGCGCAGCTTGGCCTTGAAGACCGGGAAGTTTCCGCGCTCGGAGCGGCCGTCGGCCGTCACTTCCTCGTTGGCCAGTACGGTGCCCAGTCCGGGCGACCAGTTGACGGGCGCGTCCGAGGCGTACGCCAGGCGGTACTGCCCCAGGACGTCGGCACGGTCGGCGGCGCTCAGCGTGCCCCACTCACGGCCGCCGGGGACCGCACGCTCACCGCTCTCGAACTGGGCGACCAGTTCGGCGATCGGGCGCGCCCGGTCGGCCTCGGTGTCGTACCAGGAGTTGAAGATCTGCAGGAAGATCCACTGGGTCCACTTGTAGTAGTCCGCGTCGATCGTCGCGAACGAGCGGCGCTTGTCGTGGCCCAGGCCCAGCCGGCGCAGCTGGGCCTTCATGTTCTCCATGTTGGCCTCGGTGGAGGCCCGCGGGTGCGTACCCGTCTGCACGGCGTACTGCTCGGCCGGCAGTCCGAACGCGTCGAAACCCAGGGTGTGCAGGACGTTGTGCCCGGTCATCCGCTGATGGCGGGCGTAGACGTCGGTGGCGATGTAGCCCAGCGGATGCCCGACATGGAGACCTGCTCCCGAGGGGTACGGAAACATGTCCATGATGAACTTCTTCGGCCTGGCGGCCAGCTCCGGATCACCCGCCAGACCACCGGACGGGTTCGGCGCCTCGTACGTCCCCTCGGCGTCCCAGAAGTCCTGCCAGCGTGCCTCGATGTCGGCGGCCATCGCTGCCGTGTAGCGGTGCGGCGCGGCCACCTCGGCCGCGGTATTCGTCTCGCTCATGATCCTCAAAGCTCCATCGATCGTCATCTGCCGGCGCCCACGTCTACGGACACACGTCTACGGAAACGAAAAATCCCCTCGCACAGGAGGGGACGCCGCGCCGAGTCCGACCAGGCATTCTCACCGGTCGGGAATGATCAGCGCGGCTCGCTAAGCAGAAGGCGTACGGCACGCATGGCGCCAGGGTACCGCACGGGCCCGGTACCCGGCCCGGCACTCGTCCGGCCGGGAAGCCGCGTGGGGCCCGCCACCCCAGAGGCCGATCGACACACCGCCCACGCGAACCTCCCCCATGACTCACACGCTGCGAGGGTCACTCCCCGTACTGCCCCCGCGGGGGGTGATACCTCAGCCCCGTACCAGGAGGTATCCAGCGCCCTGACATGCGGCAACGGACCTTTACCGGGTCGTTCGGAGTTGCCTCACGGGATCTCCTCGCAGGATCTCCCCCTCCACGAGCCCCAGCCCTGGAATGAAGCAGGGAGAGCCCGTCCGGCGTAAGGACACCGTGCCGTTCGACCGCTCCCGGCGCCGGTGCCGTTCCCGCCGGTCGGACCGGAGGTCCGCGCCGGCGGTGGGCCGCTGCGGATCCCGGGTCGGCCGGCCGCCGGGACCACGGGCCGGAGCGGGCCGGAGCGGGCCGTGCAAGCTGGGACCGCACGGCCGCCGCAGGCGGCCTGTCCGACGTACTGACCGACGGGAACCCCGCAGCTCTGGAGGCCCTCCGCGAGGCGACCCAGGCCGTGAAGGGCCGCAGGGCGCGCGAACACCTGGACAGGACCGCACACCGGCCCCGGACCACCGAGGTGACGGACACAACAAGAAGCGGGCCATCCGATACCGGATGACCCGCTTCCTCCCTGTGGAGCTAAGGAGAATTGAACTCCTGACCTCCTGCATGCCATGCAGGCGCTCTACCAACTGAGCTATAGCCCCGTGCTGTTTGCCGCCCGGTTTCCCTGGCGACATCGAGAACATTACACGGTCGCACCGGCCCATCAAAAATCGTTTCCACTCTGTCCGGATATGAGTGGTGGACGACGCTCTGACCAGCGGCTGCTGTGGCGGGGAGCCCTCCTCGGAAGGATGGCGTCAGGCGGTGGCGAAGGAGTAGAACCGCTTGAGGGTGCAGTGCTCCTCCAGGAGCCGGCCGTAGATGGGCTCCCCCTCGAGCTCGCGGTACGTCTCGATGGGGTCGCCTTTTATGATCAGCGCCCGCGCGCATTCCTCACACCAGTACTGGAACTCCGCGTTGACCGGATCCATGTCCCTGACGATGGGCGTACCACTGCCGCACCAGTCGCACTTCCGCCTGTGTGCACCCATCCGGTCAGCTCCGAGGGCGGCCGCAGGCCGTGGCGAAGGGGTCCTCCTGCGAGGCGCCGAGGAAGCGCGGCACGGTCGAACAGCGGGTGGCGACGAAGCCATGGGACGCGCCGGGGGCAAGGGGCGGGCCCGGGGCCCGTACGCGGCTCGCAGGCATCGCGCTCCCTCCCGATCGGTACGTCGCCCCCTCCGGCGCTCCGATTCTGCCATGGTCCCGCAAGGGGGTCAGCCCGGCGACCGCCCCGACGTCAGCCTTTGCCCTGGAGGAAGGCCACCGGACCGGCCGGCCCGCCCGCGAAGAAGGCACCGGAGCGCCCTGTCCGCCCTTGCCTCAAGCGGGCCGGGGCAGTTGAGGCACGACCCGCGCGGGTCACCGCACCGGATCCGCACAACCGGCCAAAAAAGATCCCGCCCCCACCGGGGACGGGATCTTGATTGTGGAGCTAAGGAGAATTGAACTCCTGACCTCCTGCATGCCATGCAGGCGCTCTACCAACTGAGCTATAGCCCCGCTGTCCGCTGTGTTTCCCTGCGTTTCCGCGCTGCGAACAAGAAGAACTTTAGCCTGCGACGAGCCGGAAAGTGAAATCCGGCCCCCGCCGCCCGGAGAGAACCTCCAGGTGCCCGTCAGTCGTCGTCCCCGAGCACCGGCTCGGGAAGCGTCCCGGCATTGTGCTCGAGCAGGCGCCAGCCACGCGCACCCTCGCCCAGCACGGACCAGCAGCAGTTGGAGAGCCCGCCGAGCCCCTCCCAGTGATGGGCATCGAGCCCGAGCAGGCGGCCGATGGTCGTCCGGATCGTGCCGCCGTGGCTCACGACGACGAGCGTGCCCGCGTCGGGCAGCTTGCCGGCGTGCTCCAGGACGACGGGCGCAGCCCGGTCGGCGACCTCGGTCTCCAGCTCGCCACCGCCCCTGCGGACCGGTTCACCGCGCTTCCACGCGGCGTACTGCTCGCCGTACTGACCGACGATCTCCTCGTGTGTGAGGCCCTGCCAGGCGCCCGCGTACGTCTCCCGCAGTGCGGAGTCGTGTGCGACGTCGAGGCCGGTGATCGAGGCGAGCTCCTGGGCCGTGGCCACCGCCCGCCGCAGGTCGGACGCCACGATCGCGTCCGGCTGCAGTGAGGCGAGCAGCCTGGCGGCGCGGCGTGCCTGGCCGACGCCTGTCTCGGTCAGCTCGATGTCCGTGGAGCCCTGGAAACGGCGCTCCAGATTCCAGGCCGTCTGGCCGTGCCGCCAGAGGACGATCTTGCGGCCCCGGCCGCTCCGGCTGCCGTTCAGCTCTGGTCACCTTCCGTGCCGCCGTTGAGCTGGGCGTGCTCCTCGGCCTTGCCCCGGGTCTTGATCGCGTCCTCGGGGAGGGCGATCTCGGGGCAGTCCTTCCACAGCCGCTCGAGCGCGTAGAACACGCGCTCCTCGCTGTGCTGTACGTGGATCACGATGTCGACGTAGTCGAGGAGGATCCAGCGGGCGTCGCGGTCACCTTCGCGGCGTACCGGCTTGGCGCCGAGCTCCTTCTGCAGCCGCTCCTCGATCTCGTCGACGATCGACTTGACCTGGCGGTCGTTGGGAGCCGAGGCCAGCAGGAAGGCGTCGGTGATCGACAGCACGTCGCTGACGTCGTAGGCGATGATGTCGTGCGCGAGCCGGTCGGCCGCCGCCTGGGCGGCGGCGTTGATGAGCTCGATGGAGCGGTCCGTGGCGGTCACATGCAGGCTTTCGTCGGCGGTCAGATCAACCTCTAGGGTCTCACGGACCGCCGACAGCCCTTACGACGTCTGCTCGGGGATTTCGTAGTCCTGCCCCAGAACGACGGACACGTCGGCGTTCGCGGCGGGCTCGCCCTTCTTCACCGAGCTCTCCGGCAGGCCCAGGGTCTTGGCCACCTCGATCGCCTTCGTCCTGTCCTCCGCAGCCCCGTGGACCACCTCGGACGACGCCGCGGCGTCCGTCCTGCCGCTGTCGACGAAGGCATAGCCGCCGTTGACGAGCTGAATCCTGGCGGATTCCGTATCCTTCGCGTTCCCCGTGGCGTTCTTGATGCCGACGCGCACGGCGGCACCCTGTTCCGGAGCCTTCACCTTGCCGCCCAGGACGTCCTTGACGACGCTCTCGGTGGCCTCGTCGGTGAGCGTTCCGTCGCTCTGGACCGGGAGCAGCTCCGTCTTGTAGTCGCCCACCTTGGCGTGTCCGGCGAGCTTCGCCAGCGAGGCGCCCAGGTCCTGCTCGGGCAGGGACGGGTCGAGGATCTGTGCGAGGGTCTCCACGGTCACGGTGGCGGCCTCGGGGTCCTCCGACAGCTTGCGCAGCACGCTGCGCATGACCTGCCCGAAGCGCATCAGCTGCTTGGCCTCCGGCTCGCCCGGGCCCCGGTAGGTGGCGTACGCGACGGCCATCGGCCCGCTCAGCGTCTGTGCCTCCCCCTTGCTCACGAGCGGCGAGGCGCCTTTCCCGGAGCCGGGCACATCCGTGTCGGTGTCGACCTCGATGCCGCCCACCAGCTCGACGAGGTTCTCGAGGTACGGGGTGTCGAGCCGCCAGGTGCCACTGATACTGGTGCCGAGCAGGGTGTCGATCGCTTCCCGGGTGCCGGTGGACCCGTCGTCGTCGACGGACTTGCCGAGCGTGGTGGTGGATCCGTCGTCCGCGGCCACGGCCAGTGCGTTGGGGAGCAGGACGGTGGCGCCCTGCTCGGTGGTGACGTTGTCGACGAGCAGCGCCGTGGAGGTGCCGCCCTTCTTGGTGTTGTGCAGATGGACGACGATGACGTCCCGTTTCTGCGGGCCGGCCGCCGTGTTGTTCTGCTCGTCGCTGCCGGAGACTCCCGGGATCTTCCCGGCGAACCAGAGATAGCCCGCTCCGCCGACGACCACGAGAGCCACGACGACTATCAGGGCGATCATCCGGTTGTGCCCGCGCCGTCGTGCTTCCTCGCGCCGCTCGCTGCGGCTCTCGGTGAATTTCAGCCAGTCGATGACGTCTTCGGAGTCCTCGTCGGGCTCCTCGATGAAGGCGAACTGCTCGGTCCCGTAGTCGCCGTCGGCGCGGCGCTGTCCCGGAACGGCCGCGTCGGCCACCGGTTCGGGATCGCGCCGCTGTTCCGGCACGGGTGGCGGCGGTGCGGCCGCAGTCGGCGCCGCAGGGGCCTGGGGCGTGCTCCACTGCTGGGCGGGGTCGTCCACGGCGGGCTGCCGACCGGTGTCGTAGCCGTACGCGCCGTACCCGCCGCCGTCGTCGTACCCGTATCCCTGCTGCGTCGGCTGCGCCTGCTGCTGGGTGTACTGGGCGGCGTACGGGTCGTGACTCTGCTGCGCACCGGTGTACGGGTCGTGACTCTGCTGCGCACCGGCGTACGGGTCGTAGCCGTAGCCCTGCTGCGGCTGTCCGTCCTGCTGAGGCTGCTGGGCGTAGGGGTCGTACTGCTGTTGCCCCTGCTGCTGATAGACCGGCTGCCCGTACTCGTCGTAGCCGATGATCTGCGGCTGCTGCTGGTACGGGTCGTACGGGTTCTGTCGGTCGTTCACAGGTGCCCCTCTCCGTGGCTCATTCGCCGCGGTACAGCTGGCGCTTGTCGATGTAACGGACGACACCGTCCGGCACCAGATACCAGACCGGCTCCCCCTGCTCGACCCTGGCGCGGCAGTCCGTGGACGAGATCGCCAGCGCGGGCACCTCCACCAGCGAGACACCACCCTTGGGCAGCCCGTCGTCCGTCAGCAGATGACCGGGCCGGGTCACGCCGATGAAATGGGAGAGCGAGAACAGCTCCTCGGCGTCCCGCCAGGTCAGGATCTGGGAGAGGGCGTCGGCGCCGGTGATGAAGAAGAGGTCCGCGTCGCCGTGGACCATGCGCAGATCCCGCAGCGTGTCGATCGTGTATGTCGGCCCGCCGCGGTCGATGTCGCTGCGGCTGACCGAGAACTGCGGGTTGGACGCCGTCGCGATGACCGTCATCAGATAGCGGTCCTCGGCCGGGGAGACCTGCTTGTGGCTCTTCTGCCACGGCTGCCCGGTCGGGACGAAGATGACTTCGTCGAGGTGGAAATGGGCGGCCACTTCGCTGGCCGCCACCAGGTGTCCGTGATGGATCGGGTCAAAGGTCCCGCCCATCACTCCGAGTCGACGCTTGCCGCGGCCGGTGGGCACTTCCTGCTCTCCCATGCGTGCAGACCCTACTGGCACAGCCGTTCGCCTCTGCCTCAGCGGTCTCGGTTGAAACGGGTGGTGATCCACAGCAGGAGCATCAGCGCGACGAACGCGCCGACACCGGTGAAGTACGGGCTGAGGCTTTCGTGGTTACCACCCTGCTCGCCTTCGGAGGCGAGGGTGACCAGCTGGTGCGCGGTGCTCGAGAGGCTCATCTTCTGCAGGACCTATCCATCGGGAATCAGGAGGGAGACGTCGCGCACATCGTATGCGGGCGCAGCGGGCACGCTCACGCCGACTCAGTCGTTGTTGTCGTCGTTGCGGTATCCACGCAGCAGGAACCAGGCGAGCAGGGCGGCTCCGACGAGGGCGGCGAGCAGCACCACGCGGAGCGTGTTGCCCGGCCCCTGTTCCTCGGAAACGGCAGCAAGTATGACGGCGGTGTGCGGCATTCCGGGCGCTCCTCAAAGTTATCCACAGCCCCCCGCACACCGTAGCGCCAGCGCATACGCTGGCTTTTGTCAGGGGGACGAGCGACGTCTCGTACGAACAGGGGGCATCCATGACCGACACCAGTCACGAGAGCGTGCCGAGCAGGCACCGCAAGCGATTCCCGGGCATCTCCTCGCGCGCCTACGAACATCCGGCGGACCGCTCGGCTCTGGTGGCCCTGCGCAAGCTGAGCGGTTTCGACACGGTGTTCAAGGCACTGAGCGGCCTGCTGCCCGAGCGCAGCCTGCGGCTGCTCTTCCTGTCGGACTCCGTCCGGGTGAGCGACGCCCAGTTCGCGCATCTCAACGACATGTTGCGGGACGCCTGTTACATCCTGGACCTCAAGAAGGTCCCGCCGATGTACGTGAACCAGGACCCGCAGCCCAATGCCATGTGCATCGGTCTCGACGAGCCGATCATCGTGGTGACGACCGGGCTGGTGGAGCTGCTCGACGAGGAGGAGATGCGGGCCGTCGTCGGCCACGAGGTGGGCCATGCCCTCTCCGGGCACTCGGTGTACCGCACGATATTGCTCTTCCTCACCGGCCTGGCGCTCAAGGTGGCGTGGATTCCGCTCGGCAACGTGGCGATCATGGCGATCGTGACCGCGCTGCGCGAGTGGTTCCGCAAGTCGGAGCTGTCCGCCGACCGGGCCGGGCTGCTGGTGGGGCAGGACCTGCGTGCCTCGATGCGCGGGCTGATGAAGATCGCCGGTGGCAACCATCTCCATGAGATGAATGTGGATGCCTTCCTCGCCCAGGCCGACGAGTACGAGAAGGGCGGCGACCTCCGCGATTCCGTGCTCAAGATCCTCAATGTGCTGCCCCGGACGCATCCGTTCACCACGGTCCGGGCGGCCGAGCTGAAGAAGTGGTCGGAGACCCGGGACTTCCAGCGCATCATGGACGGCCATTACCCCAAGCGTGACGAGGACCAGGACACGTCGGTGACGGACTCCTTCCGTGAGTCCGCAGCGCATTACGCCGACACGGTGCGCACCAGCAAGGACCCGCTGATGAAGCTCGTCGGTGACATCGCGGGCGGCGCGGGCGACCTGGGAGGCAGGCTCCGGGACAGATTCACCGGCGCGGGTGGCGGGAGCGCGGGCGGAGGTGGAGGCGCGGGCAGGAGCGGCGCACCGTCCTCGGACGCTACGGACGGCTCCGAGGGGACGTGGCGGCGTCCGGGCCCCGAGGAGGAGGGTCCTGAGTCTGCGAACTGACGGACAGCGTGCCGCAGAGAGCCGCTGTGGGCACGCCCGTGGCATAGGGATCGGTGCCTGTGGGGCCCCGGCCGTCCGCCCGTTCGCCTGCGAGCAGCGGGTGCAGAGCTCCCGTCGTCCCGGCTGAGCACGACTGCGGGCCGGCCTGGACGTAGGCACTGCGGACCTCCAGCCGGTGCAGCCGGATGTCTTCCCGGTCGAGCAGGAAGTGCAGGACGCGACGCACGGTGAAGAGGGAGGCGCCGTCGGCCCGGTGGGGGCCGGACGCTGCGGGCCGCAGCGCGTACGTGAAGGTGTGGTCGGACACCACCTCCAGGGTGTCCGCCCCTGCCTCCGTGTACGACAGGGTGCCGTGGACCCGGATGTCGGGGTGGGCCAGTTCCGCCTCGGCCGGGTCGAAGCGCACCAGCCAGCCGGTCGCACTGTGCTCGCCGTCATCAGCCGGTGTGTCCATGCTCTTGTCGAACTGCGCCGTCTGGTCCGGATCGAGAAGCCGTCCGACCGGCCGGACGACACCCCCGGTGAGTACGTCGGGGTCGAGGGAGGAGCTCACCAGGTAGTCCCTGACAGTGGTCAGGGCGATGGTCACCTGACTGTCCGAGAAGTTCTTCGTCCGCCGGACCGACGGAAAGTTGATGCCTGAAACGCCGGAACGGTGTCCCGCGGCCGGGCCGTCGTCGAGCAGGGACTCGGCTGCTCCTGCCGGTACGGGGCCTCGGGGGGCGAGCGGGATCACCGTGGTCCGGAGCGGTTCGGCACGTCGGGTGACAGGCGTCGGGTAGGGGTTGCGGAAGCCGATGTAGATGGCGGTCGCGAACGCGAGCGCGATCAGTACGACAAGAGCGATACCGGCTCTGGAGCGGCGCCGGCGGGTCCCGCGGCCGGGGAGGGAGCGTACGGCGCGCGCGTGCTCCCCCATACGCTCCTGGGCAGAGAATTCCTGCAGCCGGGCAGCACGGACGAACGATTCGTCGAAGACGAGTGAGCGGTACTCGTCCTCTCCTCCCGAGGAGTTCTCGGGAGGTCCTTCCGGCGGTTCTCCGCGGCCTGTCATGACTTCTCCCGATCTCCGCGCCACCAGCGGGGCCGGCGCTGGGTCCGCCTCAGCTCATCGGCATCGGGTGGACCTGTCCGTCACGGGTCCGGCACATGGACGAGTAGCTGGCCCTCTCCCGGGGACGGGGACGGGAGGAGGGAGCAAAGGGTCATACCTTCAGATTGGGTCGATCGTCATCAAGGTAAACGCCCCGCAGGTGGGAGCGCAGGTGGAGCGCGGCCGGGAGGGCAGCCGGGGAGCGCGGCCGGGAGGCAACCTGGAGGCGGCCGGGAGGCGCGCGATCATGCCACCGGGCTCAGCAGCATTCGGCCCGCCGACGCCCGCATGCTCAGGCCTCCGCCTGTCCGAGCGTCATGAGGGCGGGCCGCCACGGCTCCGGAGGGCCCGGCGGGCGTCGGATTCCGCCCACGCCGCGGGGCGTGCGGATCAAGGTGTACGGGGAACGGCGGAGACCCCGGGGCGGGAGAGGCCGGCCGGGGCGGAAGGGACGGCCTCCGGCTTGTCGACGCCGCTGGTCGCCGGCGGCGGCACCTGCCCCTGCCGCTCACTCGCCGCGCCGCGGTACACGGCGCTGAAGGCCAGTGCCACCATTCCGATCCCCATCAGCAGGGCGAGCAGCCAGGCGACCGGACGGTGCCAGCGAGCCGCGCCCCGGTAAGGGCGCAGGGAGCCGCCATGACGCCCGTAGGGGCCGTTGCCGTCCTCGTAGGCGCCGACGGGTCCGTACGAGTCACCGAAGGCCCTCTCGCGGCCGTATGCGCCGTCCGGGCCGTAAGCGTCGCCGTAGTGGTCGTCACCGTCGTCGTAGCAGTCGTCGTCCAGGGCACCGCTGCCCGAGCGCGCCCGGGACGCCTCTGCTTCGGCGCGGGCCTGCGCGGCGGCCAGCAGACGCTCGACCGCTGTGGGTTCGTGGATCTCGGCGGATCGGACGAAGTCCTCGTCGAACACCACGGAGGCGAAGTCCTCGTCCGCGCCCCCGCGGTCGTCGTCGGGCTCCCAGCCGTCCGGGAACGGCTTGCCCCCCACGTCGTCCGGCACAGCTTCAGCGTAGCCGCGGCGGGGCATTTTGGGCAGGGAGCCCGCGAACTCACCCGCGCCGCCGCCAGCCCCCGGCTAACGGGTGTGACCGTCGCCGGTGACGATGTACTTGGTCGACGTCAGTTCCGGCAGCCCCATCGGCCCCCGGGCGTGCAGCTTCTGCGTGGAGATGCCGATCTCGGCGCCGAAACCGAACTGGCCGCCGTCCGTGAAGCGCGTCGACGCGTTCACAGCGACCGTCGTGGAATCCACCAGTCGGGTGAACCGGCGGGCCGCCGCCTGCGACGTGGTGACGATCGCCTCGGTGTGGCCGGAGGACCAGAGCCGGATGTGCGCCACGGCGGATTCCAGCGACTCCACGACCGCGGCCGCGATGTCGTACGACAGGTATTCGGTCTCCCAGTCCTCCGGCGTGGCCGGCACGACGGTGGCTTTGGACCCCTCCGCGTACGCGAGCACCCGCTCGTCGCCGTGCACCGTCACCCCGGCCTCGGCCAGCGCCTCCAGGGCCAGAGGGAGGAATTCCGCAGCGATGTCCTTGTGGACCAGGAGCGTCTCGGCCGCATTGCACACGCTCGGACGCTGGGCCTTGGAGTTGACCAGGATCTCGACGGCCATGCCGAGATCCGTCTGCGCGTCGACGTACACATGGCAGTTGCCGGTACCGGTCTCGATCACGGGGACCGTCGACTCCTCCACGACCGTGCGGATCAGCGAGGCGCCGCCGCGCGGGATCAGTACGTCGACGAGGCCACGCGCCCGCATCAGTTCGCGTACCGAATCGCGGCTCTCACCCGGGACGAGCTGCACCGCGTCCGCCGGGAGGCCGGACCCGCCCACCGCGTCGCGGAGCACCCGCACGAGCGCGGTGTTCGAGGCGTAGGCCGACGAGGATCCGCGCAGGAGCACCGCGTTGCCCGACTTCAGGCAGAGCGCCGCTGCGTCGACCGTCACGTTGGGCCGGGCCTCGTAGATGATGCCGACCACCCCGAGCGGCACCCGCACCTGGCGCAGATCGATGCCGTTGGGCAGGGTGGAGCCCCGGACCACTTCGCCGACCGGGTCGGGCAGGGCCGCCACGTCACGCGTGTCCGCGGCGATCGCACGGATCCGCTCCGGGGTGAGGGTGAGCCGGTCGACGATCGACTCGCTCGTCCCGGCCTCCCTGGCCTTCGCGACGTCCTCGGCGTTGGCCTCGACGATCTCGCTGGTGCGCACCTCGAGCGCGTCCGCGATCGCCAGCAGGGCGTCGTCCTTCGCCGCGCGCGGGAGTGGCGCGATGTCGTCGGCTGCGGCGCGTGCCCGGTAGGCGGCCTGGACGACCGGGGACATGTTGTCGTACGGCGAAAGCGTGGTCATGCCCGCAGGGTAGTGCGCACACTGCGGGCATCCGTCACGTATCCCGTCATGCGAGACAGCCGTCTCGAAGGCCGTGCACCCTGGCCGGTGAACCCTGCCAGTACGGGGGCACCCCGACCGGTGAACCCGGACAGTACGGGTGCGCCCCGGCCGGCGCGGCCGGTCAGTACGGGTGCGCCCCGGCCGGCGCGGCCGGTCAGTACGGGTGCACCCCGACCGGCGCGGCCGGGGGCGGGCCGTAGCCCTCGGCGATACGCAGGTGGTAGGTCTCCCGGTCGATGACCTCCAGACCGACGATCTCCCACGGCGGGAGCTTCGCGCTGGAGCGGTGTTCGCCCCACAGCCGCAGCGCCACAGCCGCGGCGTCGTGGAGGTCCCGGGCCTCTTCCCAGTAACGGATCTCCGCGTGGTCGTTGGCGTACCGGCTGGTCAGCAGGAACGGATGGTCGTGCGCCAGTTGTTCCAGTCCGCGCCTGACCTCCTTCAGCGGTGTCTCGCTGCCGGAGACGCTGAGGGTGATGTGCCACAGCTTGGAGCGGATGCGCTCCTGGTCCCTCGCCACCGGTTCCTGCTCGACGGTCTGGTCGGAGGGCGTGCCGACGTAGTCGGCTCCCGCTCCGACACTGGTCAGGGCGCGGCTGCCCGTTCCGCGGGGCAGCGCCCCCGGGCGCGCTCGTCTCACCGGCGGCCTCCTGTGAATGCGTAGCTGTGCTGACCCCTTCGGTTCCCCGTGACAAAGTTGACCAGCCCTGGGCCGGGCGTGGGGCGGTTTTCGTGAAGAGGCCCGCCCGAAGGCTGGACTTTCAGCCGTCTCAGGGGGCCGGGTGCGGCGTGAGGACGACGAGATCGTCCCTGTGTACGACTTCGCGCTCGTAGGCGGGGCCCAGTTCGCGGGCGAGGTCACGGGTGGAGCGGCCGAGCAGCTGGGGGATCTCCTTGGCGTCGAAGTTGACGAGCCCGCGGGCGACGGCCCGGCCGGCGGGGTCCCGCAGCTCGACCGGGTCGCCCGCGGAGAACTCGCCCTCGACGGCGGAGATCCCCGCGGGCAGCAGGGACGTGCGCCGCTCGACGACGGCGCGTACGGCTCCTTCGTCGAGCGTGAGGGCGCCCAGCGGCGTCGAGGCGTGCGCCAGCCAGAGCAGCCGGTCGGCCGAGCGGCGCCCCGTGCGGTGGAAGTACGTGCCGGTGTCGCGCCCCGCGAGGGCGTCGGCGACATGGCTCGCCGAGGTGAGGACGACCGGGATTCCGGCGGCGGTGGCGATCCGGGCCGCCTCGACCTTGGTGACCATGCCTCCGGTGCCGACGCCCGCCTTGCCCGCACTGCCGATGGTGACGCCCTCCAGGTCGGCCGGTCCGCTCACCTCCGCGATACGAGAGGTGCCGGGGGTGCTCGGATCTCCGTCGTAGAGACCGTCGACATCGGAAAGGAGCACGAGGAGGTCGGCATGGACCAGATGGGCGACGAGGGCGGCGAGCCGGTCGTTGTCCCCGAAACGGATCTCGTCCGTGGCCACCGTGTCGTTCTCGTTGACGACGGGGAACGCGCCCATGTCCAGGAGCTGGTCGAGCGTGCTGTAGGCGTTGCGGTAGTGGGCACGCCGGCTGGTGTCGTCGGAGGTCAGGAGCACCTGTCCGACCCTTACGCCGTAACGGGCGAAGGACGCGGTGTAGCGGGCGACGAGCAGCCCCTGGCCGACACTGGCCGCGGCCTGCTGCCGGGCGAGGTCCTTGGGCCTGCGTACGAGCCCGAGCGGAGCGAGGCCCGCCGCGATGGCACCGCTGGAGACGAGGACGATCTCGCGCTCCCCGCCGCTCCTGACCTTGGCGAGTACGTCGACCAGGGCGTCGACCCGGTCGGCGTCAAGGCCTCCTGCCGCGGTGGTGAGGGAGGAGGACCCGACCTTGACGACGATCCTGCGGGCTCCGGTCACACCCGGCCTCGGCCCTACGCCGCCACCGGAGGGTGTGCGGAGGACGCCTTCGGATGCTCCTGCCGCGCGTTCGGATTCCCTTGCCCCTGACACGTACGCCCGTCCCCATCACGTCGTCCTGCTCGGTGCTCCTCAATCTACGTGAGGGGCGGCACCGGCGCCGTGCCGTCTCAGCTGCTGTCATCACACGGGCGGCGCCACTCGGACCGGCCGCTCCGAGTCACCCTTCACCGTGCCCGAATGGAGTCATTTACGTAATCTCCACCCTCCGTTCATGGGGCTACCCTCTATTACGTGACAGATGAACCCACCCGCCCGAGGCGCATTCTCCTCAGATCAGGCAAAAGCCCCTTCGACGTGGCTTCGCTCGAAGAGTCCCTCCACAGAGACGTCTTCGCCACCAACGCCGGAAACCTGATCTTCAGCGACGCGGCGCACAAGATCCTCACGACTCCGCGGGCAGAGGTCTTCTCGAACGGCATCCGGACGGATCCGTCGGCGGCCGGCCGCATCAACGAAGAGTTCGACGTATTCGTCGTGCCCCTGGCGAACGCGTTCCGTCCGACCTTCGAGCGGCCCCTCAAGCGGATGACGCAGTTGATCAAGAAGCTGCGCATCCCCGTCGTCGTCCTGGGTGTGGGCGCGCAGGCCGACCTCAAGTACGACGCGGCTCGGCTGAAGCCGATGGAGCCGACCGTCAGGGAATTCGTCACCGAGGTACTCAACCGCAGCGCGTCCATCGGCGTGCGGGGCGAGTTCACCGAGCAGTACCTCAAGGACATGGGTTTCCGGGACGTCGAGGTCATCGGGTGCCCCTCCATGTTCATGAACGGCGAGACGTTCACGCTCGACAAGAAGGCCGAGTCGCTCACCGCGGAATCGCGCGTCTCGGTGAACGGATCGCACAGCGCCGTACGTTCGCACGGCCTCGACGCCATCATCCGTCAGGCCCACGAGCGTTATCCGCATCTGCGTTTCGTCGGGCAGAACCTCCTCGAGGCCCAGCTGCTCCACTGGCGGGAGACGTCGAACCCGATCGGCGCCCAGACCTCGATGCCGACCCACCCCTCCCACCCGATGTACCGCGAGGGCAAGGTCCGCCTCTACGTCGATCCGGCCACCTGGATCGACGAACTGCGCGCCTTCGACTTCTCGTTCGGATCGCGCATCCACGGAAACATCGCGGCGCTGCTGGCCGGCGTCCCGAGCACCGTGCTCTGCAGCGACTCCCGGACCCTGGAGCTCTGCCGGTACTTCGGCATTCCGCACCGCAAGATCTCCGAGACGCCCAAGGACATCGATCCCGCCGAGCTGTACGAGGCGGCGGACTTCGGCGAGCTGGTGAACGGCCACAAGGAACGCTTCCTGCGCTTCACCGGCTTCATGGAGAAGAACGGCCTGGAGAACACCTTTCACCACGGCGACAGCGGCAAGGCGTTCGAAGCGCAGCTGTCCAAGCTCGCTCTTCCGCCCGCCGTCCGCCCGTGGACGGACTCCGATCCCGATTCGCTGAGCAGCCGTTTCAGCTGGATGCAGGGCCGGATGGAGGAACTGGCCGCGCAGAACGCCCTGCTGCGCAGTCAGCTCGACAAGAAGACCGGCCAGGTCAGCGTCAAGGTCCAGGCCGGTCAGGGAGCGCCCGCGTGGCCGTCCGCCTACCGGCGGGCCCGCCGTGTGGTGGGACGCCCTGTCCGGAGGCTGCTGCGCCCCGAGCAGTAGCGCCGGCGTCCACTGCCGCTGCCGCCCGTGCCCGCCTCAGATCTTGTGGGTACGGCGCGGCATGCGCAGGCCGGCGGACCGGGCCGTCCTGCGAGCCTTGCCTGCCAGCCGTCGCAGGAAAGCAGCAGTGGACTGGCGCCCCGGTACGTCGATCCGCTTGCGTCCGATCCGTTCGGGCACGGTCACCTCGTAGGCCGACAGGGGCAGCGCCCCCTCTGCGAAGTGGGGGTAGGTCAGGTACAGCCGGCCTCGAAGACCCTTGCGGACCGCCCGGGGCTCCTTCTTGTCGCTCATGAACCGCAGGATGTCCAGGAGCAGGTCGAGCCTGCCCTGGGAGACACAGACCAGCCGGAGCCGCTCGTGGACCTTGAGGCGACGGGCCAGACCCGGCGACCAGTAGCTCTCCAGCAGCGGTGCCGCCAGTTCCATCTTCTTCTTCCGCACCTCGTCGGACTGCCGCAGCAGAGCGGGCCCGAACTGCGGGAGCAGGGTGATGACGAACGGCCGGACCATCAGGATGTCCCGCTTCGGCCCCGGTGGCACATGGGCGGCGATGAGCCCCGCCAGTGCACGGGCCGAGTCGAAGCGCAGGACGTAACTGCCGCTCTTCGTCACGTGCTTGCCGTCGTCCCGGCCCACCAGGTAGTAGCAGGTGTAGTCGGCGACGACGGAGACACCGTTGCCCCGCAGATACGCCTCCATGGTGAAGAGCGCGTCCTCACCCGTCTTGAGGCCTTCGTCGAAGGTCATCCCGAGCCGGACCAGAAGATCCCGCCGGAACAGCTTCTGGGCGCTCAGGGTGAATTTGATGTTGGAGGAGTAGAGATCGGCCCGCTCGACCGTCTGCTTCCACATCGACTTCGCCGCACCGCGGTTGACGCCGACGACCTTGCCCAGCACCACATCGGTGCCGGCCCGGTCGCCCATCGCGACCATGCGCTCCAGTGCTTCCTCACCGAAGTAGTCGTCCGCGTCGAGGAAGAAGACGTACCTGCCGCGGGCGAGGCCGATACCGCGGTTGCGCGGGCCGCTGGGGCCACCGGAGTTCTCCTGGCGCACGACACGCATGTCGATGGCGGTCCGGGCCGCGAACTCCTCCAGGTACTCCCCCGTGCCGTCGGTCGACCCGTCGTCTATCGCCACGATCTCCATACGCCCGGCCGGAAGTGTCTGCGCTTCCACGGACTCCAGGCAGCGGATCAGGTAGGGCATCGCTTGATAGGCGCCGATGATGACGGTCACATCCGGTGCGCTGCTGCTCATTTCTCCCCGGTTCACACATATTCGTACTGATCAGGAGAAACGATAGAACGACGACATCTGGCGTGCTCCATGCACGGACACGCCGAACGGCCCGCCCGTCCCCTCTCCGAGGAGGAGACGAGCGGGCCGTCGGGCGGGTTGCGTCACGAACCGGACAACTTTCGAACAACTGAAGGACAGCTGAATCACACCTGGCCGTCAGCTCGGCGCCCGGCTGCCGGTGCCGCTCCGGCGGCCAACTTCCCGTCCGGGCGCGCACCCGTGTCCGGGCGTCAGTGCCACTTCTCGCTGCCGTCCGGACACGCTGCGGTCAGCGGAGCGCCGAAGGACCCGCGCCGATGCCCGCGTCGGGGTCCGGGACGGCCGCCACATCGGGATCGACCGCGGCCTCCACCTCGGCGACGATCTCCGCCAGCCCGTCCCCGGCGCCGCTGGACACGGCTTCGAGGTCGGGCAGCGGGGCGGGCGCCTGCTCGCCCAGACGCTGCGCGACGCCCGCGTTACGGGCCTCGGCCTTGGCCGCGAGCGCCCGGACGGCGGCGTTGAACTGCTCCATGGAGGTGGGCTCGTCCGGCCCCAGCAGGTAGCTCTTCAGTTCGTGGCGGGCTCCGGCCAGCGAGTCCGCCGCCGGGTCGGCGACGGCACGCAGCAACACGTCGATCTCCTCCGCGCTGTTGGAGAGGATGACGGCCGCCCGTACAGCGGTGTTCTGGCGCCTGAACTCGTCCGGACCGACCTCGGCCGAATCCGTCACCGCGTACGGCTTGCCGCTCGCGATGAAGTCGGACACCACACTGGAGATGTCCGAGACCATGGCGTCGGACTGGTTGAAGCAGTCGTACAGCTTCGGCTGCGCACCGGTCACCGTCCTGTGCTCCCACCAGCCGAAGGAGCCCCAGTAGGCGTCGTCCCACGCGGCCCTCAGGGTGGCGATCTCGGCCTGCCGGGCCGGGTCGGCGAGCGCGACCCGCGACTCCTCCGACTCGTCCCCCCCGGCCCGCCCGGGCTTCGCCAGCTCCGTCAGACGGGCCGCGACACGGGTGAGCTCGGCCTTGGCCGCCTTCTGCCCGGCAGCGGCGGCCGAAGCCTCCTTCACCCAGCGCGGGTCGGCGGCGCGCTCCTGCGCGGCCCTGGCGACCAGCTCCTTGATCCGGGCGTCGACGGCCCTGGCCTTGGCGCTGCGGATACCGGTGAAGGGATGCGGCTTGTAGATGACCCGGACCGGGCTGTCGGCCGTCAGCAGCCGGCGGACGATGTTCTCACCGGCCAGCAGCAGCGAGGTGTTGCCGGGGTTGTCGTCCCAGCCCTCCCAGGTGGGGGCGTACAGCACCGTCGGGATGGGGTTCTTCGTGGTGCCGGTCCAGCTCCGGATGGGAGCCAGCTGCGGCCGCCCGACCTCGACGATGTCCTCGTCGCGGATACCGACGTCGGCCAGGGCGTAGCGGTCCCGGCCCGCGCGGCCGGCCGTCCACACCTCGTCGTACACCTTGGAGTACGGGTTGACGCTGGCCAGCTTGTCGCTGTCGCCGTGGCCGATGAACACGTGCTTCATGGTCGGGACACGCAGCATGTGGATGTTCTTGCCGACGTTGGCCGGATACAGGCACACGCGGACGGTGGAGAGGTCCATGTTCATCAGGTGGGTGCCGGCCGGCACGCAGACCACGGGTACGGAGGTGTCCGCGAGCTGCGGGACCAGGTTGCGCTCGCGCATGATGATCAGCGGGCGCCCCTCGACGGCGGCCATGGTGTCGAGCCACATGTTGCACTGGTACGCGGACTCGTTGGAGCCGGAGAAGTAGAGCACCACGGTCGGCTGGTACTCGCTCAGCCAGGTGTCCAGGGCCTTCAGCACGGCGGGGGCCGACGGCGCCCGCCGGCTCCGGCGCAGGTACGGGACGAGGAGGGCGTTGTACCCGACGGCCGTCAGCAGGGTCACCGCGGCACCGATGTACCCGATGAGGTCCTCACCCGTACCGGCGGCGGCCAGGACGCCTGCCACCGCGGGGAGGTCGAGGTGGAGCATCTTCTCGCTGGAGCGGTGCAGCAGCGTGCGCGGCGGTGCGTCGGGGATGCGGACGGCGTGCAGGTCCACGTTCCGGGTCACGATCGGCAGGCTGCGGCGCAGCCGGATCAGCGTCGTCAGCGCGCCGTGCGGGGCCTGGAGACCGTAGAAGAGGAGGAAGCACGCGACTGCCGCGTAGAAGACCGGTTCCTCGGCGAGGTCCAGCCTGGCCAGCAGCAGGATGATCATCAGCTGGCGGAGCAGGAAGCGGATGGACAGCCCCGCCCGCACCTTGCCGAGCCGGTTGAGCAGATAACTGCCGCGCTGGTGCAGATACCAGTCCGAGATGTAGGTGACAGCCGTGGCCGCCGCGAAGAACCAGATGTCGGGGAGAAGTGCGGCGACCATGACGCAGGGATATCCCAGCATCATCAGTATCGCTGCCAGCAGTTCTGACCGGCTGCCCACACGGGCCAGGCGAATGGCTGTCGAAATCACGAAGAACCTGCTCCAGGGGGTGCCGGTTGTTTCACGTACGGAGGAAAATGTGAAGATTCGACTTCACGCACTCGGGCCTCTGGATTTCACCTTTCGGTAAATCCAGAGGCCCATAAAAGTACATTTGTCAAGAATTATTACACATCTTCTTGACGGTCCAGGACCGAGGCCAGCGCCTGCTCGAAGCCCGAGGCCTCGGTGACATCACGGGTCGGGTCCTGCTGCCGTACGTCGATGACGTGGCCCGTCATCGCGGACAGGAGGACGTCCAGGGAGGTGCGCGCCACGGCCTCGGAGGAGAGCAGCGAGCCCTCCGGCTCCTGGCCGAACGCCTTGGTCCGCATGGGGGTCGCGGTGCGCTCCGGATTCACGCAGTTGACCCTGATGCCCTCACCCGCCCATTCGTCGGCCAGCGCCTGCGTGAGGTTCACCATCGCGGCCTTGGTGGAGGAGTAGAGGCTGTACTCGGCACGGCCCCGGGTGTAACTGCTGGAGGTGTAGAGCAGCAACTGTCCCTGGGTCTCCGCCAGGTATTTGTACGAGGCGCGGGCGATCTGCACGGGCGCCAGGTAGTTGACGTTCAGCGCTTCCTGGATCGTCGCGTCGTCCGTCTCCGCCAGCTTGCCGATGCGCAGGACGCCCGCGGTGTTGATCACGTAGTCGACGCGGCCGGTCTCGGCGTACGCCTTGGACAGCGCCTCGTCGATGTGCTCCGGGTTCTCGACGTGCGTACCGGTGGTGGAGCGGCCCAGCGCGTACACGCTGGCGCCGTACTGCTCGGCGAGCGTGGCGATGTCGGCACCGATGCCGTACGACCCGCCGAAGACGACCAGGGTCCTGCCCGAGAGCAGCTCACGGTAGGCGGCCTCGTCGGCCTGGCGGGGGGCGGCGGTGGAAGCCAGCTGGAAGAGCTTGTCGGTGATGAAGACGTCGACCGGCTGGGTCACCTTCATGTTGTACTCGTCGCCCGCGACCACGTAGATCGGCACGTCGGGGAGGTACCGCAGGACGACCGAGCAGTCGTCGGTCGCCTGGAAGTTCGGGTCGCCTGCCGCGACCTCGTACGCCTTGCGGATCGTGGACAGCTTGAACGCCTGCGGGGTCTGGCCGCGGCGCAGCCGGGACCGGTCCGGGACGTCGGTGATGAACTCGCCGTCCTCGCCGTGGGTGCGGGTCACGATGATCGTGTCGGCGGACGGGATCGCCACGTCGACCGCCTGGTAGCGGTCGAGGGCGGCGACGCAGTCCTTGATGACCCGCTGTGACAGGAGCGGGCGGACGGCGTCGTGGAAGAGGACGTTGCGGTCCTCGCCCGCCGCGAGCCCCTCGCCGAGGGCCGCGATGGCACGCTCGGTGGTCTCGTTCCGGGTGGTGCCGCCCTCGATGATCCTGGTGACCTTGGTCAGCCCGGCCTTGGCGACGATCTTCTCGACGTCGGGCACGAAGCCGGGCGCCATCAGCACGATGACGTCGTCGATGTCCTCGGCGTTCTCGAAGATGCTCAGCGTGTGCTCGATGACTGCCTTACCGGCGATCTTCAGCAGCTGCTTGGGGATCGACAGGCCCACACGCTGACCGGTCCCGCCGGCGAGCACGACCGCTGTGGTCCGGGGCTTGGCTTCATGCGGCACAGACACAGACGACCTACCTTGCGACGACAGGGGGGAACAGTGTGATGGTCGCACTCTCCGTGACTGTCTCGCAAGGCGGACGTTTACCGGCGCTCGCCTCTGGGAAACCCGCAGTTCACCGCCTGGCCAGGCGGATCGGGCCCGTCGCACCCGGTATCCGGAGTGACGGACTCCACAGACGTGTCACGCAATTTGCACAACGCCGGCCCCCGCACCGCCCGCCACCTGGCAGTTCTCTGTGAATCCGGGCACCTCCCGCCGCGTGCGGAGGGTGCCCGGCGCACCGGTCAGAAGGGGTCGAACTCGTCGTACTCGCGCTGCGCGGCCTCGGCCTCGGACTCGCGCTCGCGACGGCGCTGCGCGGCGGGGCGGGGAGCCTCCAGACGGTGGTCCTCACCGCGACGGCCCAGCATCTCGGCTCCGGCGGCCATGGTCGGCTCCCAGTCGAAGACGACCGCGTTCTCCTCGGGCCCGATGGCCACGCCGTCGCCGGCCTGGGCGCCCGCCTTGCGGAGCTCGTCCTCGACGCCGAGACGGTTGAGCCGGTCGGCGAGGTAGCCGACGGCCTCGTCGTTGTTGAAGTCGGTCTGACGGATCCAGCGCTCGGGCTTCTCGCCCCGCACGCGGTAGATGCCGTCCTCCTCCACGGTCACCGTGAAGCCGGCGTCGTCGACGGCCTTGGGCCGGATGACGATCCGGGTCGACTCCTCCTTCGGCTTGGTGGCCCGGGCCTCGGCGATGATCCCGGCGAGGGCGTACGAGAGCTCGTTGAGGCCCTTGTGCGCGACGGCCGAGACCTCGAAGACGCGGTAGCCGCGCGCCTCCAGGTCGGGGCGGATCATCTCGGCGAGGTCCTGGCCGTCCGGGATGTCGACCTTGTTGAGGGCGACGATGCGCGGGCGGTTCTCCAGGCCGCCGTACAGCCGCAGTTCCTCCTCGATCATGTCGAGGTCCGAGACGGGGTCACGGTCCGACTCCAGTGTCGCGGTGTCCAGGACGTGCACCAGGACCGAGCACCGCTCGACGTGCCGCAGGAAGTCCAGGCCGAGGCCCTTGCCCTCGCTCGCGCCCGGGATGAGCCCGGGGACGTCGGCGATGGTGTAGACGGTCGAACCGGCGGTGACGACGCCCAGGTTGGGCACGAGGGTCGTGAACGGGTAGTCCGCGATCTTCGGCTTGGCGGCGGAGAGTGCCGAGATCAGCGAGGACTTGCCCGCGCTCGGGTAGCCGACGAGGGCGACGTCGGCGACGGTCTTGAGCTCCAGGACGATGTCCCGGCTCTCCCCCGGCTCGCCGAGCAGCGCGAAGCCGGGCGCCTTGCGGCGGGCGGAGGCGAGCGCGGCGTTGCCGAGGCCGCCGCGGCCGCCCTGGCCTGCGACGAAGGTGGTGCCCTGGCCGACCAGGTCGGCGAGGACGTTGCCGGCCTTGTCGAGGACCACGGTGCCGTCCGGGACGGGCAGCACGAGGTCCTGGCCGTCCTTGCCCGAACGGTTGTCACCCGCGCCGGGCTGACCGTTGGTGGCCTTGCGGTGAGGGTGGTGGTGGTAGTCCAGCAGCGTGGTGACGGACTGCTCGACGACGAGGATCACATCGCCGCCACGTCCGCCGTTGCCCCCGTCGGGGCCGCCGAGCGGCTTGAACTTCTCACGGTGTACGGAGGCCACGCCGTGGCCTCCGTTACCCGCGGCGGCATGCAGCTCGACGCGGTCCACGAAGGTGGTCATGGTCGGGGGCCTCCAGGTACTGCGGAAAAATACGGGAATGTCTCTTGACGTAACGCGCCGAGGGCGGACCCGCTTCCCCGATTACCGGGAAAGCTGAGATCCGCCCTCGGAAGGTGCTGTGCCGTTCGGTCGCGCCTGACTCAGGCGGCGACGGGAACGATGTTCACGACCTTGCGGCCACGGTGCGTACCGAACTCCACCGCACCGGCGGTCAGCGCGAACAGCGTGTCGTCGCCGCCACGGCCGACGCCCGTGCCCGGGTGGAAGTGGGTGCCGCGCTGGCGGACCAGGATCTCACCGGCGTTGACGGCCTGACCGCCGAAGCGCTTCACGCCGAGCCGCTGAGCATTGGAATCGCGCCCGTTCCGAGTGGACGATGCGCCCTTCTTGTGTGCCATGTCTCCTCAGTCCCTTACTTCGCAGCCGCGGGGATACCGGTGACCTTGATCGCCGTGTACTGCTGGCGGTGACCCTGGCGACGGCGGTAACCCGTCTTGTTCTTGTAGCGAAGGATGTCGATCTTCGCGCCCTTGTGGTGGTCCACGACCTCGGCCTGGACCTTGATGCCGTCCAGGACCCACGGGTCGCTGGTCACGGCGTCACCGTCGACAACGAGCAGGGTCGAGAGCTCGACCGTGTCGCCAACCTTGGCGGTGGAAATCTTGTCAACCTCAACGATGTCGCCGACAGCAACCTTGTGCTGGCGACCACCGCTGCGCACGATGGCGTACACGCGGATCTCTCTCTCACTCGGAACGGATCCCCTGATGCCAGCCGCCCGCGCGGGCCGGGGCCCGCGACAGTCCGGAAGGATGAGCGGCCTCCCCCGGGGACGGATCACCGGGAGGGATGTGCTCAGGGGTAGGCGCACAGAAACACGCCGAGGGTCAAGATTACGGGGCCGCGGGCAAGGGGTCAAACCAGCCGTCACCGGTCGGCATACGGCGTGGTCCTCCTCCCTCCGCGGCACACTCCCGGGCCGGCCCCGCGGCAGATCGCCACCCCCTCGCACCCCGGGTTCAGACGTGCGACGGAAGCCAGCCCCGCTGAACCGCACGGACCCCGGCCTCGAAGCGGCTGCGTGCCGACAATCGTTCCATCAGGTCGTTCGCCATCCTCCGCGCGGTCCTCGGCGAAACACCCAGGCGCTTGGCGATGGCTTCGTCGGTGTGCCCTTCCGCCAGCAGACGGATGGCCGTCGCCTGCTGAGGAGTGAGGCCGTCCGCCCCGCAGGCCGGCGCGTCGGCGAGCGGCTGGGCGCCGGCCCAGACGGACTCGAAGAGCGCGTGGAGCGCGGTCAGCATGCCTTCACCGGTCAGGACGGCCGCTCCCATCGCGGTGTCGTCGCTCCTGACCGGGATCAATGCGGTGGACCGGTCCACGATGAGCATGCGTATGGGCAGCAGGGCCGCCGTACGGACTTCACCCCCGATTCCGGCGAGCCAGTTCGCGTGCTCGATCGTCGGACGGCTGTTACGGACACTGTCGAGGTAGACGGTGCGCATGCGCACTCCTCGGCCCAGCAGTTCCTCGTTCAGAGGGCGCGAAGCGGCGATCGCGGCGTCCGTCAGCACCGAGTCGGGCGAGAAAGACAGGACCTCCTCCTTGGTGCCGTGCGTGAGGGACACCAGCCGATCGCGTATCCGATCGAGCCCGACAAGTTGTTCGACCCCCGGCTGGCGTGTCTCAGGAGTCAGCTCGGCATACTCCGCGATCAGCTGGACCGCCGCTGCCCGTGACGCATCCAGTCGCTCCTGCTGCGCGGTCAGCTGTGCCTGTCTGCGGGCCATCAGGATCTCCATCCCGATGTCGGGCGACACGGCCCACAACCGCCCGGGGTCCTGGGCCGAAGGCCGTACGAGTGCCAGCCCACTCAGCTCGTCCAACGCCCGGCGGACCGCGACGGTGGACGAGCCGAGCTCACCGGCCAGGGCGGCGATGTCCGCGCTGGGCATGGACAGCATGGCCCGATAGACAGCTTCGGCTGTCACATCCAGTCCGAGCTCGGTCAACACGTGCGTTCCCCCCGGCGTCAGTTGACACAGTCCTACAGCCGGATCGTCTCAGGACCTTCACGACCACTTCAATGGATCACCGCACAACTGGCCGCTTCCGGCCCGTGTCCAGGCCCGATGAGGTCATTGCCGGAAGCGTCCAGGTGTTACGGCCGGGTCCTTCCACCGCGTCCGGTCATGGTGAAGAACATGTTCCTCGTCCATGCACATTTCGCCGCCCTCGGTCCGTTCGGATTTCCCGGCGACACGGGTGAATCGGTGCACGCCTCACTCTCCCCGGCCGACCAGGTGGAGCACGTGTCGGTCCATCCGACGCCGCCCGGCGGTTTCGTGCTGGGCTTTTTCCTGCTGGCCGGGTCGCTGGCCGAAGCGGAGGTGAGGACCGAGAAGATCTGCCGTCGCCTGCTCGACGAAAAACGTCTGCCTCCCGCAGTGCTGCGGGAGGTCGGCGTGCCTCTCATCATCCCTCTGCTCCCCCCCATGGGTCCTCCATGAGCCGAGGAACCCCGACCCTGCCGGCCCCGTGGCCGCCGGCGTGTGGACAGAACCATCCACGGCCGTTTCGGGCCAGCCCCAGGTCCTTCCGCCCCCTCTGAGCTGCGGCTTGGCTATGCATCACCGCTCGGAGCCGCACCACCGCGGTACGGCTCCGGCGACCTGCCTGTCACTCGGGTCACCGTCCGACACACGAAGGGCCAGCCACAGCCATGCGCGTCATCCGTCACCTCCAGGCCGTCCGAATCATCCTTCTCGCCCCGGTGATCGCAGTCGCTGTGTTCGGCCTCACCGTGTCGGCGGCCGGCACCACCGCACCCGCCGCGTCAGGCGCCGAGGCACCCGTGGTCATCGGCACGAACGACATGAGCTGGCAGTAACAACCAGAGCTCCGGGGGAACCAGACATGAGAACCACGACCACAAACACCGGCAGGGCCGTGAGCCTGCTGCTCGCCGGTGCCGTTTCGCTCAGCCTGCTGACCGCGAGCACCGGGACCGCTCAGGCCGCCGAGCAGGTGTGCACCGGTACCTCGTCCATCTACGGCATCCTCGACGACGGCCGTCTCACCTACTCCGCCATCACACCCGGCACCGGCAACCGCATCAGAACCCGCACAGGCCCCGACCTGGGCTTCGAACCCAAGGCCATGGCCACCCTCAACTTCAACACCATCCTTGTCACCTCCACCGCCGGCGCCCTCTACCGCATCGACGTCCAGACCAACGACGAAACCCTCGCCGTCTCCGCCATCGACAAGATCGTCGACAAGGGCTGGACCCACGACAAGCTCAGCTACGACGGCTACGGACACCTCTACGGCACCACCGCCGACGGCACCCTCCTCCAGTACCTCGTCTCCCAGGCCAAACCCAAGGGCGTCGAACACATCGGCCAACGCGCCGAAATCGGCACCGGCTTCGTCCTCAAGACCCTCACCACCGTCGGCCAGGACCGCCTCATCGCCACCACCGAAGCCGGAAAACTCCTCTCCTACAAGATCATCGGCGGGGCGTGGAAGCGCGACGACCTGAAGGAATCGGGCTGGTCGGGATTCGACCAGGTCGTCTCCTCCGGCAGCGGCTTCCACTACGGCCGCATCGCCACCACCGGTGCCATGTACTGGTACAAGGACGCCAACATCTCCGACGGCAACGGAGACGACATCACCTACCACAACGACGACCCGGTCGACACCTCCGGCTGGACCCAGAACCTCCTCTCCGCCGCACCCGGCCAAGTCACCTGCAAGTCGGTCAGCACGCTGGGACAGGACATCGCCAAGGACGCCAGGGCCGAAGTCGGCAACGACTTCAACGACTACGACTTCGACTACAGCCGTGCCTGGTGCGCCGAGTTCGTCAAGTACATCTGGGCCGGTAACGACGTGACAGGCTCATCGGAGGTGGACGCCCGAGCGATCAGCCTCCGTGAGTACGGACTGAAGCACGACACGTACCGAACCGGCTCCCCCAAGGTGGGCGATGCGGTGCTCTACGACACAGACGGCAGTCTGACCGACGGCGAAGCCGACCACGTGAACATCGTGGTGACCGTCTCCTCCGACGGGAAGCAGATCGAGACGGTGGGCGGCAACGAGAGCCATCAGGTTCAGAAGACCGGCTGGTTCAACTGGGACACAGCCTCGAGCCCGATCGGCGCGGGCCCCGCTCTGGCCTTCATCTCGCCGAAGGGCTGACCTGCCTCGTCCCGCCGGCGGCCTCGCCCCTCGAACCGAGGGGCGAGGCCGCCGTTCGTGGCGCGGTGCCGCGTGCCGCATGCGCTGTGGGGGATCGTATGCTCGCGGAGCAAGTCCGCTCTCCGGAAGGCGCACCACGTGAACTACAGAGTCCAGCCCACCGCCCAGGTCGACGACAGCGCCGAGATCGGCGCCGGGAGCAGCGTCTGGGAACTCGCACAGATCCGCGAGGGCGCCAGGCTCGGCGAGGGCTGCGTCGTGGGCCGCGGTGCATACGTGGGCACGGGTGTGCAGATCGGCAACAACGTCAAACTGCAGAACTACGCCCTGGTCTACGAGCCGGCCGAGCTCGGCGACGGCGTGTTCGTCGGTCCCGCCGTGGTCCTCACCAACGACCACAACCCGCGCTCCGTCGACCCCGAGGGGAAGCAGAAGCGCGGCGGGGACTGGGAGGCCGTGGGCGTGAAGGTCGCCGAGGGCGCTTCGCTCGGCGCACGGTCGGTGTGCGTCGCGCCCGTACGGATCGGCCGTTGGGCCATGGTGGCGGCCGGCGCGGTGGTGACCAAGGACGTCCCGGACTTCGGCCTGGCCGTGGGCGTACCGGCCCGTCGTATCGGCTGGGTGGGCCGTAGCGGCGTCAAGCTCGTCGAGCGTACGGACGAGCCCGGCGTCTGGGAGTGCCCGCAGACGGGCGCCCTGTTCGACGAGGCCGACGGCGTCCTCACCGAGCGCGCCGCCGAAGCTCTCTGAGCACAGCGGGGCCCGGGGGACGTCCGACACCTCTGCCCCGATGCCCACGGCTTCGGGGCAAGAGTGTCCGAGACCGGTGCGGAAGCCTTCTCGCCGATGAAAATTCACCCTTCCGTTACCCGGGCGAAGCCCGTACGGTCCAAGTCCCTGACCCGGACCGTGGAGCTTCGTTGTGCAGACACCGCGCCTCTCCGACGAGCGACTCGTCGGCCTCGCACGCTGGGCCACCGACCGGATGGCAGGCGTCAAGAACCCGGCCCTGGCCGAGAGAGTCCTGGGCGTGGCGGGTCACCGCATCCGAGATCCCCGGGCCAGGGCCGACGCGCTGACGGAAGCCGCGGAGACCAGGCTGCGGCTCGGACACCTGCCCCGCCACCTGACACAGGCCTACGCTGCGGAACTGGAGTGCGCCGACGAGCACCACAGGGCCGGCCGTCGCAAGGCCGCCGCCGCGTCGGCCGCCAAGGCGCTGATCCTCGCCTTCCACCGGGTCGCCCATCTCGACGGCCTCACCTCGCCGCTCGTCACCGAGCCGGTCCGGTTCACCGCTCCCCTGCGCCGCAGCCGCGTCCTGCGGGCGCTGCGGGCACCGCGCGGCCGTAGCGCCCCGGCAGCCGCCCCGCCGGCGGACCGGCCGATGCGGCTGCTCGTCGTGCACAGCGCGAACGACAATTTCCTGCCGGTGATCCTGGCCCACTACCGGGAACACCCAGGGGTCGACGTACGGGTCCTGAACACGGCAGCCGACCCCGTGACGGCTCCGCTCGCCAAGGGCCTGGGCCGGATGATCGCCTGTGGCATCGGGATCCGGAGCACTTACGCGGAGCAGACGGAGGAGGCTCTGCGGCCGCACCTCGACTGGGCCGATGTCGTCTTCGTCGACTGGTGCACCGCCGCTGCCGCGTTTCTCACCCTCGTCGACCCCGGCACGGCCCGGGTGGTGGTGCGGCTGCACAGTTACGAGACGTTCAGTTACTGGCCGCACCTGGTGGACTTCTCCCGCGTCGACGATCTGGTGTTCGTCAGCGAGCATCTGCGGGACCTGGCCGTGGCGACGCTGCCCCGGCTCCAGGAACCGGGGGCTCCGGCCGCCCATGTCATCGACAACGCGGTCGACCTCACCCGTTTTTCCCTGCCGAAGGAGCCCGGGGCGCGGTTCACCCTCGGCCTCATCGGCGTCGGTCAGGTCGCCAAGGACCCCCGCTGGGCCCTGGAGGTGTTACGCCTCCTCCGCCGGCAGGACGGTCGCTACCGGCTGCGCCTGGTCGGGGAGCCCATGGATCCGGCCGTCGGCCCGGCTCTCGGCCGTTACCACACGGCGTTCGCCGCGGAACTGGCACCGCTCGTCGCTGCCGGTGCGGTGCACCTGAGCGGCCACACGGACGATGTGTCCGCCGAGCTGACGGAGATCGGGCTGGTCCTCAGCACGTCCGTACGCGAGAGCTGGCACCTGGGCCTGGTGGAGGGCGCTGCCAGCGGTGCGGTCCCGGTCGTCCGGGACTGGCCGTTCTTCGCGGGCCGGCCGCACGGCGCCCGTTCGTTGTTCCCCGACGCATGGGTGGTCTCCACACCCGCCGAGGCCGCCGCGCGGATCCTCGCGGTCAACGCATCCGAGGACAGCTGGCTCAAGGCCGGGCACGAGGTCTCCGAGCAGGCCGTCTCGACCTGGGACTGGAGCATGGTCGGCCCGCGCTTCGACGCGTTGCTCTGCGTCCCTCCCGCCGGTATCCCCGCTCAGCAGACGGTACGGACGAACGCGGAGTGACAGCGCCCGGCAGGACAGCGTGGACCCCGGTCACGGCCCGTTCGCGTGGTCTTTAGGATGACCGGGCACGGTACCCCTTTGAGGTGCCCGATAAGCCTGACGAGGCCGACATGTCCCGAACCGAGGTCCAGGCACCCAGCCATCAGGCTGCCGCCGCTACAGCCCCGCCGGAGGTCCCCCGGGCCCCCGCGCCCCGGCTGCACGCCCTGGACGCGCTGCGGGTCGTCGCCGCGCTTGCCGTGCTCGCCTTCCACTTCACCGGGGTGGACGCGGCGACGAAGGCCAACTGGGGTGTGAATCCGAAGGAGTTGTTCCCATGGCTCTTCCCGGTGACTTCCTACGGCTCCTACGGTGTCCAGCTCTTCTTCCTGATCAGCGGCTTCGTGATCTGCCTGTCCGCCTGGGGCCGCACCCCCGGGCAGTTCGTCCGGGCCCGGTTCCTGCGGCTGTTCCCCGCCTACTGGTTCTCGGCGGCCGTCGCGTTCGTGGTGTGGCGTGCTCTGCCGGACGGTTCCCGCACCGGCCCCAGCATCAGTGAGTCGCTCACGAACCTCACCATGCTCCAGGTGCCCCTGTCCGCCCAGCACCTGGTGGGCGCGTACTGGACGCTGTGGGCGGAGCTCACCTTCTACCTGATCTTCCTCCTGGTGATCTGGAAGGGCCTCGACTACCGCAGGGTCAGCGTCTTCTGCTGGCTGTGGCTGCTGGCGAGCGTCCTGATCCAGCAGCAGGGCAACCAGGTCCCGGTCCTCGGCATCTTCGCCCAGCCGCTCAACACCGCGCTGTTCGTCGGCGGCATCGCGATGTACCTGATGTACCGCTTCGGGCCGGACCTCAAGCTCTGGGGTCTGCTGGCCGCGAGCTGGCTCGTCATGCAGAGCGACCTGGTCCAGCACGCCGACGGTCTGCGTCATGACCGGGGGATGGACCGGCATCCCTACATCGCTCTGGCGCTGGTGACCGTCTTCTACCTGCTCGTGCTGGCCGTCGCGCTGCACAAGCTCGACCGGATCCGCTGGTCCGGGTTCGTCACGCTGGGCGCACTCGTCTACCCCCTCTACCTGCTGCACGAAGAGCTCGGATGGGCACTGATCCGGAACCTGTACGGACCTCTCGGTGCCTGGCCCACGCTCCTGGTGACCACAGCGGTCATCCTGTTGTCGGCCTGGCTGCTGCACAGGCTGGTGGAACGCCCCTCGCAGCGCTGGCTGCGCGCCCGGCTGGAGCAGGAGGCCCGCCGGTCGGCGGACAGGGACCGCGCGGAGCGTACCGCCGCCTGACGCCCCCGACCGGCTGCGCACGGCTGAGGCCCCCACCCGGTGCCGGGTGGGGGCCTCAGCCGTCGGTACAGGGCCGGTCAGCCGCCGATGACGACGCGGCGTACGCCCGCCCAGTTGGCCGGATCGGTCGTACGGCGCCCGTCGACCAGGACGCGGACGTCCGGCAGGTCGGCGGCGGCCAGCTCGCGGTACTCCGCGTGGTCGGCCTGGAGGATCGCGGCGGTGACCGTCTGGCCCTCGTGCGGCACGAGGCCGTGCGCGGTCAGCTCCTCCGCCGTGTACATCGGGTCCGAGACGAACGGCACCGCGCCGCGCGCCTTCAGCGCCTCGACGACACCGAAGACGCCGGAGAAGGCGGTCTCCTTGACGCCGCCGCGGTAGGCGGCGCCCAGCACCAGGACCCCGGCGCCGTCCAGGTCGCCGTAGGCGGCGGCCAGCAGGTCGACGGAGTACTCGGGCATCGCGGCGTTGGCCTCACGGGCCGAGCGCACGACGGTGGCCTCCGGGTCGTTCCACAGGTACATCCGCGGGTAGATCGGGATGCAGTGGCCGCCGACGGCGATGCCCGGCTGGTGGATGTGGCTGTAGGGCTGGCTGTTGCAGGCCTCGATGACCTTCTTGACGTCGATGTCGTTCTTGTCGGCGAACCGGGCGAACTGGTTGGCCAGACCGATGTTGACGTCGCGGTAGGTGGTCTCGGCGAGCTTGGCCAGCTCGGAGGCCTCCGCGGTGCCGAGGTCCCAGACGCCGTTCGGGCGCGGCAGGTCCTCGCGGTCGTCGAAGTCGAGCACGGCCTCGTAGAACTCCACACCGTGCTGCGACGACGCCTCGTCGATGCCGCCGACGAGCTTGGGGTAGCGGCGCAGGTCGGCGAAGACGCGGCCGGTCAGCACGCGCTCCGGGGAGAAGACGAGGTGGAAGTCGCGTCCCGGGGTCAGACCGGAGCCCTCGGCGAGCATCGGCGCCCAGCGGGTACGGGTGGTGCCCACCGGCAGGGTGGTCTCGTAGCTGACGAGGGTGCCCGGCTTCAGACCTGCGGCGATCGCCTTCGTCGCCGCGTCCATCCAGCCGAAGTCGGGGATCCCCTCGGCGTCCACGAACAGCGGGACGACGACCACGACGGCGTCGGACGCGGCGACCGCGGCGGCGGTGTCCGTCGTCGCGGAGAGCAGGCCCGCGCCTACGGTCTCCTTGAGCTTGACGTCCAGGTCGTGCTCGCCGGGGAACGGCTCGGTGGCCGCGTTGACCAGCTCGACGACCTTCGCGTTGACGTCCGCGCCGACGACCTTGTGGCCCTTGGCCGCGAACTGCACGGCGAGCGGAAGGCCGATCTTGCCGAGCGCGACTACACAGATGTTCATCGGGTTACTTTCCTCTTCAGCCTGGACAGCATGTGGCGCAGCCGCTTGCCCGCACCGGGTTTGATCTCCCACAGGGGCGCCGTCGTGATCACGAGCCGGCCCTTGGGGTTCTGGTTCGCCGCCACCCTGTACGGGACGGCCTGACGCCAGCGGCGGGCCAGGGGCAGCGGCTTCCCGCCGGATTTCACCGGGATCTCGTACGTCGAGCCTGCCACGTCCACGTACACCCGGACCCCGAGCTTCGACTTGACAGCGTGGACGGGAATCCGGGCGCTTACCGTCGTCGCCCGGCCTCCCTCGGCCGTATCGACGCTGAACTCCCCCTCAGGTGCGGGGAGTTCATGGCCGGACGGCAGTCGGCGCGCACCTGGCTTGTCCGCGGACTTCGGCATGGCTCCCTTGGCCAGGCGCACGGTCAGGGAACCGGTGTCGCCGAGGACGCCGACCCGGGCGGTGAGCACCAGGAACAGGTCGTCGCCGGCCTGGTCCCAGTCCACGGAAATGAGCTCCGTGCCCTGTGCCAGCCTCCCGGGCACGGACTCACCGACCAGTTCGTAGACGCGGTCGGGGAGGCCGGAGGTCTCGTCGCGGAAGCCGGGGTACAGCGCGAAGGCCCGGCCGTCCTCCAGGTGGAACGGCGGCGCTCCGTGTTCCGCCTCGTCGGTGATGGCGCGGACCAGCTCGTCCACGGCGCCGGCCTGGGCAAGGCAGATCCGCACGCGGCGCTTGACGTCCAGGGCGTCCCTGAGCCCGTCGGTGAGGTACTCGTCGGCGAGGGCGGCGATCCCCGCGCAGACCTCCTGCCGGGTCGTGGGGTCGAGCGCCGGGAAGTCGTCCTGGATGAGCTTGGCGAGCTCCCACGTGAAGTGCCGCTCGAAGAGCGCGTCCCGGTCGGGACCCGCTTCCACGAGCGAGGCGGCATGCTTCATGATCGCGGCGGTGCAGCGCAGCCGGGACAGGTGATCGGCCCGGTAGGTGATGTTGCTCGCGTCGCCGCGCTTCACCGCGTAGTAGAAGGTGTAGTCCGAGAGGACCGAGATCTTCCGGGCCCGGACGCACGCCTCGATGGTGAACGGCTGGTCGCTGCCGACCGCCAGGTCCTCGGGGAAGCGCAGCCCGTGCTTCTCCACCAGCTCACGGCGGAAGAGCTTGGTGTTCGCCAGCGTGAAAGGCAGGCTGGAGCGGAAGAGGCTGATGTCGGGGTCGTTCTTCTTGTAGAGCTTCTGATGCACGTAGCGGCCGTTGGTTCCGACCATCTTGCCGACGACCACGTCGGAGCCGTGCTCGTCCGCGTAGCCCACCATGCGCTCGAGGGCTTCCTCACCGAGGTGGTCGTCGGACCCTATGAAGTACACGAACCGGCCGGTGGCCACCTCCAGCGCCCGGTTGCTGGGCGCGGCGGGGCCACCGGAGTTGGCCTGGTGCAGAACCTTGACCGTGCCGGGGTAGCGCTCGGCGAAACGGTCGAGCTCGGCGCCGCTCCCGTCCGTGGAGCCGTCGTCGACCGCGACGATCTCCAGCCGGTCGAGCCCGATGCTCTGCCCGACAAGGGAGTTCAGGCATTCCGTCAGATAGGGCATCGTGTTGTACACAGCGACAACCACACTGACATCGGGAGCCGTCGTCATCGTCTGTTCTCCGCCTTCTCGCGGCCCGGGAGCAGGTTGGAGTAGAGCCCGTCGAGCACTTCGGCCTGCGCTTCCCAGGTCCAGGTGTCCAGCAGTCCGGGCTTGTCGTAAGCAGCACGGTAGCGCTCGGGATCGGCGAGCACCTGCTTGATCGCGCGGGCCAGGTCGGAGACGTCCTCGGCCTTGCAGACCTCACCCTGCCCGGTCGAACGGGTCACCTCGGACATGGTCTTCACATCACTCACGACCAGGGGCAGCCGGGCGTGCGAGTACTCGAAGAACTTGGTGATCAGAGCGATCTCGTGGTTCGGCCAGTGGTGGATCGGGATGCAGCCGGCGTTCGCCGCGGACAGGAACCGGACGACCTGCCAGTGCGGTACGTAGGGCACCGCGTGCAGACGGTCCCCCGCCCCCAGCTCCTCGGCGCGGGCCAGCAGGCCCTTTATGTAGGCGGCAGCCGGATTCGGGACCACGAACGCCATGTGTACGCCGTCGAGCTGCGGCAGCGCCTCCACCATGTCGCCGAGGCCGCGCTGGGGGCCCGGCGAGCCGCTGTAGACCACCAGTGGGACGTCCGGTCCGATACCGCACAGCTCACGCAGATCCGGCACCGGGCCGGCATCGGGCCGCTCGACCGGCCGGTCGGGCGCGTTGAGCACGACCGTGGGCTGCGCGGACAGGGAATGACGCTCGCGCAGCAGGTCACCGAGGCCTTCGGACACGGTCACCACCGCGTCGGCGTACGGGGCGTACTCGCTCTCGTGCGCCGTGTTTCCCGGAATCCAGTGCGCGTTGTCCTCCCACGGACGGACCCCGGGCAGGAACTCGTGGGCGTCCCAGACCAGTTTGACCTGGCGGCCCGCGGCCCTGGCCCGGACCGCGGCACGGGCCCCGACACCCAGCATCCGGAAGTCGTTGGCGTGGATCAGATCGGGCTTGAGCGCGTCGATCTCCTTGCCGTAGGTCAACTCGTAGTCCCACAGCGCGGGTTCGAGCCTGCGCCAGGCCCTTCTGCCCTTGGCGGCCTTCCAGGCGGCGGTGAAGGTCCGGTCCAGTGGCCCCTGGAGCCTGCGGCCGGCCTTCTGCGCCTCCGTGGAATGACGGGACCGCAGTGCGATCCAGCGCTGCATCACCTTCGACGCCGGGCCTGCCACCGCGAGACGCGCCCGCTCCGCCTTGCGGAAGGCCGGGGACCCGACCGCCTGCGGCACCACCTTGAGCGCGGCACGGCGCGAGGCCACGTCGGCGCGCCATGCCTTGGCCCACTGCCGTCTGTACGCGGCGAGCGGGCCGGGCGGGTAGGCCAGGGGGCGGCGCAGCAGCGAGCGGTGCCGTTCGGCGTGCCGCTTCGCCAGCGGCGTCTTCAGCGGCAGCAGCCGCACATCGGCGTCACCGAGTTTCCAGCTGCGGCCGCTGCCCGAGCGCACCAGACCGAGCAACGTCACGTCCCAGCCCGCCGCGGCCATGGACTCGGCGGCCTTCTGGACCCGCGAATCCCCTTCGACCTTGTTGTCGACGAGCATGACGACCCGGCCCCTGCGGGGCCGCTCGATGCCGGCTTCCTGCGTCTCCATGAACAACCTTTCCCCCGGACGCGTCACTTGAGGAATCCGCTCAGCACCTGCGCGGTCCAGCGTCCGTCGTGGTACGTATGCGCGAATTCCACCGAGGCGCGGCCGATGGCCGCGGTGCCCTCACGATCGTCGATCAGGGAATCCAGCACCTCACGCAACGTGGCGGGAGTGGCGCTGACGATGGGCAGTTCGCCGTTCGTCGTGGCCTTCACCGCCTCGCTGATGTAACCGATCACCGGCTTGCCGGCAGCCATCGCCTCGACGGCGAAGGTGCCGTAACTGCCCGTGGTGAACTGGTCCAGGACCAGGTCGCTCTCCTTGACCAGTGCGTGCATCTCGGCCCAGGGGATGTCCTCGGCGAGCCTGAAGTCGATGACACCGCTGTCGTGCAGCTCGGTGAGCACGGGCATGATCCGGTCCGTGCCCTTGGTCCAGCGTTTGGACGGGGCGTGCAGCACGATGGGCCGCTTGCGCTCCATCACCGGAGTGTCGGCCGCCCACGAGGCGACATCCACCACCAGCGGCGCCCACTTGGCCGCCGGCAGGTCGTCCAGCAGGTCGGGAGTCGTGACGAAGAGCGGAAGACCTGACTCGTCGGCGATGCGCCGGTTGGTCTCGGCCTTGCTCCGCAGCCTCTCGGCGATACCGTCAGGCGCATCCCTGAACAGGGAGTACTCGTGGCGCTCCAGATGCCGGTCGGGGTGACGGATGTCGCTTCCGTGCGACAGGAGCGCCACCTTCACGCGCGCCTTGCGCAGCGCGGCCAGGTCGCCTGCGACGGTGTCACCGTTGAGCCGCCCGAAGACCGGCATGAAGGCATCGACGATCAGGTGGGTGTAACGGCCGACGATCCTCTTGACCTGCTGCAGCTGGATGTCCAGCTCGCCGAGCCGTGCGGCGTCGACGTAGACGTCGGCCGGGTAGTCGAACGTGTCGGCACGCTGGTTCATGACGACTTCGACGGACACGTCCGGATCGGCCTGTGAGACCGCCTGCGCGAAAGCCGCTCCCTGTCCCGCGTAATTGGCCGGCCCGATACCGAGCTTGACCCGCGTGGACCCGAGGGGCGTCCAGACCGGCACCCCGGATTTGCCGCTGCTCGCACCGATCCGTGCGGCGCCCGGGGTCTCCTGCACGGTCCAGGGCACCTCGGCGACCGGCACCGGCGGCGTCTTCTTCGACAGGGTGCGGTACAGCTCGAGCAGTCCGGCGCTCTGCTGCTCCCAGGAGAGCTCCTTGAGCACGTCCTCGGTGATGGCCGCCGCGAGCTCGTCGCGGCGCTTGAGCGCCCGGGCCGCGGCGGCGGCGAAGGTCGCCGGGTCGTCCCAGGTGAAGACCTCGCCGAGTCCCTTCTCCTCCACGTACGCCTTGATCACCCGCACATCGCTGGTGACCAGCGGGAGACCCGCCTGAAGGTACTCCGGCACCTTCGTCGGCAGGGAGACCTCGCAGTTGGGCACCCGCCTGAACGGCGTCAGGCCGATGTCCGCCGAGGACAGGTAGTCGGCGACCTCGTGCTGCGCGACGTACGGCACCAGGTGGATGCGGTCGCGTACACCGAGCGTCTCCGCGGTCGCCAGCAACTGCTCCAGGAGGGGGGTCACCCGGCTGCAGACCAGAGCCAGGTGCACGCCCGGCAGCGCGGGGAGACCGTCGATGACTGCGTCCACCCCGCGTTCGGGGCCGAGCCACCCCGAGTAGACCATGAGCGGGACCTCGGGCCCGAGTCCGCAGACCTCGCGGACGGACGAGCGCACCGATCCGGAGCCGATCACCTCGCGCACGGGCGAGTTGCCCACCACCAGGGGAAGCTTCGACAGCTTGTGGTCGTCCTTGAGCAGCTCGGCCAGCTGCGTGGACACGGTGACCACCGCGTCGGCCCGCCCGATGTACTCGGCCTCGGCCGCCGGAAGCGCGTAGGCCTGCCGCGGGTTGGGCCATTCCACGCCACGGACGTACTCGTGGGCGTCGTAGAGCCAGACGCACCGGTGGCCGCCCGCCCGGAGCCGTGCGGCGCTGCGAGCCGCCGTCACGATCATGGTGGAGTCGTTGGCGTGGATGACGTCCGGCTTGAGCTCTTCGATCACCGGGCCGAACGCCAGGTCCAGGTCCACCAGCTGGGGCCAGTCGAGCCGCCAGTCACGGACCGGCTCCGGATTCTTCGGTGCCCTGCGCTGCTCCCACTTGAAGGCGCGCACCCGCAGCTTGTACACGGCACGGCGCGCGCGCAGCACGGCCTTCAGCGAAGCCCGCCGGGGAGCGCCCGACCAGGTCGTCTCGGCGGACGTCTCACGCACCCAGGCCCGGTAGGAGGCGCGGTAGCGACTCAGGGCCGCCTGGTCCTGGATACGGAACTGGGTCAGCGCACCGCGCAGCGGGTGCGGTCTGCGGGCCTTCACCGTCCGCACGTACTCCGTGGCCACGGGGACCCGGACCACGTCGATCGGACCCATCTTCGACCGCTGGACGCGCTTGGTCTCGCTCCTGCCGATCAGCGTGACGTCCCAGCCGTCGCGGGCTGCGGCCACGGCCGTCTTCTGGACCCGCGAGTCGCCCGTGATGCCATTGGCGACGATCACGGCGAGCCGCGGTCGGCGGGCAGGGGATTTCATACTGCACTTCCTCCGGTGGAAGACGAACGAGCCGTCACCTGTTCCGCGCTCCCCCGGAGCGCGGAACAGGCTTGGCAGTGAAACGTTGTGCCCACTGCCGGATGTTCAGGCCGCCGCACTGTCGGTGTCCAGACGGACGGTGGTGCGGCTGACGGCCGATTCGAGGACCGCTGCCGCGACCTCAACGGTACGCAGTCCCTGCCGCAAGGTGCAGATGTCGGCCGACTCGCCCCGGACGGCGTCCCTGAAGAGCTCGTGCTCGACCAGCAGCGGCTCGCGCTTCGGGATCGCGTAACGGATCATGTCGCCCTCGGAGACACCGCGGAACGCGCGCAGCGCCTCCCACTCGGTGGCCACCGCCGCGTTCGAGTGGAACGTGAGGTCGGCCGTGAGGGTGTCGGCGATGTAGCAGCCGCGCTCACCCGTGACCGACGTGAAGCGCTCCTTGAGCGGGCTCAGCCAGTTGACCAGGTGGTTGACCATGGTTCCGTCGGAGAGCTGGCCCACCGCGGAGACCATGTCCTCGTGCGGACGGCCGGACTTGGACACGGTGTGGGCCGCGATCGAGGTGTACGTCTGCCCGGTCACCCAGCCGGTCAGGTCGATGTCGTGCGTGGCGAGGTCCTTGACCACGCCGACGTCCGCGATGCGGTGGGGGAAGGGGCCCTGGCGGCGGGTGACGACCTGGAAGACGTCGCCGAGCTCACCGGCCTCCAGACGGCTGCGCAGCGAGCGCAGGGCCGGGTTGCAGCGCTCGATGTGGCCGACGCCGGCCACGAGGCCGCGCGACTCGAAGGCCTCGACGAGGCGGCGGGCGCCCTCGACGGTGTCGGCCAGCGGCTTCTCGATCAGGGCGCAGACGCCCGCGTCGGCCAGCTGGAGGCCGACCTCCTCGTGCAGGGCGGTCGGGCAGGCGACGACCGCGTAGTCGACGCCGAGCGCGATGAGCTCCTCGACGGTGGAGAGCACGGGGGCGCCCTGCGCCCAGCCGTTCTTGTCACCCATCGGGTCGACGACGCCGACCAGGTCCACGCCGTCGAGACCGGCGAGGACGCGGGCGTGGTGACGCCCCATGGAGCCGAGGCCGACGAGTCCGGCCCTCAGTACGGCGGCGGTCACAGGCTCTCCCCCAGTGCGTTCACCGCGGCGGCGATGCGCTCGAGGTCGCCCTCGCCGAGCGACGGGTGGACGGGGAGCGAGACGACCTCGGCGGCGGCCCGCTCGGTCTCGGGCAGGTCCCAGTTCCGGCCCGCCTTCTGGTCCGGCTCCCAGTAGGGCTTCAGCCGGTGGATCGGGGTCGGGTAGTAGACGGCGTTGCCGATGCCCGCCTCGGTGAGCTTGGCCATCGCGGCCTCACGGTCACCCTGCACCCGGATCGTGTACTGGTGGTAGACGTGGCGGGCGCCCTCGGCGACCGGCGGCGTCGTCACGTTCGGGGCGGTGATGTGCGCGTCGAGGTACGCGGCGTTGGCGCGGCGCTGCTCGGTCCAGCCACCGACCTTCGAGAGCTGTACGCGGCCGACGGCTGCGGCCACGTCCGTCATACGCATGTTGGCGCCGACGATCTCGTTGGCGTACCGCGCCTCCATGCCCTGGTTGCGCAGGAGGCGCAGGGTGCGCGCGAGTCCGGCGTCGGCCGTCGTGACCATGCCGCCCTCAAGGGCGTGCATGTTCTTCGTCGGGTAGAAACTGAACGTTCCGCCTTCACCGAACGCGCCCACGGGGGTGCCGTTCAGGGCCGCGGCGTGGGCCTGGCACGCGTCCTCCACCACGGCGAGCTTGTGCTTCTGCGCGAGAGGCATGAGCTTGTCCATGGCCGCCGGGTGACCGTAGAGGTGCACCGGCATGATGGCGGCCGTACGCGGCGTGACCGCCGCCTCGACGGCTGCCGGGTCCAGGCCGTAGCTGCCGGGCTCGATGTCCGCGAACACCACGTCGGCGCCGACCAGCCGGACCGCGTTGGCGGAGGCCGCGAACGAGAAGGAAGGGACGATCACCTCGTCGCCCGGCCCGATACCGAGGCCGAGCAGGAGCATGTGCAGAGCGGAGGTGCCGGAGTTGACAGCGACGCAGTGCCGGCCGTCGACCAGCTCGGAGAAGCCCTCCTCGAAGGCCGCGACCTCGGGGCCCTGTACGACGCGACCGCTGCGCAGCACGCGTACGGCGGCCTCGATCTCCTCTTCACCGATCACCGGGCGGGCAGCAGGAATCGGCTGCTCGTTGATGCTCGTCATGGACGTCCTCCTTGAACACCGCAAGAGCTCTTCACAGGCAGAGGTCCGGGGTGCGGGACGTCTCACGAGGCCGCGCATCACCCCACCGGCGCATTGCCGACGCCCCACCGAGGAAACTGGACCCGGTCAGTCATGAACCGGGTCGGTCACCGACCGTAGTCCCCTTCCAGGAACTTCACAGGCAGCGACCGCCGTCACATTATCAGGGATTTCTCAGGCGATTTCGGGCCCGTTAACCGGCTCATGCATCAGTTCTGAAACAAAGCACGTGTCCCGCCCCCCATGCTCAGGGGCGGGACACGAATCGATGAACAACCGATCACGAAACGCTCAGTCGGCGGTCGGTCCCGGGTCGGCGGACGAAGCCGAAGCCGTCACGGAAGGCGACGACTGTTCGGCCGCGACGGTCTTCTTCGCCGCTGCTTTCTTTGTCGTCGTCTTCTTCGCGGCGGTCTTCTTCGCGACCGTCTTGGCGGCCGTCTTCTTGGGTGCCGCCTTCTTCGCCGTGGCCTTCTTCGCGGTCTTCCGCGCCGCGGTCTTCTTCGCCGGCGTTTCCGGTTCCGCGGCTTCGGCGTCAGGGGCGCCGGGCGCGTCGGATTCCGTACCCGTGACCACGACGACCGCTGCCTCTTCGGCGCCGGCCGGAGACCCCGCCGGGGCGGTGGCCTTGCGGGTCGCCCGGCGACGGGCACGCGGCGGAGCGGCCGGAGCGGACTCCTCCCCGGCAGCCGGTACCTCGGGCGCCGTCTCCCTCTCCTGCGAGGGGGCGGCGGCCGCGGCCTCGACGACCGGGTCCTCGACCGCGACGGGCTCCGCCGCGGGCTCGGCCGGGTGGACCGGCGGCGTCACGTCGGCGGCCTTGGGCGAGCCCGCCGGGGCGGTCGCCTTCCGGGTC
>Ga0196960_10000048_pt1 | contig 44513 bp, 68 predicted proteins | sample S3v_5metaG_FD_183187 | JGI IMG/M metagenome (GOLD analysis project Ga0196960, IMG submission 183187) | Soil microbial communities from Anza Borrego desert, Southern California, United States - S3+v_5 | ecosystem: Environmental > Terrestrial > Soil > Desert | place: USA: California | collected...
CCGTGCGGCGGACGTTGTACACGCCGTCATCCTGGACGAAGACGATCAGCGACTCGCGCAGGGGGACGATCTTCAGAATGGGACGGCCGGAGCTGCCCACCTTGAAACGGTAGTTCGCTTGGGCGGAGCGGCTGGGCGGGAAGGCATGGGGCTGCCCGCGCTTGGACAGCCATAGGCCATCCGGCTCCGAGATGGCAGCCGAATACTGCGGCCCAATGATCTGGGGCTCGTAACGGTCCCCGTTGGCGCTCGCGAAGATCTCGAACGTCGGGGCCGACACGTCACGGACCTCGACTGCCAAAATGCCGGGGGGGTCCACGGGGCCGCTCAGATAGTAGGCGTAGACGCCCGTGTTGGCGAGGTAGCCGTTGATCGTACGGAGCAGCGACAGCGCCGTGTTGACGATGCGGCTGGAAGCAGTGCCCTCGTCGGTGTCGTCGAAGGTCTCGAACTCACCGTTGGCCGGGTCTGCGGTCTGGGACGAGGCCGAGACGGCCGTGTAATCGATGCCCGCGATGGTGATGACATCTCCGGGGCTCGGAACGGCGAGCAGGCGGAACGTGTAGCGCTCTGGCCCACGAACATTGGCGGCAAAGAGGCTGTTGTCGAACGAGGCGAGATCCATCGCAACCGGCGGGCGCTCGTTCTGGCGAGCGATTCCCTCCACGGTGGCATTCGTGTAGAGGGTTTCACCGAGCAGCTCGTCTGGCGTGTTGTCCTCCACGTTGACGGCGCCGTCATCAATGTCGGCCTGCGTAAGGATGGCCTCGTAGGCCACATACATGATGTCGCCCGGGTCGGTGGGGAGTACGATGTTCTTCGTGCGGTAGAGACGCGCCTTGTCCCCTGCCTTGAGGCCTTCGCTGACCGGGATGGGGATCCGCGTGAACACCTTCACGGCCAGCCCGTCTCCGGTTTCGATACGGCTGATCACCTGCCGATAGGAAGGGGCGCTCTCGATGAATGAGCCCGTCTCCATCATGCGAAGGAACGTCTGCCGGTACGCCACGGAGAACCCAGTCTTCAGGGCGAAACCGGAGCCACCGGCTCCGGTGCTGATGGCGGACGGGCCAATGGGAATCATCATGCCAATCGACTGAACCGGACTGGTCGCCGTCTCCAAAATCTTGAGACCAGAATCGGTCGCAAGCACAAGGTCGTTCGCGATCTCCGCCGTACGCAGGCGCTCAATGCCATTGGGAGGCAGGATCCCGGTCGCCTTGAGTGCTACAGAATCTGAAACATCCGGGTCTCGGATGTACAAACCACGCTCGTCTCCGCTGGTGTGTTCGACGTTGCAGCCGTCAAACGACACACCAGACGACAGCCGTTCATCCGGCTGTTCGTACTCTCCGGCCATCTGCCGCTGACCGCTCACCGGAGTCGCAACGCCCTGGTCCGCGTTCACCAGATTCTCTGCGTACTTCGCGGCGCCTGCGGGCACCTTCGAGTGGGGATTCGGGCTCCGCCAGACGCCTTGGAAATCAACCTGCAACGCCATGTCCTGCGCCTCCGGGCCAAAGGCCCTGCACTTCTTGGGTGGTGGGGGCGATGGTACACCGGGGTCTACGTCGGGGGCACCACCGATGCAGCCCGAGGCCATGAGCACAAGAAACACGCACACACTCAATGATGAAACGCGCATTGATACTCCTTCTCCTGAGGGGAGCGGCACCCTGCGTGTTGCGCGCGGAACCGTCAAGTTCGTTTCCTGCGACGCCGATGTCGGTGCGTGAACTTGACGAGGCCATCACCCCGAGGCATGTAGGTGGGGCCGCACTTCGCGGCACATCGGAGGTTCCGCATGGCAGGCAAGAAGGCAGCGCAGAAGAAGAAGGTCGTCGTCATCGCCCGTCCGCCCAACAGCAACTGGGCTCGCATCGTGTTCGGCACGCTGGAGGAGTCGAGCCTGAAGGATGGCACCGCCACGCTTTCGGGCGCCAGGCAGTGCATCTACTACTCGAAGGAGACGGGTGGTGAACTCGGGCTGGCCGCCATCGGTCCGCAGGCGGGCAGTAGCGTGAGCCCCGTGCTCCCCGGGAACGTGGTCTTGACCGGCGTGGGCGCCGTCATGGACTGCTCGGCGGCCGCCATCACGGCCTGGGGGTCGTTCAAGTGACCGGCGACGGCTACGGCTCCGGCTACGGCTCCGGCTACGGCTACGGCTCCGGCGACGGCGACGGCTACGGCGACGGCGACGGCTACGGCTCCGGCGACGGCGACGGCGACGGCTACGGCTCCGGCGACGGCGACGGCGACGGCTACGGCTACGGCTACGGCTACGGCGAGGAGGACTGAATGACGACGCATTACGAGGCTCGAAAGAAGCGCGCGGCGAAGAAGACGGCGAAGAAGCCCGGATGGGACATCCAGACCATGTCACTCTCTCGGGACGAGGTCATCGCTCAGGAAGCGGAGCGCCGCACCCGAGAGAACATGGCCTCGGAGCATGCCGCGAGGACAGAGGCGATGTCCATCCTGACCCGAGAGATGCGCGACCTTCGGGAGCAGGTGACCGCCGTGCTGGCGAACCACGCACCGGCGCCTGCTCCGCTTCAGCAGGACATCTCGACGCTGACGCAGGAGAACGGCGCACTGCGCCGAGAGAATGAGTCTCTGAGCCGCCAACTCGCCGAGATGCGTGAGGCCCACGCCAAGGCGCGTGGCATCCTCCATCAGGTGGCGGACGGCAACGGCGACGCCACCGACCTCGCCCACATGGCGCAGGACTTCCTCAATGGGGGATGATGCTGCCATGACCGAGATCCTCAAGTACCGTCCGCCCCTCCCCATCGGGAAGGAAGTCCGCCTCTTCAACGTCAACGCGGACGGCCTCACCTTCGAACTGGACAACACCAAGTTCCGCGCGGTACCCGCCACGGACACCACCAGCGGCACGACGCGCCTGGACCGCATCGAAGTGGCCGGGCACACCGGGACGCGCGATCCATTCGGCGAGCTGCCACCCAACTCAGGAGGGGTCGTGGTGATTCGCGCCGAGCAGCCGCCCGAGGACGTGAGCAACCCCGGCAAGGACGCCTTCGAGGGGTGGACGTTCCGCCACATCCAGGACGGGCACTGCTTCCTGCGCATCGGTACGGAGCACCCGCAGGACGAGCGCTCGCGCTTCGTCTTCGAGTTCACCCCGCGCAAGGGGGACTAGAGCCAGTCGTTATTCACCACCGTCTCGGCCTCATCCGCCCTCGGGGTGATAGTGGCCTGGGCGGTGGTGATGACGTCCATTGCATCCGCGCGGGCCCGGCCCTTTGCCTCCGGGTCCGCCGCGAGCACTCGGGCAGCCGTGTACGCCACAACCGCTCCGATGTACGCCTTGGGGATCTGCGGGAAGCATGCGTAGCCCGCCGGGCAGAAGACGTCCCCGCGCTTGATGCTCGTGGGCATGCTGTAAATCTCCATGGATGAGGTGGTCGTGCCGTCCGCGAATACGTCATCCACCACCGGCTCGAAGGGAGACGACGGGTGGATGACGTCCCACGGCCCGAACGACAGATCATCTTCAGTCACGTCATCCGAGTTGAAAGTCGTCAACGTGACGATGCTTCCGATGACGTCCGTGACGATCCGGCACTCGGCCGGGAGGCACAGTCGGGCCACCTCGCGCCGGTAGTAACAGCGCAGCCTCCGGGTGTCCGAGATGCCCTGCCATCGGTTCTGGAGCACCACCACGGCATGGGAGTTCTCCGGGCACCAGTATCCGTAGGCATTCCCGCGCGGACACCTTCCCGCCAACACGTCATCCACCATGTCCGGGGCCGCCAGGACGAGCTTGCCGAGCATCTTCCCGCTCTCGTCATGCACCTGGAGGCGCTCCGGGCGGATGGCCCGGGTGGGGAACCGGTAGCGGAGCGTGTCCGGAAGGAGGGGCTGTTCCTCGAACGTCATCAGGTGGTTGCCTGGCACCTTGAGGAGCTCCGGCACCACCATCCGCTCCATCTGGTCCGTGGCCATTCCGAGGATGATGGCTGGGTCCCGGTACGTGCTGCCCACCGGCACCTTGGCGTCCCGCCAGATGGCCTCCATCAACTCGGTGGTGTCGTGGCGGGGCATATTCTTGCTCTCCGGTTCTCCAGGAAGCACTATGTGCGTGGCGGTGAGGCGAGGAGCCGATGATTCCGCGCGTCAAGGGACGCGGTCGTAAGTTAGGGGAGAAACCTCCCAACTGGCGGTGCTGGTAGTTCGCCTCTTGGGGATTCCCGGTGCTAACCCGGGCGACTATGAGGGCCACGGGCGGCATCCCCGTGGCTTCTCGCCTACTCCTCCGAGAGGCGCTCAATCTCGTCCAGGTCCTCGTCCTTCATGTGCTCCGGGTGCTCGCACTCGCCCTTCTGGCACTCCTCGGGCAGGCCCGCCTCATCGCCGTCCTTGGGGGGCTCGGCGGGCGGCATCTCCTCGGGCATGGGCTCCTCGTCCCGCTCCAGGCCGCCCATCTTCCGGAAGCGGTAGCCCCGGCGCTCCTTGGTGAAGCGGCGGGCCTCGGCGAGCAGGGCCTTGTGCGGGCTGCCACCGTGGTCCTCCGGGCGCAGTTCCTTGATTTCGAACGAGAAAGGCATGGCTACACGCTCACCGTGACGCGGTTGGTGTCATCGGTCCCGCCGGACAGGCGTGTCCCACTGGCGGTGATGCCCGTGCCGGAGACGGCCAGCGTGTTCAAGTTGCCCCGCCCGCCCTTCTCCTTGGAGGTGAGCGTCACCACCCCGCCGACTGCTACGGCAGACACGTAGGAGGCCAGGCCCGTGGTGGTGGCGTTCAGCGCCGTGGCGAAGTCCGTGGCGCGCGCAGCGTCCGTCCCCGTCGTCTGGGAGAACGCCACGCCGTTGATCGTCTGCGAGGTGGTGCCCGAGGCGCCGGAGAACGTCACCGTGCCCGTGGCCGCCACCCCGGTGCCCCCGTCCGTCGAAAGGGACACCGTTCCGATGATGAGGCCCCCCGCCATCTTCTGGAAGAAGGCCCCAATCCCGTTGAGGGCGGTGCGGCGCTCCAACCGGAGGTCCGCCGCGCTCGGCATCTGGTCTGCTTCGTACGTCGCGACAATGCGTGCTTCGCGCGGCATGGGGCCTCCTTAGGCCGTGAAGTCCGAGTTGCGGATGCCCTTGATCTTCAGCGCCCAGGACGGACGGTCCACGTACAGGCCGAGGTTGCCGTACATGGCCGCCTCCACGCCCGCGACGCCCTCCAGCTGGCGGAGATACTTCTCCTCGCCGTTGGACCAGTCCTTCAGGTAGGGCTCCGTGGCGCCCACCGTCTTGCAGATCATCGCCGTGGGCAGGATGAACATCTCGGACTTCTTGATCTTGGGGTAGGAGATGAAACGGGTCCGGCCCACATCCGTGGCGAACTCGATCTCATCGAAGCCCTGCTTCACCGAGCCGCCCGGGCTGTTGTGCCGCACGAGGCCCGTCTCGTTCACCATCAGGTCGCGCCACGTGGTGGGATTGCACCACACGTCCACGCGGGAGATTTTCTCCGCCCCCTCGATCATCTGCGTGGCGTTCATCGTCGTGGTGAGGCCGAGTTGCACGAGCGGATCCAGCGCGCGCATGAAGCGCGTGAAGGTCATCTGCGTGTTGCCGTTGTCGTAGACGTTGCCCTGGAGGAAGCTGGAGATGTTCGGGTCCAGCTCGTACAGCAGGCTGGAGGTTCCGTTGGTGATGACGTCATCCAGGCCCCGCGTGTCGTTCCCCTTCTGGCCCCAATAGGTGAGGCCGTAGGTGTTGGTGCCCGCGTTCACGGCGGTGACGATGGCGGAGATGTCGGCCGTGTTTCCGGAGAAGGAGAGCTTCCGGGTGGAGAGCGTGAAGCGCTCCAGCACCATGGGCCGGTTGGTGGTGGTGCTGTCGCCCAGGGGCTCCGTGCCGTTCACGTTCAGGGGGTTGGCGCCCTGGGGACGGCCGTTGGCGTCCATCTGCCAGAAGTCGTAGGGGGCGCCCTCCTTGCCGGTGAAGAGCTGCGCGGCGAAGGAGTCATAGGAGACGGCGAGCGTCACCACGGCCACGCTCTGGCCGTCCACGGTGATCGTCTCCGAGACGGCCGCGTTGGCGCCACCCAGGAAGATGCCCAGGTTGGTGCCCGAGTAGATGAAGCTCTCCTCGATGCGCTGGAGGGTGCCGGTGCGCAGGTCGCGGATGAGGCGCTTGGCGGTGTCCTCGAAAGCGCCGTCCGGGATGTTGCCGTTCCCGTCCTTGGCGCGCTCCAGGGTCTCCCAGTCCGTGGCCGTGCGGTGCATGTGGTTCGTGGAGTCCACGAGCGCCTGCCGCACCTTGCCGGGCCGCGCGCGGCGGAACGGGAATGCACCGGACCCGGCGGCGGCGTACACGTGGCCCTGCGAGAAGGTGAGGCCGAGGGGCCAGGCGAACTTGTTGCCCACTTTGGCCGTGGCGCGGGAGAGCGCGCCGATGGTGCGGATGAAGGGCGTATCGGCGGGGAAGTAATCCATCACCCCGCCCTTCTTGTAGTTCGTCTTCATGTTGCCGGACAGGCGTCCGGTGTACTGCGCGTAGAAATCACCGCTCACGGGCATGGTGCGCTCCAGAGAAAGAAGAGACTGGCCTTTGCCTCTCCCTCTCCGGTTTCATGCCCCACGGCACTCCGGTCCGGGACTGCGACTGCTGGCCTATGCGTTGCAACTGTACTGACGAGGTATGGTCACGTCAACGAAAGCCCAGCCCGGTGTATGAGTCCCACATTCCCGGCTCACTGGGCGCGGCGGCTTTCTGTTGTGGCTTGGCCTGTGGCTGGCGCCGGGCGCCGCGCGCCTTCGCGGCGAGGTGCCGCCAGTACGCCTTGGCGAGCGTGGGGAACGACTTTTCGAAATCCTCGGGCTTCATGGTGTCGATCTGCTTCGCCACGGCCGGGAACGTCTTCAGCAGACCCGTGGCGTCCATGCTCTCCACCAGCGGGCCGCTGCCGTGCAGCAGATCCTGCCGGGCCGCCTCCACCACCTGCTCGGGGCTGAGGTGGACGCCCGACTCGGCGGCCTCCAGGAACACGCGGGCCACGGACTCCATCATGGCCTCGGTCTTCGGGAGGCTCGACTGCTCCAGCGCGAAGGACCACATGCCGTGGAGTTGCGGCCGCAGTTGGTCCACCTGCTGCTGGAACTCCTGGACGGCGCGTTCTTCGTGGCTGCGCTTCTCGTCCGCCGCCCGGGCCGCCTTCTCGGCTCTCAGTTCCGCAAGTTCCCGCTGCTCGGGGGTCATCTCCTCATCAAGAAGGGCTTCGTTGAGAAGATTTGCCAGGTGTTCCTTCGGAATCCGGCCAGTCTTTGCGAAAAACTTGTTGAGGGTGGAGTAGTCGCCCTCGGCCAGGGCCTTGGCCACGGACTCCGCCTCGGCTGCCTTCTGCGCGAGCTGCTGAGCGCGCTGGAAGCGCTCCGTGGCGGCGCGGTTCTGGCCCTCCGCCATGGCGAGCTTGTCCTTGTAGGCCCAGAGCTCGTCCGCCGTCATCTCCTCGGCCACCTCCTGCCCGTTGCGGCGGACGGTGCGCGAGAGCTTCGGCGGCGGGGCGGCGGTGCCCGGGGGTCCGGCGAAGCGCTTCGCATCGTCCCGGGGCTGCGTGGCGCTGTGGTGCCCCTGGGGCTGCTCGCTGGCGGCCGGGGCGGAACCTGCTTCGGGGGCTGGGGTGGCGACATCCGACATGCTGATGCTCCTGTGGGTGGGTTACTGCAAGCCGCCAGGGCCGGGGGCGGAGGGGTTCACCCCGGTGGCGGCCGAAGCCCCAGCGGGGAGAGAGGGGGGCTTGGGTGGCTGCACGCCGTTGGGCTCCATGCCGCCATCGGGCGGGGGGCCTCCACCGCCACCACCGTCCATCCCGCCGCCCGGATCCGGAGGGGCGCCCCCGCCCATCATGCCCGCCATGCCAAGCGCGGCCTGAGCGACAGGGTAGCCGAGCGCCTCAAGGATGACGGGATTTTTCAGGGATGCCGTCACCCACGAGCGCTGATGGTCTGCCAGGTGCTGGATGAGCGCCCTGCGCACGGCTGGATTGTTACGCGCCTGCTGGCTGTCCAGCACGCCCTTGTGGTGTTGTGGGTGGTAGGTGGGGTGGTCTGTCACGCTGACCACGGGGACTTCGCCGCGCCGGAGCATGGCGTTTTCCTGGTCCACGAGAATCCGTTGGTCCGTCGCCCGGCGCAGGCGCCGCTGGAGCCCACCGCCATCCACGATCTCCAAGTACTCATCGGCCGTGATGGCCTGGCGCTCCAGCAGCGTGTCCCCGAGTTGAATCTGCCCGGCCAGCGAATGGGTGAGCGGGTTGCCCATTTCCACGCGGACGTTGCTCACCCCGGCGATGTCCTCCCCAGTGATGAGGTCCGTGTGCTCCGAGAGGTCCCCGCGCACGCGCACGGGGCGCTCGAAGCGTACGAAGGTGGTGAAGATGAAGAGGTAGTCCTTGGCCGCGCCCTCATGGTGCTTCGCCACGCGGTTCAACTGCGTCTGGCCGTTCTGGGCGGTGGTGGCCTTCACGAAGAGGAGGGCCGAGCCGGACTTGAGACTCGCGGGCGGGTCTCCCCGGTCGATGGCAGAGACGTTGATCGAGTTCTGCATCACCCCGACGATGCGCTCCTGAGCCCCGGCGATGTCCATCGGCTGGGCGGTGAAGTTCGCCAGTTCCGGCTTGAGGCCCGGGGTGTGGTCGATGACGCTGAGCCCGGCCGCCACCTTCCGGGGGGTGATGTCGCTGCCCCGGGGGTTGAGGATGACGCCCGCGCCGTTCGCCCGGTAGTTCGTCTGCTCGATGGAGACCAGCATGTCGGCGGCCTCCTGCTGGCCGAGCAGGTTCCAAATGGGGGTGAAGCCGAAGGCCGTGTTCTTGATACCCTGGAGACGGCATGGGCGCGCGCACATGCGCCGGTTTCCTTCCTCGTCCACGAAGGGCAGGGCATCCGAGAACAGGAGCGTCCCGCTGTTCAGGAAGATGGCGATACGCCCCTCCCGGCAAGCCGGGGTGGAGTCGTGCCGGAACTCGTACACGGGGACGCGAGTGCGGGCGCCTGCGTCGTTTCCCCGGCCGTGGTGGATGGCGTCCTGCATGTCCACCTCGGACTCCACCATGCCGCCGCGCGAGGCCAGAATCTCCTTCGAGAACTCGGGGAACTTGGCGATGAGATCGTGCGGGTCCTCCCAGCGCCGGAGGATGAGCCAGTGAACCTGGTCCGGACTGCGGCACTCGATGTCGAATGCCGCATCCTGCATCATGTAGGAGCGGTAGGTGAGGGCCCCCGCCGGGATGAGGCCGCCCCCGTCCGGGTCCTCCATGACGGCCGGGCCCTCGGTCGGGTCGAAGTCCGTCACCGTCCAGGCAAGGCCCACCTGCGCAGCGCTGTCCACCGTTTCGACCAACACCTCCTCGAAGCCCGCGTCAAGCGCGTCTGTGAGCACGCCCTTCGCGCGGCGCGCCTGTTCGCTTGCCTGCCACTCTTCCGTGGATGGGAGCGGCTCAAAGACGATCTTCTGGCCGAGCAGTTTGCTCATCCAGATGTTGTAGAGGCTGGGGAGGTGAGGGGCCTTGAGTTTCGTCAACTCACCGCGTGGACCCGCGCGCCGCATCTCCGCCGAGGAGTACCCGCGCTCGTCCCACCCGAGGATAAACTGCATCGTCTTCGCCGCCATGCCCCAGTAGCCGGAGGAGAGGATATGCCGCTGGTACCGGCGCACCCGATCCATGAGGGCCGTGGTGAGCTCCTGCCCCTCCAGGTTGGCGAAGTACGTTTCGGGGTTCATCAGGCCCTCACCTTCGGCGGACAATGGGCGATGCCGTGGCGACCGGCAACAAACCTATCGCCGCAGACGGGACACGCGGTAGCGCTCATCCCCATCGCGTATCGCATCGCCCACGTCAGTTGAAGCTGTCGCCACAGAGATCGTGGCATCGGACTGGGGCAGGTGTAGATGGCGACTGGCATCAGGTCTCGACCTCCAAGTCGAACACCTTAGCCCACTTCTCCTCTTCCGTGGGCGGCCTCAAGCCGGGCTCGTACCACCGGCCGGGCCCGCCCACCCCGAAGTCAACGGGGACGGGGTCCTCGGAGCGCACCACGTTGCGCGTCATGTATACGAGCGAGGCCACGCCATCGTAGTGGCCGTAGCGGCGGCTCATGTTCTTGGCGAACTCCGTCCGCGTCTTGTTCCACGTCGCGGCGGGCATCTGCACCAGCAACTCTTTGCAGTTCGGGTTGATGGCGAGTTTCCCGCTCACGCCGTAGCCCGGAATCATGCGGTCGCATTGGTTAATGGCCGTGTCACGGTCCTCCTTCGCCGTGGGGTTGAAGGGCAGGTTGAACTCGGAGGAAAGTTCCGCGAGCAGTTCAGGCGCGTGGTCGCTCCAGCGGCGGGGCTCCTGGCTCGTTCCCTGGTACGGGGCGCGGCGGGAGGGCCCGAGGAAGTGCTCCTCGGCCTGGATGATTTCGGCCGCCAGCGTGTCTCGCTTGAAGCCATTCTTGTAGACAAGCTCCTTCTCAATCACGAGCGTCTGGAGGCGGTGGTGCCACCAGCCCATGAGCCAGAAGGTCCAATCCTCCCAGCCCACGTCGAGGCTCTCGTACACCACGTAGTGGCTGGGGCGCTGGTCGTTCAGCGCATTGTAGCGCTCCACCATCTCGCGCATGTGAGCCTCGGTGGCCAGCTTGAGCACCATGCGCGATGGGTCGCCGATAAGTTCGGCCAGCCACTCCCGGCGGTACATCTCGGAGGCCTTGTACTCGTCCTCGGGCATGCCGTCCGCGTCGTCACGGAGGAACGCCTTCAGCGTTTCGGGCGCGTAGTGCCCGTCGTAGAGGGTGTAGTGGATCTCCCGGCCCTGCTGGGCGTACCGGCGGCAGATGTCCACGAAGTAGTGGGCGGGGCTCTCCGGGGGCGTGCCCACCACGAGGATCCATCCGCTGTTCTGGTCGTTGTACTTCGAGAGGAGCTGCGGCGCGGTGGTCTTGATCGCGCGTTCGAGGTTGGGAATCTCCCCGGCCTCCTCAAAGAGAAGCGCGTTGGCCGCCGGGCCTCGGCTCATGCGGGAAATCTTCCCGTCCGTGTCGCAACCGTGGATGGAGATGACGCTGCCGTTGGGGAAGCGGTACTCCGATTCGGCCCTGTCGAACCTCGGCATGCAACTGTTCGGGGCGTCCGAGCAGATGGCCTCAATGGCGGGCATGGTGAACTTCTTCAGGTGCTTCTCGGAGGGAGCGCCGATGACGCCACGGAAGCCCGGAATGCTCGCGCACCCCTCCACCACCTTGAGGTGCCCGGTGAACGTCTTGCCGAGACGGCGGGCCCAGCGCCACGCAATGCGCCGGATGCCCTCGCCTGCGAACTGCTGCGTCGTGCGGTCGTACGCGGCGCGCTGGTGGGGGTGTAGTTTGTAGCGCAGCCGCCCCTCTTTCCACGCGAGGTCTACGGCGGCGCGTCGCTCCTTCGCGGTAAGGCTCATCCCTCGTCATCCCCAGAGGCGGGGGCCTCGGGCACGTTATCCTCAAGACCAGCGAGCATGTCCTTGCGCTTCTCGGGGGGCAGGTCCTCGAAATCCGCCTCCACGGGCTTAGCGCCCTGGAGAATGCGCTGGGTCTCCGCAAGGGTCTTCAGCATCTTCGCCTGTTCCGCGTCGGGCACCCAGTCGGGATCCGTGCGCTGGCGGCGCAGCATCCGGCGCACCGTCTCGGCGCTGAAGTGCTGGAGGCTTTGGTTCAGCGTGCGAGGGCGGCCCATCACTCCACCCTCTCGTCCAGCATGTTGGAGAAGTCCGCGCGCTCCTTCTTGGCGAGCAGGTTCGCGTGGACAAGCGCGCGCTCCAAGCGCTCGTCATTGGCCGTGAGCGTGTTCAGCCGGTTGGCGACGTTCTCCGCCCATGCCATGTCCGGCCCGCGCTGCACGGCCTCCAGCACCTGGTGCATGCGCCGTTCGACGCGGACGAGCGCGCGGTGGTGCTTCCGCTCCCGGCGCTCGGCGTTGCGCCTGCGAATGGCCTCGTTCCGGAGTTCTCGGGCGTGCTTTCGCCTCGCGGCCTTCCACTCCCGCAGGCGAATCGCGGTCACGGCGGCCCAGGCCAGGAGAAAGGCGAAGACGCACGCGACGATGAGCCGGAGAGGGTCCATCTACGGGCCTCCCATTTTCCGGCGGCGGAGGCGGTCGGACTCGGTGAGCAGCGGACGCTTCCGGCGGCGCGCGCGGTGGACGGCGAGCACGAGGTTGAAGCCCACCGCACCGGACAATACGCCGAGGGCGAAGGTGATCACGTCCATCACCAGCACCCCATGGACTGGCGTGCGGACTCCATGGCCCGTCGCTGGGACCAGCGCGGCGGGAGTGAGACGCGCCAGCGGTTCAGTCGGGCGGCCCGCATCCGCTTCGTGGCGGTTTGATTGATGCCCGCTATGGATCCGGTCTCCTTTCGGTGCTCAGCGATGCCGCGCTTTGCCTCTTGAAGCACAGAAGTGAGGAATTCACGTTGCGGGATGTACATGAAGCGCGTGCCGTCTGGGGCCCAGACCTCGTACCCATCCGTGCGAAGGTCGAAGGTGATTCTGTAGCCGTCCTCGGTGGGGGGGATGGGGCGGGCGAACGCCACTGGGTCGTGCGGTGCGGCCATGGGTCACCGGAAGGGCGCTGGAACCACGCGCTGATCGAGGGTGGACTGCGTGAGGGCCTTCAGGTCTCCCCACGGCTTCTTCTCCTCCAGCACGGAGGTGGAGGACTTCCTGCCGTCCCACTCCACCAGCAACACAGAGTAGCGCTCTTTCAACTCCGGCGTGGAGTCGTCGCGCACGCCGAGGGCCGTCATCGGCTTCTCGGAGAAGAATTCCTCCAGCTTCTTCTTCTCGGCGAGGAGTTCGGTCACCTTGCCGCTCACCTCGTGGGGGGCGGGCGGCTTCCCGTCCGGGAGGTGGGCACCCACGGTGGCGCGGATGGCCTCCAGCGCGGCACCTGCCTGGGCGTCTGGGGCGCGGCGGGCCACCATCGCGTCGCGCAGGCGGCGGTTGTCGTCGGCCATCTTCGTCAGTTCGGCCTGGAAGCGCTGGTGCGCCTCGGCGTTCTGGTGGTTGCGGATCTCCAGGGCCTCCCAGTCGTTGATGATGCGCTTGAGCACGTCGCTCGCCGTCTCGTTGGCGCCCGTCTCGGCCGTGTAGGGCTGGAGCTGGGCGAGCAGGTCATCCAAGAGGCCCATCCGGTCCTCGGCGGGCACTTGGTCCGCGAGCTTTGTGGGGCCCTGGCGGTCCACGGGCATCGCGGCGCTCGCGTTCTGCGCGGTCTTCTGCTCCGGCGGGGCGGGCGGCTTGGGCTCTTCCTGCTTCTGGGGCTGATTATTCTTGTCCTTGGCCATGGGCTCCTCAGTTCTTCGTTACAGCGCAGTGGAAACAGCCCAGGCACTCTGGCCCACATCCGGCCTTCGGTCCACGTTCCGCCACCGGGCCGGTCTTCCTGCGGACGGAGAGAAGGGGCACAAGGACGCCATGCTGAACCTCGGGCCTGGGGGCCTGCGTGAAGGACTGGGATGCGAGCGCTCCGCCGACGTAGACCGGCCCGTACGCCACGGGCTTGGTCTGGATGGAGATGGTGGCAACGGGCGCCTCCATTTCGCACGACGTGGCCCGGTGGATGAAATCGCCATCACCCCATTCTATGCGCGGCGGGATGAGCAGCACGTCGCCGCACTCACAGCGCACTGGCGGTGGCGCATCAGGCAGGCGGCGGAGGCCGAGGAACGAGAGGAGGCGCGAGAAGAGGGTCACTCGGCGCTCGCGATGAAGGACTTGAGGGTGAGCAGCGCGCCGTGCGGGGAGTCTTTGGCCGTCGCCATGCTCATCTGCGAGTCGATCAGACGGATGACTTCGGCGCGGGTGAAGACGCGGTAGGACCCGCTAAAGAGCCCGCCATCCCGGTCCCAGATCTCTCGATGCTTTCGCCGCATGTTTTCGAGCAGCCCCCCGGGGAGGTCGGGTGTGGTGTGGAGGCCCTGGACGTCCGTGTGCATGCTGACGCCCGGCGGGTTGCTCTTCGCGTACTCGGCCTTGAGGTTCTGGGCGGCGCGCCCTTCCTCGACGTATGCCCGGTCCCTCTCCCTGTTGGTGCGCAGGTGGACGTCGTCGCGCTCCCCCTTCGCCATCTCCACGCGCACGAAGCAGCCGCCATCGGCCTGGATTCCGAAAGCATCCACGCCGAACATGACGCCTTCCGTCATGCTCACGCGCTTGTCTTCCAGGGCCGCCGGGGCGAATTGCGCGAAGGCCAGTTGCGGCAGCGTCACCGTCACCGTCACCGTGCCCCTGCTCACGCCGCGCCCCACCGCCCTGCTGAGTGCCTCCAGGGCATCCACCAGCGTCGTCTTCGCATCTTCGCTCATCTCGGAACCTCGCAATTCAGGAATCAGGAATTCACCGGAAATTGATGCTGAAAATGGGGGAAATGTGTGTGGAGGGGGCCCCGCGCCTCTTTGCCACCCCCGGTGGAGGGGAACCTACCCCCGTCCGCCCGGCCCGTCCACCCGCGATGCACCAAAACCGCACCGCGCCAGAGTGAGGGGTCAACCCCACAGTCCATGTGTGGGGTCTGCACCACATACGACACTAGCCCACCGCCTACGGCATGGAGGCGAGCATGCAGGAGGCGCGCCCGAGGACGGCGTAGGCGCGGCGGGCCTGGGCGCTGTGCTCCCCGTGGGCCTCGGAGGCATCCTCGCAGCGCTCCTTGAGGCGGCGGAGCAGGTTGTGGCGGCGGAGGGAGGAGAGGCGGGAGAGGGCGGTGGCGACGAAGGACATGGGCGCTCCTGGGTTGGCGGGGCAGCGGCGCGCTGCCCACATGAGAGTTGTCGCGTTGAGGCGGCGGGAGTTGCGTGGGGAATTTCGGCGGGAATTTCCTCGCGCGGCACGCGGCCTGCATGGCGCGCCCACCACGACGCTTCGCGCCACGCAGAAAAGCGCAGGGGCCACGCAACTCCTCGCGGGCCGCTCCGATAATCCTCGTGTACGCACTCACACAGGAGCCGCCCGTGTCCATCGCATCCTCCCTCATCCGCCGCATGTCCGACGAGCAGTTGACCCGGCTGGGTCAGAGTGTGGCTCGCCGAGAGTTCTGGGCCCATCGCCTGGCCTCCGTGTATGGGCAGCAGCACGAGACCGGTCGCCTGGGGCGGTTGGCGGCAGTGCGAGCTCGGGCTGAAGCTGAAATCCGCATCGCCCGCGCAACTCTCCGCCAGACCTCTCGATAATCCTCATGTACCCCGCAGCACGGAGGCACCGCCCATGTCCACCCAGCACCTCTTCAACGTCGCGACGAAGAACGCCCGTCTCGCCCTCTCCCTCGTGCGGCAGGCCCAGGCAGCGGGCCGCACCGGGGCGAGGGAGGAGCGCCTGTACCGCCGCGCTCTGGCCGACCTCTGGGCCGTGGCGGGGCTCAAGTGAGCGCCCTCAGGGAGATGTGGGGGGCCGCGACGGGCCGCGAGCTGCGCCAGGCGGACGACCTCCGCTGGTGGAACCTCCACAGGGGCTACTCGCCCGGCACCGAACACGACCGGCTGGACCGACTCATGGCCTGGGGCCGCAAGCGCTGGCCCATGACGTACGAGAGGGGCGGTGCGCGATGAGCGCCCTGCGGATGATGTGGGGCAATGCGCTTCGAGTGCAGCGCGAGGTGGTGAGCGACAGGCGCAGCTACGTTGCCGCAAAGCCGTCACACCTGAATCAGTCGCGCCTCAACCATGAGGGGCTTCGGCTGCGCCGCATTGAGTCCTGGGGCAAACGCCGCTGGGCGCCTCGCCTCTCTGACGCGGAACTGCTCGCGCTGGCGAGGGCGAACATGGACGCCGCGACGCGACTTTGCATGCACCCGCCACCCGGGCTCATGGCCGACATGTACCCCATCGTCCGGAGGGCCCAGAACGAGCTCGCCCAGGTGATCGCCCTCGTCCGACCGTCATAGCGGCCGCCTCCGCGCGGCCTCAGCCCTCCGCCTGTCCCCGTCCGCCAGCGCCACGGGGCCATGCCTCTCCCCCCACGGCGAGTGCCCCACCCTCAGGGGGCGCCCGTCGTGCCCGCACAGGTTGCACGTGAGGCCCCACCCAATCCCCGGCAGGGCGTCGCCCGCCCTCGTCCCACGGGGCACCGCCCGAATCTCCGCCTTCGAGAGGTACCGCCACCACAGCCCCCGCCACTTCCCCCCCGAGACGATGGCCGCTCGCACCGGGGCCGCGTCCACCTTCGGGGGCAGGCCCAGCACGTGGTCGCGCAGCGCCTTCAGGGCGTTGCTCATGGCCACCGGGTTGCCGCCGAGCAGCCGCGCCGCCCACTGCGCTGACGGGTACACGCGCCCCAGGCTGTCGCACACCGGCCGCCCCTGCGCCGAATACGCCCGCCGGAAGAGAGGGGCCTCCGCGTGCCTCTCGTGGCTAAACGCCCGGAACTCCTGCATGTCCGTGCGCCTGCCGACGCCACCGCCACGTCGGCGAGCTACTGGCTTGGCCTGGGCGTCAGGGCCCAGTTCCTCAAGCCCGTCCAGAATGTTGTCAGACACAACTGTTGCTCTCCACAAGAGAATGCTCCGTTGGCACGGTTCGTGGCGTCAACCCCTTCCAGTCGCCCGGCGTCGTTTCTCGGCGCCCACCCGTCGCCCTGCTCGTCCACCCACATTGGGGCACACGCCGTCTGTCCGCTATGGCGGATGCCGTGCTGGTTTTGGCGGATGAGGGGGGCGCCGTGGGAATTCGGGCGAAAATGGGCACGCAACTCTCCGCCGCTCCCTTCGATAATCCTTTTGCACCCACTGCATTGGAGGTTCCGACGTGGCAATCAAGTTCGAGAAGATTCATCCCGGCATGGTGTTGTGGTCTCGCGGCAAGTCGAGACAAGGCCGCACGACGCTGGTTCGGTTCTCCGAGTGGCGTGTCGTCGTGAATGAGGTGGACAGCGCGGGTCGCCGGGCGCTGGTGTCATGGAACGGAAACGCGCCCGAGTGGTGGAGCGAGTACCGCCTCACCCGTCTGTTCCGAGCCAAGAAGCAGAAGGCGGGTCCGGGCGTGGGGGTGCAGGAGATGGAGGATTGAGCCGTGACGCTGCGGGAGTTGAGGGAACTGGCGGCCGAGATAGCCTTGTCGCTCGCGGAAGACGCCGAGATGCGGATGTTCGAACAGCCCGGCGACATGGCGGCGATGCGCAGGGCTCAGGAGGCATGGGCGCGCGTGAAGCGAATCGACCGCTGGGGCCTCAGGCGCTGGGGGCAGTAGCAAGAGGCGGGCGTGGTGCCGGCCGCGACCTCCCGCTCCGTGACTCCCTTCGGTCGGGCCGCGTCCGGCCCGTAGCGGCGCGCGCTCTGCCTGCCTCGAGAGGCGTGCGCCCGCGACCCCGTCATCTGCACACCGCCCGCGTGTAGGGTGTCAAGGCTCGCGGTGTGTCCCTCGTGGTTCCGGCGCGTTGAACGCTGTTCAGCAAAAAGAGCCAGCGGCGCGCAACTCTCCGCCGCTCCCTTCGATAATCCTTGTGTACCCGCCGCACTGGAGGTTCCCACATGAAGCGCTACCGAGTTTCCGCAGCAGTCACCATCAGCATCTGGACCGAGGTCGATGCTGATTCTGAAGAGCAGGCGTTAGAAATGGCGGAGGCGATGCCGATGCCAAGCCTTGGCCGGGAGGCGAGTGGTGTCGGGCGACGCAACCGACACGGCCTGCCGGAGACGTGGCTAACGAGTGGGGAATTGGACGGCTCGCCATTCGATCTTGAGGCCGATGAGGTGGAGTCATGAAGAACCGGGGCCACATCTACCGCGCCATGGCACTCCAAGCCCTGGAAGACGCCGTCTGCTCCTCCCTCATCCACATCCCGGAGATCGCCGCGCAGGACTTCGCCCTCGCCCTGCTGCTGGAGGACATGGCCATCTCCGAGGAACTGGAGGAAGGAGGGCGCCAGTGACACGGCAGATAGACATGCAGCACGGAGACTGGCGTCGCCAGGGCCGTGACGTGCTCGCGGGCCAGTTCGGGGTTCACGCAACCAATCCGAGAACCGGCGTCATCTGGCCCACCGTCCGCTGGGACGGCGACACGCTGCGCTGGCAGGAGTGGCGGCCGTGAGCACAGCCCACGCAACTTCTCTCAGGCCCCACCGATAATCATTTCATCTCTCACGGAGGTTCCACCCATGAAGCCCACCATCAACGTCAACATCAACGCGGATCACACCACCTGCTCGGGCGACTTCCACGCACCACACTGCGCCCCCGTCCTCATCCCTTGCCCCATCCCGCGCTCGGTGCCGATGGTGGTGAACGGGTTGACCCTCTCTGTGACCATCGGCGGAAAGACGTGGGCCGAGTCGCGCGTTCGTGAGGTGGAGGTGTCGGCACCCCACGGCGGGATGGCAGATTCCGATGTGGCGGAGTGCTCCGACCGCTGGGGCATCGTGCGCGCCTTGCTGCGCGGCGACGTGCTCTGGTTCAGCAGCACAGGCGCCGAGGCGCAGGCCAAGAGGCGCGACGCCGTCTTCGATGCCATCTGCGCCATGGCCCGGGCAGAGCGAACGGAGTTCGACAGCGCTTCGGATGCGGCGAGGGCCATGGGCATTCGGCAAAACGTCGTGCCGGACCCCGATGAGGCGTCCCAGGCCATCCTGCTCCCCTCCGCCGTGTTCCTCGAGCGCTACGTCACGATGCTCATCGAGCAGGTGGGGGTGGGCCCGTGAGCGCGCCCGTCATCATCTCCGCGCCGACGTTGGACGAGGAGGTATTGCACCTCCAGTCCGAGGTAGAGCGCCTCCGCGCGGCCCTCCAGCGCATCAACGCCCGCTGCACGGACATGCTGGAGGACCTGCCGCTCTCGAAGCAGGTGCCCCACGTCCTGGCCGCTGGCCACGTTCTCACCCTCCAGGGAATCGCTGCGGCGGCCCTGGAGGAGTAGTCTTCACACAGCACCAACCGGAGGTTCCAAGATGAGCAACGAGAAGAGTCCGACGTGGCCGTACGTCCTGGCGTTCGCGCAGCAGATGGAGCGCCAGTTGTCCCGGCACCGGGACCGAGGGGACCGGCCGGGGTGGATGAGCGCAGAACCGCGCGACCTGGTGCTGGAGATGAAGGTGCAGACGGACAAGGCGGGGGACCTTGTCGAGAAGTTGCGCATGATGGGCGAGACCCGCCCGGAACTGCCCGATGTGCTCGCAGTGCTCCTCAAGCGCTGCGCCCACGCGGCCAACTTCGCGATGATGGTGGCCGACCGGCTGGGGGCGCTGGACGTGGAGCACCTTGGCCCCGGGATGCTGCCTCCGCCCGAGGCGCTTGCCGTTGAGCGCTCCGCCGGAGACGCCCCTGAGACGGCAGAGCAGTGGAAGAACCAGACGTTGCGCTTGCGGAAGGAGCTCTCGGCCGAGCGCGAGCGCTGCGCCGACCTCGCGCACCAGCTTCAGCAGGCGGATGAGAAGGGGCGGGATCTGTCCGGCCTCGCCTACGAGCGCAAGCAGAAGATGGATGAGGCCCGCTCCGACCTCGCCGCCACGCGCCGGAGTCTCGATGACGCCAATGCCGTGGCGATTGAGGCAGAGAAGCAAGTCGCGGCGGAGAAGGCCGCCCACGCGAAGACCCAGGACATGCTGGCGAAGACGCAGGACGTGGTGAAGGGATTGAAGGCCGCCATCGACAGCGCCCGGTCCACTCTTCGCGCCACCCATGTGCCGGACGGGGTGCTGCCATGAACTGCTCACGCCCCGGATGTGATGCGCCCGTGCAGGCGGACCTCTTCGGCTTCGGACCTGCGCGCGAATACTGCTCCGACTGGTGCCAGAAGCGGAGGCTACGTCCGATGAAGGAGGCTGAGCGCGAGTCGCGTGCTCCGCAGCCATGGGAGGTGGTGCTCACGACGGACCGCCTCCTCAGGACGGCCATGGCCTTCCGCGAACTGCGCCTCAACCTGGAGCGCAACGTGCTCGGAAAGGGGGTGGGGTGGTGAGGCTCCTAGGCATGCTGGAGCGAAGGGCGTTGTATTAGTAGCCGAACGCGGACCGCAGGCGGCTGCCCATGTACTGGCTGCCTGCGGTCTGGAGGTGCAACCCGTCCGCGCAGGCGTACTCCGGCTTGAGGTACCCCGCCGGGCTGCCCTCGTAGTCGCTGTAGGCGCTGACGCAGGTGAGCCGCTTGTTGGAGGCTCGGGCGGCGCACTCCTGCTGGTACAGAGCGTTGTACGCAGCCGCCCGCTCCACCGGCTGAGGGTTGATGGGGCACGTGGCCGCGTCGCACCCAGCGTAGGGCAGCAGGCCGAACCACACCACGCGGCGCCCGTCCGCAAGGGCGGCGTCCACCACGTCGGCCATGCCGAAGTCGTGCATCCCGTCCGTGCCCGCGTCCCCATACATGGCCACGGCGGCCACCTCGGCGGGCGTGCCCACCCCTACGGCCTTCAGGGTGTTTACCCCGCCCTCAACGGCCACCTGGGCGCACTGCTCCCCGTTGCACCCCGTCAAGCGCCACTGCTGGTATCGGCCGTAGATCTGGTGCGCCGTCTCTCCGCTCACGGCCTGCTGGGAGAAGAACGCCCCGGTGATGCCCTGCGCCATATAGGAGCACGGCGAGGCGCTGGAACACGCCCCGGCCATGATGCTGTCCCCAACACAAAGGAACGTCCGCGCGAAGGTCTGGACGGGCTGTCCTGCGCTGAAGACGGCACGCCCCGGCCGATCTCCGGGGTAGCGGAGCTGGCCCTGCGCCGAGGCCAGCCAGGACGCTAGGAGGACGGCCAGAACCACCCACCTCACCACAGCACCTCGGTGCAGACCGTGTAGTTGCCGCCCGTAATAGACAGGCCGAGGGCGCCCTGGAAGCGGAACGAGGCGGTGTTGGCGGCGGTGATGGTGCAGGCGAAAGTCACCCCGACGTTGAGGAGGCCGCCTGGCGCACCAACGGAGCACGGCTTTCCTGGGATGGCTCCTGGAATGGTCCCCGTGAAGGTGCCCGTGGCCCCGAGGATGGGCAGGCTGAGTGCGGAGACGGGCACCGTGGTGCAGACCTCCGTGTTGAGGCAAGAGCCCCAGGCCAGGCCGTCCCGCGTGGCGCGCATGCACTGCTGGGTCGTGTCGAAGAACACCTGTCCCCGGTTTTGCGCGGCCTGCGCGGCGGGGAGGGCCGGGGCCGTGGCGCTCTGGACCATCTGGGTGCCAGGGGTAGCCGCCGGGGGCGTGCCCGCATCGAAGGGCGGTGGGATGTCGCTCCGGGTGGCCACGCAGTCCCAGCGGCGCGCACCGCCGTCCGGGTTCGTCACCTGCATGCAGCCCCTGGTGTCGTTGTAAATGAGCCCGTTGAAGTGAACCACCGGGTCCGCGCCGCCGTCCGCCACGGGCTCAGCGAACCGCGGGAACGGCACCGGGGTGAGCGCCTGCGTACCGAAGTCCGAAGTCTTTGAGGCAGCCGCAGCCGAGTTGGACTTGGGTGCCGCGCCCCAGGCCACCATGCTCACGGCCAGCAAGAGCAGTCCTACGTGAATCTTCGTCATCGCATCACCCGGAAAATGTAGGCGCAGGGGGCCGGATCAATGGAGGCTGCATTGTTGCCGTTCCGTAAGCTGTACATGACGGTGTTTGCCACGGTCACCTGCGTGTAGGCCACGGCGAACCCATTGGGCACAGTGCAGTCGGAACTCGGATTGAGAATGACGGTGTCCCCTGGCTGGGCGCCTGTGATGGTGGTCGTGGAGGTGTACGTGCCGAGATTGCCGAGTTCCGGCACGTCAATGGTCACCTCCTGACGGAGCATCCGGGAGATGGGCTCTCCGTTGTTGATGCGCAGGCCCTCTGGGTCGATGATGTCCACGGCGTTGAATTCGTCCGCGAGGAATGTGTTGAGGTTGAGCAGCAGGGCGCCGTTGATGATCTTCATCGTCCCGCCGCCGGAAATCTCGGTGGCCGCGCCGAAGGTGGCCTTGTAGGCGGAGGTGCAGCCCGCGCCGAACGTCTGGTTCCCGCTGGAGTCCGTTCCGATGATGTTGCACGCCCCAGGCCCGGTCTTCACGCAAGAGGCCGTCTGGTTGTTGCACTGAAACCCGGGCCCTGACGCCGTGGTGGCGCTGAAGTCCGGAGCGACGCAGGAGGTGTCCACGCCGCACCCCGTGGAGCCGCCCCCTCCACCTCCACCCGCGCCGGGAATGACGCCCTGGGCCGCAACCACCCCGGCCCAGAGCAGCGCCGCGAGAACTGCCGCTCTCATTGCCCCATCCCCGAGAGGAAGATCTTCACCTTCGTGCCGCCGGAGACCGTCAGCGTCGGATCCGGGTACACGTACACGAGATCTCCATCGTTCACGCCCACCTGGATGTCCGGGAACACGACGCACCCGTTGTCAGTCGTGGACGTGATGGGTTCGCCCCGCCCGTTGTCCTTCATGTCCCAGTAGAACTGGGGCGAGAGGGCCCACTGGTTCGGGCCAGGGGAACGGCGGAAGAGGCACGCCCGGAAGAGGCCATCCCCGGTGAAGCGCTGGCCGCTCTCCGGGCACACCACGAGCCGCCACGCGCGCAGCCGGTCCAGTGACATGCCGGGCTCTGCCAGAGGGCCTCCGGCGTAGTCGGCCTGGCGCCCAGGCGTTCCCTTGGGGCAAGCCCCGGCGGAGATGGTCACCTCGTACGGCGGCCGGTTCCGATCGGCAGCTCCGGACGCAGATGGGGTGAGGGAGCCCGCGAGCGCCAGCAGCACGGCGGGCGTGGTTCCGTTACGGAGCGCGGCGGCGAAGGCCCCGGCCCCGAGGGAGATGGACAGCGAGAAGAGGCGGACTTCGGGGTCCGGGGAGCCGTGGGCGATAGTCTGGAACATCACCTCAACAAACACCAGAACGCCGAGGAAAACACCCACTCCGGCCACGGACTTCTTGAGAACCCGGTTCTTCGTCTTGTCTTTTTCAGTGGTGCTGTTCTTCTCAGGCATGCTCTGTCCTCCGCGCGACAGACGCATGATAGCATGGGGTCCTGATGCGGCGCCGCACGCCGGAAAGACAAAGGCCCACGACAACCTAAGTCATCGTGGGCCTTGCCCGGGGCGCGGGTGCTACCCCTGCTCTGGAGGTTCCGGCTCTGGAGCTTGGCTACCATACGGCATGTGGCGGGGCCGCGCCACTGCCCGTCATTCTCCCTTGGCGACGAACGCCACAACTCCAAGGGACCGGGCCAGTTCCTGTTGGTCATCCTGCTTCATGTGCGCAGGGGCAAGAACCCCCGAGCCATGGATCGTCCTCGCCGCCACCACCAGGGTGGTCAGTTCTTTGCACGCGGCCTGCCACTGGTCCATCTCCTCTCCGTTTGCCTTGGGATACGTCTTCTCCAGCCACTGGGTCAGTGCTTTCACGCTCATGTGTGCTCCTCCTTCTCCTTCGCCAGAATATCCGCCTTCTCGGCATCTCTGAACTCGGCGTCCGTCACCTCATCCTTCGAGCCCTCCTCCATCGCGGCATCCCAGAGAGCGTTCTTCCGCTCCCGGATGGCCGCGACATTTGCCTCCATCTTCGGCAGCCACTTCGCCTTGGGGTTCGCGGCGGCCATCAACTGCTGCGCCTCGCCAAGCGCCGCGTCACACTCCTCGAACGTCAGCGTCTCAAGAAGGCGGCCCTTCATTGGCCCGAACTCCACCTTCGGCCCGGACAGCGGAGGCGGCAGCGCGGGCGTCTGCTGGGCCACGGGCTGCCCCGCGATGGCCTGCTCCAGCCGCGAGGGCTCGCGCTCCTCGATGGCCTCCTCCCGCGTGTCCACGCCCGTGAACTGGGTGGGGTACGCCTTCTTCAGCGCCGCCACCTCGGCGCACTTCGCCAGCATCCCGCCCGGGTCATCCCGCCAGAATTGGCTCTGCCCACTGCGTGCCGTCACGTCCAGCCACACGACGATGGACTGCCCGTCCCGGTTCACCTTGGCCCATGCGCCCACGATGCGGCCACGCTGCTGGGTGGGCTTGAACTTGTGGCGCACCACCCCTGCGTCCACGTCCACCTCACACTCATCCTTCTCGCGGACGGCGGCGGAGGTGGAGCCCTGGAACCCCGGGAACCGCCCTGCGCGTGCCCGTAGCCCCTCCACGCCGCTCTGGAAGGTATGCACCGTGACGAAGGAGCCATCCGCCATCTTCGTCTTCCGGGGGACGCAGTACGCCTCCTTCAGAAACGGGTTGAGCCCGCTCGCCTTGCACTGCTCGATGAAGAGGGTGAACTCATCATCGGTGATACCCTTGGGGCAGATCGTCCGCTTGCACAACTCGATGCGTTCGCGGTCCCAGTGCACGAAGCCACGCTCCAGGCCCTGCTGCTCCGCCTTCTGAATCGCGCTCACGTGTCGTTCCTCTGGTCACCACGGGGGTCCCATTGGCCCTCAGTGCCAAAAACATCGTCGTCCAAAAGCGTGTCCAATGCGCGGTCAACCCGATTCACGATGGCCTGAGAGTCGGTCTGTCCGGACTCAATGAGATCCGCCAACCGCTCCAGCGTCTTTCGGGAGTTATTCTGCATCATCCGTTTCTTCGACACGTTCACCTCGCCACCAGCGGGCGTGCGGCCCGCGTCGTTGTGTGGTCCATCACCGTCTCTGCCGCCCAGTCCCGGTCTTCGATGTGCTGGGCCAACGCCTTGGCCACCGCTTCCCAGTCCGTCACGGGCGCTTCCTTCGTCGCCTTGAAGTCCACCCGCTTGCCAAACTCCGGCGGGAGGGTGAGGCCGGGGACCTCACGCAGCAACAATTTCACCTGCCGCGCCGCTGCCTCCTCCTGCTCCTGCCACGCCTTGCGCGCCGCGTTCGCCTCCAGCCATCGGCGGACCTGGGCCTGGGCCTCGGGAGGGAGGGCCTCCCACGGCATCAGTGCCTCTTGCGTGGGCTTGGGGAACAGCGCCTTGAGCGCCTCCGCGCCTCGCTCCAGCAGCACGAGGTTCGGCCCCTCCGGGAACCGCTTCGGCACCACGAAGTCCGCCCAGAAGCGGTCTGCCGCCTCCACGCAGCGCTCGTGCGCCTCGGGCACAAAGGGGATGCTGAACAACCGCCCCTCGCCCCGAACCTCGGCCATCACGTCGCCCGTGGAACTCTCCAGTTCCCCAAGTTCGAGCCCCACGCCCATCTGAAACTGGAGCTGGAGCCAGATGTAGTCCGGGACGAGGTCCGAGCCTTCGGGGCCCCAGCCTTCGCTGCGCCCCGACCGCTTCATGTCGGCGGTGCGCCTGCCGTCCGGGGCCAACGCCACGTCGTCAGGGCTGCACCGGGCCCACGGGTACAGTGGATGGCTCCAGGAGGCGGGCCCCAGCGTCTGGTATCCCGTACGGTACCGATACAGTTCCCGGATGGCGGGCTCGAAGATGTGGCCCTCGTCCACCCACGACTTCTGCTCGGCCCCCACCCCATGGACGATTCTGGCCCAGAGGCTCGCCGGGTCCGCCCATGGCGACACGCCCAGCAGCGCGCCCATGTCGCTCGCGCCGATCTTCGACAGGTCCAGCGCGTTCACGACTGCGACTCCTGTGGCCTGGGCGTGAACAACGAGGGCCTGAACTTGCACCACCGGTACTTGCTTACTACCGAGCGGTGGGGCTCTGCCATATGACGGCCCTCACACGACTCGAAGAGGGCGCAGTCACCACACGTATAGCCGTCCGGAATCTTGTACGGAGATTTCGTCATCCGCCCCTCCCACAGTCCATCTTGTGAAACACCATCTCACGGCACTCGCCGCACGGCTTCGCCCCGGCCCGAATGAGACTGTCGCGCATCGTCAGGATGACGTCGGCCATGGCGGGTCGAACCATGTGGCGTTCCATGTACCGAATCGTCTTCACGAGGTCGGCGATGATCGCATCCTTCTCCGCCTCCTCGGCCCGGGCGCGCGCGGCCTCGACGTAGCACCGGCTGAATGCCTCTCGGGTATCAGACGGCTCCATCAGCCGCGCCTCGAACTCCTCGTCCGTCATGCGCTGGCTCATGGCGCCTCCTCCACGGGCCGCTTAGCCACCGGCCCACCAAGCTCAGCGGACGCATCCTCCATGTACTGAGTGGAGCCTTCGCACGCGGGTTCGTCCTTGAACATCTCGCCAGTGAAGTCCCTGCCGCTCACCAACCACACGGCATTCCCATGGCACCCGCACAGGCATTGCTTGCGCTCGCTCATGACACCCACCACATAAGGGCGACGGTGCCCGCCCCGAACGTGAAGCCGATGACCACCCCGATCACCAGACAGATGGTCGCGTGCTCGTCGTATGCGATTTTCACGGCGTCACCTCCTGCTTCTCGCGGAACCGGCTCGGCGCGAAGTCGCACGTCGTCTCCTTGGGGTTGAGGTCCCAGATGAGCGCCTTGCAGCGCCTCCAGTTCGCGCAGTCACCGCACGTCTTACCCGGCGGCAACGCCATGTCCTTGTCGCTCATCCCGTCACCTTCTCACGCCGCTCTGACGCGACACACATACCCGCCGCGCGCAGCACCTTCTTGATGTAGCGGTCGCTGGACTTCGCCTGCGCCTGAATCTCGTCCATGTTGAGCCCCAGGCGGTAGAGCCGGAGGATGTCCGCGTCCTTGGCCGCCCTCTTATCCGCGCTGCGCTTCTTCGCCTCTTCGAGGTCGAGTTGACGCTCGTGGTGGCCGCCCATGTCAGTATCCAACCGCCACTTCGACACCTGTGATGTCCCACGATCCGTCCACCCCTGCGATGCGCCGCGCCCTCTTTGCGTCTTCTGGCGTGATATCGGTGGGGTCGTCGCCGTCCTCATGCTCCACCTCAATATTCACTGTCATCGTCCCAGTCATCGATACCCGGACAACCGTCTTCATGTGCGGAACCTCCTGATGCACCAGTTGTAACGGAAGTTGCGCGCGTGCGCAAGTTCACGTACAACATCTTCATGACCACGAAGAAAGAGAAGCCGAAGTCGCTGAAGGAACTGAGGGAGGCCGAAGGGTGGACGCAGGCGAAGGCCGCCATGTTGATGGGCATGTCCATCGGCACGCTACGGGGCATTGAGCAGGGTCGACACTTTCCCGCCTACCACACACGGCTGGCCCTTGAACGAATGTACGGAGCGGCATCGGTCTCGTCCGCTCTGCGAGGCGCCAAGTGAGGCCTCACGAGGAGGAGTGGGAAGAAATCGACTGGGCACATGGCATGACGGAAGTGGCCACGGACGATGGATCGTTTGTGATGGAGGTTGAGAACATCCGAGCGAAACTGGCCACAGCCGCCCCGAAGCTCGCCCGGGCGCTGCTGGCCCTGGTGGAGATTCACGAACTCGATGAACATGAGCTTGCTGCCGTGCGTGGCGCCAAAGCAGCCCTCCAGAAGGCCGGTATCCTCCCCACCCCTTGACTCAGAGCCCGCCCCGGCGCACTCTGAATTCACCGCCCGCGTCTCTCACCGTGGGCTTCCCTTAACTGACCCCGACGTTCGGAGGTCCCCGCCCCCTTCGCGTGTGAGAGCGCGATGCGGGGCGGTGTCTTTTCATGCCAAAACTCAAGTCGTTCGGTTACGGCTTCTTCCCCGGGGGCGATCCACGTCTCTTCTCCCCCGACAGCGATTCCACGCCAGAGGAGATCGAGAACCACCGCGCCACATGCGCGGCGTGGGATGCCGGTGCCAGAAACTCTCGCCCTGACTGTGAGCATCTTGGCCCTGTCGTCCTCACCTCGTGCCAGTTCGGATTGGGCAGCTACGAGTACACGGAGGACGTCCCCTGGGGGTACTGGATTGCCGAACAGTTCTCGCGCCTTCGCATGCGGCTTTACTGGCGCCTCCCGCGGCGGGCCCAGGACTGGATCGCCCGGCGCGCACTGCGCAAGCATAAGGCGGTGGCCCCGTGAGGAACTTGGAGATTGCCACGAGTACGGGGCCAAAGCGCGTTGAGTGCTTCTGGAGGGGTAAGAGCCTCGCCGTGACCCGCGTCGTGGACGGCGAGGGCTGGCGCATCTCCCATGTCATCTCTGGCTACGCAATGCCGTGGACGTGGGGTGTTAGCCCTGAGCCGCTGCGCGACGTCGCGCGGACACTGGAGTTGGTGGCGGACTGGGACCACTTCTGGGATGAGCCCCGGGGCCCATGGGAAGCTGCCGAGACTCGCACGTGCATCGAGGCGCTGGAGGAGATGTTCGGCGTGCGCCGGGGGGTGGGGACGTGAGGCTTCCATTCCTTCAAGTGCCCCGGGCGGCCTTCGCCCAGGCCCGGACGCTGGCCCGACTGCTGAAGGTGCCCGAGAGCCACGGCTACGGCCTCTTTGTGGCGCTCCACTCCTGGGCATTGGAGATGGCCCCCGAGGGCGACCTATCCGGCCGGATCGATGACGCGGCCCCTGCCGTTCTCCTGGCTGCCGCGCTGGACTGGACGGGCAACGAGGAGATGCTGCTGGACGCCCTCATCCGCACCAAAATGGTCGAGCGCGACGCCAGTGGCATGCACCGAGTGGCGGGCCTTAATGCGCCATTTCAGGCCGACACATACGACGTTCGAGTTCGCCTAAAAACGCCTGAAGAACGAGCTCTTGCCGAAGCCGAATTTGCAAGGCGCCACGAGGTTTCCCGTCAACGCGACATGGAAGCGCGGATGCACCGCGACGAAGTGAAGCGTGCCGCCTCGCGCGTCTACTTCGTTCAGCAAGAAGGTGCAGACGGCCTCGTGAAGATCGGGATGACCACCCGCCCAGTGGAAGTCCGGCTCAAAGAGATCCAGGCGAGTCACTCTTGTCTCCTCGCCGTGCGCGCCAGCGCCCCGGGCGGGAGGCGGCAGGAGTCCGACCTTCACTGGCGCTTTGCGTCGCTCCGGGTTTCTGGCGAGTGGTTTCGGCCCGGGACGGGCCTCATGACCTACGTGGCCCTTGTGGCCAGCCGGGGTGTGCTGTGAGACTGCCATTCCTCCAGATGGAATCAGACCTCATCTCGCACGGCGGGCCGGAGGTTGCGCATCTCGCAGGCTGCTCAATCCCCGCTGCTCTGGGGCACCTCGCCCTGTTGCGCGCGTGGGCGGTGGCGCTGGCTGACGACTCTGCCCCGCCCGATGGCTGGGTGGCCGGGGAGTCTGCCGGGCGTCGAATTGAGGCCGCCGCACAGTGGCCGGGCCCGCCAGGAAGGCTACTGAGCGCGCTAGCCGACTCGGGCCAGATTTCGAACGAAAATGGCGGTGTTCGCGTGTGTCACCTCGAACCCTACGCGAAAGCGTGGGAACAGAACCGTAAGTCCAAAGAACGCATGCGCAACGCCCGCGAACGTTCGGCGAACTTCGATGGTCAGACGCAGACGCAGACGCAGACGCAGAAGATCCTTCCTTCGGAAGGGGAACCGAGCGCTTCTGCGCCGGTCCCGAAGCATGACTTTTCCCTACAGCCCACACCCAGGGGCAAGAAGCCGCGCAAGGCCTCGGAGAGCGAGGTGGTGTACGCCCGGATGCAGTCGGAGCGCGCCGAAAGGTGCGCAGAGGTGGGGAAGGAGTTCGTGGCCGAGCATTGGCCCGAGAAACGACAGAACGCCGCTCTGGGTCCAATCCAGAGGCTCTCAGAGGGCCTCCAGTCGCGTTTTTTTACCGCGTGGCGCCTGTACCTCGCCGACAACGAAAACGTGCAACGTGAGCCCGCCTGGAGCCTTTCCTGGTTCATCGCGGCGGGGGTCCGTGCCCGCTACGAGTCTCGGGCCGCAGAAATCCTCGCCGAAAGCCCGGAGGCCGCATGAGCAAAGGTGCCGAAGTGTTGGCGGATGTGGGGGTAGAGCGTGCTGTCCTCGGCGCCTGCATGAGCGGGAGCGCGGTGGGAGACGTGGACTTGCCCCCGGCGGCCTTCACCGACTCCCGGCGGCACGTGTGGGAGGCCATGCAGGCCCTTCACGCGGCCGGAAGCGCGGTGGACCACCTGACCGTGTCCGAGAAGCTCAAGGCGCGCGGACGCCTCGCGGAGTGTGGGGGGCCAGGCATGCTGATGGAACTCGACTCCGCCACCCCGGTTGCCCACAACTTGCCCACCTGGGTGCAGATTCTCCGGGACCGGATGGAGCGGCGGGAGATCGTCGCCGCGCTGGAGCAGGCCCGGCAGCGGGTGATGGACCTGGGCGCCAAGCCCGTCGTGGTCGCGGGCAACGCGGCCGCGCAGCTCAGCGCCATCCGTGCGCCGACCACGTTGCGCAGGTCCGGAGTCCTCATCACCCGGCTGATCGATAAGTGGGCCGCAAACCTCGATGCCCATGCGGCTGGTGGGGAGCCGGTCGTTCCTGGCCTTTCGTGGCCCCACGAGGCCATGGAGGGCGACCTGGTTCCGTACGGGCGGCTCACCGCTGTGGCCGGGCGCTCGGGGAACTTCAAATCCGGACTTGTCACGGACGGCATGCGGCACTGGGCTGCACAGGGCATCCAGGGCGGCGTGATTGGCCTTGAGGACGGGTGCGACTGGTTCTCGGATCGACTCGCGGGCCGGGCGGTGGGGGTACCCTACGAACAGGTTGGCTACGCCCGACTGAACGAGCACCAGCAGATGCGCCTCGGGGACTGGAGCCCGGCCGAGTATGACTTGCTGGAGGCGAACGTCTTCCATGAGGACTACAGCGAGATGGGGGATGCCAGCGCGGACATCACCTTCCCCGAGGTGTTCGCCACGGTGAAGCGGATGGTGGAGGGCGGTGCCCGGTGGATCGTCATCGACCACGGGCTCCAAATCAACTGGATGCCCGGCAGCGGCGTGGACCGCATGGACCTCGCCATCGGCGTTGGGCTCAAGCGGCTGTCGCGCTACGCCGAGCGGACGGGCGTGGCCGTCATCATCCTCTGGCACCTGAACCGGGCCAGCGAGGAGGGCACCTTCCCGAAGCGCTCGGACCTGAAGGAGAGCAGTTACCTGGACGCGGCGGCCCGGAAGATCTACGTGCTGTGGAAGCAGGAGCACCGGCCGGGGTTCCAACTCGTGACGACGGTGAAGGCGACGCGCGGGAAGGAAGGACGGACGGCGGCGCTCTCGATGGTTGAGGCGCAGTATGGCCTGCTCGCCAGAAAGCATGGCTACGTTGTGGACTTCGAGAAGGAAGCGGCCGACAAGAGAGAGCGTGAACTCGCGGAGAAGCGCGCACGGAAGCAGAGCACGGCGGCCGGGAGTTACTTCGGCAAGAACAGGATGAGCCCATGAGAGGCGAAGATCCGGATTGTGAATTCTGCGGCTGCCCCAGCACGGTCGGAGACATCGTCGGCCCGTGCCTGGACTGCGGAGCGAAGACCTGCAAGGACTGCTCGGCCTTCTACGACATCGACGGAGTGACCTGTCAGGACTGCGAGGCTCCAGATGAGCAGCGGTGACGAAGCGGCCCCGGCGCCGGGCACAGAGGAGAAACTAGCGCAGCGCGAGCGAGATGACGGGCGCCCTGCGCGCCGCACCCTCGGCTCACTCATCGGCCTTGCTGGCTACCAACGGGAAAGCGCGGAAGGAGGGTTTCAGTTCGTGGTGTCTGCGCGTGCAATGAACACCCGAACCTTCTGGGGATCCAGGTCCGATCGCGTCACTTCGCAGTCCGCTGAGATGGAGTACATCCGCAGTCAATCAGAGGCCCCGCCGCGCGGCTCTCAGTGGGAGGAGCCATGATGCTGTGTTGGAAATGCAGGCTGTCGTTCCCCTCAGACGCGCTGAAGAAGTTTAACGGAGCGCCGTACTGCGCTGGGTGCTGGCCGAAGGTGGCGTCATGATCGAGTTCTGTTATGTGTGCACAAGGCCCGGGGCGGTCGCTGCGGGAATGGTGGCGGCGCACCTCGAGAAGTACCCGGCATGCGGGCCGTGCTGCGACAGCGCCATTCTCTTCATCACTGGCGTCTCCCGGGCCCGCCCGATCCAGCAGGTCATGAAGGCATTCCGCGCGTGGGTGGACGGCAGGAGGAGCCCGGACACATGGGCCTGAACAGGAGAGCGGCCAAGAGGGATGGGAACGAACCCAGCATCTACGGGCGGTGGGCGGCGCGCCTTGCGTACGTGCAGCCAGTGAGCGGCAAGGGCCAGCCAGACACGGTGGTGTGGTTCGGCGGGCGCGGGATGCGCGTGGAGACGAAGCGCGGCAAGGCGCGGCTCACGCCAGCGCAGATGGAAGAGTTCACGGACGCGTACCTGCTGGGCGTCAATACGTGGATCGTCCGGACCGAGGTCGATGCGGACGCGCTCTTGGATGGGACGCTGGAGCCGTGGAAGCCGGGCGATGGAACCACCGCCAAGCACCGGGGCTTCCGCCCCGGCCGGGACAGGGCGCGGAGCGTGGCGGAGCTCTGCGTGGCGAACCACTGCGGAATCTCCCACGCACCGGGCATGCGGCTGTGCTTCAAGCACCTGGAGGCTATCGGCCTCCCATCAGCCGATACAACTCCTCGTCCGAAAGGCGCGAAGCGGCCTCGGTAGCGTCCGCTTCCGCCTTGCGCAGTTCAGGGTCCTTCCTGGCGAGCGTGTAGTGGACGGCGCGGTACTGGCCGTCACCTCGTGCCGCAGCCTCCGCCAGCTGGGCACCCACCCTGGCGTGCAGGCCGGGGTTCAGACGCTCCAGCATGTGCAGGCGGGCGAAGGACAGGGCCTTGGCGCGGACGGCAGGGTCCTGGAGTACCTGTCGCCCTTCCTTCACGACGGGACCCACGCCGGGCAGAGACTCCGCCACGCGGAGGGCCCCGTTGCGGAAGGCGGCGCTCTCTCGGGCGGCCACGCGTTCGGCAGCCAGGGGCGACACATCGGAGGGGCCAGCGACACGGGTCATGTCCTGCGAGATGTCGCGCGGTGCAGGAACGACGGGCTGGACGGAGGGTGTGGGCTCCGGCGCCTGGGGCCGGAGAACTCGGCTGTCGCGCGTGGCCTCGACCGCAGGCGCCGCCGGGCCGGATGCGGCAGCAGCGGCGCGGCGGGCAGCCATGGCCTCCTCGGCCTCTCCGGCGAGGTTGAATTCCGGGCCGAGAGGCTTGGCCTCTGGGATGTAGCCCGGGGCGTAGTTCCCGCCGTAGTCCATGGTCCTGGCGCCGGGCAGCTGGCGCGGAATGCCAGTGAGCGGATGGACACGCTGGACGCCGGTTCCCCGGGTCACGTCGGCAGAGGGCAGGACCTCCGCGCCGGGCATCATCGCCTGGATGGTCTTCGCGTCGTCGGGGTAGTTGTTCCAAGCGCTACCGCCGCCACCCATCGGAACCACCTCGGCGGCGCGGCCCTGCTTGGCCACGTCCTCGTAGGTGCCTGGCATGGTGCGCTCCGCCTGTCCGCGCGAGATGGGGGAGCCGTCAGGAGCCAGGCGATTCGCGGCGATGTTGTCCACCATCTCGCTGGGGTAGCGCTTCCGGAGTTCCTGCTCCACCCGGGCGCGCGCGAAGGCAGCCGGGTCATCCACGGCCTGCCCGTAGTTGGCGTTGTACTGCTCCAGCCGGGCACGCTCCCCGGACGAGAGGTTCGGGTCCTTCAGTCGCTCGCGGTATGCCTGCACGCGGTCGTAGTTGACGGCGCGGCGCTCCTCGGCGGAGCCCTTGTAGCCCTGGAGCGTCCGGGTGCCGGGCTCCTCGGTGAACTGCGCTGGTGCGCTTCCTCGGGAGGCTCGCGCGCGCTGAAGCACCTCGCGCGGGTTCAACGCCTTTGCCTCGCGCTCGGCGGCGATGCGGGCCTCCCGGGCCGTCCGGGCGTCCACCGCCTTATTCATTTCGAGCGCCTGGCCCTGTGCGCGGTGGATGGGGGCCTCCGCTGCCTCCTGGGCGGCTTCTGCGGCCTCCCGCGCGGCAACGTCCTCTTGGAGCAGGGCGTCGGTCCTGGCGTTGCGCAGGGCCTGCCCGGCGCGCTGGCCAACCGCCTGGAGCCCCCGCGCCACGCCGTATCCCGCAGCGCCGCCTCCCGCGCCCCATGCCGCGCCCTTCGCCGCGTCCACGGCGGCCCCGGCCACGTCACCACGCGTCAGGTCCGCACGGCTGTCTCCGAGGCCCTGGGCGGCCCCCTCTGCGGCGCCCTGGGCCGTGGCTCCGGCCAGTGAGGAGGGGTTGCGCAGGGCCAGCGCACCGGCCACGCCACCAGCCAGTTGAGAGGCGCCGTAAGTGCCAGGGCTCGCGCGCTGAGTGTCTGCCTCCAGGCCGCGCTGAGCGTCCCGGGCCTCCGAGTAGGAGCGCGGCGCGGGGGTGGGGACGGAGGGATCGAAGAAGTCCCCCACGGGCAGGGAGAGGCGGGGGGCGACGCTCTCCAGGTAGCCCACGGCCTCGTCGGCAAAGCCCCGAGTCGCGCCCTGGTTGAAGCCGCGCACGGCGGCTGTCGTGGCGCCGGGGGCCTTCCGGGCGCGGCCGCCAGCGGCCAGCAACTCTTCCTTGGTCGGCATCACTCCACCTTCCTTCGCGTCTGCCCGTTCTCCAGCACCTCCCACACGGAGCCGTCCGGCATGTCGATCTCCTCGCCCGTGGCCCGCGGGCCCGCCTGGGGGATGTTGGCAGAGGTGGTGCCTCCCCGCCGCGCGCGCTCGGCCACCACTTCTGGGCGGAATCCGGACTCGGAGTTCTTCAAGGCCGCCTGGGCGCGGCGGGCGAGCGCAGCCATGCCGCTCCGCCATGCGCCCTCGCTTCTGCCCGCGCCCATGCCCATGGCTTCCAGCGCGGTCTCTGCTTCCTGGGGCGTGACGGTCTGTCCGGACTCCTCGCGGACGATGCCACGGTAGAGCCGAAGCGCGGCCTGCCGGACGTCGGTTCCCTCCTGGCTGACGAGGAACTCGGGGAGCGCGCTCACCACCGGCCCCACGCCCGGCACGTCTCCGGAGGAGTTCACGTAGGGGATGATCCGGTCGAGGTCATCCTTCAAGCCGGAGATCGCTTGGGTCCGGTCGGCCAGTTTCTGGAGCGCCTTCTCGTCCTCTCCTTTCTGGGCGGCAGCCTTCTTTTCCTCCGCATTGTCCTGGCGCTCGGTCTGCTGGAAGCGGAACTGCTCGCGGCGCAGCGCGCGGTCTGCGGCCTCTCCGCGCTGGTTGGCCTCGGCAAGGCGGCCCTGCTGCGCGAGTTGGTCTCTTCGGAAGCGCTCGTCCAGGCCGTCCTGCTCGCGCTGGTAGGCGAACTGCCGCTCCTCGCCCGCTGCCTTCCGTTGGCCCTCCTGCGCGGCGCGCTGGTCCGCCATGGCGCGGCGGTTGGCTTCCTGCTCCTGGCGGGTGCCCTCCTCCTGCTGGAGGTAGTCCTCCAGTGGCTGGCGGGCGGCGCGGCGCTGGTTGTCCCAGGCAGAGTCGTTGTAGCGGCCCCCGCCGATTCCGGTGCCGATCTGGTTGAAGGCACTGGCCAGTTCCACGCCCAGGGCCCGGCGGTTGGATTCTCCCTGGGCCTGCTCAAGGCCGGAGCGCTGGCGCATGTAGGAGGCCACGCCCTCGGGGAGCGCGGCGTACCTGTCCCCCTCCTTCGGGGCGTACTGGCCGAGGGGGCGGGCCTCCGGGGCGCGCTGGTTCATCGCGCTGCTGGCGCTGTTCAGCCGGATCGTGGTGCTCCGGTTCTGAGCGGGGGCGGGCCGGGCGGCAACCGGGGCTCGCGGAGCCGGGGGCGCCTCCGGCTCCATGGCGCTCCTGGCGAGGCCCTCGTCGTACCAGCCAGCGGCCTTCCCGGCGGCGATGGACTGCTTGCGGCTGAACGGGGTGGCGGGAATGGTTTCGACGTGGGGGGCCGGGTAGTGGGCGGCGAGTGCGTCTCGCCACTCGTCTCCCGTGTTGAACTTGTACCCCTCGCGGCCCAACATGACTGTCCCGGCGTCCGGGCTGCCGCTATCCGCGCGCGCTCCGAGCTCCACGGATCCGGGATAGAAGTCCGCCGTGTCCATGCCGCCATTGGTGTTGTTCCGGTAGATGCGCTTCACCGGAATCCGCTTGGCCTTGTTCTCCGCCTGCACCTCGGCGAGGTAGGCGGCGGCCTTCGTGAGGTAGTCGTCCTTGCGCGGGGCCATTAGCGGGCCTTCCTTCGGGTGGCGGTGGTGGTGGGCGGCAACCCCGTCTGAAGTTGCTGCTGCTGGGCCTGGGCGTTGGCGGCGGACTGCTGAAGGGGCGCGGCGCCCACCATCTGCGCCCCCGTGGTGGGGCTCGTGGGCGGCTGGTAGCCGGGCTGCTGGGACTGCCACGCGCCGTAGGTGGCCGGGGCCTGGATGGCGCGGCCCACTCCCGCGCCGATGTTGGCGCCCATCTCCCGGGTACGATCCGCCTGCTGGCCGTAGGAGGAGGCCACCCCATTGTAGGCGTTGGCCATGCCGTTGGCCTTGGCGAGCTGCGCGTTGAACGCCTGGTACCGGGCTTGGTCGTTGTACTGCAACATGTCGTTCCACTGCCCGGCGTTGAACATGTTCAGCTCGTCCTGCGCCTGGGCCTTGGAGAAGTCCTGCTGGAACTGGGTGTTGGAGCGCGAGGAGGCGAGGCTCCCCGCGTTGCCGAGGGCGGACATGCGCGCCTGCTCGTTCGCCGCCGCGCGCTGGAGCCCGGCCATGCGCTCCCGGTCTGCCCCGGCCTGGGAGGCCAGCAGCTGGTCCGTGTAGACGGCATCCGCCCCGAGCCCGGCGGCCATCCCCTGGGAGACGGCGGCCTGCCGGGAGGCTCGCTCCAGTTGGGCAGAGTCCAACGCGGCCTGCTCGTAGTCGGCGCGGCCCTGGGCAGACTCCCCGTTGCGCGCCACCTCCAGGTAGCGGTTCAGCACCTCGTCTTGGGTGGCTTCCAAGCCCTGGTTCCGGTTCACGTCCGCCGTGGCGGTGCGCGCCACCTCGCGGGCAATGAGTTCCCTGGCCTGAGGCGGGGAGAGCGCGGCGTACTGGCGCACGGCCTCCATTCGCATCTCGCGCTCCTTTGCGTCCGCCGAGCCAGCGAGCCAGTTGGAGAGTGCGCCCACTCCCGCGCCCACGAGCCCGCCGACGACTGAGAGGGTGATTGGATCCATGGCGTCTCCTCAGGGCCCGTAGCCCGGCACGCGGAACAACTGCTTGTTTCCGTAGATGCGGCGCGCCTCTTTCTCACGTCGCTGGCGTTCCGTCTCCTGGGCACCAGCGCGGATGCGGTCCATTTCCTCCTGCTGTCGGGCCGCGTTCTTCTGCTCAATGCTTTCGGTGCCCTGCGCGCGCTGGAGGATGGAGGCTGCGGCGGCGTCATACTGGCGCGCGGCATCCGCGCTGGTGGCCTGCGCGGCGGTGACGGCCTTGCCCCCGGCGGCCTGGTAGTCCACGAGCTGCTGGGAGAGGTTCCCGTACTGCTTGGAGAGCTCCGCGCCACGGTTGCCGAGGGCCGCCCCGGAGAGCGCGGCGTCCAGCGATGCGCCGCCCGCCGTGTAGGTGCCGGTGGCGCCCTGGCGAAGGAGGGCTGCCCGGCCGCCGGCCGTGTTCAGGTTGTTGGCCGCGTCCTGGGCCTCCTGGGCCTGCTTGGAGAGCGCTTTGGTGTCGTAGCCCGCCGCGTTCCAGTCGGCCGGGCCCGCGTAGCCCTGCTTGGCCTTTGCGGCCATGGCGCCCGCCTGGGCGTAGAGGTCCTTGGAGGAGACTTCCGGGTTGTTGGGATCCCAGCTCCGGGCCTGGATCCCCGGGCTGTAGGACTGGGTGCCCGCTGCCACCTTCTCTCCGAACCCCGTGTTGGCCCCCTGCACGGCGGATGATGCGTCGGCCCCCTGCTTCTGCACCTGCCCCACGAGTTTGTCCGCCATGCCCTGGGCGGCCCCCCGGTTCAGGTCGAGGATGCGGCTGAAGTTGACGTACCCGGGGCTCGACTGGTTCCCGGGCTGCGCGCCGCCGGTGGCTCCCGGCGCGGCGGAGGCGCCCGCTCCTGGGCCAACGCTCACGCCTGGGTCTCCTCCCGAGGAGGCGCCGCCCCCGAGGGCTCTCTTCTTCTGGAACTGGGTGGCCATGGGTTGCTTTCTACCCCAGGAGGGCGAGAAACGAGACGGTGCAGGTGGTGCTGGGAGGAATGCCCGGGCAGCGGGTGACGATGGCGGTCACGCCAGATTCCGTGCTGGTGGTCTTCCACCTGGCGAAGCCCGATGTGCGCTCTCCAGTGGGCCGGTTGGAGTGATCCAGAATTTCCGCAAAGTAGAGCATCATGCGCGGCGCGGCACGGCACGGAATGGTCTGCGGCGTGATGATGCCGGACTCATTCGCCACGACGATGGCGGCGTTGCTTTCCGCTGCGGAATCGAAATTCTGGGCAAGCGTCAGGCTTCCGAGGCTGCTCGTGAGGTCCTTGAAGAAGTCCGAAATCTGGCCGTGGTACGCCTTCAGCGCCGGGTTCTCCTCCAGCAGCGAGTCACGGACTACGGGCAGGGGCGGGATCTCGGCCATCAGCGCGGGCACCCGGCGGCGGTGAGTTCCTCATCGAGGTCGTTTTCCTGGGAGCCGGAGAAGACGCCGACGCCCGAGGCGCCCAGGGTGAGCCCGGCGGAGATGGCGGGGGCCACCTTCTCGTCCGTGAAGGCGAGCGCGATGCCGGTGAGAATGGCCCCGGCCCCGGCCACGTAGGTGCTGGTGGCCTCCACGGCGCGGTAGGTGCGGCGCTCCTTCTTGAGCACCTGACACTGCTCCTCGGAGAGGGTGAACGAGAAGGCGGACACGCCGAGGTGGTCCGAGGGCTTCTGCCGGTAGGAGGTGGCACAGCCGGTGAGGGCGAGGACGGCGAGCGGTGTGAAGAGACGCATCTGGGCTCCTGGTGGGTGCTGGACGTCACGGTAGCGCGTCGCGTGACGAAAGTCAGGTTCCACGGTACGCTTCTGGCATGCCTCAGGCCCCGAAGAACACTCCCCCGCCACTCCGTGACGTGGCGCTCTCCGTCACGCTCCGGGGCCTTGCCGTCCGAGTGCCGCCCGTCATCGTCGCGGTGCTGTTGGCGGGCATTGCCCCGGTGATCGTCATGAAGCAGACGCCCCCACCGCCTCCCACTCCGAACCCGGCAATTCCGCAAGACGCCGACGAACAGGGCTCTACGGTGGACGTGGGCGCCATGTACGCCTTGGCCTCCGTCCTCCCGGGCCGCCTGCCGAACCCGGGGCCGAACCAGAAGCGGGCGGGCCAGTGCATTGAAGGGCTGGAGGTGGAGATCAACGGTGGGTGCTGGGTGGCCACCGACAAGAAGCCGCCCTGCCCGCCGCCGCGTGGCGGCTACACGCTCTACGAGCACGAGGGGAAGTGCTGGATGCCGATGGCGCGCGCGGCCCGTACGCCCACCAGCGGCGAGCCCCGGGGAACCCTCACCGTGGCGGACCCGCCGTGAGCCCCGAGAAAGAGCGCTTCCTGAAGTGGCTGGCCGAGCGCGCCGAAGAGGGCACGCCGTACTGCTGGCCCGCCGAGTCCAATGGCTACTTGGGAAAGGGGCTGAAGAGTCCCGAGAGGCCCGTGGCGTTGGACTGCTCCGGCGCCGTCACCTGCGGCCTCTACGTGGCCACGGGCGGGCGGATCGACTGGCGGGCGGACAAGAACGCCCAACGCCTGTGGATGGAACTCCCTGGGCTCAAGGTGGGTGATCAGCCCGAGCCAGGAGATGTGGCCTGCTACGGAACCCTTGCCCACTGCTCCCACGTGATGGTGATGGCCGAGGATGGCCACCGCGTGGTGGGGGCAGCGGGAGGGGACAGGCGGACCCTGACTGTGGAGATTGCCAGGGCCACGGGGGCACAGGTGAAGTACCGGAGGCATCACCTGTACCGCCCGGACTTCATTGGGTGGAGGCGGTTGCCGTTGTGAGCGGCTTGCGGAGGCGCTCCCTGCCGGTCCACCACTCATCGGTTGGCGGCAGTCCCCGGCGATTCCGCTCCATGTTGATGACAGCCACGACGCTCAGCGTCTCTGCGTCCCCCCAGCGTCTCTCGCAGTCGGTGCAGACCCAATATGGACAGTCCGGCGCGTGGCACGCTGAGCATGGTGGGTGGGTCATAGGGCCTTGGCGCGGCGGAGGGCGGCATGAGCCATCTGGCACTCGGCCGGGCATGTGGTCCCATACGGCATGCTGCCGCAGGATTTAGTGTGCCAGCCCAAGCCGTACATCTCCTCGCCGCTGGCCATGAGCGCCGCCACTGCGGCATCCCGCGTCGCCTCGGCCTCCGCCAACTGGCGCTTCAGGTCGCGGATGGTGGTGTCCTTCTGGGCCATGGCCTCCTTTGCTCCTGCCACCCCGTTTTTGAACACCTCCTCCATCTTCTTGCTCATGGCTCCTTGCCTTCTGCGGTGATGGCCCGCCATTCCCCCATGGTGAGCGTGAATGACATCGCGGTCGAATCCGGGAGACGATGGACCTCGTCCGATAGCGCCACCTTGTCGGCCAATGCATGGAGCACGCGCCTCAACCGTTCCACCTCCGCCGTCTTGTCCTCCAGCACTGCGGCCTGAACGGCGAAGCCCACCTCCAGCGCCTCGTTGCGCTCGTACAGCGCGAGAGCCTCTCCTTGGGTGAGCGAGAGTCCGTCCTTCGCGCGCTGCCTCGCTTGGTCGAGCAGGGTCACGGCGCCTCCTTCACGAGATTGTACCCGGACGGGGTATTGCTCAGGGCCGAGAGCAAAATCGAGCGCCGGCGCCCCCATTCCCCGCTCGGCATCAGCGACTCCACCTCACCCCGATTCCAAGGAGCGTTGCCGCTCCGCCTCCAATCCACGATGCGGATGCGCGTGGTGGTGAATTTCACGAACTTGCCGGAACGGCCGCGAACGACATGACGAACTCGCTTCACCCATTCCTGCCCGACCTGCGGTTGTGGCTTCACGGCGCCTCCCCGCGCACGAGGATGACCACGAGCGTGCCCACCACCACTGCCGCTCCCACGAACATGCCGACTCCGAGGATGGCGGCGCTCACGTGCCCTTCTCCAGATTCCGAAGCGCGGCCTCGTAGCGATTCTTGGCTGCGAGAAGGTCTCGGGCTGCATCTCCGAGTTCGTCACGGCACTTCGCGGCGTCCTCAAGTGGACTGCTTGCCACGGCTCCAGCCCACGCCCCAACGAACCGAAGCCAGCCAGCCCAATTTCGCATCCACCAGTTCACCGTCTTCAGTTTCGCCATTTCGGAACCTCCAGCCGGATGATCCCGGCCAGAGGCAATGTGCGTGAGTTCGCACACCATGTCAAGTTAGCTAAAATGTAATCGGGCCCTTCTCTCCGTCGCGCAGGTCGTCCACCATCTCCTGCGGGAAAACAAGTATCGGCACCACACCCTTGGCGGCAGCAGCGGCGGCGGCTTTCGAAGACTCGCCAATCACGACCCCGAACGCGAGGAAGAAGCGGATGGCCTCCTCGCTGGGCGTGGCCGAGCGGTTCGCCTCCCCGCGCTCCTTCATCATCTTCATGATGGCGGTGTTGTAGACGCGCACGCCCAGGCTCCCGGGGCCGCCGTCATCGTCGCAGCGCTGAGCGATGGCCTCCACTTCGTCCGCGAACGTGGGCGGCTGGAGTCCCGGCTCTTGGCGGCGGAGCGCCTTTGCGAAGGAGGCGGCCACGCGCCAGAAGAGGCAATCCCAGTCCCGGCCGGTCATCTTCGACTCTGGGATCTTCGTCAGGGCCGCCGTGTTGCGGAACATCAGGCGACCGTTCTTCTTTGAGGTGTCGAGGACATCCCGCCACAACTCGCGCGCCTTCGGGTTCTTGGCGTCGCGCACCGAGGGCGGGGCGTTCTTCATGTCGAAGTCGGGGATGTCGGCTGCGGAGGCGGGCGAGGCGATGGCCAGCAGGGCGAGGAGGAGCAGGGTCTGCTTCACGGGGTGTCCTTGGGGAGTGGCGCCAACGCGGCGCGGAGCCATCATGCACAGGGGCCATGGAGTCGCCAGAAAGACGAAGGGCCCCGGGTTTCCCCAGAGCCCTCGTCGCTCGCGAGCGCCTAATAGCGCGTGCAGGACATGGAGATGGTGCCGTTGTTGCTGGAACTGCCCTGGTCCCTGTACGTGGCGGTTCCGGTCGTTTGTCCCGGCCGGATGCTGAAGCTCCAGTATCCACGAGTCCCGTTGCCCTCGACATCGACGGACACGAGGCATCCAGCGTCCGTGGCGCCCACTTGGTCGCTCCGGTACATACTGACGCTGTTGTAGCCGAAAGACGCGCCGTCGATGGAGCAGGACGCCATCACACTCCCGTCGCTGAAGTCGTACCGGCTCGCGCGCGCTACGACGCTGATAGACCCCACCGGGGTGATGGAGCTGTAGCAGAACGTGGTCCCCACCAAGCGCATCCCTCCTCCGTCTTCTCCTTCGGGCCCCTGGGGTCCGGTGGCCCCGGGCGGACCGGCCGGGCCAGGGGGCCCTGGCTCGCCATCTGGACCGGGACAGGCGGTGAGCAGGAGTAGAAACGCCAAGGACAACGACCGCATGCAGGAACTCCGTGTCTCCGCGCGGAAGTGCGCGGGCGGCGCGTGGTAACACGGGGCAGCGAAAAGACGAAGGGCCCGCCTCATGAGCGAGCCCTCAGTCCCCGGCCTTGGGGAGCCGGACCACGATGCACCACCCAGTGGCGAGCCGACGCCCGCGCGGGGAGACTACCGCTTCATGGCGCCGTCGTACATCCCGACAATGAGGGATTTCATGCCAACCACCTCGAAGTCCTGTCCGAGCACGTCCCGGCGGACGGACACGTCCAACCGGGTGGTGCGCTGGCAGCCGTCCGGCACCCAGATGTGGCAGAACGGGGTGTTGGCCGCAGATCCGGTGCAGGACTCGGAGCCCCCCAGGTCGTTCGTGCAGACGAAGGTGACGGGGCCGTCGATGGCTTCCCGGGTGAGCAGGCGCAAGTCCGTGTACTGCTTCTCCCGCCCGGCATCCCCTTCGTCCATGACCGTCCAGTCGATGCGGACGGGGATGGCCTCGCCGGAGGGCCCCTGGAGGCGTTCAGTGTCATTGCCCACGCGCTCCTGGGTGACGGTGGGCGAGTCCGGGGAGCCGAGGTACAGCTTCCCGTCGTTCTTGGAGACGAAGCCGCCCGTGGCCGCGTCAGTGCGCTCCGTCCAGGTGCCGTTCTCCACGTTGTAGATCCACGCGTGGTCCGCCACGGTGGAGGCATTGGTCATCGGGTGCCAGAAGATGTAGCGAAGGCGAGCCTCGTCCTGCACGGCGAAGGCGTACTTATTCAGGACGGCGGGGTCGAGCCGGGAGATCCGGCGCATTTCGCCCTTGATGGGCAGGTCGATCTCCTCCACGCCCTGCTCATCCACGGCCACGAGGCCGCGCGTGGTGAGGGCCAACACCTGGTTGTCCACCACGGCCACGGAGGCGGCGCTCACGAGGTTGGCGTTCTGGTTGATCTGGTCCACGCGCCACGACTCGGCGCCCGTGCGGCGGACCTTGTACACGCCGTCATCCTGGACGAAGACGATCAAGGACTCACGCAACTTCACGCCTTTCATAATTTCGCGTCCGGAATTTCCGATTTTGAAGCGGTAATTTGCCACCGCCGAGCGACTCGGGGGGAAGGCATAAGGTCCGTTTCGCCGCGAAACCCAAGCCTCGTCTGAGCCATCTACCGCAGTAGAGAACATTTCGCTGGAGAGAACTGGCTCGTAGATACTTCCGTCCGTCAAGGCCACCACGGAGTAGACGGGGACTACCGAGTCGATGGCCTCCAGCCCAACGATGCCCGGCGGATCGCTGTCGGAACTGGCATAGAACGACCGCAAAGTGTCCGTCAGGAAGACATTCTTGTTGATGGATCGAACAAGGCTTTGCGCTGTCTCGGCCAAGGCGACAGAGAGCGAAGGCGAATCGGAGATGACGAATCGGTCGCTGCCCTCTGCCCCACCTGCCGCAATTGCCCGGAACTCCTCGCCCGCGATAAGGATGCGATCATTCACCTGAGGCAGCGCTAGAAATCGGAAACTGAGGCGTTGAGGGCCGCGCACGTTGAGCGCAAACAGAGCGCCATCAAAGGAAACGAGATCCTTGGCGAACGGCGGGCGCTCGTTTTGACGCATCAGCCCCTCGGACGTTGCATTCGTGTATAGCGCACGGCCACGCGCCTCGTCTGGCGTCTTGTCCTGCACGGAGTAATCGAATACGAAAGGCGGGATGGAGTGCTCGTGTACGAGATACATCTCGTCTCCGGCGCCGACGTCAACCGGTGCGGCGCTGGTTCGATACAAACGAAACCTGTCGCCCGGAGCCACCTCCTGCGGAATTTCACCGCGCAGGGTGTACGTCTCAGGCTCAGTCTTGCTGTTGATCACAACGATCCGAGACGACGGGACGCTCTCCATTTCAACTCCATTCGCGTCAGTCCGGACGATAGTGCTCCGATATGCTGCCGTCTCACCGGGCTGGAGGACGAAGCCGTCCGGAAGGAAGTCATCAACGAGCACTTCGACCGGGTATGGCACCGGGGCACCGGGAGACACGAGCGTTGTGTTTGCGTTGGCTAGCACCTTGACACCGTCTGACGTGGCGACGAACAGGGAGCGGCCCGCCTCGGCAAACGGAAGCCGCTCAATGCCAGGAGGAGGGCTCACCTCTTCGGCAATCATGGCGACTGAATCTGAAACCCCGGCATCCCGCACATACATACTCCTAACGACACCGGACGTATGCTCGACATTGCAGCCGTCAAACGACACACCAGACGACAGCCGTTCATCCGGCTGTTCGTACTCTCCGGCCATCTGCCGCTGACCGCTCACCGGAGTCGCAACGCCCTGGTCCGCGTTCACCAGATTCTCTGCGT
>Ga0196960_10000049_pt1 | contig 43933 bp, 46 predicted proteins | sample S3v_5metaG_FD_183187 | JGI IMG/M metagenome (GOLD analysis project Ga0196960, IMG submission 183187) | Soil microbial communities from Anza Borrego desert, Southern California, United States - S3+v_5 | ecosystem: Environmental > Terrestrial > Soil > Desert | place: USA: California | collected...
CCCGACGCCGCCGAGCGCCTGGCCAAGGAGGAGTCCTTCTACCGCGACCTCCACAAGGGCTACCGCGACCACTTCGATCGCCTCGGCGAGCCCGAGGGCACGGTCGGCGTCGCCGCCCCCGACTCCGCCGCCGCCCAGAACGCCCTCGCCGCCTACCGCGCCCTCGACACGATCGTCGTCCGCGGCCTCGCCAGCGCCAAGGTCGAGAAGATGACCGCCTTGGCCGAGGCCGCCGCGCCCACGAGCGCCTGAGTGTCCTAGGGCAGGCTGGTCAGGGAACCAGTTTGACCCCTACGGTGCCCCCCTGGCCCGCCAATGTGATGCCTTCGCCGGCAACCAGCTGGCCGTCGGTTTTGCTGCCGGTCCCGCTGAAGGGGCAAGCGAAGCCGTCTTTGGTCACCGTGTAGGCGAGGCCGGTGACTTCCGGATCGAGTGTGATGTCGTCCGGAGAGGAGGCAAGGTCGTTGTTGATCCTCACCGCCGTCAGTCCGGTCTGGGATTTGATTTCCATTTCGCAGGTGGTGGTCGCTACCTTGATCGATTTGCCGGTTGGGCATTCGAGGTCCAGTTTGGCTCTGAATTCGTTTTCGGCGACGGTCTGCGTGCCGTGCAGCAGGTATTCGCAGCCTTCGGTTTTGACCGTCGCCGAGGTGAAGCCGAAGGCTTTGCATTCGGAGAAAGTAATGTCCATCGAGGCTGTCGTGGTCCGTTCGTTGAACTGGACGTGGAAGCCGTTCTGGCATTCGACCGAGCCTGCCTGCGTCACCACTTTGAAGACCCCGACGCCGCTGCTGCCCTGAGGTGTGGCCGGATACTGAGTGGCTTCGAAGGTGGCCCCGACCGCGGTCGAGGCCGATGCGCCGAAAGCCAACAGAGCCACCGCAAGGGCCAGAAGGGCTTTTATCGAAGGGAAGCTCATGCGCAGCTCGGGTAGCCATACCGCATCAACCTCCCATGGTCAACTGCATCTGAGTATTTAGCGCGGCGGTTCTGAATTTCCCCCTCCACAACGGGTACTAGCCGACCAGAGCTGCCAACTATCGGAGGACACCCGTGAACCTGAAAAAACTCGCCGCCAAAGCGAAAGATACGATCGACAAGCGGGGCGGCATGGACAGCCTCAAAGCCGACGCCGAGGAGCTGAAAAAAGTCGCCAAAGGCGAGGGCACCCTCAAAGACAAAGCCAAACGCGCCGCGCAGGCGATCAAAGAGCCGGGCGCGAAAGCCGGCGACGGCGAAATGCACCCCGCCCAGGACGCCGGCCACCCCAGCGACACCCCCCGCAAAGGCGGTCCGCCGCACGAGTGAGCCTCTAACTAGAGGCTTCCCACGGAGAGGAAGTCCGCCGGCGCGAGGATGGGAGCGCCTGAAACGATCTCCAGGAGGTCGGAGTCGCCGGAGACCAGAACCGCTTTCTGCGAGTAGGCGAGGGCGAGCAGGTAGTTGTCGTCGGGGTCCGGGCAGGAGATCGGCGCCGGCTCGTCTGGATCTGGCTCAACGCTTGCCAGTCGGCGCAGGAACTCGAGGTAGTCCCTGACCTCGTCGATCCCCGCGTAGCGACGGAACTTCTCCCGCAGCAGCACGCCTTCCAGCTCTTCCAGGAGCAGCGGCGAGGCCACCATCTCGAACTCCGCTCCGGCCGCCTGCGTCAAGAGCCTCGCGGGCCGGCCCTCTGGATTGATCAGGGCGGAGACGAGGACGCCCGGATCAAGAACCGCCTGCCGCACGTTTCTCCCGACGCGCCTCATGCAGCTCGGTGTAAGCGAGATCGAGAGCCTGCCCTTCCGGCAACGGCTTCACCCGCGCCCACAACTCCTCGAGCGCATCGAGACCGAGATCACGCCGAAGCGATTCTTCGATCACCTCGGAGTCGCGCACACCCGTGCGCGCCGCCTTGATCCGCACCGCACGAAGAACCTCCTCGTCAACGGTCAAAGTCGTCCGCTGCTTCGGCATCATCGCACTTTAACATCAAGATGCAGCTATGCAGGCAGCCGTATTGGCGAGTTAGCTCGCCTATAGCCCCACTAACTCGCCAATCGCTAGTACGGCGGCAGGTCGTCGTACCAGACGCCGAGCGTCTTGAAGGCGCGCCAGAAGCGCTGCTTGGCGCCCTCTTCGTCCAGGGAGGCGTCGATGTCGGGGACGTAGAGGGCGTCGATGGTGGGGGTGAAGGGCTGGATCTCGCCCTCGCGCTGCTCGATCGGGCGGGAGAGGGGGACGCTGAGGCCGTTGAGGACGCGGAGGGCGGGCTCGCCCATGACGACGACGATCTTCGGCTGCACGATCGCCAGCTCTTCGACGAGGCGGCCGACGCACTCGCCGGCGGCAAGGTCGGGCTCCGGGATCGGACATTTGACGCAGAGGGTCCCGTAGACGACGAGGGGGTCGATGCCGAGCCGTTTGAAGCTTTTCATCAACGCGTTGCCGGAGCGGCCGTAGAAGGCGACCCCCTCCTCGATCTCCGAGGCCAGCGGCGCGTGCTTGAGCATGAAGACGTCGGCCTGCGGGTGGCCGGAGCCGAGCACCGGCATCAGCTTGCCGCGCGGGCAGTGCTGGCACTCCTGGATCTCGCGGCTCATCTGGTTGAGCTCGCGGATCGCCCGCTCCAGGTACTTCTCGCGTATCTCGTCGTCGATGCTGCGCATCGGGGCGTTCTTTGACGAGGCCGCCGCGGCTCCTTTGCGACGGTCCGTCTGCATCAGGACTTGCTCGTTCGCCGTCGCCGGCTCGGGCGCCGCGGCCGGCCCCCGCGGACCGGCTTCGCGTCGGGCACCCGCCGTTTCGGCGCCTTCGGCCGACCCGTCGTCTGCAGGAACTTCAGCGTCTGCACGTAGACGAGGTTCTTGTGCTTGCGGGTGATGTCGGCGTCCCGCATCGCCTCGAGGAACTCGGCCGGGCCGTCGAAGTCGTGGATCCGCTGCCGCACGCTGCCGAGTCCCTGGGCGACGTGGCTGTCGGAGCCCGCCGCCGGCACGATCCGGTACTTGCTCGCGAACCGCACCGCCTCTTCGTTGAACGAGGTCAGCGCCACCCGCGGGTTGAAGACCGCGAGCAGGTCGATCTCCTCGACGATGTCGAGCAGGTGCTCGTAGTCGGGCACCGAGTGGAAGCGGTCGAACGGGTGCGGCACGTAGACGAGCCCGCCCTGGCGGCGGATCTCGGCGATCGTCTCGGCCATCGTCAGCCCCTTCGGGATCTTCTCCTCGAGGAAGAGGCCGATCACCTCGCCCTGCTCGGCGGTCTTCACCTCCTCGGCGACGATCACCTTGATGTCCCCCATCTGCTCGGCGATCCTGCGCGCCTCCAGCGCCCCGGAGACCTCGTTGTGGTCGGTGACCGCGATCGCCCCGAGACCGCGGTCCCGCGCCGTCTGCAGCAGCACGTCGACCGGGGTCGCACAGTCGCCGGAATGGTCGGTGTGCATGTGCAGGTCGACCTCGATCAGCGGCCGCTTCGAGATCCGCTCGCGGATCTCCGGGTTCCCGGTCGGGTCGTGGCGGCGCGCCAGCAGGCGACGGTAGATCGCTTCCAGCTCGTCGACGGCCCGCCCCCGATCCGCCCCGTCGACCTCCTCGTAGCCGGCCGGGAAGAAGCGCTCCAGCAGCTCGGCGGTCTCCGGCTTGGTCACGGTCCGCGCGTCGATCCGGCCGAAGAAGATCTCGACGAAGGGCCGCGCGACCTGGGTCGAGAGCACCCGCTCCTGGGGCGCGTGGAAGGTGGCGACGTTGAGCGAGAACGAGTGCCGCAGCGCCGCCGAGGGCGCGCTCGGCGCGAACGGGTCGTGGACGTGGACGATGTCCAGCGACCGCGATTTCAGCATCCGTTTGACCGGGTCCCCGGTGGAGACCCGCAGCACCTCGTGGCCGCGCCGCTCGAGCTCCTCGGAGACGGCCTCGGCGAACTGCGCCGCCGGGTTCGGCCCCGCCCGGCGAACCGGGAAGACCTGGGCGATCGAGAGCGGCGCGGGGGTCACAGGGTCAGGATAAGAGCCCCGACGAACGCGAGGCCGCGAGAAAGTCCGTATATCGGACCTTCTCGCGGCCTCGGTGGAGCTTCTCCCGGCGGGTTAAGCCGAAGCGGTGCTCGGCGACTCGGCCGGGGTGCCGGGCAGCGAGGAGCCGCGCGAGTTCTCGAGGATGAACTGCTCGGTCTGCTCGCGAGCCTCGTCGTCGGGACGCTGGGTGTGCGGGCTCTTCATCAGGTAGCTGGAGGGCCCGTCGAGCTGGCCGGCGATGCCGTTGTTGAGCGCCAGCTTGATCAGCCGCACCGCGTCGATGACGACGCCGGCGGAGTTCGGCGAGTCCCAGACCTCGAGCTTCAGCTCCGCGGTCAGCGGCACGTCGCCGAAGGCTTTGCCCTCGAGCCGGATGTGCGCCCACTTGCGGTCGGTCAGCCAGGCGACGTAGTCGGAGGGGCCGACGTGGACGTCCTCGGGCGGCAGCTCGTGCCCCATGATCGAGGTGACGGCGTTGGTCTTCGAGACCTTCTTCGAGTCCAGCCGCTCGCGCTCGAGCATGTTGTAGAAGTCCATGTTGCCGCCGACGTTGAGCTGGCTGGTCCGCTCCAGCCGCACGCCGCGGTCATGGAAGAGGCGCGCCAGCGCGCGGTGGACGATCGTCGCCCCGACCTGGCTCTTGATGTCGTCGCCGATGATCGGCAGCCCGGCCTCCTGGAAGCGCTTGTCCCAGTAGTCCTCGCGGGCGATGAAGACCGGCAGGCAGTTGACGAAGCCGACGCCGGCCTTCAGCGCCTGCTCGACGTACCACTTGGTCGCCTCCTCGGAGCCGACCGGGAGGTAGCAGACGAGGACATCGGCTTTGGTCTCTTTGAGGATGCCGACGACGTCCGCGGTTTCGCCCGGGGCCTTGGTGATCTTCTCTTTCAGGTACTTGCCGAGGCCGTCGTGGGTCATCCCGCGGTGCACCTCGACCCCGAGGTTCGGGACGTCGGCGAACTTGATCGTGTCGTTCTGGCCCGACCAGATCGCCTCGGAGAGGTCTTTGCCGACCTTCTCGGCGTCGATGTCGAAGGCGGCGACGAACTCGACGTCGCGGACGTGGTAGCCGCCGAGGTCGACGTGCATCAGGCCCGGTACTTCGTCGGCCGGGTCGGCGTCCTTGTAGTACTGGACGCCCTGGATGAAGCTGTTGGCGCAGTTGCCGACGCCGACGATCGCGACGCGGACTTTCTCGTCCGTGCGGCCGACGCCGTTGCCGTGGCCGTTAGCTCCGTTGGTCTCACTCATTGCTTTGGAAGTCCTCCTGGATTGCGCTGGGTGGCTGAAGACACCTGGCGGCTTCGCTGGTTACACATCCCCAGCGCCGCCACCGCCGTCGTCCTTGACGCCGGAGACCTCGCCGGAAAGCTCGTTCCTCACATGCCATACCCGTTGAAAGGTGGTGAAAATCGTCAAGGCGGCGACCACGTAGACCGCCGGGGCCAGCAGTTCGAAGTCGCCCAAACCGGCTCCCTTGGCGAAGATCAAGCCGACGGAAAGTAGCACCACCCTGACCGGCCGGGTCGCCAAACCGACCTTGCATTCGACTCCGAGCGCCTCGGCCCGGGCGCGGGTGTAGGAGACCATCAGGGAGAAGAGGACGGCGACAACGCACATCGCCGCCGCGAAGTCCTCCCCCTCCGCCGCGAAGTAGCCGGCGACGGCGGCGAGCACGATCCCCTCCTCGATCCGATCCAGGGTCGAGTCGAGGAAGGCGCCGAAGAGGGTCCCCTTGCCCGACATCCGCGAGTAGCGACCGTCGAGCGTGTCCATGATCGAGCCGAGGACGAAGGCGACGCCGGCGAGGAAGAAGAGCTCCTGGGTGACGAGCACGGCCGCGATCACGTTGCCGAGCAGGCCGACCATCGAGATCGCGTTCGGGGTGAGGCGCGACTCGATCAGCCGATCGCGGGCGTATGCCCGGAGCTCCTGGCCGTTGCGAGCGCTACCGCGACTGCTGCGCCCGGGGGGCGCCGAAGGTCCCATCAGGGCGTGAGGCTATTACGCCTCGGCCTCGCGCGGGGCGGGGGCGCGGAAGGACCAGGCCTCGGGACGGGCGAGCGCGAGCCGGTAGGCGATCCCCGCCGCGGTCAGCGCGACCAGCCAGCCGAGCGCCGCATCGACCCAGTAGTGGTTGGCGGTGACGACCGTGACCCAGGAGACCAGGAGCGGCCAGAAAGCCCACCAGGCCTTCGACCACCAGTTGCGGCAGAGCATCACGCCGGTGCCGCCGATCATCATCGCGAAGGCGCAGTGCATGCTCGGCACCGCCGCGTAGGGGTTGATGAAGATCTTCGCGATCGTCGAGTCGTGGCCGACGTCGGAGTAGGCGTTGAGCGTGTCGACGAAGCCGAGCTCGGGGAACATCCGCGGCGGCGCGGTCGGGTAGAGCGAGTAGCCGATCAGCGCCAGCCCGAAGGACGCCACGAACATGTTCCGCACGAAGTAATAGGACTCGTTGCGGAAGAGGTAGAGCCAGAGCAGGAAGCCGAGCGCGACCGAGAACTGGGCGTTGAGGTAGAGCTGGTTGGCGACGTCGATGATCCCCTGCGCGGGCAGGAAGAACGCCTGCAGGCCCGGCTCGAAGAAGGTCCCGGTCGCTTTCTCGAAGTCGATGATCCGCTGCCCGTTCGTCATCGCAACGGCTTTCTGCCCGTCGGCGATCCCGCGCACGAACGTGTAGGCGAGGTCGACCGCGACGAGGATCGCGGCCTGGCGACCGAAGTCGCCCCAGCCCTTCGGGAGTCGGGCGGTGATAGCGGCAAAGACGGCAGACACGAACAAACGATTGTAGCCCGGGCGTTAACGGCGGTGGAGGGGCAGAGTTGAGGTCAACTAGGGTCCAGGCGTGGCTTGGAAGCGGCCGGACAAGCGACGGGTGCGGGCGATCCGCGACCGGCTGCGGGAGATGTACGAGATTCCGGCGGAGGAGCCGCACGGGGACCCGGTGGGGGAGCTGGTGAAGACCGTCCTCTCCCAGCACACCAACGACCGCAACCGCGACCGCGCCTTCGCGGCGCTGCGGGAGCGGTTCCCGGGCTGGGAGGAAGTGCGCGACGCGCCGGTCGACCAGGTCGAGGAGGCGATCCGGCCGGGCGGCCTGGCGCGGCAGAAGGCGCCGCGGATCCAGGCGATCCTCGAGCGGCTCGGCGACCCGCCGGACCTCGACTGGACCGAGACGGCGTCGCGCGAGGAGTCGCTGGAGTTCCTCCTCGCCCTCCCCGGCGTCGGCCGCAAAACCGCCGCCTGCGTGCTGATCTTCACCTGGGGCATCCCGGAGATCCCGGTCGACGTCCACGTCCACCGCGTCGGCGGCCGGCTCGGGCTCTTCCCGGCCAAGGCCTCCTTCGAGAAGGCCCACGACGAGATGCTCGCGATCGTGCCGCCGGAGGACGCGCACGAGTTCCACGTCAACCTGATCCGGCACGGCCGCACCGTCTGCCGCCCCAAACCCCGCTGCGGCGAGTGCGCCCTGCGACGGATGTGCCCCTGGTACCGCGAAAACCGCGCAACTGCGGGCGGCAGTAGTATGCGCGCCGCTAAATGAGCAAGCGCACCTTCATCTGGTTCGGCGTCCTGGTTCTCGTCCTCGCGGTCGCCATCCCCTTCGCCGCCTTCCGCTCCAAGGGCGACGGCGAGACCGCCCGCGACGTCCCGTCCGACCTGAAGAACGCCCAGTCGCTCTTCGTCGTCAACTGCGGCACCTGCCACGCGCTCTACAGCGCCGGCACCGACGGCAACTACGGCCCCGACCTCGACGAACTGCTCGCCCCCTCCGGCAAGCCGGAGGGCGAGACCGCCGGCGACACGATCAAAGCGACCGAAGGCCGCGTCCTCAACGCGATCGAACAGGGCATCGACAGCGACACCACCCCCGGCCGGATGCCCGGCGGCATCCTCAACGAAGAACAGGCCGAAGAGGTCTCGGAGTTCGTCGCCCGCACCGCGGGCGAAGGCTGAGCCCGAGGGGACGGCTTCCGCCGCCCCCTCGTAACTCGCGGCGCGCTTCTACCGCCGGAACCGCAGGGCGCTGAAGACTCCGGCGTGGTCGGAGTTCCAGAACCCGTTGACCGGCTGGATCCCGCTCACCGCCGAGTACTGCAGGGTGATCAGCTGGGGATTGCGGGTCAGGATGTGGTCGACCTGGTGGTCGAAATCGGCTTCGCTGCCGCCCGCGCCCACAGCCAGCAGGCTGGAGTCGAGGCAGCAGCTGAGCGGATCGTCGGTGCTGCGGTTGACCATCCCGGCCGCCAGCAGCGTCTGGTAGGCGAGCCGGTCCGCGCCTTCGACCGTGTCGTCGTCGGAGTTGAGGTCCCCGACGAGGACGACCGGCAGCGTGCTCGTCGCCGGCCCGGTCGGCGCCACCAGCTCGGCCGCCTGCGCTTGGCGGATCAGCGGGTGGAACGCCTCCAGGTGGGTGTTGACGAAGCGGAACCAGCCGCTGCCGCGGACCTTCGCGTCGACCGCGGTCCAGCCGCGTTTGACCGTCACCGGCACTCCGGCCACCGGCACCACCAGGTTGGTCGCGAAGTTGGCCGACTGCGGGTTGCGGGTGTGGACGCCGCCGCCGGTGCGGGCGAGGATCACGTCGCGCATCGTCAGCCGCCCGTTGATCTCGGCGTCGGGGATCGCCGGGTTCGGCCCGTCGCCGGCGACGCCGTTCTCGTCACCCGGCGCCTCGAGGTCGAACTCGTTCTGGACGACGACGACCTCGTAGCGGGTCTTGCCCTGGTTCAGCTCGGCGAGCAGTTCGGCCAGGTAGTCGTAGCGGACCGTGGTCGCGGTCGGGACACCGGTCACGACCGGCGCCAGGCTCGGCGGCGCGGTGCGCCAAAGCGCCACCTCCTGCAGGCCGACCAGGTCCGGCTTGGCGTCGAGGATCTCGTCGGCGAGGCCCTCGGCGCGGATCGGGAAGTTGTTGGCGGTCACTTCGCGCAGGATCTGGCCGTTGGCCGCGACGAAGGCCGGCAGCGTCGGCGCCTGGATCGCCGGCGTCAGGTCGGCACCGAGGTAGAGGTTGCGGGTCATCACGTTGACGACCTTGCCTTTGCCGCGGTCGCCGTGGTCGGCCTTCTTCTTCGCGAGGGCCGCGCCCGGCAACAGCAGGGCGATGACCATCAACGCGGCTAACGCCGGCCCTAACAGCCGGCGGATCGGTACGGAGCTCAAAGTCTTTCCTCCTCTTCCGAGATCCCATCCCTGGGATCGGGTTGGTCGAGGCGCCTCCCGCTGTCGAGTGTAGGGACCGTCCTGCCCCTGCTTGCAACTTTCAAGGAATCTGCCATACTGCCACTTAGATTTTTGGAGCTTGAACAACGAAACCCCTGGAGGTAGGCGGAAAAGTGGCAAAGACGATCGGTATCGACCTCGGCACGACCAACTCGTGCGTGGCGGTGATGGAGGGCGGCGAGCCCACCGTGCTGGAGAACGCGGAGGGCGGGCGCACGACCCCGTCGGTCGTCGCGTTCGCCGAGAGCGGCGAGCGCCTCGTCGGCACCGTCGCCAAACGCCAGGCGGTGATGAACCCGGAGAACACGATCTTCTCGATCAAGCGCTTCATGGGCCGCAAGGAGGCCGAAGTCAAAGAGGAGGAGACGATCGTCCCGTACAAGGTCGAGGCCGGCCCCAACGGCGACGTCCGCGTCGACGCCCGCGGCAAGCAGTACAGCCCGCCGGAGATCAGCGCGATGATCCTCCAGAAGCTGAAAGCGGACGCCGAAGCGAAGCTCGGCGACACCGTCGACGGCGCCGTCATCACCGTCCCCGCCTACTTCAACGACGACCAGCGCCAGGCGACCAAGGACGCCGGCAAGATCGCCGGGCTCGAGGTCAAGCGGATCATCAACGAGCCGACCGCGGCCTCGCTCGCCTACGGGCTCGACAAAGAGGAGGCCGACCACTCGATCCTCGTCTTCGACCTCGGCGGCGGCACCTTCGACGTCTCGGTGCTGGAAATCGGCGACGGCGTCTTCGAGGTGAAGGCGACCGCCGGCGACAACCACCTCGGCGGCGACAACTGGGACAAAGCGATCGTTGAGTGGCTGGTGGCGGAGTTCAAGCGCGACCAGGGTGTCGACCTCTCCCAGGACAAAAACTCGCTGCAGCGCCTCTACGAGGCGGCGGAGAAGGCGAAGATCGAGCTCTCCTCGACGCAGGAGACGCAGATCAACCTGCCCTTCATCACCGCGGTCGAGGGGCAGCCGAAGCACCTCGACCTCAAGCTCACCCGCTCGAAGCTCAACGAGCTGACCGGCGAGCTGCTCGACCGCGTCGTCGGGCCGGTGAAGCAGGCGCTGAAAGACGCCGACACCGAGGTCGACCACGTCGTCCTCGTCGGCGGCATGACCCGGATGCCGTCGGTGCGCGAGAAGGTCAAAGAGCTGACCGGCAAGGAGCCCCACCAGGGCGTCAACCCGGACGAGGTCGTCGCCGTCGGCGCCGCGATCCAGGCGGGCGTGCTCGCCGGCGACGTCAAGGACGTGCTGCTGCTCGACGTCACCCCGCTGACGCTGGGGATCGAGACCAAAGGCGGCGTGATGACGAAGCTGATCGAGCGCAACACGACGATCCCGACGAAGAAGTCGGAGGTCTTCTCGACCGCTGAGGACAACCAGCCGTCGGTCGAGATCCACGTGCTCCAGGGCGAGCGCGAGATGGCGTCCGGCAACAAGAGCCTGGGCAAATTCCAGCTCACCGGCATCCCGCCGGCGCCGCGCGGCATGCCGCAGATCGAGGTCACCTTCGACATCGACGCCAACGGGATCATCAACGTCACCGCGACCGACAAAGGCACCGGCAAAGAGCAGAAGATCGAGATCAAATCCGGCTCCGGCCTCTCCGACGAGGAAATCCAGAGCATGGTCTCCGACGCCGAGTCCCACGCCGAGGAGGACCGCAAGCAGCGCGAGCTGGCGGAGACCCGGAACCTCGCCGAGAACGCCGCCTACCAGGCGGAGAAAGCGATCGACGAGGCCGGCGACAAAGTCGACGACGCCACCAAGGAGGAGGTGCGCGCCGCGGTCAAGGAGGTGCGCGAGTCGCTCGAGTCCGGCTCGAAAGAGGAGCTCGACGCCAAGGTCCAGGCGCTGAACACGGCGATGACCAAAGCGTCGGAGCAGATCTACGCGGCGGCCTCGGCGGAATCCGAAGCGGCCGGGGGGTCGCCTGAGAACGGGGCTTCCTCGGATGAGGAGGAGGTTGTTGATGCTGAGGTGGTTGATGAGGAGGGCAAATGAGCGAGTCCTCGGATCGTCAGGACCTCGGGCCTGAGGCGCCTGGGGCCGCGGGTCCTGTCACGGGGGAGGACTCCCGTGCTCTACAGACTGACTGCGCGCGGGAGTCCTCCCCCGCGCCACCCGCGGCAGAGGCGACTGAGCAGGACGGGGCCCAGGCCGTTGAGGAGGATTTCGAGAAGCTGCTGGCTGACGCGAACCGGGAGAGGGACGAGTACCTCGACTTGGCGCGGAGGACGAAGGCCGACTTCGAGAACTTTCGGAAGCGGGCTGCTGCGCAGGCGCAGGAAGCGCTGGCGCGGGGGAAGGCCGACGTGGCGCGGGAAGTGATCGATGCGGTCGACAACCTCGAGCGGGCGTTGGAGGCCGCGGGCGAGGAGAACGGCGAGGGTCTCAGGGCCGGGGTCGAGATGGTGCTTGGTGGGCTCCGCGAGACGTTGCAGCGCAACGGGATCGAGCAGGTCGACCCGAAGGGGGAGAAGTTCGATCCTCACCGGCATGAGGCTCTCTCCACCCAGCCCGTCGAAGGAACTGAAAGTGGAGTCGTCGTCGAGGTGCTGCAAAAGGGCTACACGCTCGGCGATCAACTGATTCGACCTGCGCGGGTCGTGGTCAGCGCCTAGGAGGAACGTGGCTGACGAGCTCTACAAGACGCTCGGCGTCTCGAAGAAGGCGACCGACGAGGAGATCAAGAAGGCGTACCGGAAGCTGGCCCGGAAATATCACCCTGACCGCAACCAGGGCGACAAGGAGGCAGAGGACAGGTTCAAGGAGATCTCCGCCGCCTACGACGTCCTCGGCGATCCCGAGAAGCGCAAGCAGTACGACGCGGGTGGTGGGATGTTCGGCGGCTTCGGCGGCGGTCAGGGCCCGTTCGGTCCGGGTGCTGGCGGAGGTCAGGCCGGCGGCTTCGGCGGCTTCGACTTCGGCGACATCTTCGGCTCGGTCTTCAACCGCGGCGGCGGCCGCCAGGCGCAGTCCCAGCAGGTGCGCGGGCGCGACCTCGAGACCGAGGTGGCGCTCAGCTTCGACCAGGCGATCAACGGGGCGCAGGTCAGCGTCACCGTGCCGAAGTCGAGCCGCTGCGGCACCTGCCACGGAAGCGGCGCCAAACCGGGGACCTCCCCCACCACCTGCCCGCGCTGCGAGGGCCGCGGGGTCGAGGCGCAGGGCCAGGGCTTCTTCTCGATCAGCCAGCCCTGCCCGCAGTGCGGCGGCGCCGGGCAGATCATCGAGGACCCCTGTCCCACCTGCGGCGGCTCCGGCCTCACCCAGCAGACCAAGCGCTACAAGGTCAACGTCCCCGCCGGGGTCAAGAACGGGACCCGGATCCGGCTCGCCGGCAAGGGCGAGGACGGGCCGCGCGGCGGCCCTCCCGGCGACCTCTACGTGACCACCCGCGTCGCCTCCTCGCCGATCTTCAAGCGGCTCGACGACGGCAACCTCGAGGTGGCGGTGCCGATCTCGATCGCCGAGGCGCTGCGCGGCGGCACGATCGAGGTGCCGACCCTGGAGGGGACGAAGAAGATCAAGGTCGCGCCGGGGACCAGGCACGGGACGGTCCAGCGCCTGCGCGGCGAGGGCCCGCCGAGGAAGGGCGGCGGCCACGGCGACATCCGCTACCGGCTCGAGATCGTCGTCCCCAAGGACCTCGACGAGGAGCAACTGAAGGCGGTCGACGAGCTGGCCGAGACGCTCAACGGCGGCGACCCGCGGGCGGAGCTGCTGCGAAAGGCGGGGCGCTGATGGCCACCTTCCGCCGCCGGGTGAAAGCAACGTTCAACGAGGAGCAGGGCGTCTTCATGATCTCGGTCGCCGCCGAACTGGCGGAGATGCACCCGCAGACGCTGCGGATGTACGAGCAGCGCGGGCTGATCGCGCCGAAGCGCTCGCCGAAGAACACCCGCCTCTACTCCCAGCGAGACGTCGAACGGCTGCGGCGGATCCAGCAGATGACCGCCGAAGGGCTGAACCTGGCGGGGGTGGAAACGGTCTTGGCGCTGGAAAACCAGGTGCAGAAGCTGCGCGCCGAAAACGAGCGGCTGCGCAAACGACTTGAAGAACTCGAAGCAACGAAGGATCGAAAGAAGAACGAAGGGAAGAGCTGATGCAGGGCGATCGATTCACGGACAAATCACGGGACGCAGTGGCGGCGGCGCAGGAGCTGGCGCGCGCCCGGCGCAACCCGGAGATCGCCTCCGCCCACCTGCTGGTCGCCCTGCTCGACCAGGCCGAGGGGATGGCGATCCCGGTCCTGCAGAAGGTCGGGGCCGACCCGGCGGCGGTGCGGGCGCGGGCCGACGAGGCGGTCGCCGCGCTGCCGACGTTGGGCGACGGCGCCGACCCGCAGATGTCCTCGAACCTGGGACGCGTCCTCCGCGGCGCCGAGCAGGCGATGGCCAAGCTCGGCGACAGCTACATCACCGTCGGCCACCTGCTGCTGGGGCTGGCCGAGGACGGCTCCGGCGTCTCCGACCTGCTGCCCGACCGCTCCGAGCTGGAGCGCGCGGTGCGCGCCGTCCAGGGACCGGCGAAGGTCACCTCCCCCAACGCCGAGGACAACGCGCAGGCGCTGGAGAAATTCGGCCGCGACCTCACCGCCGAGGCGGAGTCGGGGAAGCTCGACCCGGTGATCGGGCGCGACGAGGAGATCCGCCGCGTGATCCAGGTCCTCTCCCGCCGGACCAAGAACAACCCGGTGCTGATCGGCGACCCCGGCGTCGGCAAGACCGCGATCGTCGAGGGGCTGGCGCAGCGGATCGTCAAGGGCGACGTGCCCGAGAGCCTGCGCGACCGCCGCGTGATCTCCCTCGACATCGGCTCGCTGCTCGCCGGCTCCAAATACCGGGGTGAGTTCGAGGAGCGGCTGAAAGCGGTGCTGAACGAGGTGCAGCAGGCGGAGGGCCAGATCGTCCTCTTCCTCGACGAGCTCCACACGATCGTCGGCGCCGGCGCCGCCGAAGGCGCGGTCGACGCCGCCAACCTGCTGAAGCCGATGCTGGCCCGCGGCGAGCTGCGCGCGGTCGGCGCGACCACGCTCGACGAGTACCGCAAGCACATCGAGAAGGACGCGGCGCTGGAGCGGCGCTTCCAGCCGGTGCTGGTCGGCGAGCCCGACATGAACGACACGATCGCGATCCTGCGCGGGCTGAAGGAGCGCTACGAAAACCACCACGGCGTCCGCATCGCCGACTCGGCGATCGTCGCCGCCGCGACGCTCTCGGAGCGCTACATCGCCGACCGCTTCCTCCCCGACAAGGCGATCGACCTGATCGACGAGGCCGCCTCGCGGCTGAAGATCGAGATCGACTCGGTGCCGACCGAGATCGACGAGGTCGAGCGGCGGATCCAGCAGCTGGAGATCGAGCGGCAGGCGCTGAAGAAAGAGACCGACGAGGCATCGAAGCAGCGGCTGGAGGCGCTCGAGGGCGACCTCGCCAACCTCCAGGAGGAGGCGGCGGCGCTGCGCACCCGCTGGCAGAGCGAGAAAGAGCCGCTGGAGCAGATCAACGAGGCGAAGGCCCAGCTCGAGGAGGCGCGGCTGGAGGCCGAGCGGGCCGAGCGCGAGACCGACCTCGAGCGGGCGGCGAAGCTGCGCTACGGCCAGATCCCCGAGCTGGAAGCGAAGGTGGCCGAGCAGCAGGCGCGGCTCGACGAGCTGCACGCCGGCGGCGGCACGATGCTCGCCGACGAAGTCACGGAGGAGGACGTCGCCGAGGTCGTCGCCAAATGGACCGGCATCCCGGTCAGCCGGCTGATGGAGGGCGAGGTGCAGAAGCTGATCCAGATGGAGGAGCGGCTGCACGAGCGGGTGATCGGCCAGGACGAGGCGATCGCCGCCGTCTCCAACGCGCTGCGCCGCTCGCGCGCCGGGCTCTCGGACCCGAACCGGCCGATCGGCAGCTTCCTCTTCCTCGGCCCGACCGGGGTCGGCAAGACCGAGCTGGCGAAGGCGCTGGCCGAGTTCATGTTCGACTCCGAGCAGGCGATCGTCCGCCTCGACATGTCCGAGTACATGGAGAAGCACACGGTCGCGCGGCTGATCGGCGCGCCCCCCGGCTACGTCGGCTACGAGGAGGGCGGCCAGCTGACCGAGGCGGTGCGGCGGCGGCCCTACGCGGTGGTGCTGCTGGACGAGATCGAGAAGGCCCACCCCGACGTCTTCAACACGCTGCTGCAGCTGATGGACGACGGGCGGCTGACCGACGGCCAAGGCCGCACCGTCAGCTTCACCAACACGGTCCTGATCATGACCTCCAACGTCGGCTCCGACCGGATCGTCGGCGAGGCGGTCGACGAGAAGATCCGCGAGGGGATCGAAGAGGTGCTGGCGGCGACCTTCAAGCCGGAGTTCCTCAACCGGATCGACGACACGGTGATCTTCCACCGGCTCTCCAAGGCCGACATCGGTCGGATCGTCGAGCTGCAGGTCGACCAGCTGGTCGGGCGGGTGGCCGAGCGCGGGATCGCGATCGAGCTGAGCGACGACGCCCGCACCCTGCTCGGCAACCTCGGCTACGACCCCACCTACGGGGCGCGGCCGCTGAAGCGGGTGGTCCAGAAGCAGCTCGTCGACAAGCTGGCGCTGAAGATCCTCGAGGGCGAGTTCGGCGAAGGCGACGTGGTCCGGGTCGACGCCCGCGAAGGCGAGATCGCCTTCGAGCGGGCGGAGTCACCCGCGGTAAGCGTCGCCTAGGTGCCTTTCAGGGCTCATCTTCCCAGTCACTCCTGCCGAAACAACAACCACGCAAAGGTGCTCTTTAATTGCCTGGTGCAAGCTTGGTGGTGGAGGAGCAGCGGCAGAAGCTGATGAACGACGACCTGACCCCGATCAACGCGCGCCCGAAGCGGCGCCCCCCGCAGGCCCTCGAGGACCTCTCGCTGGCGCTGCGCGACCACCTCGTGTGGCCGCTGCAGGACCGCTTCCTCGGCCTCGGCGAGCGCGGCCGCGCGGCGGTCGCCGGCGGCGCCGTCGTGTTGGCGCTGGGGATCGGCGTCGGCGGCTACTCGCTCGTCTCCTCCGACGGCGCCGAGCCGACCACCGTCCGCCAAGTCGCCGTCGCGGTCGAGCCGACCCCCGAGCCCGCGCCTGAACCGGCGCCGGAGCCGACCCCCGAGCCCGACCCGACCCTGCAGGGCGCCGCCCCGGTCTTCAAAGCCCCCGCCGGCGAGACCTCGGACGTGTCAGGGTCGAAGGCCGTCGAAGCGGGCGCCTCCGCGGCGACCGCCTCCAACACCGGCAACGCCGCCACCGACACGATCTCCTCCAAGCCCTCCGCTGAAGCGACCGAAGGCGAAGCCGGAGCCGGGGCGACCGCCTCCAGCAGCTCCGCCGCCGTCGACGGCCCGCCCGCCGGCCCCGCCGCGGTCGCCGTCGCCCGCAAGTTCGCCGACGCCTTCGTCGTCTACGAGACCGGCGGCGAGCGCTCCGAGGTCCGCGAGGCCTTCGCCGCCACCGCGACCCCGGCGCTGACCAGGGCGCTGCTGCAGCGGCCGCCGCTGCAGCCCGCCGGCGTCGAGGTGCCGAAGGCGAAAGTCGTCAACGTCGTCCCCGCCCCCTCGCACGACCGCATCTACCCGGTCAGCGTCTCGCTGCTGCGGGTCGGCGCGACCAGCGAGCTGCGGCTGGAGATGAAGCAGCTGAAGAACAAGCAGTGGCGAGTGGTGAACGTCCTCGGCTGATGGAGCGGGTGCGGAAGATCCGGGCGGTGGTTGCCACCGCGGCGGCCACGGCGGCGCTGGCGGTGCCGGTCGCGGTCGCGCGGGCCGAGGCCGAAAGCGCGCAGGCGCCGGTCCCGGGCGCCTCGCTGGAAGCCCCCTCGCTCCCCAATGAAGCGGGCGACACGGTGAAGGAAGGCGACACGCTGGTCCCGCCGCCGGCTCCGGCCCCCGCTCCCCAGAGGCCGCCGAAGCCGTCGAGCGGCGGGGTCGGCGCGGGCGGCGACTCCTCGCCGGAACCGGAAACCGCCGAAGCCGCGCCCGAAACCGCAGCCCCCACCCCCCTTCCCGGCCCGTCGACCTTCTCGATCCCCTCGCTGCCTGCCTCGAGCTGCGCGATCAGCGGCGTGCCGCCGGTCCTGATCCCGATCTACCACCGCGCCTCCGACAAGTACGCGCTGGGGTCGCAGGGCCCGGCGATCCTCGCCGGGATCAACGCGATCGAGACCGGCTTCGGCCAGAACCTCGGCCCCTCCTACGCGGGCGCCGAAGGCTGGATGCAGTTCATGCCGGAAACCTGGGCCTACTACGGGGTCGACGCCAACGGCGACGGGGTCAAAGACCCGAACAACCCCGAAGACGCGATCTTCGCCGCCGCCCGCTACCTCAGCGCCTCGGGGATGCCGGAGAACACCTGGGACGCGATCTGGGCCTACAACCACGCCGACTGGTACGTCGAAGACGTGCTCGAGCACGCCGGGTGCTACGCCAAAGAAGTCGGCACCGACTACGCCACCCTCTCCCTCGCTCCGAAGATCCAGGTCTTCCGCTGCACCCCCGCCGCCGACTGGAAGCAGGAGATCCCGGAGGAGTACCTGAACGCCTTCGAGGCCGCCGCCGGTCGCTACGAACTCGGCAAGCAGGGGGTCTGGACGCTGGCGGCGATCGCCCGCCTCGAGTCCGACTTCGGCCGCGGCATGAGCAAGCAGCAGCTGCGCACGATCGGGCCGCTCGGGCTCGACGGGATGGAGTGGCGCGACTACCGCGTCGACGGCGACAAAGACGGCCGCATCCTCCGCCAGGACGTCGACGACTCGGCCGCGACCCTGGCGCGGATGATGTGGTCGCGCGGCAGCATCCGGGCCGGCGTCTTCACCCACAACCAGGCCTCCTGGTACGTCGACGCGGTCGCCGTCGAGGCCGACCGGCTGTCGGGCAAATGCGCGGTCGCCACCGGCGACTGGACCATCGTCCTCCCCGGCGAGGTCGCCGCCCAGATCAACTGGGACAACCTGATCCTCTCCAACGACCTCGAGCTGCGGGACATCCAGGCCGGGATGCTCGACCAGCGGATCACCGGCCTGCTGGCGCTGATGACCCAGGAACACGAGGTGACGATCAGCTCGCTGCGCTCCGACCACTCGATGATGACCGCCTCGGGCAACGTCTCCAACCACTACTACGGCCGGGCGATGGACATCGCCGCCGTCGACGGCGTCTCCTGCACCGACACCTCCCCCACCGCCCCCTGCGCCGAGCTCGGCTTCGCCCTCGCCCAGCTGCCCGCGCCGCTGCACCCGGACGAGCTGATCTACTGCTTCGACCTCGACGGTCCGGGACCGGCCTTCGCGATGGCCGACCACTGCGACCACATTCACGCCGGGTTCAGCGACTACTAGGACGGGCGTTGGTGGAGGGGTGGATGCCCTCTCCCGAAGACCGTCGCGCAGCTGAGACGGAGTGCTGGGCCCCATCGTGGTCTCTGGAGCCTTCGGGAGAGGGCATCCACCCCTGCAAACGATCGAGCTGCTGCTAACTCGAGGCGCGCCTGTCTCCTCTACGGCGTGGGCTGGCAGAGGAGGCGGGTGCCCCTCTCACAGAGGCTCAGAGACCACGCTCCGCAGCTCGCAAACGCCTCAGCTGCGCAACGGTCTCTGGGAGAGGGGCACCCGACTCCCAACCCCTCCCAAAGCAGTACGGTTGGGACGGAGGCCGATCTAGACCTTGGAGGAGCGGAGATGCCGACTTACGTGATGCTGACCAACCTGACCGCAGAGGGAGTGCGGACGTTGAAGAACAACCCGGGGCGGGTGGCCGAGGTGAACCGGGAGGTCGAGCAGATCGGGGCCAAAGTGGTCGCCCAGTACGCGACGCTGGGGCAGTACGACTTCATCACCGTGGTCGAGGCGCCCGACGAGAAGACGATGGCGAAGGTCTCCGTCGAGCTCGGCTCGCGGGGGACGATGACCAGCCAGACCTTGGCGGCGATGCCCGCCGAGGACCTCTCCAGCTCGCTCTAGGCGCGGCGCGTTGAAGGTTCTCGTCGTAGGAGGAGGCGGTCGCGAGCACGCGATCGTGAAGGCGCTGCGGCGCTCGCTGCGGGTCGAGGACGTGCTCTGCGCGCCCGGCAACGCGGGGATCGCGGCCGACGCCGAGTGCCTGCCGGGCGTGGCGGCCGACGACGCCGAGGCGATCGTCGCTGCGGCCAAAGAGCACGGCGTCGACCTGGTGGCGATCGGCCCCGAGGCGGGCCTGGTCGTGGGCGCGGTCGACGCGCTGGAGGAGGCGGGCATCCCGGCCTTCGGCCCGAGCAGAGCGGCGGCCGAGCTGGAGGGGTCGAAGGCGTTTGCCAAGGAGCTGATGAAGGAGGCCGGCGTGCCGACCGCCTCCCACGTGCTGCTGCACAGCCGCGAGGAAGCGCTCGAGCACCTCGCCGGCTCGGCCTACCCGACGGTGCTGAAGGCCGACGGGCTCGCCGCGGGCAAGGGCGTGATCATCTGCCAGAGCGAGGAGGAGGCCCGCGCCGCGGTCGAGCTCTTCTTCACCGAGCAGCGCTTCGGCTCGACCACCGTCGTCGCCGAGCAGTTCCTCGAGGGCGAGGAGCTCTCGCTGCTGGCGATCTGCGACGGCGAGAACGTCGTCCCGCTCGCCCCCGCCCAGGACTACAAGCGGATCTTCGACGGCGACCGCGGTCCCAACACCGGCGGCATGGGCAGCTACTCCCCCGTCCCCGGCTTCGGCGCCGCCGAGGTCGAGGAGATCGTCGACCGCGTGCACCGGCCGGTGGTCGCGGCGATGGCCGCCCGCGGCGTCCCCTTCCATGGCGTCCTCTACGCCGGCCTGATGATCGGCCCCGACGGGCCGCAGGTGCTCGAGTTCAACGCCCGCTTCGGCGACCCGGAGACGCAGGCGGTGCTGCCGCGGCTGCGCTCCGACCTGGCCGAGCTCTTCCTCGCCGCGCGCGAGCCGGGCGGGCTGGCCGGGGCCACGGCGGAGTTCGGTGACGACTGGGCGGTGACCGTCGTCCTCGCCTCCGCCGGCTACCCGGAGTCCTCCTCGAAGGGCGACGTGATCCACGGCCTCGAGGCGGCGGCGGAGGTCGCCGAGGTGACCCACGCGGGCACCGCCGAGCGCGACGGCGAGGTCGTCACCGCGGGCGGACGGGTGTTGAACGTGACGGGACTGGGGACTAGTCCCGCCGAGGCACGCGAACGTGCATACGATGCGGCCCGCCGGATCTCCTTCGAGGGAATGCAGATCCGGACCGACATCGCCGCCCGCGCCGTCGAGCGGGTCCCCAGCTAATTCGAAAAAGGAGCGAAATGAGCGAGATCTCAGAGGAGCCCCAGCCCACCGGCACCGCCGACCCCGGGTCGAGCGGCCCGGCCGACCCCACCCAGACGGCGACGATGGCCAGCGTCGAGGAAGCGTTCCAGGAAATCGACGTCGACGAGCCGCACGTCGGGATCATCATGGGCTCGAAGAACGACAAGCCGAAGATGGAACCCGCGGGCAAAGCCCTGGAGGAAGCGGGCATCCGCTACGAGGTGCGGGTGATGAGCGCCCACCGCGACCCGGAGCTGGTGCGCGAGTACTGCCAGAACGCGCGGATGCGCGGCCTGAAGGTGATCATCGCCGGGGCCGGGATGTCGGCGGCGCTGCCGGGAGTGGCGGCCGCCCACACCGACCTGCCGGTGATCGGGGTGCCGATCCTCGGCAAGAGCCTAGGCGGGCTCGACGCGCTGCTCTCCGCGGTGCAGATGCCGCCTGGCATCCCGGTGGCCTGCGTGGCGATCGACGGAGCGAAAAACGCCGGCGTTCTCGCCGCGCGGATAATCAACGCGTGATCCCCCGCTACACCCGGCCCGAGATCGGGTCGGTCTGGACGCCGCAGGCGAAGATGGAGAGCTGGCTCGAGGTCGAGCTGGCCGCCACCGAAGCCTGGGCGGCGGAGGGGGTCGTGCCCGAGGAGGCGGCGCGGGCAGCGCGCGAGAAGGCGGCCTTCACGGTCGAGGCGGTCGAAGAGCGCGAGAAGGTGACCGACCACGACGTCGCCGCCTTCGTCGACGTCGTCGCCGCCTCGGTCGGCGAGCACGGGCGCTGGATCCACTACGGGCTGACTTCCTCCGACGTGCTGGACACGGCGCTGGCGCTGCAGCTGCGCAAGGGGGGGGCGGTCGTCCTCGCCGGCGCCTGCGCCTACCGCGACGCGCTGCTCGAGCGGGCGCTGGAGCACCGCGACACGCTCTGCGTCGGCCGCACCCACGGCGTCCACGCCGAGCCGACCACGTTCGGGCTGCGGCTCGCCGGCTTCGCCTTCGAGGCGGACCGCAACCTCGACCGGCTGGAGGAGGCCTTCGCCCAGCTCGCCTTCGGCAAGCTCTCCGGCGCCGTCGGCACCTATGCCTCCATCCCCCCGGCGGTGGAGGCGCGGGTGATGCAGAAACTCGGGCTGGCGCGCGAGGACGTCGCCACCCAGGTCGTCCCCCGCGACCGCCACGCGGAGCTGCTGACCGCGATCGCGATCGCCGGCGCCGGGCTTGAGCGCTTCGCGACCGAGGTGCGCAACCTGCAGAAAACCGAGGTGCGCGAGGTCGAAGAGCCGTTCGCCGCCGGGCAGAAGGGCTCCTCGGCGATGCCCCACAAGCGCAACCCGATCCGCACCGAGCGGATCACCGGTCTCGCCCGTGTCCTGCGCGGCTACTCGCAGGCGGGGATCGAGAACGTCGCCCTCTGGCACGAGCGCGACATCTCCCACTCCGGCGCCGAGCGGGTGATCCTGCCCGACGCGATGATCGCCCTCGACTACATGCAGGACCTGGCGGCGAAGGTCGCCTCGGGGATGAAGGTGAACGAGGAGCGGATGCGCGAGAACCTCGGCCTCACCTACGGCGCCCTGTTCAGCCAACGGGCGCTGACCGCGCTGGTCGAGTCCGGGATGACCCGCGACGACGCCTACCGCGTCGTCCAGGAGAACGCCCAGCGCGCCTGGGACACCCGCACCGAGTTCCGCGACCTGATCGGTGAGGCCGCCCCGGACCTCGACCTCGACACGGTCTTCGACTACGGCGCCTACCTGACGCACGTTCCTGAGATCTTCGAGCGGCTTGAAGGGCTCAGATCTGGATGACGGTCAAGCAGTCGATCTCAATCTGACCGGAATCACCCGACGGATCTTCAACTCCATGGGGCACTAGATCGACGATTGGCTCGCCTCTGAGCGTGATGACGATCGTTTCTCCCTTCTCCACCCTTTCCAGCAGCTCGTCCGTATGGTTTTCCAGCTCCGATATGTCAACTTCGGTTCTCATGCTTACTCCTTGATTGAGAAGGCCAAGGACCATTAGGCTGATGCCGGTGATCCTCTACACCTGTGGCCAGAAGACGCACGGACCCGGCTTCGCCCACCCCTGCGCGAAGGCGGGCAACGCCCTTGACGAGGCCGGTTACGAGTACGAGCTGAAGACCGTCGGCGGCTACCGGATCATGCCTTGGACCTGGGGCAGCCGGGAGAAGGACCGCGCCGAGGTCAAGAAGCTGAGCGGCCAGACCGCGGTCCCGATTCTCGTCCTCGACGACGGCGAGGTCATCTCCGGCTCCGGCGAGATCGCCGACTGGGCGAAGGAGCACCCGTACTCCCCCGCCAAGTCCGGCGGCTGACGGATCAGAGGGCCGCGGCTCCAAGCAGGGTTGCCCCCAACGTTACGAGCGCTCCCACCGCACCTATCAGAAGCGTCTGCAGCAGTCTGTCGATGCGGCTATTCGTTCCGTCGATGCGTTGGCTGGTCTGAAGGAACCCTTCTTCCATCTTCCGGTCGACCTGCGCGAACCCCTCTTTCATCTCGCGGCCAAGCCGGTCGAAGCCTTCCCTCATCTCCTTGAAGCCGTCTCGCATCTCCTCGCGGATTTCCTTGGCACTCTCATCCATCCGCCGGCTCAGTTCGTCCAACCGGTCGTCGTTCCAGTTCTCCACTTCCCCCTCCTTCTCCAGAAGTGCCTCCATTGCGCCGGTAAAGGAGCGTCCGCCTAGATCTTGTCGGTGAGGAGGTTCCCCAGGAACCCGCCGCCGACGACGAGCATCGCCCAGACCATGTGCTCGAGTCTGCTGCTCACGCGATCGATGCGGCGATCCGTCGCCTCGAAGCGCTGATTCGTTGCACTGTCAGCGGTTGCGAAGCGCACGTCCATTTCACGGGTGGATACAGCGAAGCGCTGATCTATCTCCTCGCGACTTGGTAGCCGATCGATCTTCCGGTTGATCTCCGCGAAGCCCTCTTCCACCTTTGCGAAGCCTTCCTTCATCTCCCGTTCTGACTTCGCAAAGCCACTCTTCATCGTCTGGCTCAGTTCGTCGAGCCGGTCGTCGTTCCAGCTGTCCACTTCCCCCTCCTTCTCCAGAAGTGCCTCCATGGGAGGAGTGTAGACAAAAAGATTCGAAACGTGTTGTCAGACCGCGAGCGGCTCGCGAGCCGGCCGGCGGTCGGTGACGACGACCGGGGTGCCGTCGCGGGGGGAGAGGGTGATGTTGCGGCGGCCGGTGCGCTCGGGCATCGGGTTCGCCTTGCGCAGCTCGCAGCGGGTGAGGACCTCGCGGAGGACGATCCGCATCTCGAACTCGGCGAAGCTGGCGCCGATGCAGCGACGGACGCCGCCGCCGAAGGGGATCCAGGCGTAGGTCTCGGGGGAGCCGTTCAAAAATCTCTCGGGCTGGAAGGCGAAGGGCTCGGGATAGAGGTCGGCGCGGGTGTGGGCGAGCCAGATCGCCGGGGTGACGTCGGTCCCCGGCGGCAGCGTCAGCCCGTCGGCGACGAGCTCCTTGCTCAGCCGCCGCCCGGCCAGCGGGATCACCGGCCGCAGCCGCAGCGACTCGGAGATCGTCGCCCGCAGGTAGTCCTCCTCCCCCGCCGCCAGCGACTCGCGCAGGCGGCCGAGCGCCGCCGGGTGGCGCAGCAGCAGGTCGAAAGTCCAGGCCAGCGCGGTCGCGGTCGTCTCGTGCCCGGCCAGCAACATCGTCATCAGCTGGTCGCGCAGCTCCCGGTCCTCCAGCCGCGAGCCGTCCTCGAGCTCGGCCTGCATCAGCATCGAGAGCATGTCGTCGCGCTCGGCCAGGTCGGGCCGCTCGCGGTGCTCGGCGATCTCGGCGAAGAGCAGCTCGTCGACTTCGCGCAGCTGCCCCTCGAAGCGGGCGAAGGGGCCGTTGCCGCCGAACCGCTGCAGCGCGATCCCCAGCACCTGCCGGCCCGGCGAAGCGGTCTCCTGCAGGACCGTCGCGAGCATCCCCCGCAGGCGGTCGAGCCGCGGCCCGCTGGAGACGCCGAAGACGACGCGCAGGATCACCTCCAGGGTCACCGCCTGCATCCGCGTGTGGATCGGGAACTCCGAGTGCAGCGGCCAGGAGTCGATCTCCGCCGCGACGATCTCGGTCATCGTCGACTCGTAGGAGCGCATCCGCTCGCCGTGGAACGACGGCAGCATCAGCTTGCGCCGGCTCAGGTGCTCGGCCCCTTCCTGCAGCAGCAGCGATTTCGCGCCGAGGATCGGCCCGAGGATGACGTCGCGCCCCGGCGGCAGCCCGTGCTCGCGCTCGCGGTAGAGCGCCTTGATCGCCTCGGGGTCGCTGATCATCACCATCGGCCGCTCGAAGCCGACGAAGCGGACGCTGAAGGAGTCCCCGTAGCGGCGGCGGCACTCCTCCAAGAAGGGGATCGGCCGGAAGGCCCAGCGCAGCATCTGCACCAGCGGAGGACTGCCGGGTTCGGGCGGGAGCGCCACGCAGCCAGGATCGCAGAACGCGCAAAGTGCGAGTGTGAGCAAGCTCGCTGTCGGGGCGGCAGGCAAGTCCGCTTCCCCGGTGGCTAGCATCGCGGCCATGCCAACTGTCGCCGAGCTGAACCTCCTCTCTTCGGGGAAGGTTCGCGAGATCTACGAGTGGGAGGACGACCTGCTGATGGTCGCCTCAGACCGCATCTCCACCTACGACGTGGTGATGCCGACCCCGATCCCCGACAAGGGGAAGGTGCTGAACCGGATGTCGGTCTTCTGGTTCGGGCTGACGGAGGACATCGTCCCCAACCACTTCATCTCCGAGGACGTGCCCGAGGAGGTCGAGGGCCGGGCGATGCGGGTGAAGAAGCTCGAGATGTACCCGGTCGAGTGCGTCGTCCGCGGCTACCTCTCCGGCTCGGGCTGGAAGGAATACAAGGAAGGCGGCGCGGTCTGCGGGATCGAGCTGCCCTCCGGCCTGGTCGAGTCCGATCAGCTGCCGGAGCCGATCTTCACCCCCGCGACCAAGGCCGAGGTCGGCGACCACGATGAGAACGTCGACTTCGACCGCGCGGCGGAGATCGTCGGCGACCGCGGGCTGATGGAAGAGCTGCGGCGGATCTCGATCGAGGTCTACAAGCGCGGCTCCCAGCACGCGGCCCAGCGGGGGATCATCCTCGCCGACACCAAGTTCGAGTTCGGCCGCGGCGCCGGCGACGAGATCGTCCTCGGCGACGAGGTCCTGACCCCGGACTCCTCGCGCTTCTGGCCCGCCGCCAGCTACCAGCCGGGCGTCACGCCCCCCTCCTTCGACAAGCAGTTCGTCCGCGACTGGGCGACGGCCAGCGGCTGGGACAAAAAGCCGCCGGCGCCGGAGCTGCCGGCCGACGTGGTCGAGCAGACGCGGGCCAAATACGTCGAGGCCTACGAGCGGATCACCGGCGAGTCGTTCTGAGCCGCAACGACCGGGTTTCAGAGGCATGGCCCAACCGGCGCGACCGCTAGATTGGCCGCAGTGAAGGCGCGCGTGCTGATCCGCCCCAAGGAGGGCATCCTCGACCCCCAGGGCAAGGCCGTGGAGCGGGCGCTGCCGGCGCTCGGCTTCGAGGGCATCGGGCAGGTCCACGTCGGGCGGATGGTCGAGCTCGAGGCCGAGAGCCCGGAGCGGCTCGACGAGCTCTGCGAGAAGCTGCTCGCCAACCCCCTGATCGAGGACTACGAGATCCAGACCCTGTGATCTGGGGCGTCCTCCAGTTCCCCGGGTCGTGCGACGAGCGGGATGCGCTCAACGCCTGCGAGCGCGCCGGCGACGGAGCGCGACTGATCTGGCACGAGAGCCGCGACCTCGACGGCGTCGACGGGATCGTCGTCCCCGGCGGCTTCTCCTACGGCGACTACCTGCGGGCGGGGGCGATCGCCCGCTTCAGCCCGGCGATGGAAGCGGTCGCCGAGGCGGCCGAGGGCGGGGCACCGGTGCTGGGCATCTGCAACGGCTTCCAGGTCCTCTGCGAGGCGGGTCTGCTGCCGGGTGCTCTCCTGCGCAACGTCGAGCTGCGCTTCCGCTGCCACCAGGTCGACCTGGTCGAGGAGGCGACCGGCGAGACCCTCTCGATCCCGGCCAAGCACGGCGAAGGCCGCTACTACGCGCCCGAGGAGATGCTCGACGCGATGGAAGCGAACGGGCAGGTCGCCTACCGCTACGCCGAGGGCCACAACTCCAACGGCTCGGTCCGCGACGTCGCCGGGGTCACCAACGAGCGCGGCAATGTGCTCGGCGTGATGCCGCATCCCGAGCACGCGGTCGACCCGCTGACCGGCTCGACCGACGGGCTGCGGGTGTTCGAGCGGATGAGCAACGTCGCCGCGTGACCGTCGGCACGCCGAAATACCGCGAGCTCGGGCTGACCGACTCCGAGTACGAGCTGATCGTCGAGAAGCTCGGGCGGGAGCCGAACGACGTCGAGCTGGCGATGTTCAGCCTGCTCTGGTCCGAGCACTGCGCCTACAAGCACTCGCGCAAGCTGCTGCGGCGGCTGCCGACCGAGGGCGAGCGGGTGGTGATGGGCCCGGGCGAGAACGCCGGCGCGGTCGACGTCGGCGGCGGCTACGCGGTCGCCTTCAAGGTCGAGAGCCACAACCATCCCAGCGCGGTGGAACCGTTCCAGGGCGCGGCCACCGGCGTCGGCGGCATCCTCCGCGACGTCTTCGCGATCGGGGCGCGGCCGATCGCGATCCTCGACAGCCTCCGCTTCGGCGAGCTCGACTCGGTCCGCTCGCGCCACCTGCTCGACGGCGCCGTGCGCGGGATCGGCCACTACGGCAACTCGATCGGCGTCGCAACCGTCGGCGGGGAGATCTACTTCGAGGAGCCCTACGAGCACAACTGCCTGGTCAACGCGATGTGCATCGGCTTCGCCGAGACCGCCGACATGGTCCGCGCCGCCGCTGCCGGTGTCGGCAACTCGATCGTCCTGATGGGCGCCTCGACCGGGCGCGACGGGATCGGCGGCGCCTCCGTGCTGGCCTCGGCCGAGCTCGGCGAGGGCGACGACGAGAAGCGGCCGACGGTGCAGATCGGCGACCCCTTCGAGGAGTCGAAGGTGCTGGAGTGCTGCCTGGAGCTGCTGGGGAAGGGCCTTTTGGTCTCGCTGCAGGACCTCGGCGCCGCCGGCCTCACCTCCTCGGCCGGGGAGATGGCCTCGGCCGGCGGGGTCGGGATCGACATCGACGTCGCCGAGGTGCCGCTTCGCGAGGCCGACATGGAGCCCTTCGAGATCATGGTCTCCGAGTCCCAGGAGCGGATGCTGGCGGTGGTCGAGCCCGAGCGGGTCGCCGAGGTGCGGGCGATCTGCGAGAAATGGCAGACCGGCTCGGCGGAGATCGGCAAGGTGACCGAGAGCGGCCAGATCCGGATCTTCCGCGGCGAGGAGGTCGTCGGCGAGATGCCGGTCGAGGCGCTGGTCGACGGCTGCCCCCTCTACGACCTCGAGCCGGCCGAGCCGGAGGGCTGGATCTACGGCAACCGGACGACGCTGGAGGAGACCGCCGCCCCCGAGGAGGAGCTGCTGGCGCTGCTCTCCGCCCCCAGCATCGCCTCCAAGCGCTGGGCCTTCGAGCAGTACGACTCGCTGGTCGGCTCGCGCACCGTGCGGCGGCCCGAGCAGGCCGACGCCGCCGTGCTCAACCTCCCGGAGGCGGGCAACGCGATCGCGGTCTCGATCGACGGCAACGGCCGCCGCGTCGCCTGCGACCCCTACGCGGGGACGATCGACGCGGTGCTCGAGTGCGCGCAGAACCTCGCCTGCGTCGGCGCCGAGCCGCTCGGCCTGACCAACTGCCTCAACTTCGGCAACCCCGAGAAGCCAACCGGCGCCTGGCAGCTCGACCGCGCGGTCAGCGGCCTCGCCGACGCCTGCAACGCGCTCGGCGTGCCGGTGGTCGGCGGCAACGTCTCCCTCTACAACGAGGGGCCCGAAGGCCCGATCTACCCGACCCCGGTGGTGGCGATGGTCGGCGAGCTGCCCGACCCCGCGCAGGTCGCCGGCAGCGGCTTCGCCCGCGAGGGCGACGCGATCGGCTTGATCGGCCCCTTCGCCCCGACCCTCGACGGCTCCGAGCTGGCGAAGCAGCGGGGGCAGCTGGGGATGGGGTTGCCGCAGCCCGACGTCGCCGCGGTCGCCGCGGCCTGCGCCGTCGTCCGCGAGGCGGTCCGCGCCGGCAGGCTCGCCTCCGCCCACGACGTCTCCGACGGCGGCCTCGCCTGCGCGATCGCCGAGTGCGCGATCGCCGGCGGCATCGGCTGCGAGACCAACGTCGAACACCTGCGCGAGCGCGGCTGCCAGCCCGAGGAAGCCCTCTTCGGCGAGGGCACCGGCGGCTTCCTCGTCAGCGGCGACCGGGCCACGCTGGAGGAGCTCGGCGCCGTCCTCGTCGGCACCGTCGGCGGCGACCGCGTCTCGATCGGCGCCGGCGACCGCAGCCTCTCGGTCAGCCTCGCCGAGGCGCGCGAGGCCTGGCTCTCGCTCGCGGCTCGGGCCGAGGGCTACGCCGCCTAGGACAACGCCGGCTGCGCCCTCGCGCCATCTGCAACGTTTAGGCGCAGGCCGCTGCGGGCAGCTTCCTCATGCATCCCCGGGAAGGGGTGGACGATGGAGGAGAGACCGTGAAATCCAGTCGGTCAACGCGGGTCCTCATATGTCTTGCGGCATCTGCCTTGGCCGCGCTCGCCCTCGCCGCCTGCGGCGGCGGCTCTGACAGCTCCGGCGCCCGCGAGCTGACCTTCTTCGTCGCGATCCAGCCGGGCGGGTCGATCGAGGAAGTCTCGAAACGGTGTTCGAAAGAATCGGGCGGCAAATACACGATCACGCCGGAATTCCTCCCCACCGACGCCAGTCAGCAGCGCGAACAGCTGGTGCGGCGGCTCGGCGCCGAGGACCCCTCGATCGACATCGTCGGCATGGACGTGATCTGGACCGGCGAGTTCGCCAACGCGGGCTGGGTCGAAGAGTGGACCGGGCCGCTCAAAAAACAGGTCACCGAGAACGTCTTCCCCAACGTGATCGAGACCGCCTCGTTCGAGGGCAAGCTCTACGCGGCGCCGTTCAACACCAACACGCAGCTGCTCTGGTACCGCAAAGACCTGGTCAAGCAGCCGCCGAAGACCTGGGACGAGATGATCGATATGGCCGAAGGGCTGAAAGAAGCCGGCTCGATCCAGGTCCAGGCGAACCGCTACGAGGGCTACATGGTCTTCGCCAACGCGCTGATCGAGAGCGCCGGCACCGAAATCCTCTCCGGCCCCGAAGAAGTCGACCTCGAAGAGGGGCCGACCGAAAAAGCGCTTGAGGTGATCGGCCGGCTCGCCAACGGCGGCGCGGCGCCACCGAGCCTCTCCACCTCTGACGAGGACAGCGCCCGTCTCGCCTTCGAGGCCGGCGAATCGGCCTTCATGACCAACTACACCTTCGCCTTCGCGAGCGCCCAGACCGAAGCGCCCGAGATCGGCAAAGTGATGGGCTACGCGCGCTTCCCGCGGGTCGACGCGAGCAAGCCGAGCAGGCCGCCGCTCGGCGGCTTCAACCTCGCGGTCAGCGCCTTCTCCGAGAACCAGGACGTCGCCTTCGAAGCGGCCGCCTGCCTCGCCAACGACGTCAGTCAGAAAACCGCGGTCGAACTCGACGGCCTGCCGCCCTCGCGCTCGGACCTCTACAGCGACAAAGCGGTGACGAAGGCGTATCCCGGCTTCGCGCAGCTGGTCAAGGAATCGATCGAAGGCTCGGGCCCGCGGCCGACCACCCCCGCCTACCAGGACGTCTCGCTGGCGGTCCAGCGGGCGCTGCACCCGCCGGACAAGGTCGACCCTGAGGACACCGAACCGACCTTCGACGAACTGAAGGAGAACGTCGAAGACGCGGTCAAGCGGGAAGGGCTGCTCTGATGAGCGTCAACGCGCCCGCCAACCCCGCCCCGCCGAAGGCCGCCCCGAAGGCCTCCTCTCGCACCCGCTCGGAGCGCAAGCTGGCCTGGATGCTCTGCGCGCCGGCGGTGGTGGCGATGCTGCTCGTCACCGCCTATCCGATCGTCTACGCGGTGATCCTCTCGGTCCAGGACGTCGACCTCCGCTTCCCCGACGAGGGCGGCTTCGTCGGCATCGACAACTACGTCGCCGTCCTCACCTCCAGCCTCTGGTGGACGGACTTCTTCAACACCGTCTTCATCATGCTGGTCACGGTCGCGATCGAGCTGGTGCTGGGGATGGCGATCGCGCTGGTGATGTACCGGGCGATCTTCGGCCGCGGCGTCGTCCGCACCTCGGTCCTCATCCCCTACGGGATCATCACCGTCGTCGCCGCCTTCGCCTGGCAGTTCGCCTTCGCACCGGAAACCGGGTTCGTCAACAACCTGCCGCTGATCGGCGACGAAACCGACTGGTTCGGCGAGCGCTTCACCTCGTTCATCGTGATCATCCTCGCCGAGGTCTGGAAGACGACCCCGTTCATGGCGCTGCTGCTGCTGGCCGGGCTGGTGACGATCGACCGCGGGCTCTACGAGGCGGCGCGGGTCGACGGCGCCACCGCCTGGCAGCGGTTCACGAAGATCACGCTGCCGCTGATGAAGCCGGCGATCCTGGTCGCGCTGCTCTTCCGCAGCCTCGACGCCTTCCGCGTCTTCGACACGATCTTCGTCATGACCCGCGGTGCACTGGACACCGAATCGGTCTCGATCCTCGGCTACAACCAGCTGATCTCGCGCCTCAACCTCGGCCTCGGCTCGGCGGTCTCGGTGCTGATCTTCATCTGCGTCTTCCTGATCGCGCTGCTGTTCGTGCGCGGGTTCGGGACCCGACTCGAGGAAGGGAGGCCGAACTGATGGAACAGCGCACCGGCCGCGACTACGTCCTCTGGAGCATCGCGATCGCCTTGGTGGTCATCTTCGCGCTGGTCCCGGTGCTGTGGCTGATCTCGGTCTCGCTGAAGCCGCCGGAGGCGCTGACCGACCAGCGCTTCATCCCCACCGAGATCTCCTTCGAGAACTACAAGAGCCTGTTCGAAGGCGGGATCGACGACAGCCCCTTCATCAAACCGCTGATCAACTCGATCCTGATCGCGACGATCACGACGGTGATCGCGATCGTCCTCGCCTCCTTCTGCGCCTACGCGATCGCCCGCCTCGAATTCCCCGGCAAGCGGCTGATCCTCGCCGGGGCGCTGGCGATCGCGATGTTCCCGCCGATCTCCACGGTCGGGCCGCTGTTCGACATGTGGCGGGCGCTCGGCCTCTACGACACCTATCCGGGGCTGATCATCCCCTACCTCACGTTCTCGCTGCCGCTGGCGATCTACGTCCTCGTCGCCTTCTTCAGGGAGATCCCGTGGGAGCTCGAGCAGGCGGCCCAGGTCGACGGGGCGACGCCGTTCCAGGCGTTCACCAAGGTGATCGTGCCGCTGGCCGCGCCCGGCGTCTTCACCGCCGCGATCCTCGTCTTCATCTTCTGCTGGAACGACTTCCTCTTCGCGATCTCGCTGACCAGCTCGGACGCCTCGCGGACCGTGCCCGCCGCCCTCGCCTTCTTCACCGGCGAATCGGCCTTCACCGCCCCGACCGGGAGCATCGCCGCCGCCGCGGTGGTGGTGACGATCCCGATCATCGTCTTCGTCCTCTTCTTCCAGCGCCGAATCGTCGCCGGGCTCACCGCCGGCGCCGTCAAGGGATAAGGAGCAATACCGATGGCAGAGATAGTCCTCGACGGAATCTCGAAAGTCTTCCCCGACGGGTTCGAAGCCGTCAAAGACATGAACCTCGACATCCAGGACGGCGAGTTCATGATCCTCGTCGGCCCCTCGGGCTGCGGCAAGTCGACGGCGCTGCGGATGATCGCCGGGCTCGAGGACATCTCCAGCGGCGAGCTGAAGATCGGCGGCGAGACCGTCAACGACCGCTCGCCGAAAGATCGCGACATCGCGATGGTCTTCCAGAACTACGCGCTCTACCCGCACATGACCGTGCGCGAGAACATGGGCTTCGCGCTGAAGCTGGCGGGCGTCGACAAGCAGGAGATCGACAAGAAGGTCGAGGACGCGGCGCGGACGCTCGACCTCGAGCAGCACCTCGACCGGCGGCCGGCCAACCTCTCCGGCGGCCAGCGCCAGCGGGTGGCGATGGGGCGGGCGATCGTCCGCGACCCGAAAGCGTTCCTGATGGACGAGCCGCTCTCCAACCTCGACGCGAAGCTGCGGGTGCAGATGCGGACCGAGGTGGCGCGGCTGCAGTCGAAGCTGGAGACGACGACCGTCTACGTCACCCACGACCAGACCGAGGCGATGACCCTCGGCGACCGGGTCGCGGTGATGCGGGCGGGCGTGCTGCAGCAGGTCGGCGCCCCGGCCGAGCTCTACGACAACCCCTGCAACCTCTTCGTCGCCGGCTTCATCGGCTCACCGGCGATGAACTTCATGCCGGGAGAGATCAGCGGCGGCAAGCTGCAGCTGCCGATCGGCGAGGTCGACCTCGGCAAGCTCGACCTCCAGCACGGCGACGGCCCGGTCGTCGCCGGGATCAGGCCCGAGAACTTCGAGGACGTCGAGGTGATCGGCGACCTCAAGGAGGAGCGCGGGATCACCTTCGAGGCCGAGATCGACCTCGTCGAGTCACTCGGCTCCGACCTCTACGCCTACTTCCACATCGAGTCGCCCGGCGTCCAGTCCGACCAGCTGGCCGACCTCGTCGACGAAAGCCTCGAGGAAACCGGCGCCGCCGAAACCCGCGAGGGCCACGAGCAGATCGTCGCCCGCCTCGACCCGACCAGCAAAGTCCGCCGCCGCGAGACCGCCCAGCTCTGGGCCGACACCGCGAAACTGCACCTGTTCGACCCCGAGAGCGGCGAGAGCCTGCGGGGGAAGTAAGCGCTGCGGCCCTTAGTAGGGGGCGCGCAGGTTCTTGAACATCGGGAAGTGCTTGAGGTTCCGCGTGGCGAGGTCGGCGCCGATCTCTTCCGCGGTGGCGGCGATCGTGAGGTCGGCCACACCGATGCCGGGATGGCTTCGACGCCAGCGGCGGCCGAGCTCGCCGGCGCGCCGCGCCACGGCTTCGTCGACCGGAACCCAGCTGATCGTGGCGAACAGCCTGTTGGCTGCTCGACGCTCGGTGGAACGCAGCCCTTGCATCACCTCGATCCGAGTGATCTCAGAGCAGATCGGGCGGCCTTCGAGACCCGCGAGATATTCGAATGCCTCCTCTGAGCCACGCAGCTGGTCAACCAAGACGTCGGTGTCGAGGACAACGGTCAATCTTCAAACCGGGAGAGGCGCTCAGCGTCGGCGCGACGGATGTCCTCGACATACTCGCTGCCCTCCCCGAGATAGGGGGCAACCCCGGCGCTGCCCTCCAATGCCTTCCTCCACTGGGCTTGCCACGCCGCCGTGTCCCGGTCCTCCTGCTCGAGGTAAGCGTCTACCGCGCGGCGGATGACCGTCGAGCGGGAGGTCCCCTCTGCGGCAGCCCGCTCGTCGAGGCGAGCGGCTTGATCCTGGTCTAGATAGATCTGCGTGCGATGCATGATGTATGAACATACATCATGCATGGAGCGTGGTGATTGTGGCGCAGGGGGCGCTTAGCGAGGACCGTCAGGTTCCTACTTCAACGCCTGAGGCGACGACCCGCCTCGATGCCTCCAGGGCCCGGGCCATGTTCTTCGGCCGGGTGATCGGGTTGAACATGATCTGCATGAGGCTGGTCAGGACGACCAGCCCGGCGGTGATCACCCCCAACAAGTTCCCTTCGACTGCATCGAGGATCGCAAGGCATCCGCCGCCGACGGCCAGGGCCACCGGCAGCCAGATCAGAAGCCTCCCGTTGAGTCGCCTCTGACGCCGGAGGCTCTCGGCCAGCTCGACAGCTGCAGCCGCCTTGCGTGGATCGCGCGGCGCTTCGCCCCGCACGAGACACCTGCTGACCCGCCACTTGTCCAGGTAGGGCAGGGCGTTGAACGTCTGCATCTCCTCGTCCACGGTCCACATGAAGGGAACTCTTCCTCAACCTGCGGTCGCGATCAAGACGATTGGAGAGTTGACTTGCCTATAGCCAGATCAACTCGCCGATCGCACCAGGCGCACCATCAGCTCGGCGGCCTGCTCGTCGCCGAGCTCCTGGGCGCCGGTGAGGTCCTGCCAGGTGCGGAAGGCGAGGGCGTGGCCGATCGCGGCGCGGGTGCGCTTGGCGGCGTTGCCGCGCAGGCCCCTCCCCCGCATCAGGACTTTGGCGGCCTCGACGATGAAGGCGTGGAAGGCGCCCATCAGCTCGGCGACGACCGGCACGGTGGGGGCGTCGCGGAGGAGCTTGTCGAGCATCTCCTCGGTGCGGCGGTAGTAGGCGTAGAGCTCGGCGAGGGCGGTGTCGAGGCGCTCCTCGGGGTCGTCGATCGAGGCCCAGCGGCCGATGTCCGGCGGCGGGTTGGCTTCGGCCCAGTGGGCTGAGCAGGCGCCGAACAGCGCCCGCTCGTCGGGGAAGTGGCGGTAGAGGGTCGAACGACGGACGCCGGCGTGCTCGGCGACGGCGCTCATCGAGGTCTGCGCGGGGCCGAGCGTGCCGTGCAGCTCGACGGCGCTTTCGGTGATCCGCAGCCGCGTCTGCGCCTCGGCTTCGGCCCGTCGCTTCTTCTCGTACTTGCGCTTTCGATCGGACATCGCTGTACGACGAATATTGACAGACGCCACGGATCTGCTCTACAGTTTCGCGAGACATCAGTGTTCAACGAACTGAAGGAGCAGAGATGGCGACGGTGATCGGTCCCAACGACGGCAAAGCAGGGTTCCTCGGCAGCATCGGGGTGCGGTTCATGATCGACGGCGAGGACGCGGGCGGGGACTTCTCCCTGGTCGAACACCCGCTCTCCCCCCGGGCGCTGGCGGCGCCGCTGCACCGGCACACCCGCGAGGACGAGTACAGCTACGTGCTCGAGGGCCGGATGGGCGGGCTGCTCGGCGACGACGTGGTCGAGGCCGGGCCCGGCGACCTCGTCTTCAAGCCGCGCAACGAGTGGCACACGTTCTGGAACGCCGGCGACGAGACCTGCCGGATCCTCGAGATCATCGCCCCGGCCGGCTTCGAGCGCTTCTTCGAGGAGCTGGTCGACATGGGCGGCGTCCTCAACGCGACCCCCGAGGAGATCGCGGCCCTCAACGACCGCTACGGGCTGGAGATGAAACCGGAGAGCGTTCCCGAGCTGCTCGAGCGCTTCGACCTGCGGGTCGGCGAGCCGGTCGGGACCGCGCTCCAGGCCGCTTAGCTCGCCTGTATCGAGCAAATTGCGGCAGTCGAAGACGGGTCGAGCAGCCGCATAGCGCTGCTACCCTGCGCAGGTAGGCAATCTGTCTGCCTGCGCGTCCGTCTTCAATCGGCAGTGAGGAACACGCGCTTTGACTCCCGACCAGGGGTTCAGCTTCGATCGCGAAGGGCCGCGAGAGGAATGCGGCGTCTTCGGCGTATACGCCCCCGGGCACGAGGTGGCCCGCCTCGCCTACTTCGGGCTCTACGCGCTGCAGCACCGCGGGCAGGAGTCGGCCGGGATCGCCACCTGCGAGGGCGGGATGATCACCACCCTGCGGGACGCCGGGCTCGTCTCCCAGGTCTTCGACGAGCAGAAGCTGCGGGCGCTGGAAGGCGACATGGCGATCGGCCACGTCCGCTACTCGACCACCGGCGGCGGCTCCTGGGAGAACGCGCAGCCGATCTGGCGTGACGACGGCCGCGAGGTCGCCCTCGCCCACAACGGCAACCTCACCAACGCGGTCGAGCTCTGGGGCGAGCTGAAGGAGCAGGGCCTCGACTTCCGCGGCACCTCCGACTCGGAGATCATCGCCGCGCTGCTCTCCTCCCATGACGGGAAGATGATCGAGGACGCGGTCGCCGACGTGATGCCGCGGCTGCAGGGCGCCTACTCGACCGTGGTGATGACCAAGCGGGCGATCGTCGCCTTCCGCGACCCGCACGGGATCCGGCCGCTCAGCCTCGGCCGCCTCGACGACCGCTTCGTCGTCGCCTCCGAGAGCTGCGCCTTCGACATCATCGGGGCGGAACTGATGCGGGAGGTCCACCCCGGCGAGATGGTCTCGCTGAGCGAGCGCGGGCTGGAGACGCGCCAGGTGGTGAAGACCGAGCGGCGCGCGACCTGCGTCTTCGAGCACATCTACTTCTCCCGCCCCGACAGCCGCCTCGAGGGCAAGGTCCTGCAACAGGCGCGCGGGCGGATGGGCGAGATCCTCTGGCGCGAGTCGCCGGTCGAGGCCGACCTGGTGATCGCGGTGCCGGACTCCGGCAACCCGGCGGCCGCCGGGTTCGCGCGCGCCTCCGGGATCCCCCGCGACGACGGCCTGATCAAGAACCGCTACGTGGCGCGGACCTTCATCCAGCCGGGCCAGGAGCTGCGCAAACACGGGCTGCGGATGAAGTTCAACCCGCTGCCGGAGATCGTCGCCGGCCAGCGCCTGGTCGTCGTCGACGACTCGATCGTGCGCGGCAACACCACGCGGCAGATCGTCGGCATGCTGCGCGACGCCGGGGCGAGCGAGGTGCACCTGCGGATCTCGGCGCCGCCGATCCGCAACCCCTGCCACTACGGCGTCGACATGTCGACCCGCGAGGAGATGATCGCCCACAACCGCTCGATCGACGAGATCGCCGACGAGCTGGAGGCGGACTCGCTCGCCTACCTCTCGATGGCGGGCGTCTACGAGGCGATCGGCGGCGACCCGGGCGAGCACTGCGACGCCTGCTTCAGCGGCAACTACCCGCTGGGCGACCCCGACGAGGCCGACGGCAAATACGCGCTCGAAACGATCGCCGCGGCGCCGGCGTCCTAGCCGGCGACCAGCTCCAGCCCGAGCCAGACCTGCTTGCGCGAAGATGCGCGCGTGAGCGCGTTCCGGATCGTCGTCCTCGCCTCGGGCAGCGGCACCAACCTGCAGGCGATCCTCGACAAGCTGCACGGGCGGGGGTTGGTCGAGGTGGTCGGCGTCGGCTCCGACAAGCCGGCGGCGGGGGCGCTGCGGCGGGCGGCGGTCGCCCGGATCGAGACCGGTGTCTTCCCCGGCGCCGACTACGAGGACCGCGCCGCCCGCGACGAGGCGATGGGCGACTGGATCGAGTCGCGCGAAGCCGACCTCGTCGTCCTCGCCGGCTACATGCAGCTGCTCAGCCCCGGGTTCGTCGCCCGCTTCCGCAACCGCGTCGTCAACGTCCACCCCGCCCTGCTGCCGGCCTTCGCCGGGCTCGACGCGATCGGCCAGGCGCTGGACGCCGGCGTCGACGTCACCGGGGTCACCGTCCACTTCGTCGACGAGGGGGTCGACACCGGGCCGGTGATCGCCCAGCGCGAGGTCCCCGTGCCCGCGGGGGTCGAGCGCGACGAGCTGGAGGCAGCGGTCCACGCGGTCGAGCACGAGCTCTATCCGGAGGCGATCCGCATGATCGCGGAGGGCAGGGTTAGGATCGACCCCAGCGACCCGCGCAAGGTCGCGATCGATGACTGAGCCTGCCACCGATATCCAGGAGAGCCTCGGCGACGGCCAGGTCCGCGTGCGCCGGGCGCTGATCTCCGTCTCCGACAAGACCGGCGTCGCCGACTTCGCCAAGGGGCTGGCGGCGCTGGGGGTCGAGATCCTCTCCACCGGCGGCACCGCGACGGCGCTGCGCGAGGCGGGGATCGAGGTCACCGACGTCTCCGAGTTCACCGGCCAGGAGGAGATCCTCGGCGGCCGGGTGAAGACGCTGCACCCGCGGCTGCACGCGGCGCTGCTGGCGCGGCGGGGCGACCCCGAGCACATGGCGACGCTGGAGCGCGAGGGGATCGAGCCGATCGACATAGTCTGCGTCAACCTCTACCCCTTCGAGCAGACCGTCGCCGGGCACGAGGTGGCGCCGGAGGTGGCGATCGAGAACATCGACATCGGCGGGCCGACGATGATCCGCGCCGCGGCGAAGAACCACGAGAGCGTCGCGGTGATCGTCAAACCGGAGTCCTACGACGCGGTCTGCGCCGAGCTGGAAGAGACGGGGGGCGAGATTTCCGCCACCACCCGCCACTGGCTCGCCAACGAGGCCTTCGCCCAGACCGCGCGCTACGACGCCGCGATCAGCCGCTGGTTCTCGACCGAGTACGAGGAGTTCCCGGAACACCTGGCGATCGCCTACGAGAAGGTGATCGACCTCTCCTACGGAGAGAACCCGCACCAGCGGGCGGCGCTCTACTCGGAGGTGGGGCTGCGCAGCCACATCCTCTCGCGCTGCTCGAAGCTCCACGGGCGGGCGCTCTCCTTCAACAACGTGCTGGACCTCGACAGCGCGCGCAGCCTCGTCCGCGACTTCGAGCAGCCGGCCTGCGTGATCGTCAAGCACAACAACCCCTGCGGGGTGGCGATCGGCGCCGACGCGCTGGAGGCCTACCTGAAGGCGCTCGCCTGCGACCCGACCTCTGCCTACGGCGGCGTGATCGCGGTCAACCGGCCGATCGGCCGTGAGCTGGCCGAGGAGCTGCACAAGAACTTCGTCGAGGTCCTGAGCGCGCCCGGCTACGAGGACGGGGCGCTGGAGGTGCTGACGCAGAAGGAGGCGATCCGGATCCTCTGCGAGGAGGAGCGCCGCGAGCCCGACGCCCGCGAGCGCGACGTCAAGCGGGTGATGGGCGGGCTGCTGATCCAGGACCGCGACGGCGACCCCGAGCCGCGGGAGATCATGGAGGCGGTGACGAGCAACGAGCCCGACGAGCAGCAGTGGCAGGACATGCTCTTCGCCTGGACCGTCAGCCGCCGCGTCCGCTCCAACGCGATCGTGATCGCCAAGGACGGCGCCACCCTCGGCATCGGCGCCGGCCAGATGAGCCGCGTCGACTCCGTCCGCTTAGCGGTCGAGAAGTGCCGCGAGGCCCGCGGCGCCGACGCCGACTCCCTCCTAGCCGGCTCCGCCCTGGCCTCCGACGCCTTCTTCCCCTTCGCCGACGGCCCCGAGCTGGCGATCCAAGCCGGCACCACCTCCGTCATCCAACCCGGCGGCTCCAAACGCGACGCCGAGGTGATCGAGGCCTGCGAGCAGGCCGGCGTCGCGATGGTGTTCACGAAGCACCGGCACTTCCGGCACTAGCAGCGGCTGAAGCCTTTCTTTCCAGCGCTTTTCGTCACCCCCGACAAGGGTTCTTCCTCTTAAGGTACGGGCATGGGAACCAATGGGAACGCAGGTGATGCCTCTAGTCCCTGGATGCCGGCTCGGCTGATTCCGGTCGCCGGGATTCGCGGGCAGGACGAGCAGGAGATCCGCGCCGCCTCCTCGCTGCTTGCGGTGATGGGAGCGGTCGACGAGTTCGGGCGCGCCCTGCTGAAGGAGATCGGCGCGCCTGCCGGGCGGATCTCGACCTTCACCGAGGTGCCGCTGGAAAACGCGGAGGGGAAAACCCTGCGACCGGACGGCGCGATCGCGGTGGAGCGAGGAAAGACCTCTTGGAAATGCCTGGTGGAGGTGAAAACCGGCAACGTCCCCCTCGGCTCGGATCAGGTGTCGTCGTACCTCGACCTCGCCCGTGAACACGGGTTCCAGGCGGTCCTGACGATCTCCAACCAGATCAGCGGCAGCCCCGAAGACGTCCCGGTGACCGTTGACAAGCGCAAGCTCCGCTCCGTGCAGCTTCGCCACCTCTCCTGGTGGCGGATCCTCACCGAGGCGATCATGCAGCACCAGCACCGGGGCGTCCGCGATGTCGACCAGAAATGGATCCTCGGCGAGTTGATCGCCTACCTGGAGCACGAGAAGTCGGGGGCGATCGGCTTCGAAGACATGGGCCAGAACTGGGTGCAGGTGAGGAACGCCGCCCGGGACGGGACCATCCGCTCCGGCGATCCCGGCGTCCAGGATGTCGTGAACCGCTGGGAGCAGTTCGTCGAGTACATGTGCCTCAGCCTCAGCCAGGACCTGGGAGCGCAGGTGGTCTCAGCGCAATCGAGAGCGCGAGACGGACAAGCTTGGGCCGACTCGCTCCTGAAGGGCCTGGAGACCGAAGGCATCCTCTCGGGCTCGTTCCGCGTTCCCGGCGCCGTCGGACCGATCGACGTCGAGGCGGACCTGCGCGCCCGGCTGACGAGGGTCAGCGTCAAAGTGACCGCTCCGAAGGAGGGGCGTCCGCAGACGCGGCTCAACTGGATCCTGCGCCAGCTGAAGAAAGCGCCGGAGGACCTGCGGATCGAAGTTCAGTTCGCCCGCACGAAGGAGACGACCGCGCTGCTCCTCAAGGACGCGCGGGAAGACCCGAAGGCCCTGCTCTCGCCGTCTGATCCGAAGCGGGAGCCGCGGAGCTTCGTCCTCTCGCTGGCGCGGCCCCTCGGCACCAAGCGGGGGCGCGGCGAGCGCTCGTTCGTGCTCGAGACCCGGCGCCAGGTGGTCAGCTTCTACGGCGACCTCGTCGAAGGGCTGGCCGAGTGGCGGCCGAAGGCCCCGAAGCTCCCGACGGAAAAGTCGGGCGAGGAGGCCGGCGACCCGCGGCGGACGATTCCGACGATCTCAGAGCCGCCGGCCCCGGCGCAGGCCGGTGGGGAGAGCAACCTCCCGGTGCCGCATGCTCCGGCTCCCCCGTGGTCGTCCTCACCGGACAGCGGCGCGTAAGACTTCGCCGCTAGTCGCGGGAGCGTTCGCTCGCTTCCTTCTGCACTTCGCTCGCGCGGATCACGTGCTTGCAGACCTGGCCCGGCTCGTCGGCGACGACGAGGAGCTCTTTGTCGCCGGGGGAGATCAGGCCGTTGTCCTCCAAGCCGAGGTCGATCCACTCGAGCAGGGGGTCCCAGAAGGCGGAGCCGACGAGGATCACCGGGAAGTGGTGGATGCGCTCGGTCTGGATCAGGGTGAGGGCCTCGAAGAGCTCGTCCAAGGTGCCAAAGCCACCGGGCATGATCACGAAGGCGCGGGCGTAGCGGACGAACATCAGCTTGCGGGCGAAGAAGTAGTGGAAGTCGAGGGAGCGGGTGAGGTAGGGGTTCGGGTGCTGCTCGTGCGGGAGCTCGATGTTGAGCCCGATCGACTCGCCCCCGGCCTCCTTGGCGCCGCGGTTGGCGGCCTCCATCAGGCCCGGGCCGCCGCCGGTGATGACCGCGTAGCCGTGGCCGGCGAGGCAGGAGGCGGTCTCGCGGGTCAGCTCGTACCAAGGGTGGTCCTCTTTCACCCGGGCCGAGCCGAAGATCGAGACGCCCTCTTCGACGTCGCGCAGTGCCTCGAAGGCACCCTCGATCTCCTCGCGGATGCGGTCGAGGCGGAGGGCGTCCTCTTCCTCGACGTCGCAGGGAACGCGGAGGAGGCGCTCGTCTCCCCTGCCCGATCCCTTGACGTCCCCTGCGGTCAATGCCCCCGGCGGGACTCGAACCCGCGCCGCGCGGCTTAAAAGGCCGCCGCTCTAACCAGCTGAGCTACAGGGGCGAAGTGCCCATGGTAGAGGGAGGCTGAGTGCCGTGCCGGGAGCTTCAGGAGAGGTCGGGGAGGCCCTCGTAGGCGGTCGAGGCCTCGGCGTGGGTGCGGCGGGGGATGCGGCCGGCGCGGTGGGCGAGGTGGCCGGCCTCGACGCCGCGGCGCAGGGCGGTCGCCATCGCCACGGGGTCCTCGGCACCGAAGATGGCGCTGGCGGCGAGGATCGCGTCGCAGCCCAGCTCCATCGCCTGGGCGGCGTCGGAGGCGGTGCCGATGCCGGCGTCGAGGACGACCGGGACCTCGGCGCGCTCGGCGATGATCGCGACGTTGTACGGGTTGCGGATGCCGGCGCCGGAGCCGATCGGGGAGCCGAGCGGCATCACCGCGGCGCAGCCGGCCTCCTCGAGGCGGCGGGCGAGGATCGGGTCGTCGTTGGTGTAGGGGAGGACGGTGAAGCCGTCGCCGACGAGCTGTTCGGCCGCGTCGACGAGCTCGACCGCGTCCGGGTAGAGCGTGCGGTCGTCGCCGATCACCTCGAGCTTGATCCAGTCGGTTTCGAACGCCTCGCGGGCGAGGCGGGCGGTGCGGACCGCGTCGCGGGCGGTGTAGCAGCCGGCGGTGTTGGGGAGGACGAAGAGGCCGAGGCGGTCGATCACGTCGAGGACCGAGCCCTCGGCGGAGGGGTCGATCCGGCGCAGGGCGACGGTGACGATCTCGGTCCCGGAGGCGGCCAGCGCCGCTTCCATCTGCTCCAGCGAGCGGAAGCCGCCGGTGCCGGCGATCAGCCGCGAAGACCACTCGCGCCCGCCCAACTCCCAGGTCTCGGCACCGCCCTGGATCGCCGCCAGCACCTCGACCGCCTGCCCCTCGCGCAGCGGCGTCGTCTCCCACTCGCTGCGCGGGACGACCTCGCCGTCGAGGGCCACGGCGACGCCGCGTCCGCCCTCCCCCGCGCCGGACTCGCGCACGGCGGCGTCAAGCGTCGCCTCCTCCGGCAGCTCGCAGGGCGTCCCGTTCAGCTCGATCCTCATCGCGCCACCTGCGTTTCCGGTTGGCGTTCGTCCTTTATCGGTCTATTCCCGACAAAGGACGAACGCCGCTCGCCGGACAGGAGATCCGCGACGGCTTCGGCGGCCAGCGGCGCCAGGAGGATGCCGTTGCGGTAGTGGCCGGTGGCGAGGACAAGGCCGTCGACGGCGCCGGGGCCGACGATGGGAAGGTTGTTCGGCGTGCCGGGGCGGAGGCCGGCGGTCGCGCCGAGGAGCTCCATCTCGGCGACGTCGGGGAGCAGGCGGTAGGCCTCGCGCAGCAGCTCGTGGACGCCACCGGCGGTGACGGCGGTGTCGAAGCCCATCTCTTCGACGGTGGCGCCGACGACGAGCCGGCCGTCGGCGCGCGGCACGAGGTAGACGCGCTCGGAGGCGAGGATGTGGCGCGCGACCGGCTCCGTCTCTCGGTTGCGCAGTTCGAGGACCTGGCCTTTGACCGGGCGCACCGGGGGGCGGGCGTGCTCGGGCAGCCACTCGGCGGCGCCGGACCAGGCGCCGCCGGCGAGGACGACCTTCTCGGCGCGCAGCTCCTCGCTTCCGGCGCGGTCAAAAGGTCCGGCGGACTTTTGTTCCGCATAGCGATCCAAAGGTCCGGCGGACCCTGGAGCGGTTCGGACACCGACCAGCCGCTCGCCGTCGAAGACTCCCTCCACCACCTCGCAACCGGGCCGGATCTCCACGCCCTCACCCACACACGCCGCCGCCAAGACCTTGGTCAGCGCCCGCGGGTCAACCGCCGCCTCGCCGGGCGCGAAGACGCCGCCGTGGAACGAGGGCGTCAGGCCCGGCTCCAAGTCGCGGCAGCGGCGCGGCGGCAGCCACTCGGCCTCGAGCTCGAGCGAGCGCTGCAGCTCGTGCACGCGGCGCAGCTGCGCCGCCTCGTCGCGGTCGAGCGCCACGTGCAGGGCCCCGAGCCGTTCGTAGCCGGTGCTCTCTCCCGTCGTCGCCTCCAGCTCGGCGACGAACTCCGGGTACAGCCGCGCCGCCGCCAGCGTCAGCTCCAGCAGCTCCGGCTCGCC
>Ga0196960_10000050_pt1 | contig 43618 bp, 34 predicted proteins | sample S3v_5metaG_FD_183187 | JGI IMG/M metagenome (GOLD analysis project Ga0196960, IMG submission 183187) | Soil microbial communities from Anza Borrego desert, Southern California, United States - S3+v_5 | ecosystem: Environmental > Terrestrial > Soil > Desert | place: USA: California | collected...
GTACGTCTGCGTCGGCCTCGCCCAGCTTGTCGCCCTTCGCGCTCGCCGCGGCGGGCTTCACCGGAGAGGTCGCGGGGTCGTCGGCGGCGAAGGCCGGGACGGCGCCGGAGGCGGCCAGCGCGGCCGCCAGACCGGCGGCGGCCGCGATGCGCGCCGCGCGTCTCGCCCCGGGTATGGAGCTGGGGGATTCCTTGGTCATCAGCATCCCTGTGTGGTGAAAGAAGGAGAGAGTCCGGAATTCGGTACCCGATGACCGCTCAGCCTTTCGTAAAAGACAGGGGTTTGTGGAGGGCTGACGGGGACGAGAAAGGGACATGGCGTAGATCCGCCAACGCTGCCATTGCGCCATTTACCGGGGCAGGACCACCACGTACGCGGCCGGGCCGCGGTCCTCGGCCGCCATCATCGCCGTACGCAGCACCACCGACAGCTGCGCCGCCGACTCGCGCAGCTGCTTCGGCGCCACCCGCACCACCGTGATCCCGAGCCGTTCCAGGTGCTCCCGCTCGGCGGCGAAGGTGACGTGTTCCTCCCGGGGCGAGCGGGTGCCCAGTTCGAGCGCGAGCGCCTGCTCCGGCCAGTACGCGTCCACGCCCCCCAGGAAGCCGCCGCCCGGCAGCGACAGCTCCACGTTCCACAGCGGCTGGGGCAGGCCGTGGGCGCGCACCATCTCGTACAGCTTCCCCTCCGACACGGCCCGGCCCTCGGCGAGCAACGCCTCGACCGCGTCCACCACAGGGGGGCGGCCCAGCAGCCCGGCGGCGTTCAGCTCCCGTACGACGGACGAGGGTTCGCAGTGCCCGCCGCGCACCGACTCCACCAGGATCCGGCCCACCGCCGAGGCGTCGGCGAGGCAGGCCACCGCGTCGGCCAGGGCCCGCTCCACCGGAGCCAGCGGCACCCCGAGCCTGCGCTGCGGCCGGGGCAGGACGGTGGCCCGGGTCACCTGGACGAACCGGGTGGAGCGCAGCCGCCTGGTGCGCGGCACGAGGACGTCGATCCGGTGGAGCGCGACCGCCGGGGGCACGGACGCGAAACCGTACAGCGCCAGGGCCGCCAGGCCCGTGACCATGGCCTCGCCGTAGCCGGGCCCCGGCTGGACGGGCACGGCCCGGCGGCCGCCCGCCGGAGGCCTTCCGGCGTACAGCAGGGCGCCGCGCACCCGGTCCTCGTCCGAGGGCGGCCCCGGGTGCAGGAGGTACACGCCGGGGAGCAGCTGCTGCCACGGGCCGCCGGGCAGGCACTGCGCGGCGGTCTGCGCGGCGGTCACGCCGTGGGCGCGCAGCTGCGCGGCGGACTGCACGCGGTGGCTCACTTCGTGGACGGGGCGCGGGGACACGGGGGTGTTCTGGGTCATGCCGGGGAGGTTCCCGCAGGCCCGTGGCGCGGTAACCCCTGTTACACGTCCGTCGACATTCCAGGACAACGTCGTACGAAAGCACGGAAGTTCGACTGTCGAAAAAGGGGGGTAGCGGCGGAAATCGCACGGCGCGCGCCCCGCACACATGTGCGGAGCGCGCGCCGGAATCTCAGGCCGCCGCGTCACGCTCCTGCCCCCGCAGCGCCCGCGCCAGATCGTCCCGCGCCTCCAGGACCAGCCGCCGGAGCGCCGGTGCCGCGTCCGGGTGCGAGGTCAGCCACGCGTCGGTCGCGGTGAGGGTCGCGGGGTCGTCCTGCAGTCCGGGGAACAGCCCCTTGACCACGTCCATGCCGATCTGGATGGACCGCTCGTCCCACACCCGTTCGATCGCCTCGAAGTACGAGGCCGTGTACGGCGCCAGCAGCTCCCGCTGGGAGGGCTGCCCGAAGCCGGCGATCGTCGCACCGACGAGGGCGTTGGACAGTTTGTCCGACTCCACGACCGCCGCCCACGCCTGCGCCTTGACCGCCGCCGAGGGGCGTGAGGCCAGGCACCGCACGTGGTGGCGTTTGCCGGACGCCGTGTCGTCCCGGCCGAGTTCGGCGTCCACCGCCGCCTCTCCGGCCCTGCCGTGCGACACCAGGGGGAACAGGAACGCCCACCGCAGCTCCTGGTCGACGTCCAGGCCGTCGATCACGGCCGAGCCGTCGAGCAGCTCGCCCAGCAGCCGGAAGTCCGCGTCCGACGCCGCGGCGGCGGCGAAGAACCGGGCCCACGTCAGCTGGTGCTCGCTGCCCGGCTCCGCGCGCCGCAGCTCCGCCAGCGCGCCCCCGGCCAGCGCCCGGCCGCCCTCCTCGCGCCAGGCCGGCGCGGCGTAGTGCACCAGCGCGGACCGCGCCCAGGCGTGCAGCATCTGGAGCACACCGATGTCGCTCTCCCGGCCGGCGTGCGTCAGCACCAGCGACACGAACTCCCGGGCCGGCAGGACCGCGTCCCGCGTCAGGTTCCACAGCGCGGACCAGCACAGTGCCCGGGCGAGGGGGTCGGTGATGTCACCGAGGTGCTCGCGCAGGGTGGCCAGGGACACCTCGTCGAAGCGGACCTTGCAGTACGTCAGGTCGTCGTCGTTGACCAGGACCAGGTCGGGCCTCTCGGACCCGGCCAGCTCCGCGACCACGGTGCGCTCCCCGGCGACATCGGTCCCGGCACGGGCGTACCGCACCAGCTCCCCCTCGGGCGAGAGCCGGTACAGGCCCACCGCCACCCGGTGCGGCCTGAGCTCGGGGTGGGAGGCCGCGGCCTCCTGGACCACGGAGAGCTCCGCGACCCGGCCCTCGTCGTCGTACGTCACGACCGGCGTGAGGACGTTGACCCCCGCCGTCTGCAGCCACGCGCGCGACCAGGCCGTCATGTCGCGCCCGGACGTCTCGGCCAGCACCGCCAGCAGATCGCCCAGCCGCGTGTTGCCGTAGGCGTGCCGCTCGAAGTAGCGGCGCGCGCCCTCCAGGAACGCCTCCCGTCCCACGTACGCCACGAGCTGCTTGAGCACCGAGGCGCCCTTGGCGTACGTGATGCCGTCGAAGTTCAGCTTGGCGTCCTCCAGGTCACGGATGTCGGCCGTGACCGGGTGCGTGGACGGAAGCTGGTCGGCGCGGTAGGCCCACGCCTTGCGGTTGTTGGCGAAGGTGATCCAGCCGTCGGTGAAGCGGGTCGCCTCCACCATCGAGAACGTCCCCATGAAGTCGGCGAAGGACTCCTTCAGCCACAGGTCGTCCCACCACTGCATGGTGACCAGGTCGCCGAACCACATGTGCGCCATCTCGTGCAGGATGACGTTGGCGCGCCGCTCGTAGGAGGCCGAGGTGACCTTGCCGCGGTAGATGTACTCCTCGCGGAAGGTGACGAGACCGGGGTTCTCCATGGCGCCGAGGTTGTACTCCGGCACGAACGCCTGGTCGTACTTCCCGAAGGGGTACGGGTAGTCGAAGTGGTCGTGGAAGAAGTCCAGGCCCTGCCTGGTGATCCGGAAGACGTCATCCGCGTCGAAGTGGGGCGCGAGCCCCTTGCGGCACATCGCGCCGAGCGGGACCTCCAGCTTCGAGCCGTCGTCGAACGTACGGGTGTAGTGGTCGCTCACGTAGTGGTAGGGGCCCGCGACGACCGCCGTGATGTACGTGGAGATCGGCAGGGTCCGCGCGAACCGGTGGACCTCGCCCTCCTGCGACTCCTGTGCGCCGTTGCTCCAGACCTGCCAGCCCTCGGGCGCGGTCACCTCGAAGCGGTAGGGCGCCTTGAGGTCGGGCTGTTCGAAGTTGGCGAAGACCCGCCGTGCGTCGGCCGGCTCGTACTGCGTGTAGAGGTAGACCTCACCGTCCTCCGGGTCGACGAAGCGGTGCATGCCCTCACCGGTCCGGCTGTACGCGCACTGCGCGTCGACCACCAGGACGTTCTCGCCGTCGGCGAGCTCCTCCAGCGCGATCCTCGTGCCGTCGAAGACGGCCGCGGGGTCCAGGTCCTTGCCGTTCAGCGTCACCGCGTTCACGGACGGGGCCACCAGATCGGCGAAGGAGGAGGCGCCGGCACGGGCGGCGCGGAAGCGGATCGTGGTCTGCGAGCGGAAGGTGCGCGGACCGGCCTCGTCGCCCCCGTCGGGCTCACCGACGGCGGAGCGGAGGTCGAGGGCGACCTCGTAACCGTCGACGGTCAGCAGCTCGGCCCTCTCTCGGGCCTCGTCGCGGGACAGGTTCTCACCGGGCACGGAGCACTCCTTTGTGTCACGTTCGAAGACCTTCGATCCTCCCATGCGACGATCGGCGCCCGCGCGCGGGAATGGCGGGAGTGCCCTGTGGCGTTCCGGCACTCAGGTGCAGACCGACCTCATGAGGAGAGACATGCCCGAGAACAGCACGCCCGGCGGCAAGGTTCCGGCCGACTTCTGGTTCGACCCGCTCTGCCCCTGGGCCTGGATGACCTCCCGCTGGATGCTGGAGGTGGAGAAGGTCCGCGACGTCGAGGTGCGCTGGCACGTGATGAGCCTCGCCGTGCTCAACGAGCCCAGGCTCGACGAGCTGCCCGAGGAGTACCAGGACATGATGCGCACCAAGGCGTGGGCTCCGGTCCGTGTCGTCGTCGCCGCCCAGCAGAAACACGGCGACGAGATCGTCGGCCCGCTGTACACGGCCCTCGGCACCCGCTTCCACAACAACGGCGAGGGCCCCACCCGCGAGGCGATCGCGGGCGCGCTGGCCGATGTCGGCCTGCCGGCCGAACTCCTGGAGTACGCGGATTCCGACGCGTACGACAAGGAGCTGCGCGCCTCCCACCAGGAGGGCATCGACAAGGTCGGCCAGGACGTCGGCACCCCGGTCATCGCCGTGCCCGGCGCCGACGGCGAGCAGATCGCCTTCTTCGGCCCGGTCGTGACCCCCGCCCCGAAGGGCGAGGAGGCGGCGAAGCTCTGGGACGGCACGCTGCTGGTGGCGTCGGTCCCCGGCTTCTACGAGATCAAGCGGACCCGCACGCAGGGGCCCGTCTTCGACTGATCCGGCCGCCCCGGCGGCCGCGGCCCGCACCGGCCCCCCGGCCGTACGGACCGCGCCCCGCACCATGGGAGAACCCCCGCGAGTCACGTCCTCGCGGGGGTTCTCCGTTCATCCGCCTGCCCGGTGAAGGCTGAGAAGACGATCACGAGGCAGGACGCTCGGGTCCCGGCCCCGTCAGGGAGCGAGCAGCAGGACGTCCGCGCGCTCCTTGGCGGCGGCGTAGCGCTTCGCCACGTCCTGCCAGTTGACGACGCGCCACATGGCCTCGATGAAGTCCACCTTCTGGTTCTTGTACTGCAGGTAGAAGGCGTGCTCCCAGGCGTCGAACACCAGGATCGGGACCGAGCCCTGTCCGACGTTGCCCTGGTGGTCGTAGACCTGCTCGACGATCAGTCGGCCGCTGACCGGCTCGTAGGCGAGGACGCCCCAGCCGGAGCCCTGCGTGGTCGCCGCGGCCTTCGTCAGCTGCGACTTGAAGCCGGCGTACGAACCGAAGGACTCCGTGATCGCGTCCGCCAGCTCACCCACGCCGTCCGCCGCGAGGGGCTCGCCGCCGCCGTCGCCGGACATGTTGTGCCAGTAGATCGAGTGCAGGATGTGGCCGGAGAGATGGAACGCGAGGTTCTTCTGGAGGCCGTTGACCGAACTCCAGGCCTCCTTGTCGCGGGCCTCTTCCAGCTGCTCCAGGGTGTCGTTCGCACCCTTGACGTACGCGGCGTGGTGCTTGTCGTGATGGAGCTCGATGATCTGCGGGTTGATGACCGGTTCGAGCGCCGCGTAGTCGTAGGGGAGTTCCGGAAGCGTGTACGTGGCCATGGGGTCGGACCCTCCAACTGCTACCTGGTGGTTGTTGCAACTCATTGGCAATTGCAGGCTAGCAGGGGGAGGGCCCGGAAGTGATCAGCCGTTCGTCCCAGGACCGCAGACCGTCGCGTGCGAGCGCCGCCAGGTCGGGGAAGTCCGTCACCACGGCGTCCACACCCCGGCCGAAGTGGAAGGCGTACTCGGCGAACGCGTCGCCGAAGTCGTCCGGCGCGGTGCCCTTGCGGTACGCGGCCGGCAGGTACTGGTTCTCGGCGCGGAAGGTGTACGCCCCGACCTTCAGCCCGGCCGCGTGGGCGTCCTCCAGCAGGGTGAGCGGGGGACGAGCGAGGACTTGTCCGGGCCGATCCACCGGGCGTACGAGGCGATCTCGCGCAGCCCCGCCGGCGTCATCATCTCCTTGTACGTGACCGGATGGCCGTACGGTCCGCCACTCGTCCCCAGCGCCTGCCACAGCGGGAGGCCCAGGCGCGCCTCGGCCACCTCGCGGAGGCCGGCCGGGTCGAAGGACTGGACGACGCAGTCGCGGGCGGTCAGCCGGTTGCGGCGGACGAGCCTGATGAGCTCCGGCTCCAGCGGCAGGCCGACCGAGCGGAAGTACGCCGGGTGCTTCGTCTCCGGGAAGACCGTGATCCGGCGGCCGTGCTCCCTGGACAGGGCGCGGGCCAGGTCGACGACCTCCTGGAAGGTCATGATCTGCTCGCGGCCGTCGAAGACCGTGTTGCGGTTGCGGACCAGCGGGAGCCGCTCGACCGCCCGCAGCGTCTTCAGCTCGGCGAGGGTGAAGTCCTCGGTGAACCATCCGGTGACGGCACGGCCGTCGACCGTCTTCGTGGTGCGGCGGCCGGCGAACTCCGGGTGGCGGGCGACGTCCGTGGTGCCGGAGATCTCGTTCTCGTGCCGCACCACCAGGACGTGGTCCTTGGTGGGGACGAGGTCGGGCTCGATCCAGTCGGCCCCGGCCCGCACCGCGAAGGTGTAGGCGGACGCGGTGTGTTCGGGCCGCCACCCGGCGGCGCCCCGGTGGCCGATGACGAGCGGGCCTCTTCGGCCCCCGTGCGGTTCGGAGGCGGCGGCGGGGGCCGCCGCGGCGGCGGACACGGCCGCCGTGGCCAGAAGGATCGAGCGGCGTCGCGGATGCTGGAACGACATGCGGGCTCCTCGGTAGGCGCGGAGCCACCAGCGAAGCCACCCGGGATTACGCCGGGGCGGACGGAACCTTGCCGCCTCGTGTACGGCCACGCGCACGGCACCCGGCAGGCACCGGAGGAGGAAGGCGTACAGCCGCGGCCGGGGCGGCCCGGGGAGAGCCGCCGTGCTTCGCTGCCCGGGCCCGCCCGGTGTTCCACGGCCCGCCGGAGTCCGTACGGGGGCGGGCGAGGTGCTCCTGAGGGCTCAGCCCGGCTGAGGCGCGGCTGCCTCCAGGTCGTCGATGCTGCCGGACATGAGGGTGCGGATGTGCGCCGTGATGTGCTCGGCCGGCCAGTCCCACCACGCCACGGCCAGGAGCCGGGCGATGTCCGCGTCGTCGTAGCGGGTGCGCAACAGCTTCGCCGGGTTGCCGCCGACGATGCCGTAGTCCGGCACGTCGGACGTGACGACGGAGCCGGCCGCGACGATCGCGCCGTTCCCGATCCGCACGCCCGGCATCACCGTCACCCGGTGGCCGAACCACACGTCGTGACCGACGACGGTGTCGCCCCGGCCGGGGAGCCCGGTCAGCAGGTCGAAGTGGTCGGCCCAGGAGCCGCCCATGGTGGGGAACGGAAACGTGGAGGGGCCGTCCATGCGGTGGTTGGCGCCGTTCATGATGAACCGCACCCCGGTGCCCAGCGCGCAGAAGCGGCCGATGACGAGCTTCTCGGGACCGTAGTGGTACAGCACGTTGCGGGTCTCGAACGCGGTCGCGTCATCGGGGTCGTCGTAGTACGAGTACGCGCCGACCTCGATGAGCGGGGACGTGACCAGCGGCTGGAGCTGCACCACACGCGGCTGCCCGGGCACCGGGTGCAGCACGGCCGGATCTGCGGGGAGGGGACTCATGGGGAGCACCCTGGCAGAAGGACCGTGCCTCATGCACTCAGTTTTGGGCGGGCGCGGCGCGGTCCGCCCGCTTCTGCCGCACCAGGCCGATCACGATCAGCACCGCGGTCAGTGCCCCGGTCGCCAGCAGCTGGTCACGTGTGTCGGGCTGCCGCAGCATCAGGACGAAGATGCCGGCCATGGCCGCCAGCGCCACGATCGTCAGGCCGGGGAAGAGCCACATCCGGACGACGAGCCGCTCCGGGGCCTCGCGCTCCGTCCGCCTGCGCAGGATCAGCTGGGAGACGGCGATGAAGATCCAGACGACCAGGATCACCGCGCCGATCATGTTGAGGAGCCACGGGAAGACGTCCTCGGGGCGCCAGTAGCTGAGCAGCACGCACAGGAAGCCGAAGACCGAGGAGGCGAACACGGCGTTGCGCGGGACGCCGGAGGAGACCTTGCCGAGCAGTTTCGGGCCCTGGCCGCGTGCGACGAGGGAGCAGGCCATGCGGGAGGAGCCGTAGATGTTGGCGTTCATCGCGGAGAGCAGGGCGACCAGGATGACCACGTTCATGATCTCCGCGGCGCCGCCGATGCCGAGGTGGTCGAGCATCGCGTAGAAGGGGCCGACCTCGACGACCTTGGGGTCGTCCCACGGCACGAGGGTCACGATGACCGCCATCGATCCGATGTAGAAGACCGCGATGCGCCACATCGCCGTACGCACCGCCTTGGCGACGCCCTGCACCGGGTTCTCGGACTCGGCCGCCGCGATGGTGACGGTCTCCAGACCGCCGTAGGCGAAGACGGAGGCGAGCAGGCCGATGATGAGGCCCTCGGACCCGTGCGGCATGAAGCCGCCGTCGCCGGTGAGGTTCGCGGTGCCGGGGGAGTCCGTGCCGGGCAGCACGCCCAGGATCGCGAGGAGGCCCAGCACCAGGAAGAGCGTGATCGCGATGACCTTGAGCGCGGCGAACCAGAACTCGAACTCGCCGAAGTTCTTGACCGCGGCAAGATTCGTGCCGAGGAAGATCACCATGAACAGGGCGACCCAGGCCCACTCCGGTGTACCGGGCAGCCAGCCCGTGACGATCTGCGCGGCGCCGATGCCCTCCAGGCCGACCGCGACACAGAGCAGCACCCAGAACGACCAGCCGGCGGTGAAGCCCGCCCACGGCCCGATCGCCCGCTCCGCGTGGACGGAGAAGGAGCCGGAGGCGGGATTGGCCGCGGACATCTCGCCGAGCATCCGCATCACGAACATGACGAGCAGCCCGGAGATGCCGTACGCGATGACGATCGAGGGGCCGGCCGCGGCGATGCCCGCGCCCGAGCCGACGAACAGCCCGGCCCCGATCACACCACCCAGGGCGATCATCGACAGATGGCGCTGCTTGAGGCCGTGGGTGAGCGCGGAGTCGGTGGTGGGGGCGGCGCCCGGTGGGGGCGGTGCGGAGGTCCGGGACATGGACAGACTCTGTTCACTGGTCGGGACAGGGATCGGCCCACAGTCTGGCCACGCGCCCCGCCCATGAGGAACAGTTGTCCGCTATACGGTCACCGGGCTCACACAAGGTGCTCACCTGCCTACCGCTTCGCCGTAAGCTCCCGTACCCCCGCGACGAGCAGCACGAGGCCGGTGGCCCCCGCCGACCACAGCACCTGCGGCCTGGCCGCGTCATCGGTGAGCATCAGCACCAGGACGGCCAGCAGGCCGGCCAGGGTCACCCAGGTCAGATAGGGGAAGCACCACATCCGCAGGGCCAGGGCGCCCGGTGCCTCCCGCTCCAGCCGGCGCCGCAGCCGGAGCTGCGAGGCGGCGATCAGTCCCCAGACGAACAGCAGGACCGCCCCGACCGAGTTGAGCATGTACAGGAAGACGGTGTCGGGCCACTTGAGATTGAGCAGTACGGAGACGAAGCCGAACGCCACCGACGCCAGCACCGCCCGCCGGGGCACCCCGCCCCCGCCGCCCCGGCCGCCGGACACCTTCAGCAGCCCGCGCGGCGCCTCGCCGCGCTCGGCCAGCGAGAAGATCATCCGGGACGAGCCGTACAGATTGGCGTTGAGTGCCGAGAGCAGCGCCACGAACACCACGATGTTCATGATCTGCCCGGCCGACGGCACCCCGATCGAGTCCAGGACCTTCACGTACGGGCTCAGCCCGGCCTGCTGCGCCGTCCACGGGAGCACGGTCACGATCACCAGCATCGAACCGACGTAGAAGAAGAGGATGCGTACCACCGCGCTGCGCACCGCACGCCCCACGGCGCGTGCCGGATCGTCGGTCTCCGCGGCCGCGATCGTCACGACCTCCAGCCCGCCGAAGGCGAACACGACCGTGAGCACCCCGGAGACCACGCCGTCCCAGCCGTTCGGCAGGAAACCGCCCTGGCCGGTGAGGTTCGCCTGTCCCACCGGTCCGGTGTCCGGGAGCACGCCGAGGAGGGCCAGCAGGCCGAGCACGAGGAAGGCCACGATCGCGGCCACCTTGAGCGCGGCGAACCAGAACTCGAACTCGCCGAAGTTCTTCACGGCCGTCAGATTGGCCACGGTGAACACCACCATGAACAGCAGCACCCACAGCCACTGACCCACCGCGGGCACCCAGCCGTGTGCGATCTGCGCGGCCGCCGTCGCCTCCACGGCGAGCACCACCACCAGCATGAACCAGTAGAGCCAGCCCACGCCGAAACCGGCCCAGCGGCCCAGCGCGCGCTCCGCGTGGACGGAGAAGGAGCCGGAGGCGGGCATCGCCGCCGACATCTCGCCGAGCATCCGCATCACCAGCATCACGAGCGCGCCCGCGATCAGGTACGAGACGACGACGGCCGGCCCGGCGACCGCGATCCCGGCGCCCGACCCGACGAAGAGCCCGGCACCGATCACCCCGCCCAGGCCGAGCATCGTGAGATGGCGCTGTTTCAGACCGGGGGCCAGGGGCTCGGGCGGTCCGGGGGAGTGCGTGGGGGGCACGTCGTGCATGAGCTGGGGTCACTCTCGGATCATTTATGGGGAACCTACAGTCTCACGGGGTGATGTCCCTCCCCGGACGGAGGGCCGGGCAGACCTCCACCTTCGTGACCAGCATCACGCCGATGAGTGCGTACACAACGCTGTTTGTACGAACCCGACTAAGCCCTCAACCGCCGCTTTGTGGGCGGCTGATGGTGTTCGGGCAATGTTCCGTCGGCTAACGTCACCCTCAGTCCGTCCCTGCCTGCCGACCTCACCCGCGGAGTCCCGATGAGCACTGCTGCCGCCCCCGCCCGTTCCGGAGCGGTCCTCGCCGACCTGCTGCCCGCAGCCCGGCACCGTTACGCCGTGGACACGGCGCTGGTCGCCGGCGGTGCCGTCCTCACCGGCATAGCGGCCCAGATCGCCGTGCCCGTCCCCGGCTCCCCGGTCCCCGTCACCGGCCAGACCTTCGCCGCGCTGCTCATCGGCACCGCGCTCGGTGCCCGCCGCGGCTTCCTCTCCCTCGCTCTGTACGCGCTCGTCGGCATGGCCGGCGTGCCGTGGTTCTCCGAGGGCACCTCCGGCCCCGGCGGCGCGTCCTTCGGTTACGTCCTCGGCATGCTGCTCGCCGCCACCGTCGTCGGCGGTCTCGCCCGCCGCGGCGGCGACCGGTCCGTCCTGCGCACCGCGGGCACCATGGCGGTCGGTTCCCTGATCATCTACGCGGTCGGCGTGCCGTACCTGGCGCTCTCCACCGGCATGTCGATGAGCGCCGCCGTCGCGGCCGGCCTGGTGCCGTTCCTGGTGGGCGACGCCCTCAAGGCCGCGCTGGCCATGGGCGCGCTGCCCGCCTCCTGGAAGCTCGTCGGGCGTCGCGGCTGACGCCGCAGGCGCCACCGGAAGAGGCTCGCCGGTCCGTGTTCACGACACGGACCGGCGAGCCTCTCGCTCTTCCGGGCACACCTGGCACCCGCCGTCAGGCGGGCGCGCCGGTCACTCGGCCGGCGCCGCCGCCTCCGCCTTCCGGCTGCGGGCTTCGCGCACCAGCGAGATCCCCACGACCAGGGCCGCGACCAGCAGCGAGAGCAGCACCTGCTCACGTCCGGCGTCGTCGGTCAGCATGTAGACGAGGACGAAGGAGATCATCGCGATCGTCGCCCAGGTCAGATACGGGAAGAGCCACATCCGTACGACGAGCTTCTCGGGCGACTCGCGCAGGATGATGCCGCGCATCCGCAGCTGGGTGAAGCAGATCACCAGCCACACGAAGAGGGCGACCGCGCCGGAGGAGTTCAGCAGGAACGCGAACACCGTGTCGGGCCACTGGTAGTTGAAGAACACGGCGACGAAGCCGAACACGACGGACGACAGGATCGCCGCCTGCGGCACGCCCCGCTTGTTCACCCGGGCGAACGCCCTGGGCGCGTCCCCGCGCTGCCCCAGCGAGAAGGCCATGCGCGAGGCCGTGTAGAGACCGGAGTTGAGGCAGGACAGCACGGCGGTCAGCACGATGACGTCCATGACCTGGCCGGCGTGCGGGATGCCGATGGCGTTCAGGGCGGCGACGTAGGAGCCGTCCTCGACGATCGAGGGGTCGTTCCACGGCAGGAGGGTGAGGACGACGAAGATCGAGCCCAGGTAGAAGATGGCGATACGCCAGATCACACTGTTGGTGGCCTTGGAGACGGCGCGCCGCGGGTCCTCGGACTCACCGGCCGCCAGCGTCACGATCTCGCTGCCCATGAAGGAGAAGACGACCATCAGCACACCCGTGAGGATGGCCCCCGGTCCTTCGGGGAAGAACCCGCCGGTGTCCGTGAGGTGGGCGAGACCCGACCCCGCGTTGTCCGCACCCGGCAGGATGCCGAAGACGGCGAGCAGGCCGACGACGACGAACGCGCCGATGGCCACGACCTTGATCCCGGCGAACCAGAACTCGAACTCACCGTAGGAGCCGACGGAGACCAGGTTGGTCGCCGTGAGCACCACCATGACGATCAGGGCCCACGCCCACTGCGGTACGCCGGGGACCCAGCTCTCCAGGATCTTGGCACCCGCCGTGGCCTCGACGGCGAGCACCACGACCCAGAAGAACCAGTACAGCCAGCCGATGGAGAAGCCGGCCCAGCGGCCCAGGGCCCGGTCGGCATACGCGGAGAAGGAGCCGGAGCTCGGCCGGGCGACGGCCATCTCGCCGAGCATCCGCATGACGAAGACGACCATCAGGCCGACCAGCGCGTACGACAGGAGAATGGCCGGTCCCGCGGCGGCGATACCGGCACCGGAGCCGACGAAGAGGCCCGCTCCGATCACGCCACCGATGGCGATCATCGAGAGGTGGCGGTTCTTGAGACCGGCCTGGAGCCCGTCCGGGGAGTCCGGCTTTCCCGGCTCACCGGGCTGTTGGCCCGGTCCAGCCAGAGTCGTGTGCGACGTCATGGATCGAATCCTTAAGTTTTCTGATCACGTGTGTCGGTGTTGCCTTCGCGAGGGGTGGTGCGAAAGACAAGGCCACGCATTCAAGCCCGATCTGCGCCAGAAACGGAAGTCCCTCATCCAGTTCCTTGACCCGATCGTTGTCCGAGTGGCATGGCACACAGGAACCGGACCGGACCCGGCCCGGTGGGTCCCGACCCCGCTGACGGCTACCCCGCGCGGCCCGTGCCACACTTCACACCATGCGCGTGTACCTCGGCTCCGACCATGCCGGTTTCGAACTGAAGAACCACCTCGTCGAGTGGCTCACGGCCCACGGCCACGAGGCCGTCGACTGTGGTCCCCACATCTACGACGCCCAGGACGACTACCCGCCGTTCTGCCTCCGCGCCGCCGAACGGACGGCCGCGGACAAGGGCAGCCTCGGGATCGTCATCGGCGGCTCCGGGAACGGCGAGCAGATCGCCGCGAACAAGGTCAAGGGCGTCCGCGCCGCACTCGCCTGGAGCGAGCAGACCGCAGCGCTCGGCCGTGAGCACAACGACGCCAACGTGGTGGCCATCGGCGGACGGATGCACACGGTGGAGGAGTCCACCAAGTTCGTCGAGATCTTCCTCGCCACCCCGTACTCGGGCGAGGAGCGCCACACCCGCCGCATCGAGATGCTCTCGGCGTACGAGGAGACCGGCGACCTCCCCCCGGTCCCGGCCCACCACCCGCAGCAGGACTGAAGGCCCCGCACCCGCTTCCCCTCGTGCCGCCGGGTCCGTACCCGGCGGCACGAGCGCGTCACCAGGAGACCCGCCGTGCCCGAAGGGCATACGATCCACCGCCTCGCCGCCGACCACCAGGAGCGGTTCGCGGGACGCCCGGCGCGGGTGAGCAGCCCCCAGGGGAAGTTCGCCGACAGCGCGGCACTGCTGGACGGGCGGACCTTCACCGGCGCCGACGCCCACGGCAAGCACCTCTTCCTCGGCTTCGAGGGCTCGGCCTGGGTCCACATCCACCTCGGCCTCTTCGGCAAGCTCGGCTTCGGCACGGCTCCGGCGCCGCCGCCCACCGGCACGGTCCGGCTGCGCCTGCTCAACGACACCCACCACGCCGATCTGCGCGGCCCCACCACCTGCGCCCTGATCACGGGCCCCGAGAAGCGCGCCGTACACGACCGGCTCGGCCCGGACCCGCTGCGCGCCGACGAGGACGGCGAGCGGGCCTGGCAGCGGATCTCCCGCAGCCGCGTCACGGTCGCCGCCCTGCTGATGGACCAGAAGATCGTCGCGGGCGTCGGCAACGTCTACCGCGCCGAGGTCCTCTTCCGGCACGGCATCGACCCGTACCGCCCGGGCAAGGACCTCACGAGGGGCGAGTGGGACGCGCTCTGGGTTGACCTCGGCGCCCTGATGCGTGAGGGCGTGCGGAACAACCGCATCGACACCGTCCGCCCCGAACACCTGCCGGAGGCCATGGGCAGGCCCCCGCGGGTCGACGACCACGGCGGCGAGGTCTACGTCTACCGGCGGGCCGGGCAGCCGTGCCACCTCTGCGGCACCGAGGTCCGCAAGGCCGGCCTGGCGGCCCGCAACCTCTTCTGGTGCCCGGCCTGCCAACCGCCCGTGCCCGGCCGCTAGGCACCCGGGCGTACCGGGCCGCCAGGCACCCGGGCGACCCCGCTTCGAACACCTGGTCACCGGGTACCCCTGCACCGGAGGCCGTCGGGTGGATAAAGTCCCGGCAATGGCCCGTCGCAGAGGAGCAGACACCTACCCCGCCCGGTGGCGAAGATCAGCGCACCGGGCGCGCGTCGCGCTGCGCAGGTCCGGCGTCGACTATTTCCGCGGTGACGGTTCCGACTGGATAGCCCTGGCCGGTCTGCTGGCCGTCATCCCGGTGATCACCGGCGCCACGCTGCTCAACCCGGTGTGGTGCTCACCGGCCGCCCTGACCCTTCCGATCGTCGCGGGCGGCCTGCTGCTGCGGCCGGCCAGCCTGCTCGGTCTCTACGCGACCGCGGCCGCCGCCCTGATCGTGGAGTCCCTCGCCCTCGGCCCCTACGCGGAGGGGCCCGCCCGGGTCACACCGGGCACCGTCCTGACCGTTGCGGCCTGCGGTTTCCTCGGACTGGTGCTCGCCCAGTTCCGGGCCCGGGTCGGGGTGCCGTGGCGACGCGGCGGCACGATGCTCTTCGACCTGCGTGAGCGGATCCGGGTCCAGAGCGCCCTGCCACGGCTCCCCGAGGGCTGGCACCGCGAGATGGCTCTCCGCCCGGCGGGCGGCCAGTCCTTCTCCGGCGACTTCGTCGTCGCCGCCCGCACCAACGGCGGACGCACCCTGGAAGTCGTGCTCACCGATGTCTCCGGCAAGGGCATGGACGCGGGATCCCGCGCCCTGCTGCTGTCCGGAGCCTTCGGGGGCCTCCTGGGCTCCCTGCCGCCGCACGGCTTCCTGCCCGCGGCCAACGGCTACTTGCTGCGCCAGGACTGGGACGAGGGCTTCGCCACCTCCATCCACCTCGTCCTGGACCTGGACTCCGGCGACTACGAACTCCTCTCGGCGGGCCATCCCCCCGCACTGCAGCTGCACGCCGGCAGCGGACGGTGGGAGGAGAAGGCCGCCGAGGGCCCCCTGCTCGGGGTGTACGACGGAGCGCAGTTCGACGCGGTGAAGGGCTCGCTGGCGCCCGGGGACGTACTGATGCTCTTCACGGACGGTCTGGTGGAGGCGTCCGACCGGGACATCGCCGAGGGCATCGACCGGCTGACCGGGGAGGCCGACCGTTACGTCGCCACGGGCTTCGAGGGCGCAGCCTGGCATCTGATCGAAGCCTGCGCGAAGGACGTCAACGACGACCGCGCGCTCCTGCTGCTGTCCCGCCGGAGCTGAACCGTGCGGAAGTGGTGGAAACGGTACGGCCGTCAAGCCGGGGCCCCGATCGTCACCCGGACGTGAAGGCGTGACGGATGCGCCCTCCCGGATGCGTCGTCCCGGGTACGCGGCCGCGGCCCCGCACCCGGGTCGTCCGCACCTCAGACCGGTACGGCCTCCTGGTCCCGCGTGCGCCCTCCGGGCAGGATCCGGGCGAGCCAGTGGGAGCGGCCGGCCGCCAGGGGGGACAGGACCGCGAGCAGGAGCACATATCCGGCGATGAACGGGGGGAGCCGTTCGTCCAGGCCCGCACCCGCAGCCATCGTGGCGAGGATCAGCGCGAACTCACCGCGCGCCAGCAGGGTGGTGGAGATGTTCGCCGTGGCCTTCGGGCCGAAGGCGTAGATCCTGGCCGTGGCCATCCCGGCGAGGACGTTCATCGCCACGGTCACCGCGACGGCCGCCAGGACCGGCCACACCACGCCCGGCAGGTCACCGGGGTCGATGGACAGCCCGAAGGCGAAGAAGAAGATCGCGCCGAACGCGTCCCGCAGCGGATGCACCAGCTTCATGATGCGTGCGCCGGAAGCGGTGCTGCCCAGCATCAGGCCGACCATGAACGCGCCGATCGCGTCGGCGACCCCGAACCACTCGGATATCCCGGCCACGAAGACGGCGGCGCCGAGGAAGGAGATGACGAGTAGCTCGTCGTCCTTGGTGTCGAACAGCTTGCCGACGACCTTCGTGCCGAACCGGGCCACCACGGCGAGCAGCAGCAGGAAGCCGAAGGCCTTGCCGCCGTCGAGCACCGCCGCCCCGAGGTTGTCCGCACCGGACAGGATCGGCTGCAGAGCGGCCAGATAGAGGGCGAGGAAGACGTCCTCGACGACGATGATGCCGAGGATCGGCCGCGTCTCCGGATTGCCGATCCGGCCGAGGTCGACCAGGACCTTCGTGACGATCGCGGACGACGAGATGCCGAGCACACCCGCGAGCACCAGAGCTTCCGAGGTGCCCCAGCCCAGCGCGAAGCCGAAGCCGAGGCCCGCGCCGACGTTCAGGGCGAGATAGGTACCGCCGGCGAGCGCCATCCTGCGCCCGCCCGTCCGCAGGTCGTCGAGATGGAATTCGAGACCGAGGTAGAAGAGCAGCAGCACCAGACCGAGCGCGGAGAGCATCTCCAGGTCGTGCGGATCGTCGAGGAGGACGACTCCGGGGGTGTGCGGGCCGAGCAGGATCCCGGCGAGGATGAACAAGGGGATGGTCGGCAGTCCGATGCGGCCGCCGACCCGGGCGAGGACGGCGGCCGCGAGGAACGCGCCCCCCATGGCGATGAGCGTGTCTGCGTGTCCGATGAGCCTGTCTCCTTCAGTAGGTCAAGAGTGGGTCAAGGAATCGTCAGTAATTAGTTTACCGAACGATTCGGGACGGCCCCCGACCCGTCGGAGAACGCTGCGCCGGGCGTACAGTCGGCCCATGCCGAACCCGGATCTGACCCTGTCCCAGGTGGAGGCGATCGCCCGCCGGGCCCACTGCGGACAGACCGACAAGGCGGGGCGCCCGTACGCCGAGCACCTGGCCGCGGTTGCCGAGGGCGTACGGATCCGGGGCGGCAGCGAGGAGCAGGTGGCCGCCGCCTGGCTGCACGACGCGGTCGAGGACGGTGTCCTGTCCCGGCAGTGGCTGGACGAGGCGCCCCTGTCCCCCTGGGTGAAAGAAATGGTCCTCGCCGTCACCAAGCGGGACGGCGAGGACCTCTTCGGGTACACCGGGCGGATTCTCGCCACGCCCGGCGCGCTGCTGATCAAGGAGTCGGACCTGGCGCACAACGCGGACCCGGACCGGCTCGCGGTCCTGGAGCCGGCGGTCCGTACCCGGCTGACCGAGAAGTATGCGCAGGTACGCGCCCTGTTGGGGCTCGATGATGCTGTCGGGCCGCCCGAACGGCGGGATCAAGCCAACCCCGCCACAGGCTGACGCGCCGACAGGACCGGTCCCCGCCGGAGGGGGCCGATCCGGACAGGCTCAGCGCGTGACCGCGCTCCGGCGGAAGGCCCACTTCATGTCGGGCTCGGTCGCGAAACGCAGCACACGCCGGACCGGCGGGGTGCAGAGCAGGGTCACGGCGGCGGCAGCGACGAGGGAGACGGCAACGAGTCCCACGGGCCCCGTGAGCCACTCGTAACGGTCGAACAGGCCGTAGTAGCCGGCCCCCTTCACCAGGAAGCCGTGCAGCAGGTAGCCGCAGATCGTCCCGGCGCCCAGCACGGTGAACCACATGTGACGGCGCGGAACCCAGGCGAGGAACGCGACCGTGAGCAGCAGCGCGCAGCCGAACATCGCCAGGGTCATCACGGGCCCCGTCCACCACTGGAAGTCCATCTCCTGGGCGCTGTTGCTGCGGTAGAACCAGCCGAGCCGCATGCGCGGCGCGGCCCAGTAGGCGAACGCCAGGGCCCCGGCGAACACCGGAAGGGCCAGGAGCCGCACCTCGCGCCGCCGGACCAGCTGGAAGTGCTCCGGCTTCATCAGCAGGCCGAGCACGAAGAACGGCAGGAGCTGGCAGACGCGCTGCAGATCCAGGTCGTCACCGATGCCCGGGGTCACCGAGGCGAGCGCGGCGATGGCGAGGGCGACCGGCAGCGGGTGGCGCAGCGACTGCCACAGCGGTGTGGTGACCCGCCAGATGAACAGGGCGATCAGGAACCAGGTGAGGAACAGGGGGTCCAGCAGGGTGACGGAGGTGTCCTCCGCGCCGCCCGCGTACCGCTTGAAGAGCGAATACGCGGTCTCGAAGAGCACATAGGGCACCACGACCCCGGTGACGAGGCGCTTGACCTTGGCCGAGCTCATGTCGAACGAGCGCGAGAAGTAGCCGGAGACGAGGATGAACGCCGGCATGTGGAACGTGTACACGACCATGTACAGCGCTCGTGTCGTGCGGCTGCCGTCCATCACCGGCTCCCATGCGTGGGCCACGGCGACGAGCACGATCGCGAGGTACTTCACGTTGTCGAAGTACGCGTCACGGCGCTTGGCCGAGGAGGGCCCCGCAGCACGGGCCGGAGCCTCCTGGGGGGCGGGGGAGAGGGCTCCCCGGGCGGCCGGGGTCTGCTCACGTCTCGGCTCCGACTCCCGGCTCTCCGGGGTGATCGGGGCCCGCTGAATTTCGCTCGGAGCTGGGGACATCTGATGCACCTTAGACCCGCCCGTCGGCATGCGTAAAACTCTCAAGAGATATCGCGCGTTCCCTGTCATTCAAAAGTGAAACCACCGCCAACCGGGTGTTACGTGGTGATTCATCCCGTTTAAATGGGGCATATCGACGACCGGTTGAGAAAGGTGAATTTCATCGCACAGATCCCTGGCAAATCGCTGTGAATGAAGTGTGGGGATATGGAAAGGATCACATCGATCGATATTCGAGCTCCCTTGTGCACAGCGGGCGCACAGTTTTGCCGCCCGGCCGGTACCGCCCCCCGCCGGGCCCCGTGCGTACCGGATCGCACCCGGGTGCGAGCGGGCATGAGGATGGCGCGATCCGGCCATTTCTCTCCCTCACCCGGCAGCGACCACGGGGGAGTTGGTGGCACGATGGGCGCGACGGAGGCGTGCTGGGCCGCACGCCACCGGGCCGGCAAGGCGGACCGACCAAGGGTGTGATCAGTCGTGGCCATTTCACTGTCTGTGGTGCTTCTGCTGGGGATCGTCCTGGTGGTGTTCATCCGCGGCGGTTCCCTCAAGGGCGGACCGGCGGTCGTCGCCGTGCTCTTCGGCTTCTTCCTGGCATCGACGGGCATGGCGCCCTCGATCAACAGATTCATGAACTCGATAGCCGAGACGATCAACCAGATCAGCTTCTGAGGCGGCGCGACAGGTCCCGGCCCGGCGCACGTCCGCCGGCCGGGGCGCAGGCATGGGCCGGCCAGGGGGAGCGAGGCCGGCCGGAAGGGCGCCACGCCCGCCTGCGCCATGGCCCGCCCGTAAGAGGTTCCCCGCACCAGGGCATCGCCGAGGCGATGCGGGGCGCGCTGTCCTCCTGCCGGCGACGGGCGACGCGCCGGACGAGGCCCGCACGCACTCAGGGCCGGGCGGAGGAGAAATCCTCTGCCCGGCCCTGAGCCGTTGGAGCGGGCGACGGGAATCGAACCCGCGTAGCTAGTTTGGAAGACTAGGGCTCTACCATTGAGCTACGCCCGCAAGCACCGCACCGCAGGCCCGGTGGACCGCGGTACGGGAAGCATCGTAGCGGGTCGGGGAAGGTGCGCGCACACCCGCATCGGTGCGCCTTCGTGACGGCCCGGGTGGCGGCCCGCGCAAAGCGGCCGACTCGGCGCCCGTCTGCATGTACCCTACGTGTCGCACCGACGGGGTGTGGCGCAGCTTGGTAGCGCGTCCGCTTTGGGAGCGGAAGGTCGTCGGTTCGAATCCGGCCACCCCGACCACCAGCAAGATCGCATTGTGGGAGTCCTCCCCCTTGCCGTTACTATGCAAATTGCGTGCCCGTGTGTCTGATGTACCGGGCTCGATCCGCGAAGCCGCCTCTCGGCGGCCCAGCAGAACCCCAAGAAGTCAGCCACCAAGGAGACCGAACCGTGAAGAGCGCCGTGGAGACCCTGAACCCGACTCGGGTTCGGCTCAGCATCGAGGTGCCCTTCGAGGAGCTCAAGGACAGCCTCGACGCGGCGTACAAGAAGATCAACCAGCAGGTCACGGTGAAGGGCTTCCGTAAGGGCAAGATCCCCAACCGCGTCATCGACCAGCGGTTCGGCCGTGGTGCTGTGCTGGAGGAGGCCGTCAACGACGCCCTCCCGAAGTTCTACACCGAGGCTGTCAACGAGGGTGAGCTCAACGTTCTGGGCCAGCCCGAGGTTGACATCACCGAGCTCAAGGACGGCGAACTGCTGGCCTTCACCGCCGAGGTGGATGTCCGTCCCGAGATCGAGATCCCGGACTACTCCGGCATCGAGGTCACCGTGGACGCACTCGAAGTGACCGACGAAGAGGTCGAGAAGGCCGTGGAGCAGCTCCGCGAGCGCTTCGCCTCGACCAACCCGGTCGAGCGTGCCGCCGCCGAGGGCGACGTCGTGACGATCGACCTGGAGGCCAAGGTCGACGGAGAGGTCCTCGAGGACGGCGTGGCCGCGGGTGTCTCGTACACCATCGGTTCCGGTGAGCTCCTCGAAGGCATCGACGAGGCCGTGACCGGTCTGGAGGCCGGTGGCGAGGCCACCTTCACCTCCGAGCTGAAGGGTGGCTCCGCCGAGGGCAAGGAGGCGGAGGTCACCGTCAGGGTCACCGCCGTCGCCTCCCGCGAACTGCCCGAGCTGGACGACGACTTCGCGCAGATGGCGAGCGAGTTCGACACGCTCGCCGAGCTCCGCGAGGACAGCCGCAAGCGCCTGGAGAACACCAAGCAGTACGACCAGGCCACCCAGGCCCAGGAGCGCGTCCTGGAGGAGCTGCTGAAGCTGGCCGAGGTCCCGATCCCCGAGAAGCTCCTCGCGGACGAGGTCCAGACCCGCAAGCACAACCTGGAGCACCACCAGCTCGGCCAGATGGGTCTCGACCTGGAGAAGTACCTCGAGATCCAGGGCAAGACCCTGGAGGAGTTCGAGAACGAGACCTCCGAGCAGGCCGTCAAGGGCATCAAGACCCAGTTCATCCTTGACGAGCTCGTCAACAAGGAGAAGCTGAACGTCAACCAGGAGGAGCTCACCGAGCACCTCATGCGGCGCGCGGCTTCCTCCGGCATGAGCCCCGACCAGTTCGCCCAGGCCGTCGTCGAAGGCGGCCAGGTGCCGATGCTCGTCGGCGAGGTCGCCCGCGGCAAGGCGCTCGCCGTCGTCGTCGAGGCCGCCAAGGTCGTCGACACCAACGGTGAGGTCGTCGACCTCGAGGACGACGAGGAAGAGGTCACCGAGACGGCCGAGGCCGCCGAGGACACCACAGAGGCGGCCGACGAGAAGAAGGACGAGAAGAACGAGGCCTGAGCCTCGCTCCGACCGTTGAGCTGATCCGCACGGCGGGCCCCGGACGTACCGCGTCCGGGGCCCGCCGCCGTGTCGGCCCGCGCCCCGGTGGCGCACCCCGGGGACCCTTGTGCGGACTGCTCACCTTGCGCTCCCAGCGAACAGTTGGGGAAGCGGGATGGCGTTGTCCCACCTGCGCGTTAGGGTCCATGAAGAGGAAGGGTCGGGTAGTCCCGGCCTATCCGGTACGAAGACGCTGAGACGGCCGGAGCCGTCAGAGACGAGCAGGTGGATACGTGACGAATCTGATGCCCTACGCCGCCGGAGAGCCGTCCCTCGGTGGAGGCCTCGGTGACCAGGTCTACAGCCGACTGCTCGGCGAGCGCATCATCTTCCTCGGTCAGCAGGTCGACGATGACATCGCCAACAAGATCACCGCACAGCTCCTGCTCCTTGCCGCGGAACCCGACAAGGACATCTACCTCTACATCAACAGCCCCGGCGGTTCGGTGACGGCCGGCATGGCGGTCTACGACACCATGCAGTACATCCCGAACGACGTGGTCACCATCGGTATGGGCATGGCGGCCTCGATGGGCCAGTTCCTGCTCACCGGCGGCACGGCGGGCAAGCGCTTCGCGCTCCCGAACACCGACATCCTCATGCACCAGGGCTCGGCCGGCATCGGCGGTACCGCCTCGGACATCAAGATCCAGGCGCAGTACCTGCTCCGTACGAAGACGCGGATGGCCGAGATCACCGCCCACCACTCCGGCCAGACCGTGGAGACGATCATCCGCGACGGCGACCGCGACCGCTGGTACACCGCCGAGGAGGCCAAGGAGTACGGCCTCATCGACGAGATCATCTCGGTCGCGTCGGGCATCCCGGGCGGCGGCGGCACCGGCGCCTGATCCAGGCGTACCACCCCGCACCCTCTCGTACGCCGAGACCCCCAGCCCACAGATACGCCACCAGGATGGTGAACACCCACATGAACAACTTCTCCGGCGCCTCCGCGAGCGGCCTCTACACCGGCCCGCAGGTGGACAACCGCTACGTCGTCCCGCGCTTCGTGGAGCGCACCTCGCAGGGCGTGCGTGAGTACGACCCGTACGCGAAGCTCTTCGAGGAGCGCGTGATCTTCCTCGGCGTCCAGATCGACGACGCCTCGGCCAACGACGTCATGGCGCAGCTGCTGTGCCTGGAGTCGATGGACCCGGACCGTGACATCTCGATCTACATCAACAGCCCCGGCGGCTCGTTCACCGCGCTCACCGCGATCTACGACACGATGCAGTTCGTGAAGCCGGACATCCAGACGGTCTGCATGGGCCAGGCGGCCTCCGCCGCCGCCGTCCTGCTGGCCGCGGGCACCCCGGGCAAGCGCATGGCGCTCCCGCACGCCCGCGTGCTGATCCACCAGCCGTCCTCGCAGACCGGCCGCGAGCAGCTCTCCGACCTGGAGATCGCGGCCAACGAGATCCTGCGGATGCGCACCCAGCTCGAGGAGATGCTGGCCAAGCACTCGACCACCCCGCTGGAGAAGATCAGCGAGGACATCGAGCGCGACAAGATCCTTACCGCTGACGACGCACTGGCGTACGGTCTGGTGGACCAGATCGTCTCCACCCGTAAGACAACCGCAGGCGCGTCCGTCTGACGTCGGTCTTTCCCCTTGGCACAGTCCGTCTCCACGGCCCCGGCCGTGTGAACCGTGCCAAGGGGGGCCCGAACGGGGGGCCAGGCAAGGTACCGTCGGATAGAGGCACCAGGAGCCGCTGAACCAGGCTGCTCCCAGGCGAAGGGGAAGCACCTCGTGGCACGCATCGGTGATGGCGGCGACCTGCTCAAGTGCTCGTTCTGCGGAAAGAGCCAGAAGCAGGTGAAGAAGCTCATCGCGGGACCCGGTGTGTACATCTGCGACGAGTGCATCGATCTCTGCAACGAGATCATCGAGGAGGAGCTCGCCGAGACCTCCGAGGTGCGGTGGGAGGAGCTCCCCAAGCCGCGCGAGATCTACGAGTTCCTCGAGGGGTACGTCGTCGGGCAGGAGCCCGCGAAGAAGGCCCTCTCGGTCGCTGTGTACAACCACTACAAGCGGGTCCAGGCCGGGGAGAACGGCGGCGGCGCGAATCGCGACGACGCGATCGAGCTCGCCAAGTCCAACATCCTGCTGCTGGGCCCCACGGGCTCCGGCAAGACACTCCTCGCGCAGACGCTGGCCCGCATGCTCAACGTCCCGTTCGCCATCGCGGACGCGACGGCGCTGACGGAGGCCGGCTACGTCGGTGAGGACGTCGAGAACATCCTGCTGAAGCTGATCCAGGCCGCGGACTACGACGTCAAGAAGGCCGAGACCGGGATCATCTACATCGACGAGATCGACAAGGTCGCCCGCAAGAGCGAGAACCCCTCGATCACGCGTGACGTGTCCGGCGAAGGCGTCCAGCAGGCCCTGCTGAAGATCCTGGAGGGCACCACCGCCTCCGTGCCGCCGCAGGGCGGACGCAAGCACCCGCACCAGGAGTTCATCCAGATCGACACGACGAACGTGCTGTTCATCGTGGGCGGTGCCTTCTCGGGCCTGGAGAAGATCATCGAGTCGCGGGCCGGAGCCAAGGGCATCGGCTTCGGCGCGACGATCCGCTCCAAGCTGGAGATCCAGGCGAGCGACCAGTTCCAGGAGGTCATGCCGGAGGACCTGGTGAAGTTCGGGATGATCCCCGAGTTCATCGGCCGTCTGCCCGTGCTGACCTCGGTCCACAACCTGGACCGCGAGGCGCTGCTCCAGATCCTGATCGAGCCGCGCAACGCGCTGGTGAAGCAGTACCAGCGCCTGTTCGAACTCGACGGTGTGGAGCTGGACTTCGAGCGCGAGGCGCTGGAAGCCATCGCCGACCAGGCCATCCTCCGCCAGACGGGCGCACGCGGTCTGCGCGCCATCATGGAAGAGGTCCTGCAGTCCGTGATGTACGAGGTGCCGTCCCGCAAGGACGTGGCCCGCGTCGTCATCACCCCGGACGTCGTCCGCAACAACGTCAACCCGACGCTGGTCCCGCGCGAGCCGCGCACGATCGGCACGAACGACGGCGGCCGCCACGAGAAGTCCGCGTAGCGGCAGCGACAGCGACCCGCAGGCGAAGGGGCGCCCGGCCACCGGCCGGGCGCCCCTTCGCGCGGTGCGGGGTCAGACCTTGGTGCGGGACGTCTTGTAGAGCTTGGCGGTGAGGGCCGCCACCTCGTCCTGCGACATGGACTTGTTGGTCATGGCGGCGCCGATGTCGACGCCGATGACCGCAGCGACGGTGCTGTAGTCGGCCCAGATGCAGACGGGCATGACCATTTCCTCGGGGCCACCCGCGACGGTGCCGTCGGCTTTGCTGTTGACCACCTTCATGTCCTGGCACTTCATGAGCGCGCCCTCGAAGCCTTCGGGCGTGACGCTCTTCGGGCTGCCGACCAGGGAGGTCTCGGCGTCCTCGTCGTCACTCTGGGCCAGCCCCGTCTTCGCCTGCGCGAACATGCCGTCGAGGGCCTTCGCCGGGTCGGCGATGTCGCCCCAGTTGCCGTGCAGGATGAGCATCTTGGCCGTGAGGGGGTTCTTCTCGAACTCGCCGCTCGCGTACTGGGCCTCGGCCTTGTGGGCGTCCTTGATGCCCAGGGCCTCGGCCTCTGCCTTCTCCTTGCTCGTCAGCGAGCCTGAGGGCGTCTTCTCGGAAGGGCTCTGCTTGTAATCGCCCACCGCTGCGGCAGGCGTGAGCTTGTACCCCTTGGTGGAGTCCGCCACGTCGCTGTTGCCGGAGCTGCCCGAGGTCAGGAAGTACACCCCGCCCGCCACGACCGCCAGCGCCACCACGGCCGCGCCGACGATCAGCCCGGTCTTCTTCTTCGGGGCACCCGGCTGCGGGGGCATGCCGGGGTAGGCCTGCTGGCCGCCGTACGGGGGAGCGGGCGGCTGCTGGCCGTACGGGCCCGGCTGCTGGCCCTGCGGGTAGCCGTAGCCCTGCGGAGGCTGCTGCGGCGGAACGCCCGGAGGGGCCTGCTGCGGGTAGCCGTAGCCGGGCTGCCCCTGCGGAGGGCTCTGCGGGGGCGGGCCGCCGTAGGGGCCCGGCTGCTGCCCGTACGGACCCGGCTGCTGGCCGTACGGTCCGGGCTGGCCCTGCGGCGGCTGCCCGCCGTACGGACCCGGCTGGTTGTAGCTCATGGCGCTGTCCCCTCCAGAATGCTTATGCGTTGCGAACATCCTGGCGGAAGCGGCGCCCACTCAGTGCATCCGGCCGTACACCGTTACCCGGCAAACCGGTTTCGGTGCACGACTGTGACGCCCCTAAACTGTGTGCCGTGACCGAGAACGCAGCGCAGCAGCCAGCCAGCACCCCCGAACTGCCGACCCAGTACGCGCCGGCCGAGGTAGAGGGGAAGCTGTACGAGCGCTGGGTGGAGCGCGGTTACTTCACGGCCGACCCGCAGAGCGAGAAGCCTCCGTACACGATCGTCATCCCGCCGCCCAACGTCACCGGTTCCCTGCACCTGGGCCACGCCTTCCAGCACACGCTCATGGACGCCCTCACCCGCCGCAAGCGGATGCAGGGCTACGAGGCGCTGTGGCTGCCCGGCATGGACCACGCCGGCATCGCCACCCAGAACAAGGTCGAGCAGCAGCTCGGCGAGGAGGGCAAGTCCCGCCACGACCTGGGGCGCGAGGAGTTCGTCGAGCGCGTCTGGCAGTGGAAGGAGGAGTACGGCGGCAAGATCCTCGGCCAGATGCGCCGCCTCGGTGACGGCGTCGACTGGTCCCGTGAGCGCTTCACCATGGACGAGGGCCTCTCCGCCGCCGTCCAGACCGTCTTCAAGAAGATGTACGACGACGGGCTGATCTACCGCGCCGAGCGCATCATCAACTGGTGCCCGCGCTGCCTGACGGCCATCTCCGACATCGAGGTCGACTACCAGGACGACGACGGCGAACTCGTCTCCATCACGTACGGCGAGGGCGAGGAGACGCTGGTCGTCGCCACCACCCGCGCCGAGACGATGCTCGGTGACACCGCGGTCGCCGTCCATCCGGACGACGCGCGGTACACGCACCTCATCGGCAAGCGGATCAAGCTGCCGCTCACCGACCGGACGATCCCGGTCGTCGCCGACCACCACGTCGACCCGGAGTTCGGCACCGGCGCCGTCAAGGTGACCCCCGCGCACGACCCGAACGACTTCGCGATCGGCCAGCGCCACGGCCTGGAGTCGATGACGGTCATGGACGAGCGCGGTGTCATCACCGTGGCCGGCCCGTTCGAGGGGCTCGACCGCTTCGAGGCCCGTGCGACCATCGTCGGCGCGCTGCGCGAGCAGGGCCGGATCGTCGCCGAGAAGCGCCCGTACGTCCACTCGGTCGGCCACTGCTCCCGCTGCCGTACGACGGTCGAGCCGCGGCTCTCCCTCCAGTGGTGGGTCAAGGTCGAGACGCTCGCCAAGGCCGCCGGTGACGCGGTCCGCGACGGCCGGGTCGCGATCCACCCCAAGGAGATGGAGCAGCGGTACTTCGACTGGGTCGACAACCTCCGTGACTGGTGCATCTCGCGCCAGCTCTGGTGGGGCCACCGCATCCCCGTCTGGTACGGCCCCGAGGGCCAGGTCGTCTGCGTCGGCCCCGACGAGCAGCCGCCGGCCGGTGAGGGCTGGACCCAGGACACCGATGTCCTGGACACCTGGTTCTCCTCCGGCCTGTGGCCGTTCTCCACGCTCGGCTGGCCCGAGGAGACCCCGGACCTCAAGAAGTTCTATCCGACCGACGTCCTCGTCACCGGCCACGACATCATCTTCTTCTGGGTCGCCCGGATGATGATGTTCGGGCTGTACGTCATGGACGGCGAGGTCCCGTTCAGGACGATCGCGCTCACCGGCCTGGTCCGGGACGAGCGCGGCAAGAAGATGTCGAAGTCCTTCGGCAACGTCGTCGACCCGCTGGACTGGATGGACACCTACGGCTCCGACGCCGTCCGCTTCACCCTCGCCAGGGGCGCCAACCCCGGTACCGACGTCCCGATCGGCGAGGACTGGGTCCAGGCCTCCCGCAACTTCGCCAACAAGATCTGGAACGCCACCCGCTTCGCGATGATGAACGGCGCGACGGTGGAGGGTGACCTCCCGCCCGTCGAGCAGCTCTCGGCCACCGACCGCTGGATCCTGTCCCGGCTGAACAAGACCGTCGCCGACGCCGACGCGTTCTACGAGGACTTCCAGTTCGCCAAGCTCAGCGACGCGCTCTACCACTTCGCGTGGGACGAGGTCTTCGACTGGTACGTCGAACTGTCGAAGACCACGTTCTTCGCGGGCGGCGAGCAGGCGAAGGTCTCGGCCCGGGTCCTCGGCGAGGTCCTGGACGTCACGCTCCGCCTGCTGCACCCGATCGTCCCGTTCGTCACCGAGGCGCTCTGGACCACGCTCACCGGGCAGGAGTCGGTCGTCGTCGCCGACTGGCCGAAGGACAGCGGCTTCCGCGACGAGGCGGCCGAGAAGGAGATCGAGCTCGTCCAGCAGGTCGTCACGGAGGTCCGCCGCTTCCGCTCCGACCAGGGCCTGCAGCCCGGCCAGAAGGTCCCGGCCGAACTGACGGTCACCGGCACGGTGCTCGCCCCGCACGAGGCGGCGATCCGCCAGCTCCTGCGCCTCCAGCCCGCCGGCGACGGCTTCCACGCCACGGCCACGCTGCCGGTCGCCGGAGCCACGGTGGCCCTCGACCTGTCCGGCACGATCGATGTCGAGGCCGAGCGCAAGCGCCTCACGAAGGATCTGGGCGCCGCCGAGAAGGAGAAGGCCCAGGCCACCGGCAAGCTCGGCAACGAGGCGTTCCTGGCCAAGGCCCCGGACGACGTGGTCGACAAGATCCGCGGCCGGCTCTCCAAGGCCGAGGCCGACATCGAGCGGATCACCGCCCAGCTGGCGAGCCTCCCGCAGGGCTGATGAGCTGAACACGGAGCCCCCGCACCCCCGGCCGGCCGGGAGCGCGGGGGCTCCGCCGCACCCGGGGGAGCGCGGCCCCGGGCGCTGCGCGCGATGTCCGTGGCCATCCGTAGACTGGCCCTGTGAGTGAGCCCCGCCCTTCAGACCGGCACGACGCGTCAGATCCCGACGGCACCTTCGCGGAGATCGTCGACGAAGAGACCCAGCGCGACCCCGACCTGGCGGTGATCGAGGCCGGGAGCCGGACGCTGCGCGCCCAGTCGGGTCCGCCCCAGGGCGAGGCCGTCCCCGACCGCCCCGCCGACCCCGAGACCGACCGGGCGCTGCGCGAGGTGGAGCAGGAGCTCGCCGGACGCTGGGGGGAGACCAAGCTCGAGCCCTCGGTGACCCGCATCGCGGCCCTGATGGACGTGCTGGGCGAGCCCCAGCGCGCCTACCCCTCGATCCACATCACGGGGACGAACGGCAAGACCAGCACGGCCCGCATGATCGAGGCCCTGCTGAACGCCTTCGAGCTCCGCACCGGCCGCTACACCTCCCCGCACGTCCAGTCGATCACCGAGCGGATCAGTCTGGACGGCGCCCCGATCGACGCCGAGCGCTTCGTCGAGACGTACGGCGACATCAAGCCGTACGTCGAGATGGTCGACGCCCAGCAGCCCTACCGCCTCTCGTTCTTCGAGGTGCTGACGGGCATGGCGTACGCGGCCTTCGCCGACGCGCCGGTCGACGTCGCGGTCGTCGAGGTCGGCATGGGCGGCACCTGGGACGCGACGAACGTCATCGACGCCTCGGTCGCCGTCGTCACCCCCATCTCGCTCGACCACACCGACCGCCTCGGTTCCACCGCCGCCGAGATCGCCGGCGAGAAGTCCGGCATCGTCAAGCAGGGCGCGACGGTGATCCTGGCCCAGCAGCCGGTCGACGCCGCGCAGGTCATGCTGAAGAAGGCGGTCGAGGTCGACGCCACGGTCGCCCGTGAGGGCATGGAGTTCGGTGTCATCTCCCGGGAGATCGCGGTCGGCGGCCAGCTGCTGACCCTGCGGGGCCTGGGCGGCGAGTACGACAACATCTTCCTGCCGCTCTACGGGGCGCACCAGGCGCACAACGCGGCGGTGGCGCTGGCCGCCGTCGAGGCGTTCTTCGGCATCGGCGCGGAGCAGGCCCGCAGCCTCGACGCCGAAGTGGTCCGCAAGGCATTCCTCACGGTGCTCTCGCCGGGCCGCCTGGAGGTCGTGCGGTCCAGCCCGACCGTCGTCCTGGACGCGGCGCACAACCCGGCCGGCGGTCTCGCCGCCGCCGAGGGGATCTCCGAGGCGTTCAGTTTCTCCCGGCTGATCGGGGTCGTCGGCGCCAGCGACGGCAAGGACGTCCGGGGGCTCCTGGAGGCCTTCGAGCCGATCTTCGCCGAAGTCGTCGTCACCCAGAACTCCAGCCCGCGCGCCATGGACGCGGACGCTCTGGCCGCGGTCGCCGTGGAGGTCTTCGGCCACGACCGCGTCCAGGTCGAGCCACGCCTGGACGACGCGCTGGAGGCGGCGATCACCCTCGCCGAGGAAGAGGCCGAATACGCGGGCGCCGGAGTCCTGGTGACCGGATCCGTGATCACGGTCGGCGAGGCCCGGCTGCTCCTGGGAAGGCGCTGACCTGTGCGTACGCTCTGCGCATCGACGCTGATCGGTGAATTCTTCGTCATCGGCTTCGCCGGACTCGTGGCGATGAAGTCCGACAGCCTGTCCATGGCCGTGGTCTGGACGGTCTGCGGCATCGGCATGCTGCTGTCCGTCCTGCTCTGCGGTGTGATCACCCGGCCGGGTGGCATACAGCTCGGCTGGGCGCTCCAGGTCCTGCTGGTGCTGAGCGGCTTCTTCGTCCCGATGATGTTCGTCCTCGGCCTGATCTTCGGTGCGCTGTGGTGGGCCTCGGTGCACTACGGCCGCAGGATCGACGAGGCCAAGGCGAGGTGGGCGGCCCAGGCCGAGGCGCAGGAGGGCACGCAGGCTCCGGCCCAAGGATGACGCAGTGTAAACCCGGCCGTAGGGCCGCTCACGTACACCTGTAATCTCGCCCTCACCCGCACCGAAAGCCCGCAAGGAGCCGCACATGACTCAGCGCACCCTCGTCCTTCTCAAGCCCGATGCCGTACGGCGTGGGCTGATCGGCGAGATCGTCGGCCGCATCGAACGCAAGGCCGGCTGGACGATCACCGCGCTGGAGCTGCGCACGCTCGACCAGGAGACCCTGGAGCAGCACTACGGCGAGCACAAGGGCCGCCCGTTCTACGAGCCGCTCGTCGAGTTCATGGCCTCCGGCCCCGTCGTCGCCCTGGTGGCCGAAGGCGAGCGGGTCATCGAGGGCGTCCGCGCCCTGGCCGGCCCCACCGACCCGATCGCCGCCGCGCCCGGCTCGATCCGCGGTGACTTCGGCACGATCACCCGGGAGAACCTCATCCACGCCTCGGACTCGGAGGAGTCCGCGGAGCGGGAACTCAAGCTCTTCTTCCCCGGCCTCTCCTGACTTCGGCTCCGCCAATCAGCGCTCATGACCTGGGGCGACCGAAGTAATTCGGCCGCCCTTCGGCATATGGACACGTATCGCGGGAACGCATCCCCCCGACGTAACGTCACCATGGGTGGGACGGGCAGCCGTTCCACCCGCCACGGCGAAGGACCCTCGCGCTGTGTCCGTGCATACGGCACTACGATGGAAGCTTCCACGCCCGCAGCGCCCACCCTCGCCTACCTGGAACAAGCCATTCTTCGCTTCTTGGGAAGGCCCGACGCATCCTCATGGGGAACAAGGGGAACTCAATGTCGTTCATCGGCCGTGACATGGCTATCGACCTCGGGACTGCCAACACGCTGGTGTACGTCAGGGGGCGCGGCATCGTCCTGAACGAGCCGTCCGTCGTGGCCATCAACACCAACACCGGCGGAATCCTGGCGGTCGGCGCCGAGGCAAAGAAGATGATCGGCCGCACACCGGGCAACATCGTTGCCGTGCGGCCCCTGAAGGACGGCGTCATCGCCGACTTCGAGATCACGGAGCGCATGCTCCGTTACTTCATCCTCAAGATCCACAAGCGCCGCTACCTGGCCCGCCCGCGGGTCGTCGTCTGCGTGCCCTCCGGCATCACAGGGGTCGAGCGACGCGCCGTCATCGAGGCGTCGACGCAGGCGGGCGCGCGCCAGGTGCACATCATCGAGGAGCCCATGGCCGCGGCCATCGGCTCCGGCCTGCCGGTCCACGAGGCCACGGGCAACATGGTCGTCGACATCGGTGGCGGCACCACCGAGGTCGCCGTGATCTCGCTCGGCGGAATCGTCACCGCCCAGTCGATCCGGGTCGCCGGTGACGAGCTGGACAACGCGATCATCCAGCACGTCAAGAAGGAGTACTCCCTCCTCCTCGGTGAGCGCACCGCCGAACAGATCAAGATCACGATCGGCTCGGCCTACGAGATGGAGAAGGACGAGCACACCGAGATCCGCGGACGCGACCTGGTCTCGGGCCTGCCCAAGACCGTGGTCATCTCCGCGACCGAGGTCCGCAAGGCCATCGAGGAGCCGGTCAACGCGATCGTCGACGCCGTGAAGACGACGCTCGACAAGTGCCCGCCGGAGCTCTCGGGCGACGTCATGGACCGCGGCATCGTCCTCACGGGCGGCGGCGCGCTCCTGCGCGGGCTCGACGAACGGCTCCGCCACGAGACGGGCATGCCGATCCACATCGCCGAGGACCCGCTGGACTCGGTGGCGCTCGGCTCCGGTAAGTGCGTCGAGGAGTTCGAGGCACTCCAGCAGGTGCTGGACGCCCAGCCCCGACGGTAGAACACGGCGTTCCGCCGTACGGGCACTGCCGTCCCGTACGGCGGAACGCCGGTATACAGGCACGAACATTCCGACGAGGAAGGCACGGCCGCCGCACGTGAGGGACACACGAGAGAGCCGGCTGCTCCTGGTGCTGCTGATCGCCATCGCATTCGCCCTGATCACGGTGGATATCCGCGGTGGCGAGGAGTCACCGGTGGACGGAGCCCGGCAGGCCGCAGCCACGGTCTTCGGACCGGTCGAGAACGGCGTCGCGGCGGCGGTGGACCCGGTGGGCAACGCCATCGGCGCCGTACGGGACTCCGGTGAACGGCACGACCGGATCGCGGCACTGGAGCACGAGAACACCGCGCTGAAGACCAAGCTGGGCAGCGACGACCGCAACACCAGCAAGGTCCGCCAGCTCGACGCGATGCTGAAGAGCGCGGGAGCCGGCCAGTACGGCATCAAGGCCGCCGAAGTCATCGCCATAGGAGCGGCCCAGGGCTTCTCCTGGACCATCACCATCGACGCGGGGGCCAAGGACGGCCTCCAGCGCGACATGACCGTACTGAACGGCGAGGGGCTGGTCGGCCGGGTCACCACCGTCGGCCCGGACACAGCGACCGTGCTGCTGGCCAACGACCCCGACTTCACCGTCGGCACCAGGCTGGAGAAGACCGACGAGCTCGGCTTCGCCACCGGGCAGGGGTCCCGGCCGCTGTCGGTCCAGTTCCTCAACGGCAAGGCCGACGTGAAGAAGGGCGACCGGCTGGTCACCTTCGGGTCCAGCAAGGACAAGCCCTTCGTCCCCGGTGTGCCGGTCGGTGAGGTCGTCCGCGTCGACCCGTCCGGCGGCGACCTGACCCGGACCGTCTACGTCCGCCCGTTCGTCGGCTTCACCAAGCTCGACATCGTGGGCATCGTCGTACAGGCGCCCCGCGAGGACCCCCGGGACATGGTCCTTCCGGCGCAGCCCAAGAAGCCGCAGAAGCCCAAGCCCACCCCGACCGTCACCGTCACCGTCCAGCCGAACGGCGACCTCGTCGACGGCAGCGGGAAGGTCGTCGGGAACATCAACGAGAAGCCCGGCGCGTCCGCCTCCCCGGGTGCCTCCCCCGACGCCACCGGCGACGCCGACCCGGCCGCCGGTGACGCGGCGAACGAGCAGGAATAGAGCTGACCGCCATGCGCTTCAACAGGATCCTGCTCTCCGTCACCCTGGTCGTGGTCGCCCTCGTCATCCAGGTCTCCGTACTCGCCCGCCTCCAGCTGCCCGGCGCCACGCCCGACCTGCTGCTCCTCGTCGTCCTCGGACTCGCCTTCGTGTACGGGCCCGTCAGCGGTTGCCTCATCGGTTTCGGCGCGGGCCTCCTCGCCGACCTGGCGCCGCCCGCCGACCACGCGGCCGGGCGCTACGCCCTGGTCCTGTGCGTGATCGGCTACCTCGCCGGTATGGCCCGCCCGGAGAAGGGCCAGCTCAAGTCGGCGTTCACCCCGATGGCCTTCGTCGTCGCCGCGGCGCTCGGATCGACCCTGCTGTACGCAGGCGTCGGCGCCCTCGTCGGCGACACGGCGGCCCGTCATGTGGGCCTGGGCAGCCTGCTGTTCACCGCGGTGGTGTACGACCTGCTCCTCGCGCCGTTCACCGTTCCGCTGATCATGGCGCTCGCCAGACGCACCGAGAACGACCCGGTCGCCGACAACTCCGGCAGCGCCGACGTGGCCGCGGGCTGGCTGGCCTCGGGCACCGGGCTGCGGATCGGCGGCCAGCGCAGCGGGATGCGCCTGAGGGCGGCCCGCAGCCGTGCCGCACGCGCAGGAAGGATCAAGGGGGTCAAACGACTGTGAGGCCGTACCGGCACCGGACGAGCAGCGGGGGCGGCCGCCCCCGTGGTCTCCGCCGACCCACCACCACCGGGGGCGCCCAGTGAGCAACATCCCGGAGACGGGCCGGACCCCGAGGGTCCAGATCCGTCTCATCATCATCCAGGTGCTCGTCTTCTCCCTGCTGCTGACGCTCGGCGGCCGGCTCTGGTACCTCCAGATCCGCAACGGGCAGGAGTACACCGACGAGGCCAAGAACAACCACGTCCAGCAGGTCGTGCAGCCCGCCGTCCGCGGCTCCATCCTCGACGCGCGCGGCGTCCCCCTCGCCGACAACGAGACACGTCTCGTCGTCTCGGCGAGCCGCACCGAGCTGATGAAGATGAAGGACGACGGTGTCGCCGTCCTCACCCGTCTGGCCGACGTCTTGGACATGAAGCCCAAGGACGTCCAGGACAAGGTCCGGCTCTGCGACTCCAAGACCCCGCAGCCCTGCTGGAACGGTTCGCCCTACCAGCCGATCCCCGTCACCGACGAGGCCACCACCCAGCAGGCCCTCACGATCCGTGAGCGGGCCGAGGACTTCCCCGGCATCACCGCCGAACCCACCGCCGTACGCCGTTACGCCGCACCGGGCAAGGCCAACACCGCCCAGGTCCTCGGCTACCTCTCGCCGGTCACCGACGAAGAGGTCACCAAGGCCCAGGACACCGACTCGCCCTACCTCCGCTCCGACCAGGTCGGCCGCTCCGGCCTGGAGCGCACGTACGACAAGGAACTCCGCGGCAAGGCCGGGGTCACCCGGTACGAGGTCGACAACCTCGGACGCGTCATCGGCCAGGCGCAGAACGACGAGGCGGAGCCCGGCGCGAGCGTGGTCACCTCCATCGACGCCCGGGTCCAGGCCGTCGCCGAGTACGAGCTCAACAAGGCCATGGAGACGGCCCGCAAGGAGATGGACCGCAACACCAACGAGCTGTACAAGGCCGACTCCGGCGCCGTCGTCGTCATGGAGGCCAGGACCGGCCGCATCGTGTCCATGGCCTCCCTGCCGACGTACGACCCCAACGCCTGGATCGGCGGCATCTCCGCCAAGGACTACGCGAAGCTCACCGGGAAGAAGTCGAACTTCCCGCTGCTGAACCGGGCCATCCAGGGCACCGCCGCACCCGGATCGATCTTCAAGGTCGTCTCCTCGACCGCCGCGGTCAACGCCGGATACGACTTCGACGGCAGCTACCCGTGCCCGAGCTCCTACTCCATCGGCGGCCAGGTCTTCAAGAACTTCGAGTCCCAGGGATACGGCAGCATCGACATCGGGCGCGCCCTGGAGGTCTCCTGCGACACCGTCTACTACGGCCTGGCGCACAAGGAGTGGGCGAAGGACGGCGGCAACAAGCCGAAGAAGAACCCGGAGGACTGGTTCTACAGGACGGCCCACGAGTTCGGGCTCGGCAAGGAGACCGGCATCGACCTCCCCAACGAGGTCCCCGGCCGCGTACCCGACCGCCAGTGGAAGCAGGACTTCTACGACGCCAACAAGGCCTCCTGGTGCAAGCAGGGCAAGAAGGACGGCACGTACGTCGAGAAGATCGCGTACGAAGGCTGCCTCGAAGGCAACAAGATGCGCGCCGGTGACTCCGTCAACTACTCGATCGGGCAGGGCGACACGCTCGTCACCCCGATCCAGATGGCCACCATCTACGCCGCGATCTCCAACGGCGGCACCCTGTACGACCCGAAGGTCGGCAAGGCGATCATCAGCGGCGACGGCAGGACCGTGCAGGAGATCGAGCCGAAGGCCCACGGCAAGCTGCCGTTCAAGGGAGACACGCGCGACCAGATAGACGAAGCCCTCGCGGGAGTCGCGACCCGGGGCAGCGCCGCCTGGCGGTTCGGCGGATGGCCCCAGGACAAGATCCCGATGCACGCCAAGACGGGCACGGCCGAGGTCTACGGCAAGCAGACGACCTCCTGGTTCGCCACGTACACCAAGGACTACTCGATCGTCATGACGATCTCCCAGGGCGGCACGGGCTCCGGCGCCTCCGGCCCCGCCGTGCGCAACATCTACAACGCGCTCTACGGCCTCGACGCGACCGGCAAGCAGGACCTCAAGAAGGCACTGCTGCCCACGCCCCAGAAGACCCTGCCCAAGATCAGGCCGGACGGACAGATCGAGTCGCCCAAGATCAAGCCCTACGTCCCCGAGCCGCCCGCCGAGGACGGCACACAGGCGCTCGCGGGCGCCCTTCCCGGAACCCTGGGGAGGCGTGACTGATGGCAGGTTTCTCCGTCTCCCGCTACGGCCCCGAGGAGCGAGGCGTCTGGGCCAGGCTCACCGCTCGCGACTCCGTCGTGCGCCGGCTGGACTGGCCCCTGCTGGGATCGTCCCTCGCGCTGTCGTTCATCGGCTCGCTGCTGGTCTGGTCGGCGACCCGCGGCCGTGAGTCCCTCACCCACGGAGATCCGTACTACTTCCTGCTGCGGCACGCGCTCAACACCAGCATCGGCCTCGCGCTGATGATCGGGACCATCTGGCTCGGGCACCGGACCCTGCGGGGAGCGGTGCCGGTCCTCTACGGGCTGTCGGTCCTGCTGGTCCTCGCGGTCCTCACCCCGCTCGGTGCCACCGTCAACGGCGCGCACGCCTGGATCATCATCGGCGGGGGCTTCTCCCTCCAGCCCTCCGAGTTCACCAAGATCACGATCATCCTCGGCATGGCGATGCTGCTCGCCGCCCGGGTGGACGCGGGCGACCAGCTGCACCCCGACCACCGGACCGTCGCCAAGGCGCTCGGCCTGGCGGTCATCCCGATGGCCGTCGTCATGCTGATGCCCGACCTCGGCTCCGTCATGGTCATGGCGGTCATCGTGCTGGGCGTGCTCCTCGCCTCCGGCGCGTCCAACCGCTGGGTCTTCGGGCTCCTCGGCGCGGGCGCCGCCGGAGCGCTCGCCGTCTGGCAGCTCGGACTGCTCGACGACTACCAGATCGCCCGGTTCGCCGCCTTCGCCAACCCCGCGCTCGACCCGGCGGGCGTCGGGTACAACACCAACCAGGCCCGCATCGCCATCGGCTCCGGCGGACTCACGGGCACCGGGCTCTTCAACGGGTCCCAGACGACGGGCCAGTTCGTCCCCGAACAGCAGACCGACTTCGTCTTCACCGTCGCGGGCGAGGAGCTCGGCTTTCTCGGAGCCGGGCTGATCATCGTCCTGCTCGGTGTCGTCCTGTGGCGCGCCTGCCGGATCGCCCGCGGCACGACCGAGCTGTACGGGACGGTCGTGGCCGCCGGCATCATCGCCTGGTTCGCCTTCCAGTCCTTCGAGAACATCGGGATGACGCTCGGGATCATGCCGGTGGCCGGACTTCCGCTGCCCTTCGTGTCGTACGGGGGCTCGTCGATGTTCGCGGTCTGGGTGGCCATCGGGCTGCTCCAGTCGATCAAGGTGCAACGGCCGATGTCGGCCTGAGCACTTCCCTCCGCCCTGCATACCCCCGGCGATCGCGGATAGATTCGTCATATGGCGGACTCCAAGCGTGAGGTCGAGCGAAAGTACGAAGCGACTCCCGAGACCCGGCTGCCCGACCTGACCCGTGCGGCCGGGGTCTCGGCGGTCGTCCACCGCGGCCTGAGCGAACTCGACGCCGTCTACTACGACACCGAGGACTTCCGGCTGGCCGCGGACTCCCTCACGCTGCGCCGCAGAACCGGCGGTGCCGACGAGGGGTGGCACCTCAAGATCCCCGTCTCCGCGGACGTCCGTGACGAGATCCACGCCCCGCTCACCGACACCCTGCCGTCCGGCCTCGCCGGACTCCTCCGCTCCCGCGTGCGCAACACACCCGTGGCCCCCGTCGTGCGGATCCTCTCCGCCCGGGACGTCCACCACCTCCTCGACAAGGACGGCGCCCTGCTCGCCGAGGTGAGCATCGACGAGGTCCTCGCCGAGCGCCTCACCGAAGAGGGGCACGGCACCACCTCGGCGTGGACCGAGATGGAGGTCGAGCTGGCCGACGACGTCGACCCCACCGTCCTCGACGCCGTCGAGCGGCGGCTGCGCAAGGCGGGCGTCCAGCCCTCGGCCGCGCCGTCGAAGCTCTCCAGGGCACTGGACGACACCGCCCCGGGCAGGCGGCGGACGAAGAAGCAGAAGAAGCAGAAGAAGTCCTCCCCGCGCAGCGCCGGCGACCATGTGCTCGCCTACGTACGCCGCCAGGTCGCGGCCCTGGTCGAGCTCGACCCCGCCGTACGCCGTGACCTGCCCGACAGCGTGCACCGCATGCGGGTCGCCACCCGCCGGCTGCGCAGCGCCTTCAGGACGTACCGCGGGCTCCTCGACCGGACCGTCACCGACCCGCTGCGCGACGAGCTGAAGTGGCTCGCCGCGGAGCTCGGGGTCGAACGGGACCAGGAAGTCCTCGAAGCGCGGCTCCGCGCCCATGTCGACGCACTGCCCGCACCCCTGCTCCTGGGCCCCGTCAGCGCCCGGCTGCAGCTCACCTCCGTCGCCCGGCACACCGATGCGCGGCAACGGGTCGCCGCGGTGCTCGACACGGAGCGCTACCTCGCCCTGCTGGACTCCCTCGACGCCTTCCTCGCCGCCCCGCCCCTGCGCCCCGCGGCCGCGCGGGCACCGCAGGACGCCCTGCCGCGCGCCGTGCTCAAGGACTACGAGCGCCTCGCGGTCCGCGTCGGGCACGCCCTGGCACAGCCGCCGGGCACGGAGCGCGACGTGGCCGTGCACGAGGCCCGCAAGGCCGCCAAGCGTGTCCGCTACGCCGCGGAGGCCGCCAGGCCCGCCCTGGGGAAGCCGGCCAAGAAGTTCGCCGCGCGGATGAAGGACGTGCAGACGCTCCTCGGCGACCACCAGGACAGCGTCGTGGCCCAGGAGGCCCTGCGCGCCCTCGGCATCCAGGCCCACGGCGCGGGGGAGTCCGCGTTCACCTGGGGCCTGCTCCACGGCAGGGAGGAGGCCGAGGCCCGGGCACGGGAGCGCGAACTGCCCGAGGTCTGGGCCCGGGCATCACGCCCAGGACTGCGCGCGGCGCTGAAAGGCTGAGCACCGGGTTACGCTTGGTGGTCACCCCTGCCAGCTACGAAGGTCCACAGATGTCTGCCGAGTCGGTCTTCCCGCAGCTCGAAGCTCTGCTCCCGCACGTGCAGAAGCCCATCCAGTACGTCGGCGGTGAGCTGAACTCCACCGTCAAGCCGTGGGACGAATGCGACGTCCGCTGGGCACTGATGTACCCGGACGCCTACGAGGTCGGGCTCCCCAACCAGGGCGTCATGATCCTCTACGAGGTGCTGAACGAACGCGAGGGCGTCCTCGCCGAGCGCACGTACAGCGTGTGGCCGGACCTCGAGGAGCTGATGCGCGAGCACAAGGTGCCGCAGTTCACCGTGGACAGCCACCGCCCCGTCGGCGCCTTCGACGTGTTCGGCCTCAGCTTCTCCACCGAGCTCGGCTACACCAACATGCTCACCGCCCTGGACCTCGCGGGCATCCCGCTGGAGTCCAAGGACCGCACCGTCGACCATCCGATCGTGCTGGCGGGCGGCCACGCCGCGTTCAACCCCGAGCCGATCGCCGACTTCATCGACTGCGCGGTCATCGGTGACGGTGAGCAGGCCGTCCTGGAGATCACCGAGATCATCCGCGCGTGGAAGGCCGAGGGCCGGCCCGGCGGCCGTGAGGAGGTGCTGTTCCGCCTCGCGAGGACGGGCGGCGTCTACGTCCCCGGCTTCTACGACGTCGAATACCTCCCCGACGGCCGCATCGGCCGCGTCGTGCCCAACAGGTCCGGTGTGCCGTGGCGTGTGTCCAAGCACACCGTGATGGACCTCGACGAATGGCCGTACCCCAAGCAGCCGCTCGTCCCCCTCGCCGAGACCGTCCACGAGCGGATGTCCGTGGAGATCTTCCGCGGCTGCACCCGCGGCTGCCGTTTCTGCCAGGCCGGCATGATCACGCGCCCCGTGCGGGAGCGAAGCATCACCGGCATCGGCGAGATGGTGGAGAAGGGCCTCAAGGCCACGGGCTTCGAGGAGGTCGGCCTCCTCTCGCTCTCCTCCGCGGACCACAGCGAGATCGGTGACATCGCCAAGGGGCTCGCCGACCGCTACACGGACGACAAGATCGGCCTCTCGCTGCCTTCCACCCGGGTCGACGCGTTCAACGTGGACCTGGCCAACGAGCTCACCCGCAACGGCCGCAGGTCCGGTCTCACCTTCGCCCCCGAGGGCGGCTCCGAGCGCATGCGCAAGGTCATCAACAAGATGGTCTCGGAGGAGGACCTGATTCGCACGGTCGCCACCGCGTACGGCAACGGCTGGCGCCAGGTGAAGCTGTACTTCATGTGCGGCCTGCCCACCGAGACCGACGAGGACGTCCTCCAGATCGGTGACATGGCGGTCAACGTCATCGCCAAGGGCCGCGAGGTCTCCGGGCAGAACGACATCCGCTGCACCGTCTCCATCGGCGGTTTCGTGCCCAAGCCGCACACCCCGTTCCAGTGGGCCCCGCAGCTCAGCGCCGAGGACACCGACGCCCGGCTGAAGAAGCTCCGGGACAAGATCCGCGACGACAAGAAGTACGGCCGCTCCATCGGCTTCCGCTACCACGACGGCAAGCCCGGCATCGTCGAGGGCCTGCTCTCCCGCGGCGACCGCCGGGTCGGCTCCGTCATCCGCGAGGTCTACGAGTCCGGCGGCCGCTTCGACGGCTGGCGCGAGCACTTCAGCTACGACCTGTGGATGAGGAGCGCGGAGAAGACGCTCCCCGGCTTCGGCGTCGACGTCGACTGGTACACCACCCGCGAGCGGACCTACGAGGAGGTCCTGCCCTGGGACCACCTCGACTCCGGTCTCGACAAGGACTGGCTCTGGGAGGACTGGCAGGACTCGCTCGACGAGACCGAGGTCGAGGACTGCCGCTGGACGCCCTGCTTCGACTGCGGCGTGTGCCCGCAGCTCGACCTGGACATCCAGATCGGCCCCACCGGCAAGAAGCTCCTGCCGCTGACGGTCGTGAAGTAGGCCCCCGCCGGGGCGACAGCCCGGTGACGAACGCCCGGCCCGGGAAATCCCGGGCCGGGCGTTCGTGTCATGCCCGGCATGGACCTCTCATGCCGGGCATGGACCTCTTCACGTCGGACATGGACCTCGGCGCGCGGCACCGCCCGCCCGAGCCGTACGACGGGAGGGAAGGCCGCCCGGCGGTCCTCGGACAGGCCTCCGGTGCGGATCGTGGCGTTGGTCCTGGTCCTGGTTCTGGTTCTGGTCCTGGTCCTGGCCTTGCTCCTCGCCCTGGTCCTGGTTCTGCCCGCGCGCATGCTCCGGACCCCTCTCGTCGCGGGAGGCCGCCTTCCGGAACGGGCGCTGCTGCGCCCCCGGGACGGGCACCGCAGGGTCGTCCGCCCCCGGCCGGACACGGGCTCCGGGGGCGTACGGCAGGCTGCTCGTCCCGGCGGTGTCCCGGCTCGTCACCGCGAGCCGGCGTGGGCACCGGTCAGGCGTGCCGCTCCGGGAAGCCGGACGCGCGGCCCGCAGCGCCCCGGCCTCGGCCCGGGAGACCCTTCACGGCGCGCGCCAGGACGCCTGACGCGCGCCGGGGGAGCGCCGCAGGTCATGGACGCGCGGGAACTCGAAGAGTCCGCTGCGCGTACCCTGGGTAGGACAACGACTGTCCCCAGCGCGGCGCCCGCGTCCGAGATCTCCCCGTCAGCCGGCACAACCGTCGAGCGGGGGTGAGCCGGAGCGGCACCCCGGGGGCACCACGTACTTCGTGGGCGGCACGCCACCGCGGCCGCCCCGCACCGAGGAGAAGAACCACTGGGCAAGCGACAGCCCGAAGGCCCGCCGCCCGCACCGGCGGTGCAGCGCATCAGACTGCGCTACACCAAGCGGGGCCGCCTCCGGTTCACCAGTCACAGAGACTTCCAGCGTGCCTTCGAGCGGGCCTTGCGCCGCTCCGAGGTACCCATGGCCTACTCGGCGGGCTTCACCCCGCACCCGAAGGTGTCGTACGCCAACGCCGCCCCCACGGGTACGGGCAGTGAGGCCGAATTCCTGGAGATCGCCCTCACCGAGGCGCGGGATCCGGACACCCTGCGCAAGCTGCTCGACGCGTCGATGCCCGATGGCCTCGATGTCATCGACGCGGTGGAGGCCCGTACCTCGGGGCTCGCCGACCGGCTGACCGCCTCCGTGTGGGAGATGCGGCTGGACGGAGTGGCCGTCCAGGACGCCGAGAAGGCCGTCACCGCCTTCATGGGCGCCGAGACCGTCGAGGTCCAGCGCCGCGCGAAGAACGGCATGCGGACCTTCGACGCCCGCGCGGCGGTCGTCGGTCTGCAAGCCCTTGATCCACAGCCTGATAGGTCCGGGGACAGGCCCTGTGCGATACTGCGCCTGGTAGTGCGGCACGTGACACCTGCCGTGCGACCCGACGACGTCCTGTCCGGTCTCCAAGCTGTGGCCGACCTGAAGCCGCCGGTCCCCGCAGCGGTGACCAGGCTGGCGCAGGGGCTCTTCGACGAGGAGTCCGGCACGGTGACCGACCCGCTCGCGCCCGACCGCGAGGCAGCCCCGGCCGTTTCCACGGCCGATCAGGCCGCCGCCGCGACGGCGCCGGATGGTGCAGGTTCCGCGTAAGGCGGTCGTCGTAGCGCAGCCCTCGGACTCGGGAGCCACCTGGGTCGGGCCGCGCACCGCCCCATAAGACTTTCGCCAGGCCGTGCGCAGCCCGTACGGAACCGGCGAGCCAGACATCAGCTCCCGTGCGGCGCCCGCGCCCCGGACGGCGGTATCGCGCACATCACGCGAATCGCGCCGGACCGGAATCAGGCGTGGCGCCCGGGAGCGCGACGGGAGAACCGCCCGCATGCACGAGCCGAACGAATCCGGTACCACCGGAAACCCCGCAAACGCGGAAGACAACAACGTCCCCGGGGACAAGCTGCCGCCGCGCCGCAGGCGCCGCGCGGCGTCCCGTCCCGCGGGACCGCCCGGCGCACCGGCTGCCGCCCCCGCCGAG
>Ga0196960_10000051_pt1 | contig 43506 bp, 53 predicted proteins | sample S3v_5metaG_FD_183187 | JGI IMG/M metagenome (GOLD analysis project Ga0196960, IMG submission 183187) | Soil microbial communities from Anza Borrego desert, Southern California, United States - S3+v_5 | ecosystem: Environmental > Terrestrial > Soil > Desert | place: USA: California | collected...
GAGGAGTGAAACAGTCATCCCCAGTGTCAGGATGAACGTCTTTGGCGTAGTCTCGGGTTTGACCGGAACCTTATAGAGATTCGCATTGAACCCCTTGAAGTAGCTCGAAACAAGCACCCCATCGACGGTGGTTCTAGTGTAGAACTCGTCGAAGTAGTCACCGAACTTCGTACGGAACTTGTGTAGAGGAATCTTGTATTCGAGCTGAGAGTCCTCGGCGTACACCTTCCACAGACTGTGAGCCTGCTTCAGAGTAGCTCCGTCTTGCTCCTTGAAGATGTCGAAGTGTGCTTCGATGAAGTTGAAGAACACATCAGTCTCAAGCATCATCTCGGTAGGCTGGTACCGGTTGTAGAACCCCGGCCCCATCGATTTGAATGTCGTGAGACAGTGGTTAGCGATGGCTCCGAGCTCGAAGTCAATCTTGGCCATGAGCGACTGGTAGTGTTCGAGCTCGAACTTGTTACCTGTGGGCTTCACATCGATCAGCCGGCGGATAAGACCCGACTTTGCATCCGTGATCTTCACAGGCTTGTTGGTACCCATGAAGAGCATTGCTTGCATCTTCATCTCGTACCCGGGCTTGTACTTCTCGTTGATCAACATCTTGTCGTGCCCGACGATCGAGTTGAGCTTGCTGTTATCTTCGATCTTGGACAAATCGCCATCGTGTTGGATCGCTACGAGAGGGTTATGCTTGAACGCCTCTGTGGAGAAAGCGTTATTGTTTCCGACCAGTGCCTTGGCCTCAAACATCGCGACATAGCCCTCAAAGAGCTTCTCGATGATCTTGAGGATGGTCGACTTACCAGTACCACCGGGGCCGTAGAGAACCAGGAACTTCTCAATTCGCCTGGCATCTCCTGAAATGATGGCTCCGATAGCCCACTCGATCTTGGCTCGTTCCTCAGGGTCGTACAGGAAACTCACCAACTCGTCCCATGCTTCTATCGACCCTGGGGAGAGGTTGTACGGAAGTCGCCGGCTTACGTGGTCCGACTTCTTGACTTCGGTGTTGGCAAACGTCAGCTTCATGTCCAGCTGGTGGCTGTTGTCGCTGATGTTCTTCATAAACTTCCGGAACTGGCTCCACCCGTTGGTCCCGAAAGAACTCAGGTACTTTGCCGTGCACGGCATTCCCTGGCTTTCCAGCTTTTCCACGTAAGCTCGGATTTCGCTGTCGACCAGACGCTGGACGTCATACTCATCCGTGGACCAAAGCCCAATCGTTTCGTCCCAGATGGCATAGAAAGCGCCACCTCGCACCATCAGATCCTTGGATCTGCCGACCTTGAAATCCGGGCGAACCTCAGAGGGTTGCCCTTCCTTCCTGGCCTCCTTCACACTGATCTGAAAGAAGTCCAGCATCTACCCTCCTTTCTTAAACACGTTCCAGTACGTAAGCCGCCATCTGGTACCGGAGCTCTACGTAGCGCTGATCCTCTTTGGGGTCTTGGAGTGGGAAAAACCCCCCAAGACCATGGGGTGTGTACTGCCGGAATATAACCGCGTACAACACTTCTTCGATGTGCCCTCGAAGGTAAGGACGACTGTCATTGAACCCTCGAAGACCAATGTTCTCCAGTAGCACCCAGAACCAATAGTGGGCCGTACCGCCAGCTTCGTATTCGAGTCGGCGAGCAAGGCCCACTATCAGTTCGAGGACGGAACATCCTAGATCTATCCAACCGGCATCTCGTCGTGTCAAGATGATTTGCTGGTCGTCAAGAAACTCTCGTCGGAGAGCTACCCCGTCCTCCAGTCGGTTGTCGTCGTTCGGGATGAGCCACACAAACGGAGTCTTGTAAAGCTGCAGAGACAGCTTCCAGAAACTGTTAGCCTTATTGGTGTCATCCGGATCGGCGTACTGACTGTAGAGCCACTGGAGATATAGCTCGTCCAATGGCTTTCCACGCACGGTTACCGCGCCTCGCCGAGAACTTCGACCGAGTACTTACCTGGACTACGGGTGATCTCGTAGTCGATGCCGAACTCCTCGCATCTGACGTAGAGACTGTTCGGGTCCATGTCCGGGTCGTCGGTGTTCGTACCGAACTTGTTGAGGTTGTCCGTGCCGATGTTCTTCTCGACCTGTGCAGCGTCGATCACAGCATCGTCTTCGTCGATCACAATGCCGTCGCCGGCGAAGTAGGACACCGTGAGCTGAACGTAATCCGTCTCGTTGGCGTCGAACTCGGCGAAGGTGATGATGTACGGCGCCCGAGCATCCTCGATTTCGACCGGGTTGGCCTGACGAATCGCTTCGGTCTCCGGTACGTGGATCCGTGCGTAGTTCGTCTGCTGCACCTTGGACTCGAAGACGTCAGGTGTGACCGTGATGCCGGAGATGATCTCATCCTGAGCCCTGACTGCGGCTTCCTGAGAACCCTTCGGGTATTCCGGCTGCTCTTCGGTCTCGGCGATCCGCTGAGCGTATTCCTCCACGCCGGTGTACTGGCTGAAGGCTTCGACGGCCTCTTCGACTTGCTTCTCCTGGCTCTCGAAGAACTCTCGGGTCCGAGCGATCTCGAGGTCAAGCATCTCGTCGTAGCGGCTCTGGAGAACCTTCGTCGCAACGAAATATCCGACGCTAGCACTCGCCAGGCCGATCAGGATTTCCCTCCACATTTGTGGGTCCCCCTAGATCTTGTCGTAGATGACGCCGTCGACATTCGGGTCGATCCAGATGGAACGCTCGTTGCCGTTCACGAACATGTTCCCCATTTCCTTGTCGTACCGGAACACGCCGAAGTCAACGACACTGTCACCATCGCCACCGTCGATCCAGCCGGTCACGGCACCCGCGGGAGTGTCGGGGAACCCGAGCATGCGGTAAACGTCGTTCAGGAAAAGGTGACCGTCTGCCGCGAGCTTGTTGTTGGCCCACGTCTGCTGAGCGGAGAGGAACATCTGGTTGTACATGTGCTCAGGCTTCCAGTTGTGTGTGGAGCCCTTCTCGAAGCACACCGCGTAGTCCGAGCGACCGTTGGCCCCAGGGACCTTGACAGTCTTGGTGTAGGAACCGGTCTCGTCCTCGACCGCGATTTCCTTGTCGACCAGGTCGTAGCGGTATTCCTGGTCCTTCTCCTCGCCGACATCCGCGATAACCCGCGAGCGGTAGCCCTTGAACATCTGGTCGAGAGCTGCATAAGCCGCAGTGAGACCGGCGTTGCGCCGGGTAAGGATGACGTGAGAGCCGGTGATCAGAGCGAGTGATACCACACCGATAGCGATGGCCGGCGCGTAGTTCTTGGCAACCGCGATGGCGACCTTGATGCGGGAGACCTTGAGGTCCTGCTGCTTGTCAGCTTCGTTGTACTTCTCGTCAGGAAGAGCGGACGCGGCCTCGATCTTGACCTTGTCGTGCTCCGCCTCCTTGAGGATCTCGTCGACCTTGAGGGTCGCGCGGCAGGCGAGAACTCCAGCAGCGACGACACCGACGACACCAGTAGTCATCATCATGACAGGAGAATGCTTCTGTGCGATCAGAAGCTGCCGCCCGACCTTACTGGTCACGGCGGCGGGAAGGAAACTCAGATTCATCGGTTGTTCTCCTCGAAGATGTTACCGCACGCGCAGTTCGACACGTGCTTTGCGAGCATTACAGATCCGCGCTTGTAGACGTAGCACTCCCGGTTTAGACCGATCTCAGTCGGGTTGAAGAAAGCGGTGTAGGCGGTGCGAAGTACCTGAATCAGCACCTTCTGACCGGGCTTGGTCATGGCTGCAGCCATAATCAAGAGCTTGATCACGCGATCTTTCCCTGTCTTTTCAGTCGAAGGAATATAGCGGTGACTTGCGACTCGGGCATTTTGTCGACCTTTGCCTTCCAGGTCGCCGTGGGGTATGCCTGTTTGATCAACTCCCGGTTAGGTATGGCCATGGCGGTGGGGTGCCTATAGCGCTTCGGGCCGCGGAAGCTCGAGTACGTAGCTGCCGTTTCGAAGACGACGAACGTCGGCGCCGCGAAGATCGCGCCAACCCCACTTCTCATCGGTGTACTCGGACTCGAGACCTACCATCTCGTTGAGGTCGCGGACTGAGGTGTGACCGTAACGGTCGATGATCTCGTCCATCTGCGCAACGATCTCCTCGGCCTCGGCACGTGTGTTGAGCTCGATCTGTCCGAAATCGTGAGTACGGCCTCGGGCGGGGATTCGTGTCTCGCGAGGGGTAGGGGAAGCCGTGTACTGGTTGTAAGGGATGTGGCGAGATGCGCCTACCGGGGCGCGATGAGTTCCTCCACGACGAGATCCAGTCCGGGGCTCCCCATAGACCGCGGTTTCAGCACCGCGGATGATGGCGTCCAAGACCATCTCGCGAAGCGCCGGACCCAGAACATCCTGGAAAACGCTCTCGTAAAGGGTCTTGCCGTCCGGAACGATGAGGGCGCGAAGTCGGCTGAAGATAGTTTTCTTCCGACGTATGGCAGGACCGGCGACGACCTTCCGGACGACCTTCTCCTCCCCATGCGTGACAGGCGACGGCGGTTCGTTTCCAGTCGGAATCGGGCGCTGGATCTTGGGTGTGATGGGCTGATGGATGCTGTTACTCGGAAAATCCACGACTACCTCGATCTGAATGAAAACTAAAAACCCTTGTTAGGAGCTTGTAGCTTTGAGGACGTTCGGACGGTTTATCGAATTCTAGGCTGGATGTTGATTTCCCACCAGCTGACGAGTTCGTCGATCTTGGCGTCGGTGTAGTTCTTGGATGCTTCGGCGGCCATCATGCCGATCACGATCGACGCGGATTCGACCATCACGCGGTTGTGAAGCCGCTCTTCGTCGTGATGGTTCTGGTGGATGATGGTTCTGGCGATTCGAGAGACACCGGCACCAACAACGAATCCGACAATCGTCTTGGCGATTTCGGTCTTGTTCCTCTTCATGATTCTTAGTCCAATCGGTAGGGGTCTCACTACAAACCAAGTTATTCCTGCGATGAGACGGGCACATTTCCCCGGGCGGGGGATCTTGCGACCTTTTCTCGGCTGTCGTTTAAGATAAGCGTCCGGAGTAGGGCCGGGAGACCCCTACAGTGACCAGACCCTCGCTTATCCCCAACTCATCTCAGGGGGTGTTACGCAGCGACGCGAGCGCTCTTACGACGGAACCCGAGGACCAGGTACCGCTTTTCCCACTGGGAGTCGTCCTTGCCGCCGGCCGCGCGGTAGAAGTCATCCCACGGCATGGTCAGGAGCTCTTCGTCCGTGAAGTCCTTCGCGGTGGTGGCTTCGTCGACGCGTCCCTGCATATCCTTCGGGAAGATCCCCTTGAAGAATGCGATGGCGGCCTCAGCGTCGGTTGCCAGCTCGATGAAGAGTTCCGAGTAGGCTCCCGTGTTGACGAAGCGCTTGGTGTATGCTTCGTCCTTGACGAACTCCTGGCCATCGCGGACTCCGTACGTCTTGAGGATCAAGTCCTTGAAGATGGCGATGAGTTCGCCATGTTCCTCGGTCTCGATGATCCTCCTTGCGTACTCCTCGATACCACCCTTGCGACTGAAGTTCATCTCTACGGCTTCGGCCTTGGTCAGATGGAAGCTGTACTCTTCCGTGACCCGAACGCCGTCCAGGTTCTCATATGATATGGGTCGGGTGAACATGTTGTGGAATCCTAACTACGAGTTTTTGAGCGTTTGATCAGGCATCGGTGGGCTCGACGCCGGATACGGTGAGGGTGTTGCTTTCCTCGTCGTAAACGACCTCGACGTTGTCCTCCTGCCAGTTGGCAGCGACCTTCAGAATTGCGGACGCGACGAGAAGGCTGGCGGTGGCGATGACGAGCTTCTTGTTACGCTGGACGAGCCCCTTGGCCTTGCCGAACAGCGACTTGATCTTGGACTCGTTCGGGTCGACAACCTCGACCTTGAACTCACCGGAAGCCTCGTCGCGCACGATCCGAACGTCGACGCCCACGCCGTAGACATGCATCATGTTCTTCTCGACGGCGATGAGAGAGTCCTGCAGCGCACCGATGGCGTCGTGCTGGACGTCCTCGAGCTGCGGAACGGAGTTGGCCTGCGCGGGGACGACACCGAGCTTGGCGGCTTCGTCAGCGAGCTTCTGAGCGGTTTCGGCGTTGAGGTTCTGCGACATGATAGTGTTGCCTTTCAGCTAAGGAACTCGTTGATTTGACGGAGGTTAGGCGCTCTTCAAAACGCCGAAGTGTAGTTCGGACGAGGGGTCGTGCTGAAGTTGATGACACCGCAGGGCTTGTCATCCGGTGTCGCAGCGTACGAGATATAAACCTCGAGCTGCTGAACCGAGTTCCACCCGATGTTGTCCGACTCAGACGTTGACTCGAGACCGAGTGCCGTGTAGAAGTCCGTAAGCGAGGCGTAGAACTCGTTGTTCACCTTGCTGTTGATCAAGTTTACGGCTCGGTCGATGTGGACACGAGTGGAGTCGAAATACCGTCCGCTCCATGCGTCCCGAAAGAGATCCGATCCATTACCGGTGGTAACAGCATACGATTTCCCTATCGGGTGGAGATCCACCTCGTCCTGGGCGATCGCGTCACGGATCCCCAGCTCCTTCTTCTTGCCGATGGTTTCGACGACCTTATCGGCGTACTGCTTGGCGGCCTTCTCAGCCAGGTTGTACGCGGTGGTAAGCGCTGCTGCTCGTCGAATTCCGATGCGGTGCGACACCACAAGACAGGCGATCGTCAGCAGACCTACACCGGTGGCCGGAAGGTATTCCTTCCAGACGATTTCGGTCTTTTCCTTCAGAGTGAGGTCATAAACCTTTGCCCTGATCGTCCCGCCCTTAAGAAAGGGCAGAGTTCCGTTGTTTTCGGCCTCGTTGAGGATCTCTGTGGCCTTGAGAGTCGCCTTGCTGGTGAGGAAAGCTGTTGCGACAGTCCCTACGACACCGAGCGTGGTGAAGATTGTTGGCGAGTGATCCGCAGCGATCTTGCTGGCTCTCTTGGCCAGTATTGCGAAGTTCACGGGCGATTCTCCGGATCATCAGTCTGCTTGAGCTTCTCGGCCCACTTGGCCCAATCGTCAGAAGACGGGGGCGGAACCTCAACGTCGTCGGAGATCAAGCGCATCTTGGCCTTCTGCTTCCCCTGCTCGAAGTCTGCGGAACCCTTGGCGTAGGCGTCCTTGATACGCTTGTGAGCTTCCTTGTCGGTTGCCAGCTTGCTCGCCACGAGGATCAACACCTTACCGGTGCCCCAGCCAAGTTTGACAGCGATGGCGCCAAAGAAAAGTTTGGCGAGAGAGATTCTCACGCTTTGTCCTCCGAGATAGGGGTCTCGTTCTTCGGGGTTTCGATGATCTTCTTAAGATCGACGGTCTTCTGGAGGTCCTCGACGATCTTGCCCGTCATAGCCTTTGTGGCGCCGGCGACGAGAACGAGTCCCAAGCCAGCGCCCGCGGTAACACCGCTGTACATCGCCGCGTGTACCAGGAAGGACCTACCGAGGAACATGACAAACTTCATGTGTTTCCTTCTACTCGAGAGCAAAACGAAAAACCCAAATACCTGGGTGGGGTATCTGGGTCTTCTGAGCAACCTGGGGAGGTTGGGTTCTCAGTCTTCGGGAGTTGTTTCGGTCTCGGAGTCCTCGTCGTCGCTGGAAGCGAGCTTGACGATGATGTAGGTCACTGCACCTACCGCGGCGGTGGCGAGGGCGGCCTTCAGAAACATCTTCTTGCGGGAAGGGGTTTCGTCGGTCTCCGTCGTCTCCGGCTTGGAGGTGATGGTGAGCTTCTTCATCTCAGCGAGCTTGGCAGCGCGGGTGAGGATCGATTCCTGGGCAACGGTCTCGGACATGGGAATGCCAATCGTTAGTAGGGGTCTCACTATAAGCCTTGTTATTCCTGCGAGACCCTTTTTTTAACGACCCCAAGCTCCGAGCAAAACGCACGCGTGCAGGAGTTTGATCGAGAGATATCCCGAGAAACACGCTACTTGCTCAAACCCTAGAGCTATGAAACGAAGTGTGCCGACTAGAACTGAAGACAGACCGGTTCGCATAAACTTGGACATGATGATCCCATCTGGAAGTCGAAAAACCTAAAGCCCTTGTTAGGGCTTGAGGCGTTGAGAATCGGTGACAGAGGGATCTCAGTCGACAGGCGCGTTGTCCATCTTGTCGAAAAGGTAGTTCACGCCGAAGTGCAAGACCGTCATGATAGCGATGGGTGCGATGATTTTCGTCAGCACCATCTTCTTCACGAAGCGGTTGCGAGATGCGGCGAGCTCTTCCTTGCTCTTCACGATGAGGTCAACGTTGTGTGTCATGGAATGCTCCTGGGGTAGGGGTCTCATTATAAGCCTTGTTATTTTTGCGACTCTCTCATTATGTGGATCTCTACCCGACCCGCGTTGATCTGAAAACCAGTTCTTACGGAATGCCACCAAAACGTCAGACCGACCTGCTTTGTGCCATTTCGATAGCTGTATATCGACATATTCCATCTGCCGAAACATACAGACTTTCTCACGATTTTCTCCCCCGGGAATTTTTGCTGAAAGAAAAACCGAAATCCTTGTGGGGATCGCGGTTTCAAATATAGATCTATGAGTGGTCGTCGTTTTTTGTCAGGTTGTCGGCCATCCTGGTGATCGCGGTCGAGAATGCAGCGACGATGATTACCGCCCCGACGGCCTTGGCGGTATGCGTCACAAAGTCCTTCGCGATCTCGGCGATCTGCTGTGGGTCTTTGTGACTGCATCCTTGCGTGGGCTCGGGAAGGTTTTTATCAGTCTTTGCAGTCTTGACCATCGATACCTGGATGGCACGATTCTTCTGGCGATTAAACATGGCGTATCCAATCGTAGGGGTCTCTTCTATTATAAGCCATGTCAATCCTGCGAAAAGAAAAATAAAAGTACCAGAAACACAAACGCCGTGAAAGAGGGGTTAGTCTCTTCCACGGCGTTTGTGTTTTAATTCCTTTGGTTAGTGTCGGGGTGTTACCTGGCGGCCTTCATGACGAAGCCAAGAGCTTTGGTAGTGACGATGTGCCCGAACTTCTCGAAGGAGATGAGGGCCACAATCCCGGCAAGGCTTCCGAACACCTGGAGCAGGGCATCAGGACTAAGGCTCGTGCGGGCGTTAGCCTCTTCACGGAGCTTGTAGAGCTTGATGTACTGGTCCACGGTGTTGGAATACTCGGCGGAATGCGGGGACATTTCTTTCGACGCTTCGAACAGCGCATCGATCATCTCATCCAGCTGCGTGGCGTCGACGGTAGCGGCTTTGAGGATCACGGTAACTCCTAAGGTAGGGGTCTCACTACAAGCCATGTTTATCTTGCGACCCCACTACCTTAAGGCTTTATGATCGAGTTACCAATCGTGTCCGTATCCACCCGGAACGTGACTTCGTCCATAAACTCGATGTCCTCAGGATCCTCATTCAGATTCAATGAAAACACCTTCTTAGACCCGTCCGGAGGACTAGACACCTCAATGACACCAGCATACTTTTTGGTATCGCTCTTGTTGTAGGACTTCGTTGACACGCCCATGAGAACACCAAGGAAGACGTTCACAGCAGCGATGGACCCTACGACTTCTTCCGGCTTTGGGAGTTGCCAAATCTGGGCTAGCGCGAAATATAGAGCGCCTATGGCCGGAAGAATGACCGTAGTGGACTTTTTCAAGGCATCGTAACTGCGGTTACTCAGCAGAGCCTTTGTGTGCTGGGCTGATGATCCGGACATTGTTTGTGTACTCCTCGTTCGGCGAGTTCATGTGGAAATCGTAGTTCCTTCGGATGGGCAGCTCACGCACCCCTAGCATGTAACGCTCAGCCACGCCGTTACCGCCGAGGTCCTTGTATGGGGTGTAGAAGTACTTCAAGTAATCTTCGAGCTCGTCCTTTGAGATGGATCCTCGATCGAGATACTCCTGACCCTTTCGAGTGAGCTCAGCGTAAGCGAGACCCATCGTGATCTTGTTCCATGCGTTGCGCTTGGTGTCTCTGTGCTGAAGGAAGGTCCAAATACCGCTGGTAAACCCCCCCGATCCGATGATGATAGTTATCACCCGGATCCATACCTCATCCATGCTTATCCTCTCCTAAGTGGTACGTCTCCAGACCCCCACATTTCTTATCCAGGGCTCGGCAACTTTCCATACGCCTCCCACCTTCACGTATGGAACCGCGAGCTTTGTCACTGCCCCCACTTTTATGTAGGCGCCGGCTACCGTACGCACAGTACGAGCTGCCGACCAGGCTCCCCAGCCAACAGCGTTCCGGGCGCGAACCCAGAAGTAATACACGGTACCTGGATTTAGACCCGTGATTACTTGAGGCGAAGTTGCCGACACGATCGTTCCATCTGCCACCCATGCGGTGGAGCTGTACCCGATTTGATATCCGGTGATTGTGGAACCACCATTATTTGACGGAGCAGAAAAAGCAACGTCTACGCTGGTTGCCCTGGCACTCGACAGGAGAGGCGCACTTGGTGCACCGGGACCTATGAGCGTCTTCGCCGTTGCACGTCCAGACCAGGAACTCCATCCTTCCGAGTTGTGCGTCCTGGCCCAGAAGTAATATGTGGTCCCCTGAGAGAGACCACCGATAGTCGTTGACCGATCCGAGGAAACCGTATGCTGCACCGATGTAGAACTGGTACCGTATCCGATCTGTCTCGAATCGATCGAATCCCCACCGTTGAATCCGTCCGAAAACGTGGCGTAAACCGATGTTGCTGTGATTCCGGATATAACAGGTGTGCTCGGTTTTGCAGGAACTGTGTCCCGTTTGATGGCCTGCGGGAACGAAGTAGGACCACCGATCCCTGTAGCACTGGAGCTACCGGTAATCCGAAATGTTACCGTCTGGGATTCGGTGATCCGTACTTCCCCGACCTTTTTCCAGTCGGCACCAGTCGGGTAGTTGATCGTTACGCTGGTCGTCTTGCCATTCGCAGTCCAATTGAACGGCATTCCGTTCCACCAGTCCGACGAATATCCGGCTTTGAACCAGAACTCAACGTCGCTACCAGTGTCTCGGATCATCATCTTGCCGAGACCAGCACTACCTGTAGTCTTGATGTAGTCGGGCATGGTACCTACCCAACGATCTTGAAGTAGATGTCTCCGTCAGCACCTGTTGCCGGGTTCGGATCGGTAGTTCCCGATGTGATGCCGGTCTTCTCTCGGTACCCGGCCTTACCCGTAGGGATGAGCTGCTTGAGCAGGGCTATATAATCCCGAGTACGGTTGATCTCCCGGGCACCCCAGCGAACTCGACCCTGCTCTCCCGATTCGGGTACTACTTGGTACCCCGCAGCTGCCGCCTGATCTCCTTCTGCCATGACGTACCTCCCTTATGGCTGAGTGTTCCACTCTTCGGTAGTGAGGTCGACCCACATCTTGTTATTGAGCCAGGACAGCCACGAGCCAGTCGTGATGAAAGTGTTCAGAGCGAGGGTCGGATATGCCCGCTCTCCCTCACGGTCAGACACAAAGATCTGTTCCGTCACCCGCATGTTGTTGGCCACGCCGTCAGTACTTCGCATCTCGACAATATCGCCAAGATTGTAATGCACGCCGTACATGTATTGACTGTCCTGAGAGATCTCACCGTCGAATGCCTGGTAGACACGGTTCTTGGCTAGCTCCTCCATTCCCTTCTGGAGAAGCGCACCTGGAATATCGGGAGTCTCCGAAGTAACATCGGTCGCGTTCACTACCAAAACGTGGCGCTCAAATCCTGTGATGTCCTCATCCACCCCAATGGGATAGACCTTGAGGAACCCCGCGGGAGAATATACGTACGCGACGTTCTTGGCCTTATCGACCGTCGTCAGTTCCTTGGTGTTCTGGAGGTTGTCCAGTTCCGGTGTGAAGATGACCGCCGGCAGAAGAGCTTGACCGCTGGTTCGATCATTACCCGTGTAAATATCAAAGTAGAGTTCAGACGTATCGAAGTTCCGCAGAATCCGGAACCCCAGACTCCAGACTGTGCAAATGTCTTCGATTGAGTCATAGACCGTGGTCGGGTCCAGTTCTACCGTGATTGGGTCCACAGGTTCCGCAACCGTGCTCGGGGGCAGGAAGGTTCCTTCGTGAATAAAAGGAATGACGTCCATCGGGTCAAGCACCCCCGTAACACAGATGTCGTGAAATATCTTCCTGGCTACATCCGCAGGCGGACCTGTGATTACCCACTTGGGTGTTGTAGTCAGATCGGCGGTCGAGCTCATGGCCACTCGGTCGAGCAATATAGCCTCGAGCGAACGGCCCTTGATCGTGAGCATCATTCGGCCTTCGGCGTCGACACCGTTCTCGACAGTTTCTACTGTCATAACTCGGTACGACTCATTCATGGCCAGCAGAGTGCCCACTTTCAACAAACTCCGAGTACCCATTGTTGACTCGATGTCCATCTGAAAGTCACCGAAAGCTACAAACCGCTCAGTCCAGATGAGAGATTCGAACTGATCGATCACCACTATTCGGCGAAGCAGGGGGTCGAGGACATAAGCCTCCATTACAGACCCCCGTACCTATTGATGTACTCAATGGTGAGAGGTATGTCAGCCCCCTCGGCGTACACCCGGAAATTGTTCAAGCCGGGCATCATCTCGAACCAGTTGGACTGAGGTGAGATACCATAGAGTACAGACGAAGGTGCCCCATTGCGGACGAGGATTGCCCCCTTGGCGCCGGGAACGGTACTGATGGTCAGCACGTCCCCAGCAATCAAGGGGGCATTGTCGAAGTCCATTGTCCGGATCTCGTCGCTAGGCGGGAGATGGTAGACGCTGAAACTCGGAAGCGAACGGTTCACGTTGATCACGAGCTGGATACCCGTCTCGACGCTCCCCTTGTAGTCGATGTCCATACCAACTTCACCGGACGTCGTCGTCCCCTGGACGATCTTAGGTGTAAGATCAATGAAGTCCGGTTTAAAACATCTTGTGGACACGGTGACCGTGGGTTCTCGGGTGAATATCTCAGGCTCACATGACTCCACACGAGCGATGATGTCCACTTCGAGACCATTCGCCTTGTACAGCCGAAATGAGACTTCGGACTTGGGCATGAAGTACGAATATAGCTTCTGACGAAGATCGTCGACGCTGTCGAATTCCGGGTCAGGATCCAACTCGATCTTCAGCTTGAGGTCCCTTGCCTCACGCCGGCTTGACTGGTATTGCTCCCCGTCAATACCCGCAAAACTCGATGATACGAGAGTTGCCTTGACAGGGCCAAGCCCCTCGATGTCGACGACCCGGAAACCCGAGCTGTCGTCATCGAGGGGCAGGCTCAGCAGGTCGCCCCGCCGGGTCCTAACTTCCACCATTGTCAGCACTAGTCGACAGAGCTCCCTTCACTGTAGACAATTGACTCTTCGTGTTGCGGTAGATCTCAGCAGACGAAAGAGCCTTGGGTGAGTTGTTGTTCTGGATGTACGTGACGCCGGACGACGGTGAAATATCATCCGACGGAACGGTCGCGGCCTGGTTACTTGCGTAGCCATCCCGAACGAACCTTGCCTTTGCGTACGCGGAATCGATCGAGATGCTCCTTTCGGGCATCAAGCGACCCATGCGGGCAGCGTCCTTGCGGAAATTGCTCAGGTCCAGCACCGGAGTGATGGTGGGTCGAGAATCGATGTCGTGCGTGATCAGATCAGAGAACCCAGACATAGACTTGCGGAGCGATTCCACAGCGGTCGTACCCACGTCCTCCGCCGATTTGGCTATTAGCTTGGACGATCCCAGGAGTCCCTTGGCGAGACCCTCGCCTGAGAATCCGCCGACCTTCGCAAAGACGACTGACGGAGACTTGATACCGAGCTTCTTCTTGATGGCCTTGACCATCGCATCGGCGATCTTGTCCATCTGCTTCTCGATATTGGCCTGCTCCTTCTGCAGACCATCGACAATGCCCTTGGCCGAGTTGACAGCAGCCTGATACAGGTTCGTCGACGCTGTCTTACCGAGAGCGCTTCCGGCCTGATCAAGCTCCTTACCAAGTGCGTTTATCTCGTCGATGCTAGCCTTACCGCCGCTGAGCAGACTCTCAACGAATGGCAATGCATCGACACCCTGCGCAAGCAAATCCTTATACATCTCGTCGTTTAGACCGAGCTTGCGAAGCCGCTGAAGCTGGTTCGAGTACACCTTGGTGTCTTCGACCTGCTTCTTGAGATTCGTAAGGTAATCCGCGACAGAGATCTCGCCCGTAGGCGTAGCCATGTCCGAGTACTGATCCGTGATCGACTTGTTGTAGTCGTCTCGGCTCTTGATCGCAGCAGTGTATACTTCCTGTGCAGCCTTTATCTTCTCCGTCAGAATGTCATACTTATCTGCCAGCTTCCCAATAGCGCTACGCTCATCATTGAGCTTCTTGGTAAGCTCTGTATATGCGGCCCCAGCCTTCTTCCTTTCCGAAGCACTCATCTTCGTGTTGTTCTTCAGGTCGGTCAGCATCTTCTTCAAATCATTGAACGCCGCGTAGACCTGGTCCTTGTTACCATCCAAGCCCTTGCGGAATCCGTCATTTACGAAGTTACCGATTTTCTCAAACTCCTTGGAAGGAGAGTGAATACCAAGAACGCTCTTGGCCGCATCAAGCGCGCTACTTGCAGCGCGTCCTGCGGCACTCTTGATCTCGCCAATCCCGGCCATGATACCTTTGACCATGCCCTTGACGATGGCTACAGCCAGACGACCCCCCGCGGCTCCGAGCTTCTCGGAGTTCGAGTCAATCGCCTTTGTGACACCGTTAACGAACTTCAGGACCAGGTCTACACCGGACTGGATGATCTTCGGGAGATTCCTCCCGATACCCTCGATGAATTTAACAACGACCTTCGTCGCGGAGTCCATCAATTTGGGAAGGTTCTTGGCGATACCATCCAAGATGGCTGTTACTAGCTTCATTCCGGTGCTGATCAGGTTGGGTACGTACTTCAGCATGGTATTCAACATGCTCGTGAGCATCTTGTATAGCATGGATGTGATCTTGGGAATGATGTTCGTGATTGCCTGAACCAGCGAGAGCAAAACCGTTTGAAGAGCCTTGGTTATAGCCGGACCTGCGGTACCGATCACTTCGGCGAAGGCGATAAGGCCCAAGCCGATTTGCTTCATTACTTCGGGGATGAGTCCGACAAGACCGCTTACGATACCCACGATCGCGGCTGTACCGGCTACTCCTGCAGCTGCCAAAGCCGTAAGACCCGTGGCAAACAGGAATACACCTGCGCCTGCAGCCAACATACCGATGCCCAAAAGGGTTACGGCGGCCGCCAGACCGATCATCATAGGAATGACCGGCGTAAGCAACAAAGCCGCCCCACCGAACACCACGAAGACGCCGGCCAACATAAGAAGAGATGTGCCGATCTCGACCATTGACATCTGGCTGAACTGTGCAAGCACAGGAGCTAGTACGGCGAGAGCCGCGGCAATTACGAGAGTTGCAGCTGCCCCCGGAAGGGCAGTAGTCATGGCGAACATCGCAAGCGCGATGATACCAAGAGTGCCGCCCAGCATGACCATGGCCTTACCGATCTCTTCCCATTCGTACTGGGCAAAGTCAGACAAAACCTTGGCAACCTGCTGAAGTGCGAGAGCAGTAATCAGAATACCCGCAGCTGCCAGAGGGGCTGTGGGTGGGATGATCCAAAGTGCCGCCGCGATGAGTGTCAGAGCACCCAACATGACGACCAAGCTCTTTCCTATTCCACCCCAACTCATGGTGGCCATCTTCTGAAGTGCTTTAGCGACCATCCCGAGGGATATGGCGACACCAAGCACGCCTATGGCCGCAAGAGGTGCGGTGGGCGGGATGAGCATCAAAGCTGTAGTAATAATAGCCAGACTGCCCGCAAGTGTTACGAGACCCCTAGCGATCTCGTTCCAGGACAATTTGGACATGTCAGAAACAGCACTCGCCAGGATTTTTATGCCCGCGGCTAGAAGGATAATTCCGGCGCCTTGAAGAACACCACCCTTATTGGCTTTGGCAAACATCGTAAAGAGTACGAGCGCACCGAGAAGGGAACCAACTCCTACGAGTCCCTTAGCTAGTTCATTCCAACCGAGGCCGGACATGTCTTCTACCGCGCTAGCCAGGATTTTGATACCTGCGGCCAGAGCAATAACACCAAGGCCGGTCGATATCAACCCCGCGGGGTTGGGCATGACCTTAAGTGCCCCGACAAGAAGACCCAGGGTGACCGCAAGACCGGTCAAGCCCTTTGCAAGTTCCTCCCAACTGAGTCCGGAAAGCTGTTTAACTGCCTGTGCCAGAACCAGAACCGCGGCAGCCAGAAGGATCAGAGATCCCATGACGAACGGAAGTTTGGCGAACCCACCCACCCCAACAAACTTGTTGAAGAGCACCATGGTGGCTACAAGCTGACCGAACATAGTGGCAATGGCAACGGAAGCCCGAGCCAATCCAGCTGCATCGATCTTGGACAGCGTATTCATCGACATAGCGAGAATACCGACCGCGACGGCAATCTGCAGAAGAGCCGCGGCGTTGAGCGCGTTCTGCATACCCTTGAGAGTTCCGGTGAATCCCTCGATAGCGTCAGATATGCCTTCGATCAAGCCGCCCGCGCCGCCGCCGAACGCGTTCTTGAGTATAAGGACCAGCCCCGCGAACAAACCGGTATTGATACCGGCAAACACATCTCCAAGGTCAAGATCGTCTATGGCCGCACCGATACCGGAGCTGAAGTTACTGAAGAAGTCGGCAATTGCGCTACCGACCTTCTGGACCCCATTCCAGACCTTGTCCATGACGCTGCCCACTCGGTCCCAGGCATTCGAGACCATCTCACCGAGCTGGGCCATTGGGGAGAGCTTGTCGGTTAGTTCACCGATACTCTTCCCAGCGGAAGAACCCTTTCCCTCCGAGAAGAGATCACCCAAATATGAAGCGAGCTTCTGAACCAGCTTGATCGGAACTGAGAGCACGCGCCCAAGTCCCTGGAAGAACTTGGTGAGCCCTTCGCCTTCCTTAACCGCTTTGTGCAGAGCGACGAAGAAATCTCCGATGCCGGCCGTGGCCGAGAGGAAACCACCAGATCCCTTACCGACCTCGCCGAACAGAGACATTATTGTCTTGAGAACCTGTTTTACGATCTCCCAGCCGATTCCGAAGATCGCAAATACCCCAGCGAAAGTTCGCTTGAGGTTTTCCGCGGTCTGCCCACCGAGCTTGAGCCGTTCCATGAAGTCACGGAACGATACCGTCATCTCGTAGAGTTGCTTGCCGGTGGTGGCTGGGAATATGTCCCGGAAGGCGTCCTTGACTGGCCTGAGGATGGAGAAAAGAGCTTGGAAAGCATTGGTAATACCCTGGATGAGAGCGTCTCGTCCCCCAAGCTCCTTCCAGTCCGACAACATCTTGTTTCTGCCGTCGGAAGAACTACTTACGAGTTTTCCGATGGCATTGCTAGCGCCGGTAAAGAGACCCTTGGCTTCGGTGAAGTCACCAAATATAGTCTCAAAGGTCTGCGACCAGCCGGAGGTCAACGATTCCTTAGTTGTGTCGAACAAACCAGACAGGGTCTTGACTTCGGTTGCCGCTTCACGAGCTGTTTTGGCCTGAGCCTGAATAGCCTTGATCTGCGACTTATTGAAACCCTGAGCTGCAAGATCCGCGTCACTCAAATCGCCGGTGAACTGTGCCAATGTCTGAGTCAGAACCTTAGAAGTAAGCCACGATTCCTCGCCGGGCTTCGCCGTGATCGACTCACGGAACGACTTCCCTTCGATCGTAACATTCTTCATCTTGCCCTTGAGGTCCACCGCACCCTTGCTTAGGGTGCCGAGTTTCTCAGCGTTCTGAGCAAGAGCACGCTGGAATACGGTGCCCCCCATACCGGCGTTGACGACGGAGTTCCAGTCCTCTAGAGACACTCGACCCGCGGATATAGCCTGCGAGAGCTGGTACATGGCACCGGCAGCCTGCTCTGAATTGGAACCAGATAGCGCAGCCAGGTTGGCAATGCCCTTGATCGACGCTGTAGACGTCTCTAGATCGACACCGGCGGCCGTAAAGGTACCAATGTTCTTCGCCATCTCAGAGAAGTTGTAGATCGTCTGGTCGGAGTAGTGGTTCAGCTCCTTCAAAGCGCCGTTAACGTCCTGCAAGTTTGTTCCAGCTGCCTGGGTGTTAGCCAGAATGGTCTGGATCGAATTCAGGTTGGTCTCATACTCCTTGAACCCGTCCATGATGGGGTCTAGAGTTAGAGATTTAGCCATTCGGCCTGCGGTCTCAGTGACTTTGGCACCGATGTTGTGCAGGGCACCAGTAGCTATCTGCTGAAGAGGTGTGAAACGACTGGCGAGATTGTCGACACCGGTTTCCATGTTCTTTAGTGACGCATTTTGGGCGTTAGCGGTGGCTCCGATACCCTGGAGGCCCTTGGCAGCCCCCGTCATCTGCAGACTTTTAGTTAGTCGGTCCATGGAAGCGACGGTCTGAGCGACACCGCGTTCGAACGCAGCGTTATCGAACTGCATGTGTACGACACGATTGTCGACTGTAGTCATTAGGAGGTCACCGCCTTCCATACCTTGTCTGCTATGCTATCGAACGTCAACTGGATAGCTGGATTTATATAGTCGCGTCCTTGGACGTAACCACCGGTTCCTGTGCCATAGCCATACTGCAGCATGATAGCCACAGGAAATCCGTTCTCAACATCTGAGTTTAGCCACTCGATTCGGCAACGACCGAGTTCTCGTGTGATTCTGTACGACCAAGAATCAGCCGCAAGACCTGATTCCACAGGAGTTGCTGATGCGAGGGCAACAACTCCAGATTGAGCCAAACTCTCAAGATTTTGATATACGTCTCTCCCTGCCAATCGGCGAAGGAAAGTCTGAACGTCGGTACCCGACCTAGTGGTCGAAAACGAAATCATTCCGACCCTTTCGGTCTAAGCGGGATCCATAATCAACCAAGCGACTGTGGAGGTGTCACCCGCGGCAGTTGAACGGATGGTGAAAGACGTATTGTTCACCCGAGATACGACAATGGGTGTGCCTACAGTACCACCAGGAGTTTGTGTAGTCAGGAAAATTCGACTAGTAGTCTTGGCCGCACCAGTAGAGACCACTACGCCTGTGGTGCCGTTCAGAGTGGCCACTCCCATTTTGGCGCCTGTACCTTCAGCCACTCGAATACCTCGACCGACTGTTTCCAGTCGAAGATCTGCCGACCCGACGGTCAAAGTATTAGGCGCCGAACGATGTAGTTTTACCTCTCGAATACTGCCACCGTCGCCCCATTCGAGCCATCCATCTGAGTAAGTTCGGAATCGGTCAAATGTTTCGCCGTTAATGAGCGTTCCCAAGTAAACGCCACTTCCATTAGCGAAGGCTCCCTGAACAGTGCCGGTCATGGTACCGCCAGTCTTGAGAAGCGTCAGGTTTTCCAGCGCGAGCTTCTGCCACGCCGTCCAACCACCACCGCCATCCGCTGTGTTGTAGCTTCGGATGGAAAGGCTCACCGTTGACGATCCGCCGGCGCTTCCGAAGAAGAACTGTGATGTTCGGGCAGTTGAGATGTTGTTAGTGATGACGTGCCCGAAACCAGCATTCGGGGTCCACCCGGAGCCGGAAGATAGAGACATCAATGTTGTCCCGATCGGATACGCCGAGGGGATATCCGTCTCGGCTTTCGGTGCGATGACTTGCACCTTGGTACCCGGAATTGACGCCAAGCCGGCGGGCGTTACCGCCCGGGTGGCATCGGTACCGGTAGCTGTTTCCGCACTGGTTGCGAGTTCGACGAGACCTTTCTGCGTAACACTGGCTGCCGGGCCAGCATCGTCGGTGTCGAACCAGACAGAGCCATTAGCTACGACTCCCGGGTCGTTCGTTCCGATGTAGGAGAATGCGTCAACCGGCTCGTACGTCGTGCCGTCGGACAACAGCATCCCGGATACGGCGCCGACATCGATCTCGGTACCGTCATGTTTGACCAGAACCAGATGCCCGTCCACGATGCTCGCACTGGTGATCGAGGCTGCCTCAATCTCAAGCACCCGCTGGGCGGTTACTACAGTTACCGTAGCCACTGGGCCACCTTTCAGCTAGTTGAGATCCAGTTTCCCCCGACGCGAGTCTTGGGATTGACAGGAGACCACTGACCACCGATACGAACCTTCGGGGTCGCGTAGACCCACCCGCCTCCGGATCGGACCTTCACAGGATGATAAGACTCACTGCCTGAATCGACAGCAAAATATGTTGCGTCGTCGAACTTAGCGACGAGTGTAGAGATAGTCCCGTTCCAGATACCGGCCTGAAAAACGAGACTTGTGTTGGCCTTGTTAAATATACCGCCAACATTACATCGAGCCATCTCATTCCAGAGCTGACCGTCGGTTGAGTTGTACATCCGAAGGATGTTGTCTGGTCCCAGATTACCGATACCCCACCAAGTGCCGTTTATCCAACCAGGTCCGACACCGACAGTTTCGTCAGTGATAACTTCTGAGTTGAATGTGGCCGAGCCTCCCGGCTGAAAGGTGATGTACTCGCTTATCGGCGCCCCCATCGCCAGAATATGATTCCCGGCGCCGTCGTGAGCACCGATGTAGAACTCTGTGGCGTCCGCTCGAGTACCCTCGGCAGAGAGCTTTGCGCCCCAGATCCCACTTGAAAGATCGTGAAAGACTCGACCTTCTACACGGGGGTAATTCATGTTACATGGTATGTTGAGTGTACCGTCAGCCTCGGTAGTACCGGGGCCTTGTGCTTCGATCCATCGAACGGTGTCCAGAACGCCGTCATTGAAGTCGTCGATAAGTATCGGAGCGTATGCCACAGCGTTCCTTTCTAATCCGAACTGATGGTGTAGGTCTCTGGGTCCAGCTCGACTACGGTAGGCCAAGTTATCTGAAGAAGATTGTCGTCCAGTGCAACAATCGCATCATCCGGTCCGGAAACTGTGTAGATACCGTCTCCATTGTCGGTCACTACGAAACTGTAGAAAGCATCGTAGAAACCGACGACCTCTGGGATGGTCGGAAGACGCGGCATGTTTTCTTCATCACCGTACAGAGCCGATTCGATGGCCTGAAGTACAACGGTGTCGGTGGTCCGAGAATCTATGACGACATGCGCAGTGCGTTTATACCCAGCAACCGCCGGCGGTCGAGTGGTAACCACCCAGCTGAAACTAGAAGGTTCCGTGCTGTCGCCAATCGTGTTGTGCGCCTTTGACGAGGGGGCGGCAAGCGCATTGTAGATGATGTGGATCTTGTACCCTTGCTCAGGATTCAAGTCCGTACCTACAAAGGATCGATAAGAAAGCCCAAAGCTCTTTCTTCTCTGCTGCGAGAAAAACAGGCCCGTACGAACTTGCCTCGATCCGTCACATTCGGCGAAAAGATCTGGGTAGGTAAACGCATTGATCGTCGCCTCGTACTCTTCCGCGGAAGAGACGTTCAAGTACTTCAAGCCGTCGATGTAAAATGGCCGTGGTTCACCACCGTTGGGAGACTCTTCGACTGCGGTCAGCCCAACCCAAGGAACCCCGGGATTAGCACCAACGTACAGAACGCCCTGATCTATACCAGATTCGAACCGACGAGACCCAGGCAATCCCCAATCGATTCTTGTCACTAGTTTCCTCCTCTCATCCGCCGATCCCGTACTGTGCCTTACGCTGAGCGTTGAGTTTTTGTCGTTCAGCTATTTGCTCGCGACGGTTCATTTTCTTGGGAGGAGCGGCCTTCTCGTTACAGACCTTGATTAGAGTCAAAAGACGATTGAGATGCCAGTGTTCGCACTCCAACCAGATTTTATAGCTTACCATCCAGTGATAGATAACCTCAGCAGTCACGATTTCACGACTAGGTCTTTTGTGTTCGGTTTCTCGAAACCAGGTGGCCGTCTGCTTTGCGTTAATGTACTCGTTGATAGTGTCGAAGTTCTCCTTAGAGAACCGGCTCAAGACATCCTGCGAAACATTCGGAGTGAGAAGCATGGCGTTTTGAACATACCAAAGTGTCTCTTCACGAGTCTTCTCGTCAGAACCAAGAAACGGTTTCTCAAAGAATGACTCCCATTTTGACAGGGAGGCCAGAGAATGCTCAAACTCGAGCGTGATTGCCTCACCAACGACAAACCGGCTTGTCGAATCGTCGAACCACTCTTTGATCGGAATTTCAAGTTTGAGCATCTCTGGCCTCCTTTCTTCAGTTGATGGCTAGAAGTCTCCGAATGCCCAGTCGTCGTCGGTGTTGGGCGGGAACTTGTAACCCATGGCCGGCTTGGCGGTTACGATCTCGTTCTCTGTGAGCACGACTGGGCCCGCCGGCAGAACCTCACCCTTCATGTAGTACATGACACCGGCGATGGATGGCACTGTGAGGGTGTCCGTGGCGTTGTCGTAGGCCGGCTCGACCGGAGAGACCGTCAGAACGGCTCCGGAGAACATCGCTACGACTGTTGCCGGAGGCGGCAGAGACGGGTCGGTACCCTCGGTACCGTAGAGAAACTCCTTGAGCGTTGCGACTGCGTCGGCGTCCTCCTTGGTGGTGTCGATACTGATAGTGGCGAGAGGCTTGTAGTCGATCCCTCCGATGGTACCAACGGCGACCGGATCCGTTGCCAGTTCCCACGAGAACGTCGCCGCTTCCGGCGATTCGTTTACCGTGGTGTACGCCTTTTCGGACGGATTGGCTGTCGCGCCGTATACGAGGTGAATCTTCTCACCAGCGTCTGGATTCAGATCGTTGCCGACCTTGGTGACGTAGGAGATTCCGAAGGTACTGCGACCCTGCTGACCTAGCACGAGACCGGGGGTCGGTGCCGCAGCACCGTCAAGAGCCGGGATGGCTGCGTCAGGGTATGTGAAGGCTTCAATAGTAGCGCCGTACTCTTCCGCGGAACGCAGGCTCACGTAGACGCGGTTGTCCGCGTACTGCTTGTTGACTTCGGCACCGGAAGGCGACTCCGTTACGGAGACGAGACCCTGCCAGGCGTATCCGTTACTGTAGGCACCCGAACCGTCGAGGGTGTAGAAGACACCCTTCTCGACACCGTTTTCGTAGACTCGCTCGCCGGTCTTGCCCCACTCCAGGACAGACATAGTTTACTTCCCTTCAGAAGTACAAGTTGAAGACATCGTGATGCAGACCATCGGCTACGTAGTTTCGATTGAAAAGACATAGGGGCTGCTTTGCGACCATGCCCGGAATATCGCTGTCAGGATTCCGGTCTATCACGGTCACCATGTAGCGCTGGATGTAGGAATACGGTCGGTTGTCCGCGAACTTCGTATCCGCACTATCGCGCTTATAAACTATGCACGGATACACCATCTGCACGTTAGCCGGAGGCTGGAAGTAGACGTTTTCTACCATGGTCTTCAGAAGATCATGGAGTTTCAGGCGTCGGTCCATTGTAGACACCCCCCAGCCTCAAAAGCAGACGGGGACTCTGTACCTCTACTTCCGAGACTGTCCACAGAGTCCCCATCCACGCCACATAGCGAATGGCAAAGAAATGTTCGTTGGCGTATGCATCCGCCACAATGCTGATCAGATTATTCACCGAGAGATCGCCATTAACGCTCTCTCCCGTCTGGAGCCTTCGCGTGTTGCGGAGGACATCGCCGAGATATGAAACCTCGACCATAACTTCCTGCCAAACCCCAGGAGCAGTCTCAACAGTGGTTGGGCCGTATCCTACCTTTCCAAAAAATTTCGCCATCGCTTGCGGTCGATCAGGCGGCGGGGCGCTTGAAGGTCCAAGCCGAGTCCGCGTTGGTCGCGAAGAAGTAGCCAGAAGCCGGCTCCGCCTTGACGGACAGGGTCTCACCGGGATCCAGGGCGGTCTGAGCACCTGAGGTGAGGGTGGCGCCCGTACCGTCCTTGTAGACGACGCCGGTCTTTGTCGGGATGGTGACGACGCCCGTGGTGTCCACGAAGGTCGGCTTTGTCGGCTGTACGAGAACGTTGGCTGCGGCGGTCTTGTAGATGACCTGCGCGGACCAGATCTTGATCAGTGCGCCGGAGAGACGGGTTTCCATCAGGTACTTGTACTGGTTGTAATCGATGTCGAAGTCGTCGAAGCGCGCGATTTCTCCGCCCCGGTCGGTGCCGACATTGTAGTCGGACAGATTTACGAGGATACCGACGATTTCGGGGTAGTCCTCCATCGGCTCGACCGCGACGATGCTCTCAACACGCAGAGCCGCGGCCAGGTCGGCCTCGTCCTTGTAAAGCCGGCGATTGGAATTACTCTCGTCCTTGAGCAGAAGCATCTCGGTGAGGGTCTGCTCGGTTGTCCAGAAAGTCGGTCGACCCGAACCCTTGTAGAATCGTCGCGCTCGAACGATGGCCTCAATGGCCTCGAGATAGCTCGAGTTCGTGTCGTCGAGATTGACATTGATGCGAGTCATGTAGAGCTCGTGCTCGTTGACGATTGAACGAATACCATTGCCGTCATTCGCGGCCATCGGATCCTTGATCTTGTCCTCGTGCTCGACGTCTCGGCCGTCGCCAAGCAGGATCGCACGCGCGATTTCCTCCTCGAGCATCAGACGGATCTCGCCCCACAGCCAGGCGACGATGTCGAAGTCCGTGATGTCGATGATGTCATCACGATCGAGCTTCTGCTTCTTGTAGACGGTGGTGGGTCCGGTCGTCCTCTTGGAGACCGAGATCCACTCTTCCTTCTTGTAGTTTCCGGTGATGTAGCCCTTGGCACGGGCCTCGTCCATCGTGATGTCGGCGACGACAGACTTGATCCGGGAGAACGCGGTCCGGTGGACGCCGTTGAGTACGCGAGCGACCCACTCGGTCCGGCGCTTGTTCCACTCAGGGGTCGCGGTGACGGTCTTGTGGTCCGGGAAAAGGATCTCGATGTTCTCGACACCGTGCTCGAGCGCGTACTCGTCGACGGCTGCCTTGAGGGATCCGCCCTTGATCGCGTTCTTGACGATGCCGCGGACGTCGTCGGGAGTCATGGTGTGCTTCAGCTCGCCACCCTTGGTGGAGCCGTTCTGCTCGAACACGTTGCGCGTCATGGCGCCGGTTCCTTCCTGGTGGTTGAGGTTGCCCTCGTCGGTGGTTTCGTCAACGGTCTCGTCGATCTCGTCCGAATCGTCGGTCTCGTCGGTGTCGGAGTGCTCGGCGGTGGTCTCGGCCTTGGCGTCCAGAGCCGCCTTGACCAGAGCGTTCGCGATCTCCTTGTGCTCGTCGGGAAGGCGGTCGTAGGCTTCCTGCAGCGTCTCGCCGCTCTCGTCCTCGTCGGCGTGCTGGAGTTCGAGGTCGAGCTTCTCGCCCATCTGGATGACTGCCTCGTCGGTGAGCTCGGTGAAGTCGTCCGGGTCATCGCTGTGGGCGACCTTGATGAAGTCGATCTTGGCTTCCGGATTCGCTCCGGCGAGAACAACGCTGACTTCGCGAATCATGCCGTGGATGACGTTCTTTCCGCCGGCCATTACCTTCTCGACCAAGCTATTGGCCCAGATCGAGAGCGAGTCAAGGTCCTTGTGCTGTACCTGAGTCTTGACCGCCCTTCCGCGCGGGGTGTTGTTGAAGTATCCGCGGGCGTACATACCGTCAGCACGGTGTTCGAGCAGGACGTGGCCGAGAACATTCTCGGGATCCTTGCGGTCGTGCATCCACACCATGGGGACCTTGAGGCCATCCATGTGCTTGAAAGCTTCGGGCGTGATGGTCCGACCATCCGAGCATCGGACGTTCGCCTTGGTCGCGTAGCCGCCGAAATCAGCGGTCTGAATCTCTGCCATTTTGACTGTTCCCTCCAGTCTCTATCATCAGCGGCTTGCGCAATGGCCGAGCCGGTTCGAGTTGGGGTGGTTGCTTACCTGGCGTGACCTCTGTCGGAGACAGCGGCATCTGTTGCGGCATGTTGCTGTTCCGAAGTTCGTCAGCCCGCTTGTCCTTCGACGGCTTCCAGCCAATTGCTTGCCGGATGTCATTCGGAGAGGCGATCTCGTTACGGCTGAGCTTGTCCGCGATGTCCGCGAGTTCACCCATCGGTACGAGCTTGAACGGATTGCGGTAGTACTCGATGGATTGGCCCTGGGTGCGTGCAGTCTTCGTCAAGAAGGTGCGGCGCAGAGCCTCAGTGATCGCGTCGAGCATCGGATCGATGGTCCGGATGAAGTAGTTCTTCATGGCGGCTTCGTCGGCCGTGCCGTTCATCACTGCTTCGGTCAGACCCAGCTGATTGTATAGTTGCGCGGTGAGATACTCGATCTGCTTAAGAAGATTGTTCTCGGACGGCCGGTTCAGCTGGGTTATCTTCTCGGTACCGTCAGCATAAGCGATACCGTACTGACTACCCTTCAACTGGAACTCGATGTCCTTCCGTCGCTGTTCAGCTTGCTGTCGACGGGCTTCGGACTTGATCACGTAAGGCAACTGAATGATCATGTCGAGCTTACCGGAACTGGTAGCCTCGTCTACACCGTCCAGGAGGTTGAGCTTTCGGATGAGTCGCTGGAGTGTTGAATTCGGCTCGTTCATCACCGTGTACAATGGATTTTCGATGATCGCGACGAACTTCTTTGGGAGCGTGATCTCTTCTCGAATTCCAGTCTTCTCGTTGTAGAGAAGAACACGAACTCTATCTGTGAACCAGGCCGTGACTTCACCCACTCGCAGAGACTTGATGTCGTATCCGCCAGTACTGTTCGGGTTTACCGAAGTCTCGACCGGAACTACGGCTATGACGCCCTTCTCGAAAGTCGAATATGCCATGTCCTGTCGGAAGTGACGACCCGCCTGGTCAGTGTTTGCCTCGACCGTGAGACAATCGTCCAGTCCACTTCGAACGTTGCCGATGTAACGCTCATCTTCGTCGAGTCGGACATGGCGAATCATCACCTCAGCGACGTCAATTGCAAGTCGAGTGTAGATCGAGCCAATGATGGAACGTTCGGAAGAATATGACACCCGCATTCGGTCGGGTCGTCCACCATAGCTGTATCCACCGGTGTAGTCGCCACCTCTGAGATTCTCTTCGGTGAAAGCGTTCCATGCGTGCTGCAGACTCGTCTTCAAACGAGCAATCAATGCCATGAGTTACCTCCTTTCTGGCTACTCGAAGGCTTCCTTGTTGAGCTTGAATGCTACGTAGGCGTCCATAAGGGCAGAGACGTTGTCAATCTTCTCTTCACGTCGCCCCTTGAACAACTTACGGTTTCCGTTCGTGTCCTCCAAGGTAATGGCGTTGCCCATGGCGAATTGCATGAGTGCTTGATCAAACTTGAGCAACCGTTCTTCACTAAGAATCTTTAGTTCCCCAAGCGGGACCGATTCTGTTCTCGCCCCCTGAATTACTTTTTCGATTCCGAACGGACCGTTCTCTTGCTCCCAACGAGTTACAAACTCTTTGGCGTTGTATGGGTCGTATCCAAGTGCGCGCACGTCATAGTTCGAATCCTGAATGAAGCGATCCAGGTCGTCATAGACCTCCATCATGTCGAGGACACTACCCTCGAGAATGTGGAGGCTTCTTTCGTCGATGAACTCCTCGTACTTCTGTCGCATGGCGCCAGGAAGCTTGCGCAATGTAAGACTCGTAATGTAACTACGGGTCTTTACTCCATAGCCTTTCGACAGTGGAAAGAGGAATGTGAAGGCACAGAAGTCGTCACCCTGAGAAAGGTCCGCACCGACAGAACACGGCATTCGCCAGAACTCACGATGACGATGAGGGAGAGTTTCTTCGTACGTAAAGAAGTACGTGTAGCCCTCCATCGGGATGCCAAAGCGCTTTGCCAGGATGTCATTCCTAGAAGCTGGGGCTTTCTCGGCGCGTTCAACATCGAGTTGGTAAGTCTCATAAGTGATTGTCTTCCCAAGGTTCGGGTTGGCCTTCAACCACATTGCCGGGTTTCCGACTTCCTCAAGTTCATCCAGCTTGTAGTGCCAGATTGAAACATGCGGCGCTTGATACTCGCCCTTGAGAATGTCAGCTAGTTCCATTTTGATGGTATCGCCGGAACCGTTTCGAACTGTGCCTTCTGAGCTGATTGCAACGATCAAGTAGTCGTCAAGCTTAGAAGCTCCTTGCTCCACAGCCCCGACGACATCCTCTCGAAGGTCGCCAGACAACCATTCGTCGATCGTCGAAACCTTGGGACGAAGACCCTGAAGTTTGTTGATCGACATCGGTCGAACTTCGAGAAGAGAGCCAGTCAGAAAGTTCTCGACACCCTTCTTGGTCGAAGCCAACTTCACACGATTCGCTTTGGATCCGGTCGTGTTCTGTAGCGAACCCTCCGTCAGGAACTTGAACAGTGGCCCGCGGCTTCGAGTGATCGCAGTTCGGAATGGTGACATCACCTCATCGGCTTGCTTCATCGTCGGCGCCGTGGTAATCTGGTGCGTCGTCGATGTATCGATGTTCAAGAAGTAAGCTTGAATGCATTCGGCGTACATCGACTTAGCAGCGCCTCGAGCGACGATGAGATACTGCTTAGTCGTCAGCCGCTTCTTGATTACCTTGTCGACGTAGTGGCCTTCTCGACCGTCTTCTGCCGGCTCATAGACGCTTCGGTTGACGAAGTAGTACCACCCGAAGATCTGTTCCGCCCACACCTTGAATGATGGCAACAAGTGAAGGTCGCTACCGTCAGTGAGAGTGAGTTCCTTCTCGCAATAGAGAATGAAACCCTCAACGATTGCGTTGTCGTAGTAGATGTTCGGGTTGGCTATGAGTGCGTCGATGCGGTTCATCTCCAAAGAGATCTCCCGGTTTACCGGAATATCTCCTCTAAGCACCGCTTCACGAAACTGACCATAGTAAGCAGGTACAGCCGTGTTTGACATAGACATTGCTAACCCGCCGTCCTATCGTCCGCCGACGACTTGGCGAGCGAGAGCCGCGGCAACCTGCTTCGACGCGTAGGCGGCAGCTTCTTTCTTCCCAACCTGAAGAAGGAGATCCGCTACCTCTTTACGAGCCTTTTTAGCGACCGAAGGATTAGCCTTCTGATACCTCGCCTCAAGGTCCATCCGCTCGAGATAGTCCTTGAGTTCTTTGTTGCTGAGCGACTTCGTGCCGCTGGTCTTGATCTGCTTCTTGACTTCCTTGTGGGCCTTGGCATCGTCCGATACAGGCGCACTGGCGCTCGGGTTCTTTCGACGAATGCCCCACTTCATGCCTTTGATACCGAAGTGCGACAGTATGCCGTCAAGATCCGTCACATCATCATTGGCAACGGTGGACTCGGATCCATCCATGCGTCCTCCTCTCGGGTCACGTTTAGCAGCCACTCCATCTTGTTGATCTGTTCCTGCATCGAGGTGACGAGGTGCTGCGTCTGGGGCGGATCGAACATGATACGAACCGCCATGTACATGTACGACTTGACGGAGTTCAGTCGATGATCTCCGACGAGGAATTCGTCCCACGTGGCAGTCGAATCGAAGATTGCGAAGCCTTCGACCGGGCCGATTCCCAGTGTCTGAAGACGAGCGAACACCGTGTTGATATGCGCGAGGATGGGGCCGTCGTATACCGTGTAAGACGGATCGATACCAACCATCTGCTTGGTGAAATTGAGTATGCTGGGGTCCACGTGGGAGACCTCCCTTCTTGGTTACTTCAGGAGACGGTTGACCTGAGCCTGAACCGCCTTGGCGTTGTAGCCGGCGCGAGTAAGCCGCTGGACTCGGGATTCACCGGATCCCCACTTGCCCTGGACGACCTCCGCAGCGAGAGTGTTCACCGACTTCCTGGACTTGACGCCGAGAAGACGATTGACCTCCTTCTGCACGGTTGCGGAGTTGTAGCCGGCCTTGGACAGGCGAGTGGTCCGGTCGACGCCATTACCCCACTTGCCGTCGATGACCTCAGAGGCGATTTGAGAGATCGACTTGCGGACTGGCTGGTCCTTGAGGAGCTTCTCGACTTCGAGCTGGATCGCGTTGGGGGCGTAGCCGGCCTCCTGGAGACGTCGTGCGCGTGTGGGGTTGTTGTCCCACTTGCCGGCGATGACTTCCTTGGCGATCTCGACGTTCGACTTCTTGCTCGGGGTGGTGGGCTTGGGTGATGTGGTCTTGCTCGGAGCTGTGTAGGAGCCGGTGTAGAAAAGAACGTGAACGTGGTCCATGTGATTGTTGGTGACGCTGCCGCGGTCAGCCATCTTCCGTCGAACACCGGGCTGGGTGACGGTCGAGGTGATGTGCTGTTCCCAGATGACGTGCTGCAGCTTGAGACGGGCGCGATTGGCCCAGATGTAGTTCCGGATCCAGTCGCCGGCGGCCTCGTTGCGGACCATGAAGTCCAGTGCCCGGCCGCTGTGGTGTTCGGTGTTGCCAGCGTTGCCGTCGTAGCCCCACATGTACCAGATCTCGTGCCCGGCCTTCTTGGCAGCGTCGAAGATCTCCTTGGACTTGTCCTTGGTCGGGCCTGTGACCTTACCGAGCTTCTCGCTCACGGTTGTGTACGATGCAGCCATGTTAATTCGCCTCCTTGGCGTTCTGCTCTTCGGCCGAGTAGTCGGCGTCGGTCTCCTTCAAAAGCTCGTTGTCTTCGGCGTCCTCGATGGGCGCGCAAGGTGCGTTCGTGTCGTTCATGACTCTCCTACCAGAGCTTGGTATCGCCGGGCTTTCGCTCGACGGCAGGACGGGGAAGCAGACTTTCGTCGCCGTAATGAATGGCGTTGTGTGTCTGGTGAGTTACTGTGATCAGGAACTCAGGATCAAGGATGTCAGGATTGCCGAGCTTGATGTCCTCGACAGTCATCGGGTTCATGTGGTGGATGTAGAGACCCGAATGGATCTCATACCCATCCACACCCATGTCACAGCCCAGATCGCGCGTGATAACCACGTGTCGAACCTGTCGCCATTGGCGTGACGTGTAGAACGCTTGATTGATGTACCGATCGAACCCGAATGTAGATCTTCCGACGACTCCGTTGAGCTTCAAGTACCGAAAACGATCGACAAACGATTCAAAACAACGAAGATCAGAATAAGACCTATGCATTCTGATCAAAATCGGTCGGAGGCGGACCATTTCCGGTGTATGCACGGAAGTAGTCCATTGCTTCCTTGAAGAGAGCGTCACTCTTCTGTGCTGCCTGCATGGTCTGCTTCTTGACTTCCATCAGCTCGTTCTCATGCCGGATGCGCTGCTGTTCGAGCTTCTCGCGAGACGATCCAAGCTTGAGAAAATGCGTGAGGACCTGAGCCGACGCTGTACCATCCTCTATCTGTTGCTCGGCTAGATCAACAGCCTTCGCAATGAGTTGATGCTCTCGTCCCTGAGGAGTTGTCGCAGGTCTGGCAGGACTTGCCGTAGATTCAGGATCTCTTCGAGGACGAGTGACCATAGTTCCAACTCCTTTCGGGAGGGTTAGGGTGTGGGAAAGGGAGGGTTCTGCAGGGGCTTCCTTGGGGGCCATGTCGGCTAGGCCCGAGCGCATGAATCAAGGAAGCCCCAGCACAACCCTCGCGGTGAAAAGTTTGTGCCAAAAGTTCCCGCGGGGCAAAATATAGGAGGGCGGCGATGCTAGAGGGGGGTAGTTCTTGCGAGACCCCCCCCTATCGATGAGTTGTCTCTCTCATCTCATGATTACCAGACCAAAAAGAGAATGCTTGAATAACTAAGAGTCTGCTGTTGAGCAGAGCCTGAAATAGTGCGAGAGTTTCGGGGGAATTCTCTCTAACACCTACAGACTCTGCTCAACATCACTGCAGACTAGGCAGTTGCACTGACAGGCTTGGGAACCTTCTTGTAGATCCCAAGCACATTCTCTTGTACAACCTCTTCGATCGCTCGCTCGATCTCTGCTTCTTGATCAGCTTCAGACAGACTGTTAGATAGTCTGACGATGCGCGCGAGGTACGAGTTGGTGTGGTAACCCATGGCCATATCCCAAGCAGTCCACTCATCGTTCTCTGTGAATGGATTGTAAGGGTTGTCTACTGTGGTGAGCATGTGTACTGTCATGTTGATCACTCACCTAGACTTGTCTTGAGTGTGGTTACCGATACACCAAGTGCTTCGGCCACCTCTGCCTGAGTGTAGCCGTTTCGAATCAAGGCCAACGCCCGTGTCTTCTTGGAGTCTGTCATAAGCAGCTTCTCCTTAGGCGTAGCCAACTCCTTGACTCTTTCCAGGTCTGCATTAGCCAGCATCTGTGTTAGCTTACTAGCACTGACTGCACCTGCCTGGATGGCAGACCATTCAGCATCTGTAAACACAATCCTGGACTTTTCTGCCCCTGTACGAAGGCGTGCCTCTGTGAGAGCCTTTGATTCGAGCTTCTTCTTCTCAGACTTCTCCATGTTCGGATTAGCCTTGATCTTGGCTCGAACCTGGGCATTTGCCAGGATGAGGGCTTGCCTTTCGAGAGGGGCGTTCCTGATAGCGAGGGCCAACTTCGCATTCAAGGACCGCACTTCGTGAGCATAGGCGGTCTTTGCCGAAGGTGAGTGGTGTGGGTTCTTGATGTGCACCGACTCCTTTCTTGCTGCGTTAGCAAGGGCCTTCAGCTTGTTCGAGTGATCTGCGTAGATCTTCTCTATAGGCGTACCCGAAGACAGCGTATGTGCATCGTCCGTTTCGGCCAACTTTTTGGATGTACCGCCAGGCTTGAGTACTTCCTTCTCAGTGACCTTACCCGTCTTCTTGCTTGTCCGAGTCTGGATGTAGGTAGCGCCTGAGTACTCGTAGACTTTCTTGCCTGTGGTCTTGTCGATAGGTCCGCCTTTACCCTGGGTGCGAAGCTTGCGCTCGGGCACCTTCACATCAGAGTTGGCCCTCGAGATAAGGGTAGACGAACCACCAGTAGAGCGGCCCTGATACTTCTTCATGAGTGCAGGAATGCCGTTGTCTCTGGCCGACTGCCTGTAATCGAGGTTATGCTTCTCGCCGTCGATTACCACCATGGAATGCCGAACTGCTCGAGCAAATTCGGAATCAGGGGCACCGATGGCATGCATATCCGTGATCAGGTTGGAGATCAACCCCATCTCGATACCCTTAGTGCGGGCATCCATGCGTTTGGTGGGGCTGTCGTCAGGTAGCTTGTACTTCATAGGGTCGAAACCCTTGAGTCCCTCGAGAGGGGGCTTATTCTGAATCTTCTTTCCATTGTTTGGGATGACCAAGACAGTGTCACCGTCGAAGTCAGCGCCGGACAGGCGTTCAGCTACCTTGTGATTGATGCCGATAGCGTCGGGGGCATTACCCAAGGCTCGTCGAGCAGCCGGATGCTTGTTGTTCACCCGAAGCTCAGGGATCTCGAAGATGCCACCATGAGGGTAGCGAATCAGAACTACCGACTCGCCATCCTTGTAATTGGGTGCGTAAACTTCTTTGTCCGAAAGCGAGTTGATTGGGAGTATGACATGCGACGCCTGACGAGGCAGAGCTGCAGCCTTGAGATGAACGGCCGATGCGTCCGCGTCGTCGGAGTACGATTCGAGAAGTTTTCTTCGAACAACAGGGTTGGTCAAAGACATGATCTCATCGAGCTCACGCTTCTTGCGGTCGTACGTCATCTCTAGCTGAGCCTTGGCCAAAGCCGTAGGCTGCTTTGAAAGCATCTGAGACGAGAGGTTCTTAGACCACTTCCCCCAGTCACCTTCCTCGTTAACGATGTTCATCGCCGAACGAACCGTACCTGGGATCTCTCGACCAAAGCTGTCCAGCTTGGGAAGCTGACGTACGATGGCGCCGAAGGGGTCTGATGGGTCGCCCTTCATCGGCTTCATGGCATCGAGATCGGTCTTCGTCTTGGCTTTGCTCTTGTTCGTGTTGAACACGAGGTCTACCCCAGGCGGCATGTCGTCGTGGTACATCGCCATACCTTTGAGGTAGTGCGTGCCGTTGACGGCGATGCGAACCTGTGCATAGTTCGACTTCCCCAGAGTCAGATCCGACACACCACGACGAACGTGGATCACACCGTCGGCAGACGCACCGCCTTCTTCTGCATACCGGACCTTGACCCGCTTAGAAGATACTGAGATGGGGGGCTGATTGGCGAAATACGTCTTGCCACCATCGTAAGAGTGGAGGAACACTTGTTGGATGGTGTCGCGGTTCTTGAAGACTTCACCGTAGGGCGTGCCCGGTGCAGCCAGAACTTTCATGCGAGTCTGATGCCGAGTACCCAGCTGGTCCACCAGTACGTAGTGAACTTCGTAATTCTTTTCCTTCAGCACGGCAACGGCCTTGGCCAGTTTGTCAGCGCTGATACCCATGTGTTGTTCCACGCCGGCCCCGACGTCAATGTAGCCCTTCTTAGCTACTTCGTCGGCAAGGAGGTTGGCAGTAGTGTGGAGAATCTGAGCCTTCTCCATCTCGCCGGGCTTTAGAAGGAGACCAACCGTAGTGTCAGGGATACCCATACGTTTACCGATGGCAACGTTGGATAGGCCCTTTTCCTTTAGGCGACGAGCCATCTGGATCTGGCGTTGCTTCTCCTCGGTCTTTGCGATGGACTTGGCCGCTCGGAGTTGGGTAGAGTTGATACCCAAACCACGGGCGATCTCAGTTTCGCTCAAACCTTGTTTCTTCAGCCCGTCAACCATGCCGAGGAAGCCGGCGTTGCTTGCGTACTCGGGACCGCCCGAACCCCACGGGTAGCGTCCGGACTTGTGAAGTACACCGTAATGCGCGAGATAGTCTTCTTCGTTTATTTCCATGCGTCACGCTCCGCTCTCTTACGTTCGATGTACGCATCGAATTCTATGATAGTCTTCATGATCGATGCGATCATTGCTGGATCGGCATCATAGACTCGAACTTCGTCGTTTTGGTAGATCCGAAGTTCTATCTCAATGTCGAATGGATCGATCTCGTACTCGAGACAGAAGAAGGCAGCATAGTTCTCGAGCTGATGCTCAGAGGTTCTGGTGACTCCGCTTTTGTAGTCGTGTACGTTGAGCTTCATTCGCTGAGTTTCTCGATTGCGCTTGAACCCGATAGTATCGGCAGTGCCGAAACAGTTTCGAGAGACGAAAAGGAGTTGCTCAGAAACCATCTCAAGATCGATAGCATCTCGAACGTAAAGGCTGAGTGTGGTATGCGGTTGGTCGGGTCCACCCATGTACTGACGCAGCATGATGCACTGATGCGCGAGCGCATGTAGATCTGTACCCCTTCGTGCCGCCTGGTGACTCGTGAACGCCCTGTCAAGCTTGTCTAGGGTCCAGTTGTTCCAGTGATACTTAGAGGCGCTCAGAAAGGCGTGTTGCCCCGCGAGCTGAGAATGCCTGTTCCAGTCCACGGAGGACTTCCTGTTCGTTCGAAGGATAGATGAAAGCCGAGAAACTCATCTGATTGAAAAGATTCACCCAGTAAGGCTGACCTGGTTGGATCTTAGATGTAGCACTGGCCTTGACCTCAAGCATCGCCCACCGGTCCCTGAATAGAATCAACAGATCCGGAACACCTAGAAGGTAGCTCGGATCGTTCTTCAGTATGATGCTGCCGGGGAAGCGACGCTCGAGCTTTGGTATGAGAAGAGCTTGATACTCGTTCTCTCGCACGGGCATCTCCTGTCTGCAAAAACAGATTCCACGGGGAACTGGCGGGCGAAGGCATATTTCACTCCTTCTATTATAATGCCAGTTTGACGTGCGTGTTAGTATCTATTCTTGCGTATGATCTCGAACATTTGATAGGTAGGCCAAACATAGGTTCGGTTGACTGCAGCGTCGAGTATCTCTAGATCGAGAAGACCATACTTTAGAGCTGCTGCCCATGAGTTCGGGAACTCTTCCCCGGTATTCACTTCAACTATAGGTCTTCGAATACCTGCAGGTTCGAAAGCGAACTGTTGAAAGTACTTTCTTGCGAACCATCGCGGACGCCACAGGATGTTGGACGCACGATTGTTCCATCGATCACCGTCGAGATTAATCGGCGTAGTGAATGACTCTCTTGGCTTCTTGATGAAAGCGTTGGCCACCAAGATAGGAACCGAACGCTTGTACTGTACCCCTAGTTTTGAGAGACCTACATGAACGATGTCAAATTGATTCACACATCGAGCCATGAGTCGATCGGTATCGTCATTTCGGACAAGTCCCTCATCACTGACGGAATACCCAGGAAACTCTCTTATTGCTCGCCACTCTTGCATGTAGCGCCCCACCCCTAGCAATGTCCGTTTTGCCCGAATGCAAAAAAACTTTTTGAAAACGCAAAACTTTTTTTTAAAACTTCTATATATACCTTTTGTCCTTTTCGCGCGAGAGGGAGGGGTTTATAGAAGATTTTGCAAAACGAAAAAAAAAGTTTTTGGCCAAAATTTTCAGTTTCTGCATATGCCCAGGTCAGGCCCCCTTTTAGCAAAATCACTTTTCACAATTTTCTGCAAGCCGGGGCAGTCACGTGCCCGATTTATACATGAATGCCCCGGTTGCTATGCGGCGTGCCCTTTTTGCCTCGCTTACAGTGCTAAGCTACCTTTTGCTTCGCCGCGTATTTGAGCTCGTTGAAGCTCTTCTTCTGCTTCAGCGTCGCCATTACTGCGCGGTCGATTGCAGATTCTGCAAGTAGCACGTAGTAGTGCATGACCGAAAAGGGGGTATCGAGACGATCGATCCTGCCATGTGCCTGATGCCACATTTTGTACGAGTACGTGAGCGAGTAGAAGATCATCGCGTCTGTCTCGATGCAGTTCCAACCCTCGGCGCCGGCAGCATACTGAACGAGATACAGCCACCGGTCAGAGCTTGGAACAGGCTGGTGCTTCTTCCCGTTCCACTCCGCCACTTCGATGTCTGAGCCAAGCGTGCGAAGCGCTTCCAACTCGTAGTCGAAGTTGTAGAAGATGATGAGCCGCGGATGAGTCTCCATAATCTTACGGATTGCTTGGATTCTCGAGGGATGCGAGTAAGAGAGCTTTCGCATGCAAGAGAAGAGCTCCGACACGTTCCGGATCGGTCGGTCTTCGTACGGGTTCCAACGATCCTTCATGAGGCGTCGGAATCCAACCTCATCGTGCTGGACGGGAACGAGTGTGGTCTGCCGGGTCGTCTCTCGCTCGTACGGCATGTGAACCGTAATCTGATTCCGCAACCGAATGAGCTTGCCAACTCCGACGTAGTGATCGACCTTGGGGAACTTGCTGTATGCGCTGTAAACGACGTGGGTGTTCTTGAACTCAGTGCGGTTCTTGTAGAACCCGTTCGCGATGAACACCGACATATAGTCCAACCAAGTGTCCCCGGGGGTCGCACTTAGAAGGATCCACGTATTGTTCTTGGCGATGAACTCGAACGCCTTTGTCCAAGCCCCACTACCAACGAGTCTCTGTTCATCGAAGATGAAGAAGGCACCCTTGACGTTCTTGTACTTCGCGATATTGTTCCACGAATCGGTACGCAATACGCCAGCTACAGTGCCGTCTTTACGGGTTCCTACGCCGTATCTGACGAACTCTGTGTCCCAGTCGAGATCGTCTCTCTTCTTCGCCGTGGTGATGACGTAGACGTCCTTAGGCGCCTCGTTCTCCAGGTAGTAAGCCACTGCCGTGCGTGACTTACCGGTCCCGACCCCGCCCCAGAGGATGCAACCGTTATGCATCCTGTCAACTGCATCTCTCTGGTGCGGACGCAGGTCAACCATTACTACTCCTCATCGCTCATCTTCCAGAAGCCGGGCACCATGTGCAGCTCCTGAGGCTCTTCCTCGGCGATGCTCGAGTTGGGTGCAGCGTCCACGGCGTCGTCGGTCTGCTCCCCTCCCAGCTGGATCTCGTCGAAGTACAGCCCCGCGGGACGTATGCCCTCTGTCTTGGTGGACGTTCCGGTGTACGCCGGCCGCAGTCTGAGCGTCGGGCCGCCGGATATGAGTCTCTCGTAACCCAGATCACGGGCCAGCTGGTCGAAGATGGGCGTGTTGCTGACCAGAACTTCGTTCGACATGTCTCTTCTCCTCGTTTGGTTCTCAGAAAAATAGATTGATTGAAAAGGAGGCGAAGTAGAAGCCCGAAGACCCCTACCCCGCCTCACACTCCTACCCCGACCCCGACTAGTCGTCAGTGCCCTCTTCTTTCGGACCTATGATGATAGGTTTGTCTGGATCGCGGAACACCGGCCCCATCGGTGGAAGCTCAGACACCGGTCGTCACCGGGAACTGAGGGCCTTGCGGGGGCAGTGGCTCCGGCTCCGGGAACTGCGGTCCCTGGGGCGGAAGCGGTGTGGAAGATAACATGGTTCCTCCTAGATGAGATCGATGATCTTCTTGGCCATGCGTTCGGTGAAAAGTCTTCGTGCGACACCCTTGTAGGGTCGAGTGTCTTGACGATCCAGCATTTCTACGAGCAACTGCTGGATCGCTTCAATCTTGTCCCGGTTCATGTAGCCCGCGACGGTAAATGTTTCGCCTGTTTTCCCCACGTGAACCCGACACAGATGTACTTTCGGATCCCGTTTGAGACGGTAAACGAGATAGCGCTCGACAGAATCCGGTGTGCTATGCCACACCGTTTTGCCGTGTTCGTTGACTACCGTGTCGTTCTCCACGCCCCTCCTTACGAGTGCAGCGCGACGAATACGAAATTATGTCTTTCGTAAGGAGCCAAACCACCCCAGAACTCCAGGAATTCCCGCGGGTTCAGAGGCTTCAGGGAGTCTGCAAGATAGCGCCAAACTATTCTACGACCCCGTACGCCTGATTCGATCTCCTGGATCAGATCGGCGTCCACTATTTCGAGAAACTCGTTGAACATTGTTTCTTCTGTCATCGACGTATCTCCCTGTTTCTGAGGTCAGACTCGAGCGTGTCGTCGTCGCTGGGGTGTGAGAGTCTCAAATTTGAGACGAGCTAATTGTTCCTGATCGAGCCGGAATACCGCGAGTTGCATGGTGTCTTCGGGGTTCTTCGAGATTGTGTAGGTGACCGCGTGCTCCATGTCTCGAGCATGCCGCTTCTCTCGGTAGATCTCCGGGGCGAAGTCCGCTACAACTGCTCCTCCCACCACAACTAGAGATAACGCGATCGTGACGGTCAGTTCGTTCCAGGACAGAAGGATGCCGACGATCATGAGTTCTCCTCAGGGATTGTCTGTCTTATTCCCGATGACTAACCGCAGGACTCGCCCACCGTGAGGAAGACGAGCCCTGCGGTTAGCATGTCATGCTTCGATAGCTAGAGGTGCCGCATCCCGCTCGAGACGCCGCATGTGCGCCTCCTCGTCGTAGGTATCGCTCACGACCTCAGCGTCGACGATGTTCGGGTCGTCTCCTGGGGGCAGCGCCAGGACCGGATCCATACCGACCTCGGGGAGGTGGCCGTACTTCTGCTGCAGCTCGTCCTCGTGAACGATGAAGAAGCCGGTCTTAAGGTATGCCTTGATGCCCGTCTTACCATTGATCGAGTAAGGACTGCCCTCGACGATCACATCGATGAAGTCGAACTCGGTCCAGTCGAGGCACTCGCAAAGATCCTCGTCGAGCGGCGTACGTGCCTTACCCGATCCCGCGGCCGTGTGGTGCGTGGTGATCAGGACCAGACGCGGCGGCTTGAATCTGTAGCTCACCGCGACCTTGAGGAAGTAGTAGGGCTCTTCGCCCTCCTCAGTCCCACCCCAGGTCTTGACGTTCCAGCCGTCGACGGCCATCGCGTCCGCCTGCTCCTTGGTGAGCTGGAGGTTGAAGTAGCGGTTTCCCTCGGTGTTGAACTGTTCCGCCCGGCCTTCGAAGTTGGGCTTGAACAAGATCTGGGCGTTCTCGACCTTGAACTCGCGGCGTTGCCGGCGTGCCAGTGCGGTTCCCATGTATCAGCCCCTCCCGTCCGTTATGACCTCGACCGTGGCCGAGTCGGTGCTCGTCGTGTAGGTGACGAGGTACCTCTTGATGGTGTCGATCCCGGTGCTGAAGTAAATCTTCCAGCCGTCTTCCAGCTCCATGTGCCACAGTACATCGAACGCGTGCGCCGGCGGCGTCTCAGGCGCGAACTCCTCGATCATCTTCGCCTCGGCGAAGGTCTTAGCGAACGCTATTCGAGCAACCATCGGGTTCTCAGGAGTGTTCTCGGACATTACATCACTTCCTTAGCTATTAGGTTCCTTCAGCTTACGAATGAACGCATCGACTCCACCCGCGTCCAACATCGTGTAGACGAGATGTAGTTCAGGGGAATGGAAAAACGTCCCCGGGCGAGGGCGGTGACCCCGTCGGTAGAGCCACCGCCTTAGTCGTCTCATCACAGATTTGGTGACCGGTGTTCGATGGGGCTGACATCGCGAGGCCGGTCGAAGACCGGGTAGTTATCCTGCTTCTTGTACACGTCGACGTATGCGCACTGCTTGTCGCCGTCGTAGGTGATCTCGAACAACCGGCTGTCCGGAAGTGTCGTTCCCAGTATGGCCTTCCAGTTCTGGAGAACCTTGGTAAACAAGATCACGTAGACCACGTAGACCTCCGGATCCTGATCCGGGAAGTTCTGACGGTGGAGCGAATCGACGTAGTCCTTCACGATGAGCTTAGCTCGATCCTGAAAGTCTGTGGTCTCTCCGACCATGATGTTGTTGCTTCGAGCTTCCTCTTGGCAACGAGGACAGAGAGAGGTCCCTCCGCATCGAACAGGGTTGGACGGCTTTTCTTCCGTCGAAACCGCAATGGTTCCAGGAATATGATGCCCGTGACTAGTGTATGTCACTCGTCAACCTTTCTGAGACGAAACTCGACAGATGGAGCTTCTGGATCGAATAGGATTTCTTCGACCATCTGGACATTAGTGAGTATTCCGTAGTCCAGATCGTAGTTAGCTGTACCAACTACCTCACCGTCGACGATCAACTGTACGGATTGCTTCAAGTTCGCCACTTTCGACCATCCGTTCTGTTCGAACGTTTGCCTACCGATGGAGTTAATAGACTCGCTCATGCAGCCACCAACTCCTCGTACTTGATGTACTTCCCGATGTTCTCCTTCGCGGCCTTGATCAGCTCATCGAAGTACCGCATTTCGATCACTCCCTCCACCGTCTCCATGTCGAAGAAAGGCAGATCGAGCGAGCTCTGTTTCTTGACCATATCGGCTTCGAGCCACTTATACCCCTTGGTACCAGTGACAGCGTATGGAGTACCACCCTCCTCCTTGAGCTTGACAAGGGAGGCCCCATCGATAACTGGTACGAACCGGCCTGTCTTCCCCACGTGGATAAGATCCGCGTTAGGGTTCGACGGCGTGGCCTTGTCCGGGTTGTGGTCGAGATACATGGCCCACGGCGACCGGACTTCCTTGGTCTCACACAGGTCGTCGAACTTGACAGCTTCGCCGCTGAACAGGGTCTTGAAGACGTACGGGTGTTGGAACTGAGCACCCACCGCGGACCACTGCTTTTCGCCGGTCGGCTTATTGTCCTTTTCCCTAGCGATGTACACGGCGTCGTTCACGAGGCAGAACTTGTCGTAAGTCGTCTCGTGTTCGAACTCGTAGCCGTACTTCTTCCCGAACTCCATGACCTTCTCGATCATAATCGGAGATGCGTTCGGGATCTTGATGGAGTCCGTCTTGATGTGTACCGCCTGGAACCCGTTCGCCTGAACGAACTTCTTCAGGTCGACCATGAACAAAGCACCACGCTTGGCGACGATGTTGTCCTTGTTCCGAATGTCGTTGAAATCGTTCTCCCACTTCGCCGACGTCAGACCGTAGACGATGTTGATCACGATCTTGAGAGCATAGGCGAGAGCCTCCATGTCTGCCAGGGATACCCCGACAGGCAAGAACGGAAGGAATTTCCCACCCAACATTCCTCGGGCTTGATCCAGGAATTTCTCAGCACCGACCGGATCGTTGTGCTTCTTGAGACGCTCGGCCGCATGCTTGATGGCCAATCGTGCCTCGACCAGGTCCTTGAAGTTACCCGTGTACTTACCGAAGTAGTTCAGCTGGATGAGCGACGTGGGATGCATGGAAGCGACGTCCAGAACCGCGACATCCTGATAGAATCCAGGCTCCGCATATACGTAGCCACCTTCGCCTACGGTCTCGCCGCAGTAGGTGCTGACGCCAAAGTCATAGACGTACCCCGGGAACTCCTCGGACAGATCGGTGTAGACGAACTGTTCCGAAGCCTTGCGGTCGTCGCCGAAGATGATCTTCGAAGTGTGCTTCTGGGTCGTGGCGTTAACCGGAAGACCACTCATCGAAGCCAGGAGCTGACGCGCTACGTAGTCCTGCTTGCGGTCCAACCAGACAGCCTTGGTTGAGTGGACGTCGTTGCAGCAGTAGTCAGTAACCTTCTCCCACAACTCTTTGGGGACGGGCTTATCGAACGAGAGATCCATCTCGACATGCGGCAGACCGAGCTTGATCTGCCATTTCTTGAGTCCCATCTTGATCGATGCGAACTCGTAGATGTCCGCGTACGAGAGGTTGTAAGCCTCCCGGAACAACGCATTTTTGTCGTTGAGAACGACGATCCGATGCGACAGCTCGTACAGCTGTGGAATGCCCCAGCCCAGGCTGGCTGCATAGATGATGTGGTTGTCGTACTTCCGGTTGTTGAAGCCGACTAGCTTGTACTGGAACAGCTGTTCAACCTCGAGCGCCGACGGATTGATCATCCGAACGACAGTGTCCGAATTCTCGTACATCCAACAGATGATGAAGAGGTTCGGGAACACCTCGACGTCGTAGAGGACAATCGGGGAGCTGAGGAACGTCGCCGGGATGGGCGGACGCGAGTCCTCGGAAGAGATCTCCGACTTGAACTTCATCTGCTTCATGGTTTTGAGGCAGTGAAGCGCCTGGTTGGTACTGCCGTTGGCGAAGATCATGATGTCACGACGCATGTCGGTCACGTCATAGATCATGCCCTGTGCGTAGGCATCGTCGAGAAGCTTCTTGATGAAGTCGACACCTACTTTGGTACTACTGATTCCCTTCATGTCCTTGTTGAGGCACTTAACGATCAAGTTGCGCAGGTGCTTTTCATCCTGCAGTGTCTTCTCTTCGAGCACGGTTGTCTTCTCCCTGAACGGCAGACCGCTGCTGATGGTTGCTACCGGAACGCTGTTGCACTCCGTCAGTCGGCGACGCAGGGAGGCATTCCCCGTGAACACCTTGATTTCGATACCCGGCGAATACACCCGTGCTAGTTCGTTAACGTCTCCGTCGTAGATGTAGTGAAGGTGGAGACCGTTGCCGGACTTACTGACTTCGGCGTAAGTTGCCGGCCACAGACTTGCCGCCTTCAGATTCGACTCGAGAGACTTCTTGCCGTTCTCTGTCAGGTCGAAGTCAATCACGATGTGATGACTCGGCACCTTAAGGAAGTGTAGCTTAGACGTATCGAGGTCACCGAGTACTGTGTCGCACACGGATGACGAGTCGGGCTTCTTGAGCTCTCCGTCGATGACTCGCTCGTCGTCAGTCCAGTACCTTGCAGGGGTCTCGTTGGTCTTCTTACTATACTGCGCCGGCATCCCCGAATACATCTCGTCGAGGAGTGAAACAGTCATCCCCAGTGTCAGGATGAACGTCTTTGGCGTAGTCTCGGGTTTGACCGGAACCTTATAGAGATTCGCATTGAACCCCTTGAAGTAGCTCGAAACAAGCACCCCATCGACG